>JADEYI010001709.1_pt1 | contig 14312 bp, 4 predicted proteins | sample 8542331 | NCBI WGS metagenome assembly JADEYI01 (sample SAMN16510988, study PRJNA670497) | mine drainage metagenome | isolation source: biofilm near Copperflume 1 | place: Germany: Marsberg coppermine Kilianstollen | collected 2018-02 | reverse complement strand
AACACAGGAGGCCTCACCGCTGGCCTGCAACTTACCTTTACTCTGCCTGGCTGCGGATCACCTGTGCCCACCAGCACAGCCGGTTCAGCCACAGCAACAGGGACAGTACAGGCTACAGCCACATGCCCGCCTTCAACAGGCACATGGGGGCCGGGCGCTGACTTCCCGTCACCTGTAACACGCAACGTCGGCATCTACTATCCGGCCAACGGCAAGTTCTACTCGATGGGTGGCCGCACCGCAGACGCCGATACCCAGATCATCAACCCGTATGAGTACGACCCTGCATCCAACACCTGGACAATGAAGAACGCCACATACAACAACGTGGCGGTCAACAACATGGTGGGCGGGGTGCTCACAGTTGGCGGCACGCAGTATGTCGTAACCGTTGGTGGTTCCGAATACGCTTCGGGCGTAACGCCTTATATCGTTGGTGATGTACGTATGTACGATCCGGCGACAGATACCTTCACCGTTGACACCGCCGACCCGTGGACGCCCGGCGCTACCGGCAACACAATCCCCGGCGGCGCGGCTATCTACAACAACAAACTCTATCTCTTCGGCGGCTATATCGCCACAGTAGGTTCAGAGGCAGCATCGAACCAGATATGGGTCTACGACCCCGCTGCCGCGTCAGGCTCTCGCTGGACCCTTGAGACGGCTACACTGCCGGTGCCTCTGGCTTATGTACCGACAGCGGCTGTTGGCAACTTCATCTACACCGCCGGTGGTGACACCATTGATCCGGGTCCGGTCCTTAACGACAGCACCAACACATACAAGTACGACCCGGCCACAAACACCATCACTACACTAACCCCCAGCATCCCGCGGGCCACAGGCGAGACCCAAGCGATCTCCTATCCTGGCCCCAACGGACCGCAGTTGTGGGTACTGGGCGGCGGGCGCGTAGCCCCCAACCCCAGTAATGAGGTTGACATCTACGACCCGGTAACCAACGCCTGGACGACAGGCACACCCTTCACCAATCCACGCCGCAACGAAGGCGCAGCTACTGACGGTACTCGCATCTACATGGTGGGTGGATACGTCAACAGCGCACCTGACCCGAACATGGAAATCTACACAGGCGGCGGAGGAGGCTGCGGCACAGCTACAGTTACAGTTGTACCTACAGCCTCGGCTACAGGTTCACCACAGGCTACAGCCACATGCACACCTGTAGTGATGACGATAGGACCAAACAACCCCGGCAAGCCAGCCCTGATAAAGGGTGGCAAGGGAGCCGCTCAGCCTCGCAAGAACGCCAGCGCCCCCGCACTGCCCCATAGAGTAGGCAAGTGGAGCCCCAGTGGTGGACTGAGCTTCATACTCGATGATGGCACACTTGAGAATGCGATAAGCCTGAACAATGGCTCAACATCGTATCCTGCGATATGGATCAACCGCTTCACACTGGCAGCAGGGACATACCCATTCACGCTGAACACCATCAGCATACAATGGCCTGACCCGAGCATAGCGGGAGACAACCTGGTCGGCAAGACAGTAGACCTGCTGGTGTACCTGGACGCAGACGGAGACGGCAACCCTGCAAACGCAGTGAAGCTGGCTCAAGTAGCAAACCAGACCATCACAGTAGCAGATAGTGTAACCTTCCAGGACTTTGCGGTAAGTGTAGCAGTGCCAGGACCAGGAGACGTATACATAGGCTTTGCAGACACTTATCACAGTGGAGGCAACTCAGGATTGGACTACCCGGCAGGGTTGGACACGGACGCCTCACAGGGGCGGAGCTTCGTGGCAGGAATGAGCACAAGCTCTGATCCGGACTACAACAACCTGGGGAACAACGATCTGCTAGGAACGATAGACAGCTTCGGCTTACCGGGCAACTGGGTCATACGTGGCAGTGGCACAGCAGGCGGCGGTGGCTGCCCCACAGGTACAGCCACAACAGTGCCTACCTCTACTACTCAAGCTACTTCTACCACACAGGCTACAGGTACTACGCAAGCTACCTCTACCACAGGAGCTACAGAAACAAGCACAACAGAAGCTACGTCAACGCCAGGCGGAGCCACAGAGACTTCAACCTCTGAGGCCACGGCCACCTTCGCACCCTCACCTACAGCATGCACGATTAGCTTCTCAGACGTGCCACCTGACAACACCTTCTACGCCAACATAGAGTGCCTTGCCTGCAAGGGCATCGTCTCCGGTTATGACGACGGAACGTTCCGCCCGAATAACCAGGTCACTCGTGGGCAGATCTCAAAGATAGTCTCCAACTCAGTTGGCTACACTGACGATCCAGGGCCTCAGATCTACACAGACGTGCCACCAGGCAGTCCCTTCTACGACTACATAAACCGCCTTACCTCTAGAGGGTTCATGGGTGGGTACGACTGCGGCACAATCCCACAGGAGCCATGCGACAGCCAGAACCGCCCATACTTCAGACCAGGAGCACAGGCTACAAGAGGGCAGATCTCCAAGATCATCTCCAATGCAGCAGGCATAGCTGATGACCCAGGGCCACAGATCTACACAGATGTACCTGCTGGCAACCCATTCTACGACTACATCAACAGGCTAACGAACCGAGGAGTAATGGGAGGATATGCGTGCGGCACAATCCCACAGGAGCCATGTGACGCACAGAACCGACCATACTTCAGGTGGGGGAACAACACCACACGTGGGCAGGCTTCCAAGATTGACGCCAATACTTTCTTCCCTAACTGCCAACCAACAAGGAAGCTCGCTCCAGGTGCAGTCAACCAGTAAATCGGCCAATAGTTACCCGTTAGCTTAGTAAGAGGAGGAGGCCTTCAGGCCTCCTCCTCTTTTCGTAGCATGCCCTGGCCCCTTTCCCTATGGGAGCTTTCAAGGGTAGGGTTTTGATGGAGCAAGGGGTTATAAAGAGGATGTAAGAGAATACGGTAAAGAAGCAGGTTATGGTTCAGGAACGAAGCGCCAGGGGGCAGAGAGGGGTGCAAATGCGGGCAAGCTGTCACCCTTGGAGGGTGATTTTGGCAAAATCGAAGCGCTTGCCCCTATACTTATGTAAACCCACCCCTCTACGGGGGCCACTCCCCACAAGGAGGAGAGTTAGAAGATAGGGCTCTTCGTACAACAATTGTTGAGGAGGATTGACACATCCGCAAAACTTGGCCCTCATAAGTATAGTTTACAACAATGCAAGAGATTGGGGGCGAGCACTAAATCAAAGCAAGCTACGGCGCGTGCCGGGTCGCCACTGATGGCTGTTTTACTGCATTCGCAAAGAGGAGAGTCCACTGTGCATCGCTCAAGGTACGCTGCTTCTTGAAGATGTAGATAGGTGGGTGGCTGGAGTCCATGTAGGAGGCGTCTACCCAGCCGTTGTCATCGGGAATCTGAACGCCAAAGATGGTGGGGTAAGACTTCGAGGCGTAAGCCATGTCGAAGCCCAGCTCTCCGCTAAATAGTAGCTGATAATAGCGGATTTGCACAGGATACCGCCATGGGAGGTGTGGCACCGTACGATAGGACTGTGTTGCATCAATCACCAGGTAGTCAGCGTTCCCCAACTCCGCACGTAAAGTGGCTGATGTTTCCTCGCCTGGCCTATCCGCCAGTGGGTCCCAGCTAACCAGCTTGTACGCCTTCTCAGGGTCAAGCTCGCCAGGAATGGAGAGTGGCATCTGCTGAGCAGTCGTCTCCAGCCCGATGCTGCTTCCCGGCGGCACATAATCGTATATCCAACGCGAAGCTTTGACCTGGGTGTGCTGCCCCAGGTATATGGCATTGACTGCCAGCGCTTCGAGCAGTGCGGGCACCAGCAGTAGGCCCAGGATTGCTAACTGTAGAGGCAGAAGAAGCTTGCTACTGTTTCGCGCCAACCTGCCGGCCAACCAAAGAGTGAAAGACGCGGCGAATAGACAAAGGTAGGGAGCCACGGGCAGCAGATATCGCACCCATTTAGCTTCCAGGAACGCTACAGATGCGAAGTATGACACACCACCCAGCAGTAGCAGACCCCCGGCCCATTTACCTTCTCGCCACAAACGCCTACAGCCCCATACTACCCCTGCTGTGCCTGCCAGCCCCACAAGCGGTCCAACGCCGATCAGTAGCTGCGACCAGGGATAGAGCACGGGCCATGTGCCGACATACTTGCGGGTAAACCACTGGTCGTTAGCTCCAGCCTGGATTGTTGCCTGCTCATTCAACTGCTTGAGGTAAGTAGGCGCATCAAGCAGCGCAAAGGGGTCGCCGGCGAAGAGACCGGCGGCAACGCCCGCACCCGCCATTCCCAGGAGCAAAGGCAATCTCAGGCGACTCTGGCTTGCGCCAGGATGCCGCCGCTCAATGAGCCATCGCCCAAGCGCAGCGCCCGCTACAAGCACAAGCACAGGCACCGCGCTTAGCTTGCATGCGAGCGCCAGCCCTGAGAAGAGCCCTGCAAGCCCCAGTGCCCACACCTTCCCACTCTGGTAGTAGATAACGCTACAGAGCAAGACGACCGACATCGCGGCGCTCATGAAGCCATCGGAGATATAGAAGTGGCCTATCTGAATCGGCAGCGCGGCAAGCGCATAAAAGGCGGCTGCCACAAGCCCCACGCCAGCGCCCCAAACGCGCTTGCCGACAAAGAAAATCACCAGCGCAACAAGCGTATCGAGCAGCCCTGAGAGAACGCGCCCCGTCTGTTGCGTGCCGTTGAAGCTCGCAAAATACCGATCACCTGTAGTCACGAAGGCTAGCGTGCTGGCGGCTTTGCCCAGATAGAGAGGAAGAGTGCCATATGGGTATTCTGTGCCGTCGGCGCGGGGGTTCATTGGGCTGCTCTGGGGGTCGAAAAGCGTCGAAAGTGAAGTGCCGGGCGGTATCTGCACCCTCTGAATGGTCAGCTTGGTTATGCGGTATTCATCAACGTTCAGGCTCTTGCCCTGGTCCCAGTTGTGGCTACCGACCCGCAGCCATGCGCCCATGAGCAGAACAAGGGCGAGCGCCGGCCACGTCGCCAGGGCGCGAGCTTGCTTATCGCCAAAGGTATGCGTCACTTGCAAAAGCACGTCAACATAAACTATCTCCAGACCACACCTGGTTTCTCTTCGTAACTGCAACCGCAATCCCAGAGTGCTATCGTAGGCGCACGCTGATTCTAGCATGAGTACGAGGCAGGAAGCAATCGCGCTGAACCCTCTTTACTATGAACCAGGCACAAAAGGGCTGAACCGAATAGAGTTGTGCTGTGTGTTAACTTCAGCAACCTGAGAAAGGAGGGGATGGCGATGTTTGTATGGCTGTTTTTACTGCTGCTTATTGGGGCAGAGGTCGCAGCGATAAGCCGGTGGCTTCGGCGAGAGTTTTACCCGATTTTCTTCAACGATTGGGCAGCATTCCTCTACAGCGCTCTCATGGCTGTTGACTTCTCTGCCGCCTGGCTCATCTCGATCTTTTTTACGCCGGGCGGAACTTTTGGGACCGCTCTACTCGCCATACTAGCGGTTATTCTCATGATACTGGTTCTGCTGGGCACTCTCTTTCTTCGCTGGGTAGTTCACCTCGATATGACAGACCCAGGTAAGTGAGCGCCGATGCGCCTCGCCTGCCTTTGGCTCACTACGCACAGCGAGAGCTTTCCCTTGCTAAAACAAAGACACAGCCCACAATGAGGCTGTGTCTTTGTTTCAGCTTTAGATCTTCTTGCTTCCCTCGATAATCAGGTCAGGAATGTGAAGCCTCGGCTATGTATCTTCTAAGCTTCTTCCAGACCGGTACCTTCATCAGGGTCGAAGGTGGTGCCATGCTCGTTGAGGAAATCCATAGGGCTAGCTTCAGGCTCGCCTAGCGATGCAACTTCTCTTTGCTCCGCGTCGTCTTCAGCAGCCTCTGCCACATCTTCATCAGCTTCGAGGTCTGCTTCGGGTTCCAGCAAGGCTGCGGTCAACTCGGCGGAACTTTCAGTTCCATAGGGTAAAGGCGCGAAGCCGGGCATGGAGGCGAAGCCGTTGCCATCGCCGTCTAGCTCTAACGGGTAGGCAGGAGTAGCCTCGGTGAAGCCTTCAGCTATCTCCAACCCCGCTCCAAGCCCAGGAGCATTCTCTCCTTCATACGCGCTGAGAGAATCAGTCGCGCTGAGGTAGGTGTCTATGTTCTCACCCTGGGCTACCATGTCGAAGTCGGGCTGAAGGCCGAAGCGCGCACCCGACCCGGCAGGGATTAGCTTGCCGATGATCACGTTCTCTTTCAGTCCTCGCAACCTGTCAACCTGGCCGTTTATGGCCGCCTCGGTCAGCACTCGTGTGGTCTCCTGGAAGGAAGCCGCCGAGAGGAAAGAGTCTGTCGAGAGCGACGCCTTGGTGATGCCTAGCAGCACAGGGGTCGCCATAGCTGCCTCGCCACCGGCTGCTATCGCACGAGCGTTCACCTCGGTGAGTACGAATCGCTCTACCATCTCACCGGGGAGAAGCTCGGTGTCGCCTGGCATATCAACACGGACTTTGCGGAGCATTTGCCGCACGATAACCTCGATATGCTTATCGTTCACGTTCACGCCTTGCGAGCGATAAACGCGCTGCACTTCGTCCACCAGGTATCGCTGCACCGCCTCGCGACCGAGAATGTGCAGGATTTCCTGCGGGTTCTGTGCGCCGCGCGTCAGAGGCTGACCGGCGTTCACATGCTCGCCCTCGGTTACCTCAAACTGGGCATTGTGGGGCAGCAGGTGTTCGCGCTGCTCTTGCTCTTCTGCTCGGATTACCAGCTTCTTTTTGCTTTCCACGATCACGCGACCACTCACGCGGGCCAGCGTTACGTCGTCCTCATGACCTTTGAGCGGCGAGCGGAAGAGCGGGTCGCCCTCGGCCACCATGTCGCCCTCGGCCACAAGTAGCTCATGGTTTCTAGGCAGCGGGTAGTCGTCGTCGTAAACTTCGCTATGAGTTAGCCTTATCTTCTTGCCGCCTTCTTCCTCGCGGATGATTTCGACGACGCCGTCTATCTCCGCGAGGATTGCCTGGCCTTTAGGCACACGTGCTTCAAAAAGTTCTTCCACACGCGGCAGACCCTGGGTGATGTCCTCGCTGGAAGCCACGCCCCCTGTGTGGAACGTTCGCAGGGTCAGTTGTGTGCCCGGCTCACCGATAGACTGCGCGGCTATAATGCCTACAGCCTCACCCATATCTACGATTTTGTTGTTGTGCAGTGAACGGCCATAGCAGAGCTGGCAAACACCGTAGTCCATCTCGCACAATAGAGGGGAGCGTACATTGATCTGGTAGTTAGCCCGCTCCTCTGCTAAGAGCCTCTCCTGCTCATCTATGCTCTTGCCTGATTTCGCCAACTCATCGCGCCGTGGCGCGAGCCACTCTTCTACAGCCGCCGTAACCACATGCATCACCTCTTCGGTGATTTCCTCGTTGGCATCGAGTATTATCTCTCCTGTCAGCGGGTGAGTGATTGGCTGGCCTGCGAAACGGCCTATTACCCGTGAAGCCATCGTGTCAGCCACGTCTTTGTTCTGGGGCCACGAGAGCCAGATACCGGAGGTCGCGCCGCAGTCGTTAGAAAGGACGATCACGTCCTGGGCCACGTCTACCAGTCGCCGCGTAAGATAACCGGCGTCTGCTGTACGCAGCGCGGTGTCTGCCAGACCTTTGCGGCCACCATGCGTGGAGACGAAGTATTCGAGCACCGTCAGCCCTTCGCGGAAGTTTGAGCGGATAGGCAGGTCAATGATGCGCCCCGATGGGTCGGCTATCAAGCCGCGCATTGCGGCCAACTGGCGTATCTGCTTGAAACGAGCCTTGGTCGCGCCTGAGTTTGCGAGGGTAGAGATAAGGCCGTAGGGGTCCATTACCTTCTCTAGCTCATTGGTGAGGGCATCCGTTGTCTCATTCCAGATGCGGATAACGGTTTCGTATCGCTCTTGCTCGGTAATCAGGCCCCGGCGGTGGGCGCGCTCGATCTGCTCTACCTCGGCGTCTGACTTCTCAAGCATTTGCGCTTTGTTGGCCGGCATTTCTATGTCGGCTACCGCCACGGACATGCCCGATTTGGTGGCGAAACGGAAGCCCAGCCTCTTGAACGCGTCGGCTATCTCCGCGCTCCAGATTGCTCCCAGCTTGCGGTGGCATTCGCCCATGAGAGCTCGTAGCGCGCCTTTCTCCATCGCCTGGTTGCGGTACGCAATCTGCTCCTCTACAGGCAATCTGTCATTGTAGCGGGCAACTACTTCGTTGAATATCAACCGCCCCGCCGTAGTGTCAAGCAACTCGTTTTTGCCGTCAGGCCGGGGCATACGCACAAAGATAGGCGCTTGCAGATTGATCACACCACTGTTGTAGGCCAGAATAGCCTCGTCGCGCGACGAGAACGCCTTACCTTCGCCATCGGTTCCAGGTCGTCTCACGGTCATATAGTAGCACCCGAGGACTATGTCCTGCGACGGCGACACGATAGGGTCACCGTTGGCGGGTGACAGCATATTGTAAACGGAGAGCATCCTCTCACGTGCCTCGCGCTGCGCGGCTGATGAGAGAGGCACATGCACAGCCATCTGGTCGCCGTCGAAGTCGGCGTTGAAGGCCGAGCAGACTAGCGGGTGCAGGTGGATGGCCGAGCCTTCGATCAGCACAGCCTCGAAAGCCTGGATTGAGAGCCTGTGGAGGGAGGGTGCACGGTTGAGAAGGACAAGGTAATCCTTGATAACCTCTTCCAGCACATCCCACACTTCCGGTCTGACGCGCTCTACGATACGCTTCGCGCTCTTTATGTTATGAGCCAGACCTTGAGAAACAAGGCGGCGCATCACAAAAGGCTTGAATAGCTCCAGCGCCATCTTCTTCGGAAGGCCGCACTGGTGCAGTTTTAGCTCAGGCCCAACTACGATAACTGAGCGGCCCGAGTAGTCCACCCGCTTGCCAAGCAAGTTCTGGCGGAAGCGCCCTTGCTTGCCCTTGAGCATATCGCTCAAAGACTTGAGGCGATGCTTGCCTGAGCCGGATACCACCCGGCCCCGGCGACCGTTGTCAATCAGCGCATCCACCGACTCTTGAAGCATACGCTTCTCGTTGCGGATGATGATCTCCGGCGCGCCTAGCTCTAACAGCCTCTTGAGGCGGTTGTTGCGGTTGATAACGCGGCGGTAAAGGTCGTTCAGGTCGGAAGTTGCGAAGCGCCCGCCATCAAGCTGCACCATCGGGCGCAGGTCGGGCGGGATAACCGGCAATGCGGTGAACATCATCCAGGCAGGGTGGTTCTCCGATTTGCGAAAAGCCTCGACGACGCGCAGCCTCTTGGCCGCCTTCTTGCGGCGCTGCCCGCCCACCGATTGGAACTCATGGCGCAGCTCGCTTGCCAGACTATCCAGGTCGAGCTTGCCCACTATATCAAGGATTGCTTCCGCGCCCATGCCTGCGTGGAAAACCCCGGGGAAGAGTTCGCTTATTTCACGGTAGGTCTGCTCAGTTATAAGCTCATGAAGCGCTATCTTCTCCAGCTGGTCTATTCGCTCTTCTACGTGCCGGCGCACTTCTTCAACTTCGCGATTGGCGCGCGCCTGAATCTGCTCACTCTCCTGTATAGCCACATAAGAGCGCTGGTCGCGTGTAGCGCCCGCGATGTCCTGCGAATGCTGGCTCTGGCGGCGTATAGCCTCCTGTACATCAGAGAGGTGCTCTTCTGCAATCTGCTTGAGACGAGCGATTGTATCGTCGCTTGCCACTTCGCCCGCCGAGGCTACAACTGTGTTCGAGCCGGGCAGGTATATATCCTCGGCCAGCGCCTGGCCTAACTGCTTTTTTAGCTGGCGCTCGATGGCACGCATCTGTGAGCCTGCTTCCTTTTTGGCGGCCTTGAGGTTCGCATCCAGCTCGGTGCGGCTCTCTTTATCGCTCGCCTGGATTTCGGCTATCTCCTCGCGGAGGCCCGACTGTAAATCGTTTATGCGAGCTTGTGTCTTCTCGACTATGTCGTTGACCCGCTTTTCGGCGTCAGCTTGCACTCGCTCTACCTGGAGCTGGCGTTCCTCTTCGTTTACTTCTGTGACGATGTATGTGGCGAAGTAAAGCACCCGCTCAAGGTTGCGTGGCGAGATGTCGAGGAGCAGGCCGAGGCGGGAGGGCGTACCTTTTACATACCAGATGTGCGACACGGGCGAGGCAAGCTCGATGTGGCCCATGCGCTCGCGACGCACACGGGAGCGTGTCACCTCTACGCCGCACTTGTCGCAGATCGTGCCTTTATAGCGAACTCTCTTATATTTGCCGCAATAGCATTCCCAATCCTTCTGTGGGCCAAAGATCCGCTCACAGAAAAGACCGTCGCGCTCAGGCTTGAGCGTGCGGTAGTTTATTGTTTCCGGTTTGGTGACCTCACCATGCGACCATTCTTTAATCTTCTCAGGCGAGGCCAGGCTTATTCGTATCGCGTTAAAATTGTTTACTTCTAGCATCTACCCCTCCGGGAAACTACTCCGCCGCAGGCGGAATTATGAATTAGTAATTGTGAATTTCGACCTGCTAATCACATCACCGATAATTCATAATTACTAATTCATAATTACTGATTCATAAATTCGTCGTTAGACGCGGTCTCGCTCGTCGGCCTCGAAGCCGCTCAGGTTGATGCCTTCCAGTTCGGAGAGCATATCACCGGCGGCATCATCGGCGAGGGCGACGGGCATGTCGTCCTGGGTCAGCACTTCGACGTTCAGGCCGAGGGACTGTAGCTCTTTTACAAGCACCTTGAACGACTCCGGCACCCCCGCTTCCATGATGTTCTCGCCCTTGACTATTGCCTCGTAAGTCTTCACGCGGCCCATCACATCGTCCGACTTGACGGTGAGCATTTCCTGTAGTGTATGCGCAGCGCCGTAAGCTTCCAGCGCCCAGACTTCCATCTCGCCGAAGCGCTGCCCACCGAACTGCGCCTTGCCACCCAGCGGCTGCTGAGTTACCAGGCTGTAGGGGCCTGTGGACCTTGCGTGGATTTTGTCCTCGACAAGGTGGGCCAGCTTGAGCATATAAATCTGCCCCACAGTCACCGGATTGTCGAACTTTTCGCCGGTACGCCCATCGTACAACTCTACTTTGCCGTCGCGGGGCAACCCGGCTCGCTCCAACTCGTTGTGAATAGCCTCTTCACTTGCCCCATCGAAGACGGGGGTCGCAACCTTGTAGCCAAGCTTTTCAGCGGCCCAGCCGAGGTGTGTCTCCAGAATCTGCCCGATGTTCATACGGTGAGGCACACCGAGCGGGTTGAGGATAATATCTACAGGTGTTCCGTCCGGCAGGAAAGGCATATCCTCTGGAGGGAGGATGCGCGATATAACGCCTTTGTTGCCATGCCGCCCGGCCATTTTGTCGCCCACGCTAATCTTGCGCTTCTGGGCGATAGAGGCGCGCACCATCTGGCTCACGCCCGCTGGAAGCTCGTCGTTGTTGGCGCGGGAGAAGACTTTCACGTCAATCACCTTGCCGCGAACGCCGTGGGGCACTCTCAACGAAGTGTCTTTTACTTCGCGTGCCTTCTCACCGAAGATAGCCCTCAGCAGGCGCTCTTCAGGAGTAAGCTCGGTCTCTCCCTTGGGAGTGATCTTGCCCACCAGGATGTCGTTAGCGGTCACTTCCGCGCCTACATATATGATACCGCGCTCGTCCAGGTTCTTCAGCGAGTCCTCGCCGACGTTCGGTATGTCGCGTGTTATCTCTTCAGGCCCCAGCTTTGTCTCGCGTGCTTCCACCTCGTACTTCTCGATGTGGATAGATGTAAAGACATCGTCCTGGACGAGCCTCTGCGAGATTATGATAGCGTCTTCGAAGTTGCCACCCTCGAAGCTCATGAAGGCCACCAGGATATTCTGGCCGAGGGCCAGTTCGCCCATCTCAGTTGACGAGGAGTCGGCCAGAGCATCGCCCAATAGGACACGATCGCCGGCGGCCACTATGGGCCGCTGATTGATGCAGGTGTCCTGGTTGGAGCGAACAAACTTCTGCATAAAGTACTCGTGCTCTTGCCCTTCATCGTCTCGGATAACTATGCGATTGGCTTCGGCGCTTGCGACCACACCCGGCTGGCGTGCTAGCACCACCTGACCGGAGTCGCGTGCTGCCTGCCACTCGATGCCGGTGCCCACGATAGGTGAGCGCGGCAGGAGCAACGGCACAGCCTGACGCTGCATGTTAGCGCCCATCAAGGCGCGGTTTGCGTCGTCGTGCTCCAGGAAGGGTATCAACGCCGTCGCTACCGACACCACCTGCTTGGGCGACACGTCCATATAGTCCACACGGTCAACGTTCTCCTGGAGAAACTGCTGGTGGTGTCGCACCGTTACACTGCGATCCTTGAAGTGGTCTGTTTCGTCAACACGGGCGTTTGCCTGCACGACGATGTAGTTATCCTCCACGTCTGCTGAAAGATAGACGATCTCGTCTGTGACCCTCGGCTTCACCTTTACGCGTGCAAGGTCTGTCTTAGCCAGCTTTTTAGCCAGCTCCGCTGTTATGAGAGTGCCTGCCGTGCCTATGGGTTTACCTGACTTGTCTTCGACATCTTCGCGCAGGATATGGCCGACAAGAGCGTCAACTTCGTTGTTTACGGTGTTGGCTACGCGGCGATAAGGCGTCTCTATGAAGCCGAACTCATTGATGCGGGCATAGGTCGCGAGCGAGCCGATAAGGCCGATATTCGGGCCTTCGGGTGTCTCCACCGGGCAGATACGACCATAGTGGCTCTCATGCACGTCACGCACATCGAAACCTGCGCGGTCGCGTGAGAGGCCGCCGGGGCCGAGAGCTGAGAGGCGGCGCTTATGATTTAGCTCTGAGAGTGGGTTCGTCTGGTCCATGAACTGCGAAAGCTGTGAACCTCCGAAGAACTCGCGCATTGCAGCCACCACAGGGCGGATGTTGATCAGCGCGCCAGGTGATGCCGTCTCCGGGTCCTGTATAGACATGCGCTCTTTGATCACGCGCTCCATGCGAAGGAGGCCGACGCGGAACTGCGCCTGAATTAGCTCGCCTACCGCACGCACTCGGCGGTTGCCCAGGTGGTCAATATCATCAGGGCGGACAAACTTTGTCGGGTCAAGCTCCAGGTTGTTAAGCTCGATAATGTGCTCCACTATGCGGAGCAGGTCTTCTTTGGTGAGCGTTCGCTTGTCGAGGTCTACATCAAGGCCGAGGCGTTTGTTCAGCTTGTAACGGCCAACCTTCGCCAGGTCGTAGCGGCGAGCATTAAAGAGCAGGGAGTTGAGCAGGCTTTCAGCGTTATCCTTGGTAGGGGGGTCGCCTGGGCGCAGCCTCTTGTAAAACTCGATTACAGCCTCTTCCTGCGAGTGAGTGCTATCCTTGTCTATAGTTGACTTGATATAGTTGTGGTCGGGGTTGTTGTTGGCTTTCTTGAAAAGCTCCATCAGCTGATCATCCTCAGCATAGCCGATAGAGCGGAGGAGGATGGTCACGGGGATTTTGCGCTTGCGGTCTACCTTGACCGACAGCACATCTTTGTTGGAGCTTTCAAACTCAAGCCATGCACCTCGATTAGGGATCAGCTTGGCCCCGAAAAGCTGGCGGCCTGTGTTCGTATCCTCGGCTGCGGTAAAGTAAACACCCGGCGAGCGAACAAGCTGCGACACCACGACGCGCTCAGCGCCGTTGATGACGAATGTACCGGTTTCGGTCATGAGCGGAAAATCGCCCATGAATATTTCTGATTCTTTTATTTCGCCCGTTTCTTTTATAAGTAGCTGTACACGCACGCGCAGTGGGGCGGCATAGGTCATGTCGCGCTGGCGGCACTCAAGCACAGAGTAGCGCGGCTCCCCGAAGTGATAATCGAGGAAGCGCAGTTCCATATTTTTGCCCGTGAAGTCAGTGATAGGCGAGATCTCTTCGAAAAGTTCTTGTAAGCCCTGGTTCTTGAACCAGTCGAACGAGTCTACCTGTATTTGTATAAGGTTAGGCATAGGCATGACGGAGGGTATCTTGCCGAAGTTACGGCGACCTACCGATGCGAACTGCTCTTCCTCGGTGCGGGGTGAGAACGTAGGGGCGTTCTGCGGGCGGATGGCTGTAGTCATAATTGGTGGCTCCTGTTAAACTCTAAATACTCAGCACAACGCTCGGAAGACAGCAAAAGAGACACAAGCGCTAACTCCCGTCACGCAGCCTCATTGCTGCTTGGCTGGACAGGTAGAACTATGCTCGCGTCTGTTGCTGTATCATATAAAGGGGTTTTTGCCCTGGACAGGAAATTATATCATAAGGCCGTGCTGCTGTCAAGACCTTTTTTCCTGGTGGGTGCATTTCAGATAGGGGGCAAAGTCTGAGATAATGGGAGCATTCCAAGCA
>JADEYI010001708.1_pt1 | contig 14348 bp, 13 predicted proteins | sample 8542331 | NCBI WGS metagenome assembly JADEYI01 (sample SAMN16510988, study PRJNA670497) | mine drainage metagenome | isolation source: biofilm near Copperflume 1 | place: Germany: Marsberg coppermine Kilianstollen | collected 2018-02 | reverse complement strand
TCGCTTCGCTTGATGCCGAGAGTGCGCAGTTACCCATGCGTGGGCTGGTAGAGCGTATGGCCCAACTTACCATTATTACATTACTTCTGGAGCAAGCCGAGAACGAACTTGTGCGCGGCCCACAAGGTAGCGGTAAGCGCAAGTGGCTGATTGCCCTGTTGTATCTTCACCGCCATGTCCAGGTACACCCCGATGGCTGGGCGGCGGATAATGATCCTACCGCGCTCAACCACTTTGACGCGCTGGTCAATTGGGAGACGGTTCGCCTCGGTTAAAGGGATGCTGCGGTTTGCGAAAAAAAGGTTGCCAGTGGCTCAATTGCGTCATCGAGAGACCCATCGATGACGAGTAGAAAGCAAGGACGGTCGCGTTCCATCATTGCTTGCCATGTACTCACCGCCTGGGCATGGAGAAATGTGTTGCTATAACTGCCAAGCAGGCATGCTTCTGATTTTCGCGCAACCAGGCGCAGGCTGAGCAGGGATGGAGGACCGTCCATCTCGCTTTGTTCTGTTGAATGATAGGCGGCGGGTGCCTGCCGCAACTTCACGGGAACGCCTAAAAGCTCGTTCCCAATGGTATGCACTTGTTCGTCAAGCACTGAGAACAAGCTTCCTGGTGCTTCTCCGTTGACGGTCACGTCAAGATAGCTCAAGGATATTTCGTGGGAACGCCTGTGTGTATCGTCAGGTGAAACAGCCTCTTGCAATGCCCTTGCGAACGTTGACGCAACGGAGCTGCCTTGCTGTGGGTTGCTGTGCCTTTGGGCATCCTGATCAATGCCTCCATGGGGAGCCAGTAGTGTCAGGATGCCATCTTGCAGTGCCGGACGCCAATGCGACACAACCTGTAACGGATCGGGCTGCGTCCGTAAAGCGCGTGCTCTTGTCTTATAGTTCTCAACGGCGGGCTGACCTGCGAATGTAATATGCTGCAAATAGCCATAGAGGGCCATGCTCAACTGCCAGCCAAGAAAACTGGCCGCCAGGGCTGCTAAACGTTCATGTGGTTCTTTGCTGGCAAGGGAAGGTTGGGAGAGGATAAAGAGCTGCTCTTCTTCTGCTTGCGTTGCTTCCGTCACCACATGGACAGGCAGTAAACCGTCTGGCTGATAGCCAGGAGCCGAAGAGTTCAGGAGTTGATCGTCAAAGACCACGATACCTTTGCCTCCTTTGCCCAGGCTTTCCTCCATCAATTGCTCTAGCCAGGAGACAAGGGCGTGCCAGCCCTCTGGCATCCTCAAGAGCAAGCGGCATGCTCCAGCGCGGCTGGCGGCACTCAGGGCGGCGGCCAGTTGCACAAATGAATGTTCTGCCGGGTGAGATGTTGCCAACTCAAGGTTATAGTCGTCCCAGGCGCGTTGCAGCACCGAGCGTAGTTGACCAGATTGGGTGGAGAGACGGGTAAGATAGAGGGCCGCGGGCAATAGAAATACCCGTGTGGTGGGCGCACTCATCCGTCCACCTGTCCCTCCGTCCAGTTGCAAAGGGCGACTGGGTGCCTGCTGCTCACGGGCAAAGCGGTCAAGAAAGGAGTCGGGCAGCGTCATCACAAGTAAGTGCTCTGCCGGGCGTAACCCGGCCTGCTGCAAAAGATCGGTAAACCATGTAAGGTGCGTGATCGGCTCTTCGGAGGTCATTCCCATCGCTACTCCGACCATCATCACATCGGCGAGCAGTGCTTGCAAGAAAATGGGATTGGACGCTTCTTCCCCGGTCGGCAATGTCAGGTGCTTGGCTGCTGCTATCTTCCGCACAATATCATTGAGTGCTGCTGGGTCGGTGCTGTCCAGCGGGTAGATGGTCATCTGTCCTTCGTCGTGTCCGCTACAGAAGCCAAGATCGCGGAAGACGCGCACGGCGATGACCGAACCGCCCATGCCAGCCCAGATCACATGGCGGATGCCGCGTTGCCAGATGTCGCGTGCCTCCGCTTCTACCTCCTCCAACTGTGTGGGATGGGCGAGCAAGCCTGCTACACCCTCGACCCAATCGAGTTTAAGGACCCCATCTTCACGGCCTAATGTTGCCATGAGGCCATCGTGCCGCCGCAACTGACCGACTGCATTGTCCTCGACCAGTTGTTGGAGGGCGGCTCGTCTGGCGTTTTCATTGGTCATGGGTGAAAACTCCTTCCTCTAAATACTGCGAGCGCGGTAGAGCATTTCACCGGCATGTGGCACGAAGAGGATGCCCTCCTGTTCGCGTCCCTGCCATGCCGCGGGATCAATCTCACGATAATCGGCATAACCCAGATTGATGCGCCGACAGCGTTCCTCTGGAATGCCGGTAGCTAGTGTGACCGCGATACGCGGCGTTTCGATGCCGCTCGCGGCGTCATAGGTACCCGTTCCCTTGACGTGCGTGCTATGGGCCAGAATGCTGCCAGGCACGTCTTGAAAGCGATCCCATTGCTTGAGGAAATACTCTTTGACATGGTAGCCAACTTCGTCAATCAGCTTGCCGTGCGTGTAAGAGACCTCGGTGATATGCGGGGCGTAGATAATGACTTCACCTCCGTCGGCAATCGCTGGCTCGGTTTTGTACATTGCCTTGGCAGCCGTCCACAGGTCGTCGTACATCTCTGCCGGGGCTGAGAGCACCTTGCGAAACGGGTGATCCACGTAGGTGATGTTGAGCTGTGCCGAAAGATCTGCCGCACGGCTCCAGGCTTCAGCATAAGAGCCGATGTAGAGGCCATGAAGCTCCTGGCCTTGCAGCACCAGTGCCAGGCAGAGCAGTGGGCGTGGCACAAACGCTGCCGCACGGGTGATGACACGCCGGACGGGGGTATCCTTGATGCCGATGGTGCGCATACTGGTCACGAGCGCACCTAGCCAGTGGGTGAAATTAATAATATCTGGCCCCGCGATGCCGGGGAAGAGATACTTGGCTCCCCCGGAGAAGCCAGCGACCTCGTGAGGAAAGACAGGGCCACAGATCAGCAAGAGGTCGTACTCGAAGATCAAGCGGTTGAGCGTGACGGGGACATCAGCGGAAAGCAGTCCACCACTTAGTTCACCTGCCTCCGCACGCGAGATGACCCCGATGGTCTGTAGCATGTGTGGATCGTGCCAATCGTGATTGAAGATGCGCACGTTGGGATAGTACACCGCTCGTTCGGCAGCCGTCGTGCCTATCAGGTGGTCGATGGCCTCTTGCGACATGGGTGGATGGGTTCCCAGAGCAATCAGATAATCTAGTTGTGCGACGCGTCGTCCAAGTTGCTCATAGAGCAGGCGAAACAGCAGGGGTATGGGAGCTGTGCGTGTCCCATCGGGAATAATCACCAGGACGCGCTTGTGGGCCGGGTCAAGCCCTGCTCCTACGAGTAACTCCTCATCTGCTGAGGCGAGCAGTTGTTGTATATCCTCAGTGGTCAACGTTGCCGTGGTTGAACCTTTCCCTAGAACCATGATGTGTTTCCTCCTCTGCTAGACGCCGCTGAAGGAGGAGAATCCTCCATCGATCGGTATCACCACGCCGGTGACAAAGGCCGAAGCAGGACTCACGAGCCAGAGCAGCGTGCCAAGCAAATCTTCTGGTGCGCCTAAGCGACCCATCGGTGTATGATCGATAATGGTCTGCCCACGCGGGGTGAGTACACCGCTCTGGGCATCGACCATCAAATAGCGATTCTGTTCGGTCAGAAAGAAGCCGGGTGCCAGGGCATTCACCCTGATGCGTGGGCTGTATTCCTGCGCCATATACGTGGCCAGCCATTGGGTGAAATTGATGACGGCTGCCTTAGCTGCGCCGTAGGCGGGGACACGAGTCAGGGGCCGCAGAGCACTCATGGAGGTGACGTTGACGATGCAGCCCTGTCCGCGCTCCGCCATGCCACGTCCAAAGACCTGGCAACTTTGGAAGGTTCCGGTAAAATTCAGCCCGAAGACGTGATTGGCGGCCTCCACGTCCAGGTCAAAGAAGCTCTGATCGGTTGACGTTGTAGCCGCGGGGGAGTTGCCTCCCGCGGCATTGATCAGCATATCCACCAGACCAAAGGTGTGGGTGACTTGCTCCAGAGCGTGTTCAAGTGAGGCGCGACTCAGCACATCGCAAGCAAGACCTAGAGCCGAGCCGCCTTCGGCCTGGATAGTCTCGGCCACCGTTTGCGCGGTCTGGGCATGACGGCCCAGAACAGCGACCTGGGCACCTGACTGGGCCAGGGCAAGAGCCATGGCTCGACCGAAGTGGCCGCTCCCGCCCGTGATAACGGCTGTTTGCCCCTGTATATTGAAGAGTGTATGATAGTTTGGCATAAGTTACTCCATTCATTGCGATAATTCTCATGTACATGTTCTTTCCTTTATACCGCACGAGTACTTTGACCACGCTCATGTGAAATGCCGCCTCCGGCGGCGGGGAAAAGAGGGAGGACTGGGGCACAGCCCCAGACCCCAGTCAAGGGGCTGCCGCCCCTTGCATCCCCGCTTGTCACATGAACTGGGTCGGAACACTAGCAGTATGATCGCTCTTACTCCTGGCGTACCGCTTGACGGCGATGCCAATTCTCAGCGAACAAGTTGAAGAAAATCTTTTGCTGAGGATGCTCGCGAATCAGCTCTTCATCCAGCGTCACACCGAGTCCCGGCCCTTGCGGTAGCGCAAAGTATCCATCTACCACTTCCGGGTTTCCGGGGGCTGCGGCCTTCACCCAATCCTCGGCGAAGTCGTTGAAATGCTCGAGAATCTTGAAGTTTGGCGTGGATGCTGCGAAGTGGAGGGCTGCCGCCGTCGAGACCGGCCCTCCTACATTGTGCGGTGCGACCAGGAGATAGTATACTTCGGCCCAGGCTGCCAGCTTCTTCGTTTCGAGGATGCCGCCGAAATGGGTAATGTCAGGCTGGATGATGTCGGCGGCTTGTAATTCAAAGATCTGCCGGTAATCGTAGCGCGTGTGGATACGCTCACCGGTCGCTATCGGAATAGCAATTTTCTCGGATGCCTTCTTCAACGCCGCCAGATTTTCTGGCGGCACCGGCTCCTCTATCCACGAGGGTTTGAACGCTTCTAGCTCATGGGCTAACTCTACTGCCGTGGCCGGATTGAACCGACCGTGCATTTCTACCAAGATCTCCACGTCCGATCCGACCGCGTCGCGTACCGCTTCCACGAGGGCTATAGAACGCGTCTTCTCAGAGCGGTCCAGCTCATAGAAGCCAGCACCGAACGGATCCAGCTTGAGGGCGCGATACCCTTTCGCGATAGCTCTCGTGGCAGCATCGTGGAACTCCTGTGGGGTGCGCTCTACGGTGTACCAACCGTTGGCGTACGCCTTGACCCGATCTCGCACCGCGCCGCCGAGCAGCTTGTAGACCGGTTGTCCCAGTGCCTTACCCACGATATCCCAGCACGCCATCTCGATGGTTGCAATTGCGGACATAGCGATCTCGTCCGCGCGTGCGTAATCGTTGCGATACATGCGCTGCACCAGGCTTTCGATCTCGAAGGGGTCGTGTCCGAGCACATGGTTGGGAACGGCTTCGGCGAGATAGCCACGCAGCGCATCGGTGTGGTTGAGCATACGCACCTCGCCTATCCCAACCAACCCTTCGTCCGTAATCACCTGGACGAAGGTCAGGTTACGCCAGGCCGTACCCAGTACCGCGCTTTTCACGTCAACGATTTTCACACCTCTTCTCCTTCTCTCTCTTCTGTGACTGGGAGGGCCAGTCCACGGGCTCCGGGTTGAGACTGAACAGCCTCTGGATAGTAACGCGCGAGCAGGTCCAGGCCGATGCGAGCGCGGCGCACGCGCTCGCGGCTCAACGCCAGCGAGACCTGCTCAAGGTGTTTGCCGACCGGATAGATATTCGGCGCATTGCGCAGGCCAAATTTGAGATAGACCGGGGCGGCGACACGCACTAGTTCCGCAATCTCGTACAAGCGCACAAAACCGCCGAGATCATCGGGTGCCTCTACGTAGATATCAAGAGGAATATCGACCGCCTGGCGGATAGCAGCGATCTGTGCTAAGCTCAGGTCGGTCGGGATATTGAACGTATCCGCTCCCAAGCGCTCCATGAGGCGAATAGATGCAGGGTTGGCCGAGCCCATCATGACGCTGATCTTGAACTGCATCTCTGCAGGCAAGATGCCTGCCTGCCGCATTTCACCCGCGACCCACAACGCCCCTTCATCGGCAAGAAGGACGCTGCGTATGCCGAGGGAAGCTGCCCGCTTCACATCTTCCAGGCAGTAGACCAGTTGATCCTGCCCCCGCAGGCGCGAGCTGATCGACTTCCCAGCGCTCGCCGTCGCCATTGCCCCGGTATCCCATGCCGCGTTGGGTCGGGCGAAGAGGCTGACTTCGACCTGGTGCGATCGGGCTATGCGTGCCATCGCTCGAATCTCGTCATCCGTCATGAGCAGGACGCCGCTCCCCTGGGAGACGCGGTGTACCGTGAGACGATAGGAGCTTGCTTCCTCCAGAAGTGCTGCAAGTGCTCCTGGCCCCTCGGTACTGGGGATCTCGACGCGGTATTGTGCTCCATCGGGGAAGCGTTTCGTGCTGTCCGGGAGGGCGTGGAGGTCCCCTGGAGGTAGACCCAGGCTTTCAAGAAAGTGGCGCGTGGCTTCCATCAGCGTCCATCTCCTTTCATAAAGGTGAAGCGCCGACCAGGAGCGGGAATGAGACATGTCAGCCTGGAATGGCTGGCCTGTACATAATCGACCAGGGTTCCCGGTCGTCCCTGATTGGCTGCGAACATCTCGTAGTGTGTGGGAACGAGGAGCTTCACCCCTGCCGCAGCCGCGAGATCGGCGGCTTCGCGTTCGTCCATATTGCCCACGATATCTCGCTGTTCGCGGAAGTAACTCCGGCCATTGATGGGCAAGAACGCCACGTCGATCTCCAGCTCGCGCAGGCGCTCCACCAGGCCATCGTAGATGACCGTGTCACCGGCATGATAGATGCGCACTCCTGCTATTTCCAGGATGTAACCGAGGTAACGGTAGAGATTTTTCCCGGCGCGTTCTACGAATCCGAAGTCGTAGGTAGCGGGGGGAGCTTTCAGTCCGTGGCAGGCGGGTACGGAAAGCAGGGTGATTGCTCCCAGGTGTACCACCTCGTCCGGCTGCGTTCCTAGCACGCGCTCAGCAGAGATGCCGAGTGCCGTTGCCTGTTCGACGATGTGCAAAGGAACGATGAAGCATGCGTGAGGTGATGTCTGCGCCATGCCAGGGAGAGTCTGAGGATCGAAATGATCGACGTGCTCGTGCGTGCAGAGCACATAATCAGCAGGTGGAGCCGTTGCAGGGGTAAAAGGAGGCGGCACCAACCGATCAGGATATTCGGAAAGGAAGGGATCGATGTAGATGGTAGTATCGGCACCGCGTAGCACAACGCTCGCCTGCCCCAACCACCACATCGCGACGGTATGTGGCGGCGGTTGGGCGGTTGCGATATCCCGCGCTACATCTCGCATATCACCAGTTCTCACAAATTACCTCCCGCTCTCATCGTGGACTAGTAGTACCTTGAGTGCCCCCTCGCGACGGGCAATCACGGTATTCAGTGCTGCCTGGTAGTCAGCCAAGACAAAACGATGCGTGATCAGTGGGGCGAGCTGCAGAAGGCCGACGCTAAAGAGCTGCACCGCATACGTCCAGGCGGTGGTAGAGGCACCGAAAATACCCAGGACTGCCAGGTGCTTAAGAACGAAGGTATCGCTCTCCAGGCTCAGGTGAACTCCAGCTCCGGCGACGCCCTCCAGTATGACCATCCCCCTCGTCTCGCCAGGCGCATCGACAGCTCAACCCCGGCGGCACGGCTCCCTCCTTCAAAGACCAGGTCTGCATCCTGAATGTAGCGCAAAGCCGCGTTGATATCCCGCGTGAACAGGGCACGCTCAACCCAAACTTCGTATTATTTACTCCAAACACCACTGTCACGATTTCGTCGGCGTTTTTGTCGTCCCTACGCGGTACTCGCGCATGACCAGTTCGTTGAGTTCATCCAACGATGTCTCCGCGACTAGTTTATCAAATGTGATCGTACCGTGTTGGAGGAGGTTGACCCGGTCGCAGGTTTCGAGCACCTGGGCATAGTTATGCGCGATCATGACCATCGAGACTTCGCCCATCACTTTCAGGTTGTGAATCAATTCTAGAATCAACGCGGCTTCCTTTGCGCCCATCGCGGCGAGCGGTTCGTCAAGTAGGAGAATTTTCGCGTCTGTGTAGACAGCTCTGGCGATAGCGATGGCCTGGCGCTGACCCCCCGACAACTTGGCAACTTCAACGTCTACCGAGGGGATATTGACCCCCATCTTTTTCAAGTGATCGTGGGCCCGTTCGCGCATCTTGCGGTTGTCGAGAAACGGCAGAGGGAAACGCCGCAGCTCCCGGTTAAGAAACATGTTATGATAGACACTCAGTTCGTTCACCAGTGCAAGGTCTTGATAGACAGTCTCGATACCAAGCGAACGGGCATAGGTCACGGAACGCAGTTTGACTTGCTCACCATTGACGAAGATTTCGCCACCGTCTGGCTGCACGAAGCCGGTCAATATCTTGATCAAGGTTGATTTGCCCGCGCCATTATCACCGACGAGGCCGAGCACTTCGCCTTTCATCAAATGCAGGCTGACATCACGCAGTGCTGTTACCGCGCCAAAGCTTTTCACCAGATGTTCTGTGTGTATAGCACCTGGAATTTCGACTGGAGGTGTTGCTTCTGTCATTGTCGTCCTGCCTCTCGCAAAATGCGTAGACGAACATTCAGTATCATTGCGATCAGAATTGCCAGGCCGAGAATGATATCATAGGTATAGGCACTTACACCTAGCAAAGTGAAGCCGTCGTTGAGGATCGAGAGGGCCACCACTCCCAGGAACGCTCCAACCACGGTGCCGATACCACCACTCAGCGCGGTACCGCCGATAACGGCCCCGGCAACAGCCGCAAACATGATGGTCGTGCCACCTGCCAGGGGAGAGATGGAGGTAATGCGGAACGCCTCCAGGATGCCTGACAAACCGGCCAGCACGCTCGCCAGCATAAAGTTCCCAATTTTTATGCGGTTGACGTTGACACCGGCCTCACTAGCTCCGAGCAGATTCCCTCCCGTCGCGACGGTATGCTTGCCCCAGCGCGTAAAGGAGAGCACAATCTGCACGACAACCATCACCGCGATGGCCCACACGATTTCCGAGTAGGGATTCACTCCCATTACCTGGTTTACCTGTTCTGCCGAAGGAGTAAGTACCGGTTCGCCCATCGAAATGTTAAGTGTAATGCCGTTCAAAAGAAATTGTGTTCCCAGGGTGGTGATCAGCGAGGGAATCTTGAACCAGACAGTGAAGATACCATTCACCAGGCCCACTACAGAGGAGACGAGCAACCCCGCGATAATACCCACCCACAGCGGGAGACCAGCCTGGTTGACAAAGTACATGATGAAAGGTGCCAGGGCAAACACCTGGCCGACCGAAATATCGATTTCACCGCAGATGAGCAGCATGACTTCGCCGGCTGCAATGATCGCCGTGGCCGAGATAAATTCGAAAAGCGTAAGGATATTGAATTGCGTCAGGAAATTCGAATTGGAGAGCTGGAAATAGATGACTAATACGATAGCGACGACTAAAATGCTCGCCTCTCGCTGTCGCAAGAAGATACTGGCCAGTCTTGTCCAGAACTTCTTCCCTGCGCTTTCAGTGGGTTGCTCTGTCTCGGGCGTGGGAGCATTCGATAGAATCGTCTCGGCCATACGGCTACTCCTTTGTAGATTGCGCTTACCTTATAGAGTGACATCTGCCACGTTACGACTTCGCGCTCATAGTGGTTCGTGTTAATGAAATAGTAGTATAACAGGACCGGAATGTAAAGCTCCCCTTGTGGATGCCCCTGTGACTACTTGGTCTCCGCGCAGGACATCCACAGGGGGAACTGATAGGCCGCTCAGAGCGGCGTTACATCCCGTATATGGGTTTACTACGGTGTAACGACCTTTTGCGCGCTCGAGCTTCCCTCGAAGCGCGTTTGGGTAGTCAGGTAAGGATTGACGTTGTTCTTGTCCACGAAGAGCAGACCCGTATCTGTCTGCGCAGGGAACATCAATCCGCCCGACAGCTTATAGAGGAAGAGCTGAAGAACAGGAATGAAACCCTGGAGATAGGGTTGCTGGTCGATAGTGAAGTCGAGGTTGCCCGATTTGATCTCTTGCAAAGTCTTGGGCTGCAGATCAAAACCACCAGCGTGGATGCCTTTGGATTGAAGGGAGTACTTTTCCATGATCTGGCTCAGGCCCTGCGTGCTGCCAGCATCGACCGCAACCATGCCTTTCAGGCTTTGATGGCCCAAATAGTAGGCTTCAATGCGGGCGAGTTCATCGGTGAGTTGCGCGCCGGTGGCGATCTCAACAAAGTTGATTGGCTTGCCAGATGCCTGGATGGCTGCTTTCGCCCCATCGATACGCGGCTGGATATTCAATTGTCCAGGTGTGGCGATGAAGCCCGCTATATCGCCTCTGGGGACCAGTGAGACGATACGCTGGCCCAGTGCTACGCCGGATTGGTAGAGGTCCTGCCCGATGTACGCCAAACGCTGGTTACCGCTGTTGGTAGGCGCGTCTGCGTTATAGGAGAGGACGGGGATACCTGCGGCTAAAGCATTTGCGACCGGCGTGTTGAACGCGCTTTTATCGACGATGGCGACAGCAATACCATCAGCCTTGGCGGAGATGGCGGTGTTCATCGCGCTAATCATCTCTGAGACGATGCTGTTCTGAGAACCTGTCCACTGATAGGAGCAGTTAACGAGTGCGCAGGCGTCCTGGATGCCATAAATGGTAGGCACGAAGAACGGGTTAGTAGTCACGTGGTTGACGAAGACGAAGTTCCACTTGGGGTGACTAGGGTAGTTCCCACCTCCCCCTCCCGCAGTCGTATTCTGAGTAGTCGAGGTCGCTGAGATCGCGCCGCTACAAGCTGTTAGAAATGCCGCCCCTGCCGAGCTCGCTATGGCAGTTTGGAGAAAACGGCGTCGCTTGATGGGCAACCGGGAAAAATACTCCGAAAAGTTTGTACTTTCCATGGACGTTCCTCCGCTTTCAGACATTCGTAGTCTTACTAGTAAAACAATAAGAGCTTCGCCAGTGCCTACCGACCCTTTCGGTCGCAGCTTACTGGCCGCCACCAACCTCTCTGCTTTGCATTGTCCTCCTTTCAATTTGATGATATGCTTCAACTGATCTCTGTACTTGACTCTTTTCGCTCCAAAGCTCGTTGAATATCACCAGTTGTCAGAATCACCAGTTTTCGCATAGCTTCTTCTGCTGCCTGCTCATCACCTTCGTGAATAGCCTTGGCTACTGATTGGTGCAAGGGCATCGCTGCGATGTTAGCTCCTGGCAAGTGCGATGTAACGATGCGGCTCACTTGCAATGATGTGGTGAGAGTCTCAGTGATCTTCTGCAACATTTCGTTGTGGGCTGCCGCGCAAATGGCAGCGTGGAACTCTAAATCAGCAGGAATGTAGGACTCAGGAGAATTTACTCCTGCTTCCATGCGCCAGTAGCATTCCTCAATGGTTTTGATCTCGTCATCGGAGGCACGGGCTGCCGCGTACCGGGCGGTCATCGGCTCAAACATGAGACGTACTTCACAGAGCGAATCGAGAAATGAGCGATCAGGGCCGACTTCATACAGCCAGCCAATTACCTCTGGATCGAGGATTTTCCACTCAACACGTGGGCGCACCTTCGTACCCGTTTTGGGACGCGACTCAATTAGCCCCTTCGCACTCAGTATTTTCAGGGCCTCGCGCATGACAGGCCGACTGACGTTAAACTGAAGACTGAGTTCGGGCTCACTCGAGAGAGTGTCACCTGGCTTGAAATCGTTACGCATAATACTCAAACCGATCTGGCGAATGACCTGCTCAGAAAGATTCTGGCGTTGCAGCGAATTAAAAACTTTGACCATATTGCCTCTATATTGTCAGACAATTATATTATATTATAATACTACATGTGATGCTAACCGATGTCAAGACATTTGTGCTGAACTATTGGTTGGATTTCCACGCCTCTCTCACTCTCATTCTCTTATAGGACAAAAATGTTGACCCCAGCCGCTCATAAGTGGTACACTGTGCGAACGTCTTGCGGCTAGTTTTATGCTTCGCTACCGGAGGATTGGTACGGGATTGACATAGGCAATCCCGCGTAACGTCATGTCCGCGGAATAGATGTGAAAAACCAGCACCCCCTCTCCTGGGCAGGTAGCTGGGTCTTTGTGCTGTGTTTTTCTTTGGTAACTCTTCATCGTCGCCTGTAGCGGTGCTTTTATTGTTTGCTATAGTTGGGAAACAAATGGAGGTGACACAGTGTTTCGTTTCTACGTCGAGGTGGCACGCAGCGCATTTCGACGGCAACTCATCTACCGTTGGGCCAACCTGGCCGGTCTACTTACCAACATCTTCTTCGGTATCATCTTTAGCTACGTGATAATTGCTCTCTATCAACATAGATCAGCCGCCGCTGGCTACAGCGTGCGCGATACCTTGCGCTACATCTGGCTGGTGCAGTCCATGACCATGGTTGTGCTGACCTTCGGCTGGTACGATCTCATGCTCACCATACGCACAGGGGCAGTGATCTCCGACCTCAGCAAACCATGTGATTTTTACTGGTACTGGTTCAGCCGCGAATTTGGCCGCAACCTCTACTTTCTTTTATATCGTGGCATTCCTACCTACCTGGCAGGTATGCTGCTCTTTGGCCTGGGCTTGCCCGGTGATTGGAGAAGCTGGTGCATTTTTATCGTCAGCCTGTTGCTCGGAGCAACGGTAGGTTTCGCGTATCGGTTTCTCTACAACATCCTCGCCTTCTGGTTCCTTGAAGCCCGCTCGATTGGCGGGCTGGCAACCGTTATGGCCATGTTTTTTACCGGAGGCTATGTCCCGCTGATATTTTTTCCACCGTGGCTGCTTGCCATCGCGCACTGGTTGCCATTCGATGGGTTGATGAATGTACCGGCGGAGATAGTGTTGGGGAAAATCCCGCTTACCAGTATGCTCGTTGCGCTTAGTCGCCAGGTGCTCTGGGTCATCATTATGACGTTGGGGGTACGTATGGTGACAAAGTTTGCCGCTCGTCGGGTCATCGTACAAGGTGGATGATGCCTTTTGGCTCCTGAAGATATCTTGTTTACATAACAAATCTGCTAAGAAAGCGAGGTAATACTGTGATCGCGCATGTCCTATCTGACCTACGACTTTATCAACGCCTGGTCGCGTTGCAACTGCGAGCTCAGGCACAATACAAGCTCAACGTGTTCGTCGATATCGGCACGTCGTTTGCCGTGACGTGTTTGGAATTTTTTGGTGTATGGGTCTACTTTAGCACCTTCCCTTCCATGTTGGGGTGGAAGGTTGGCGAGGTCGCGCTACTGTACGGTTTGATGTCAATGAGCTTTGGGATGGCGGAACTGTTTGGGGCGGGCATTGATATGTTTCCAGAGATAATTCGCCTGGGGGATTTTGATCGTATGCTCTTACGTCCTGCCGCTCCCCTCATGCTGGTCGTTGGCAGTGACTTTCGCTTGCGCCGCCTGGGGCGCATCGCACAGGGTATAGTCACCTTTGGCTTTTCTCTTTACTTGTTACCCGACTTGCATTGGACATGGCTAAAGTTGATTGTACTGCCCATTGGGATTGTCAGTGGTGCGCTCATTTTCATTTCTATCTTGTTGCTTGGTGCCACTTTGTGTTTTTGGACCGTTGAGACGACCGAGCTCACTAATATTCTGACGTATGGTGGACGTGAGATGCTCAGCTATCCCCTTGCGATTTATAACCAGACGTTGCAGCGCATCTTTCTTTTTGTAGTGCCGCTTGCTTTTGGTTCGTATGTCCCCGCCTGTTATATTCTGGGACGCCCATTACCCTTTGGCTTACCCTCTCAAATCACTTTTATCGCGCCACTGGTTGCGTTGCTCTTCGCCTGGGTGACGAGCCTGATCTGGGGCTTTGGTGTGCGCCACTACCAGAGCACCGGTAGTTAATGCCACAAGTTTGTGTCAATGAAAGGAGAAATTCCCTTGAAGATGATTAAAGTTGATGGTCTGAACAAGGTGTTTCGCGTAGCACGCAAGCGACCTGGCCTACTGGGGAGTCTACGTAGCGTCGTCGATCCCGAAGTGCGTATCGTGCAGGCTGTGCAAGACCTCTCACTTGAGGTAGAGTGCGGCGAGATGATTGGCCTGGTTGGCCCAAATGGCGCAGGTAAAAGTACGACGATTAAAATGCTGACGGGTATTCTTGTGCCCAGCAGTGGAGAGATACGCGTTGCTGAACTGAATCCTTTGCGCCAACGCCGTGAAATGGCGGGGCGCATCGGTG
>JADEYI010001707.1_pt1 | contig 14350 bp, 11 predicted proteins | sample 8542331 | NCBI WGS metagenome assembly JADEYI01 (sample SAMN16510988, study PRJNA670497) | mine drainage metagenome | isolation source: biofilm near Copperflume 1 | place: Germany: Marsberg coppermine Kilianstollen | collected 2018-02 | reverse complement strand
ATAATTCCTAATTCCGCCAAAGGCGGTAGCTTTCAGGAGAAAACGATGGTGAACATGCTCAACTCATCACGGGACGAAGACCAGCGCAAGCGCGACGAAGCTCAACTTTATGCTATGCAGCAGCAAATGGACGAGCTGCGCCGCCAGTTGAAGGAAAACCTCGCCAGGCAGCAATGGTTCGAAGAGCTTTACAAGCAAAGCGAGGGTAAAGTTACTCAGCTACAGCTTGCGCAAGATCGAATGGCCCAGGACGTTGCTCAGGCGCTGCATGCCCGCCAGATGGATGAAGGGCGAGTGAAAGCACAGGTCGCGGAACTGGCGCAGAAGGTGGAAGCTCCCGATAAGCAACTGCGCGAGATACGCTCCCAAATCTCTGCTCTTACCGAAGGGCGCAAAACCGACCACGATGTAGACATGGCGGGGCAGCAGCAAACCGAAGAGATGCAGAGGCAAATCCGTGAGATCAACGCGCATATAGCCAAAGTTGGCGACGCCCAGAAGCAACTGCGCGACCTCATACACGACCTGGACTCCAAGCTGGGCGAAATCCGCCAGGAGGCGCTGCACGTCGGCGAGCTTCAGACGATGGAGGAGCAACGCCTGAGGCGGCAAGGTGTTGAGTTGCAGACGCTATTTGAGGCGCTCAGGCAGCAGTTTACAGAGGTATCGGCCAAATCGCAGCGTGTAGATGATGTGCGACGGCAGCTCACCGAGCGTCTAGAGGCTGTAGAAGACCAGGTCGCCCTGGTCCGCAACAACGAAACAGGGATCGATACTGAGATAGCTCGGATAGAGAAGCAAGCAACAGAGCAATATCTGCTTCAGCAAGAGCGCCTTGAAACAGCAAGAACTCAGCTTGACTCGCAAATAGGCGAAATGCGCCAGGTGAATGACCAGCGCACCGACCGGGTGATGAGCCGCTTCAGCGGCGTAGACGACCGCCTCCGCGCTGTTGAACAGACGTTAGCCGAGCTACCCAGCCGCTTTGAGGCGCTGGAGCGAAAAGACGAAATGATAGGCTCGGAGGCCGACACAATTGAAGAGTGGTTGGTGATGAGACAACTGGCCGCGATGGAAACAGTGCTTGATGAGGTGCGTAAACGCCGCGCCGAACGGGGCATGGCGAGGAAACCCACAAAGGCTGGCGATGCAGCCGAAAGCGCGCCCGGATCGGTCTACAACCCGTCGGGCCTGTTGAAAAGCGTGCGTGACGCCCGCCCTCCAGCGCGCAACGATGCCGGTGACGAGGGATCAGGGATTTAGAGGTTAGCTCTTACCCACCGCTTGTCTACTCTACGACTACCGATAGCTGCTGTGGTGCCAACCGTTGGCAGATGGTGCCCACTCTCCCTTGAAAGGCCAAATGCAAGCCCCGCACGATCACAACGATGATAGGCCTGATTCTTATAGTAGGGCAGCCGGCACGGAACCAGCCGGGAGGATAATCCCCAGGAAGAGCTTGGGGCAGCACTTCCTTACAAACCGCTCGATAACAGCCAGGATCGTTGACGTCGCTCAACTGAAGGCTGGCGATTGTGTTGTTGAAGTGGGGCCTGGGCTGGGAATACTCACGGAGGAGCTTGCAGGCAAGCTCTCAGCGTTGTCTGGCGGCAAGATAATAGCTATAGAGCTGGACGACAAGCTGCTGCCGCTCTTGCGCGAACGCTTCGCAGCCATGCCGCAGGTGAGCTTCATTCACGCCGATGTGCTCAAAACAACTCCAGGTGCGCTCACAGGTGGCGGGCCTTACAAGGTGGTGGCGAACCTTCCTTACTACATAACCTCGGCTGTGCTGCGGCACTTCCTGGAAGCAGATGTAAAGCCGGCATCGTTGACAGTGATGGTGCAGCGTGAAGTAGCGGAGCGGATGGCCGCGAAGCCGCCCGACATGAGCCTGCTTGCAGTGGGCGTACAATTGTACGGTAAGCCCAAAGTGCTCTTCCGAGTGCCGCCGGGCGCATTCAACCCGCCGCCGAAGGTCGAGTCGGCGGTGGTACAGATAGAAGTTTACAGTCTGGCGGAAAGGCCCGTTGTGCCCCTGAGCGACAAAGATTTCTTCAAAGTGGCGCAAGCAGGCTTCAGCCAGAAGAGGAAGCAGGTAGCCAATACCCTCTCATCAGGGCTGCATCTGGGCAAAGCTGATGTCATCGTGGGCCTCAAGGCAGCAGGGATAGAACCAACCCGCCGGGCAGAGACCCTTACAATAGCAGAGTGGGCTGCCGTCGAGAAGACACTGATCCCTGCATCTCAACTGAGGTAGAAACAACACAGATCCTAGCCAGCGGCAATCTTTATGCTCATACAAAATGCTTACGCCAAAATCAATCTTAGCCTTGAAGTGCTGGGCAAACGAGAGGATGGTTATCACGATATAGTGTCGGTCATGCAGCTTATCGACCTGCATGACACGCTCCTTTTTAGCCCCGCCGACGAGCTAACCATCGAGTCTGATAGTCCGAAGCTAAACGCCGAGGGCGAAAATAACTTGATATGGAAAGCTGCCCGCTTGCTGGCCGGGGCCACAGGCACAAGCAATGGGGCGCAGATAGAGTTGCAAAAGAGGATACCCATCTCAGCGGGCCTGGGGGGTGGAAGCAGCGATGCTGCCGCCGCTCTCGTGGGCTTGAGTAAGCTATGGGGAGTAAATATATCGCAAGAGGAGATGAGCAGACTCGCAGCCAGGTTGGGTTCGGACGTGCCCTTCTTCCTCGGTGCGCCCACTGCCCTCGTCCAGGGTCGCGGGGAGAGGGTTACGCCTTTACCCCTGTTGAGACCATGCTGGGTTTTGCTCATCTATCAGCCTTGCGATGTAGAAAGGAAAACAAAGAGGCTCTACAGCAGCCTGTTCAAAGAAGAGATGACAGCAGGAGAACTCACAAGCGAGCTTGTCTTAGCTATAAAGCAGGGTGACTTTCCCGAAGCGCGCCTGCTGCACAACAGCTTTGAGAGAGCCGCATACTCGACCTTCGCGCCCCTCAACGAAACCCGCCGCCAACTAGAACAGCTTGGCGCGGGGGGTATCCACGTATCGGGCAGCGGCCCCACCATCTTCGTCCTATTCCCGCAAGAACAAGAGGTAAAAGCCCAAATCCTGCGCGAAATCCTACAGACAGAAGGTTTTAGCGTCCTGCTGACCCGCACCCGCACACGGGCACTTAGTGCGTAGCATGTACCTCGTATGGTGTAAGGAGCTATAGCAAAAACACCTTCATCCTCTACGCACTGCCTGTCACCAATGCCATGACATTTATCATCCACCGCAAACCGCCGTATCGAGCTTATATCGAAGAAGGGGGAGGCGGCGCTATGTCGCACGTAGCCGAGTTGCCGGGCTGTTTTGCCGTTGGCTCTGATGCGGCGCGTGCTGCGGGAGCTACGCCTCGAGCCATCGCAGATTTCCTCGCGTGGCTGAAGGCGCACAAAGAGCCTCTGGTACCCGAAGCGCATGTTGCCAGGCCGAGCATGGCGGACATCTTGGTGGCTGATGTGCGTTCGGAAGGCGCGCCCACACAGGCGGGGGGCAAAGCCGCCCTCTTCGACTTCGACACGGCTGCCTGGGACAACGATAAGCTCGAGCGCACGCTGCGCTGGCTCAGATACAGCCGCGCAGACCTGCTTGCGAAGATAGACGGGCTGGACGATATGGAGTTGAAAAGCAGGCGTCTAGCGCCCGACCGCACCCTGTGGGCTACGCTGCTGCACATTGCTCACGCCGAGTACGGCTATATCAACAGGAGCGCAGGGCCACTAGCAGGGCTAAGCGAGCCTCCCCTCGCAGGAATACGAGAAGAGTTATCAATAGTTCGAGCAATGTTAGAAGACAAAGCACGTACTGTGCCTGCGGAAGAGCGCACTAAAGTAGTGCACCCCGTCTGGGCCGCCCGCCCGGACGAGCCGTGGACCCTGCAAAAGGCCCTCCGAAGAGCCTTAGAGCACGAAAAGGAGCACCTGGCGGAACTCGACAGCAGGCGCTAAGGGCCGCATCCCAATGCTGCTGTAAGAGTAGCACACCCAACTGAAGGCAACTACCTGAGCCATTCACCACGAGCGGATGTGCGGAAAATCGTGGCAAGTAGGAGAATGATGGTAGAATAGGCCGAAGTTGCTCGTCTGAGTGGTACAGGAGGCAAGGGCTATTTCACCCCGCACTGTACATCCACCTGCTGCCACATTCGTTGTTAAGGATATAAGGAACCTAATCAGATAATCAGGAGGCTTTCACGTTTTGATTTCGCGAATCCGTCTCAGCAAACGTTTGGTGTGGAAAGTTGTCGTGCTGCTCTTTTTGACCTTTTCTGTCGCGTCCGGCTCTGCGTTAGTTGCTCCACAGGCAGCGGCGCAATCGTCCGTTAGCCCAGCTCCCCCTGCCAATCCTTATGGGGTGAATCTCTTCCTCCAGAAAGAGGTAGAGCCGTGGAAGATCGAGCAGACACTACGCATGACCGCCGAGGCAAATATCCCCTGGATCAAGCAGGAGTTTCCCTGGCAGGAAATTGAGTTCAAGAAAAACTACTTCACCGACGACAAGTGGAAAAAGTCGGCCTGGGAGAAATACGACAACATAGTAGAACTGGCCGACAAATACCACCTGACGATAATCGCCCGCATAGATCGCCCCCCCGAGTGGGCGAAAGCCCCCGCGGGCAGCGCAACGCCTCTCAACAGTAACAAAGACCTGGCTGATTTTATCAATGCTTTCCTGGACCATTACAATGGGCGTATAAAGTACGTGCAGGTCTGGAACGAGCCGAACCTGAATGCCGAGTGGGTGCCGGGCAAGCCTGCCGATCCCAACGGCTATGCGGCCATGCTCAAAGAAATCTACCCGCTCGTCAAAGCGGCGCACCCTGATGCTATTATCCTGAGCGCGCCTATGGCTATGACCACTGAGGGAGTGCAGAGCCGTGGCAACATGGACGAGATAGATTACTGGAAAGGGCTGTACGCCGCCGGGATCAAGGGCAACTTCGATATTGCCTCGGCCAATGGCTACGGCCTCGACCAACCCCCTGACGCCCCACCCGACCCCAAAGTATTGAACTTCCGCCGCGTAGAACTACTGCGGCAAGTGATGGTTGATAACAGCGACAGCGGGCGTCCCATCTGGTTGGATGAATACGGCTGGAACGCGTCACCCAATACCCTCTCCGAGGCGGAGAAGAACTTCTGGCGGCACGTTACTCCCGAACAACAAGCAGCCTGGACCACGCAGGGCGTAGAATACGCACGGCAGAACTGGCCCTGGGCGGGGGTTATCTCCATCTGGTATCTCCGGCAGGTGGGTGACATACCTCCTGATAAGGCGGAATATTACTTCGGCATGCTCAACCCCGACTTCTCGCCCCAGCCGGTATATAACGCCGTGAAAGCTGATGCTGCCCAGTTCCCCGGCCCTGCCTCGCAGCCTGTAGGCACACCTATTAACCCGCCGCCATCGCCAACAGCCGCCGAAGCCGTGCCTTCAGCGACGGTTGTCGCAGATAATACAGCCACAGTAGCGCCACCTACCCCAACAGCCGTGCAGCTAACTCCTACCAGCGCAACATCTACGCCGACTACAGGCATAACTCCCACCCTGCAAGCGACAGCCATAGCCACACCCGCGCTTACACCCACCGCAGGCCCGGTGGTTGTGGCGGGGGCTAACAACTCGACAATGCTCTTCGTGGTAGGAGGCGTTCTGGTGATTGGCGGATTGGCGGCATTAGGTTTCTACTTGATGAGAGGTAAGAAGGCTGCGTAGCTTTGGTGTTGCACAGTGCGTAGTGCGCAGTGCGCAGAGAATAACAGAGTTGATGAACGCTGAAGAGGCAACCCCCGGGCTGTCTTACACAGTACGGAGCACGCAATAAGCAACCCGCCGTCACCTATGAACATTAGACCACTCCACGGCGACGACCGCCCTGCACTTAAGCGCCTGCTTCTGCAAGAGCCTGAGTACAATCTCTTTCAGTTGAGCGCTTTGATAGAACACGGCCTGGGCGATAACTCTACAACTAAGGGAGCGCCCTGGGCTGTTGGCGCTTTTCGCGCGGATGCTCTTACCGGCGTGGTCATGTCGCAGCGCGGAACGGCGGGCCTCTACCACACCGCGGGCGACAGCGAGACTATGGGCCTTCTATCGAAGGTGGTGCTAGATAAGGCCGCCAGCGGCGATATAAGCCTACTTAGCGGCCATGCCTCGCAGATCGATCCTCTACTACCAGTGGTGGGCCAGGCGAGCATCGGCATGGACAGATGTTACTTTCAAACACTGTCGCCCGGTAATCTCCGCCTTTCATCTTCCGAGCAGAAGGACGTCAGCGCGCCGCGCCTCGCCACGTGGGACGACATGGAGAAACTGATAGATTTCTACATGGTGGGCTTTTACTCTCTGGCGCGGCTGCCGTCGCGCTCGGCCTGGCATAGCCGCCTCTCCGAGCAATTAACCTACCGCACCCTCTTTCTGATAGAGGATAGAGCAGGCAGGGTGATCTCAGCGGCCATGACGAGCGCGGAAGGTGGGAATGCGGCTATGCTGGGTGGTGTGGCTACCCTGCTGGATTATCGCCGCAAAGGGTTGTCCACTCTCTGTGTAAGTGCGCTCTGCTCTTACCTCTTCCGGGCCGGAACCAGGAGTATCGCCCTTTTCTATCTCCAGGACAATACCCCAGCCAGCCATGTCTACGATAAAGTGGGCTTCCAAGACGCCGGTGAATGGCTGCTGGTGCCCCTCGGCTTCTGGTTCACATAGAGGCGTATTGCGCGCTGCGTATTACGAGGTTACTTGTTCAACTCAGCATAAGTGGGATGTGGGAGGAGACCCCAGCTGCTTTGGGGCCAGTAGGAGACGAAGGCTGTGCCTATTATCCTGGTGACGTCCAGCGCGCCCCACACGTGGGAGTCGCTGGAGTTGCGTCTGTTATCGCCCAGCACAAATATGTAGCCGGAGGGTATCACTGTGGGCGGCATGGTGTAGTCAGGTGTTGCCTTCACGTACGGCTCTGTTAACCTCACGTTATTTACGTATACCCCGCAACCTCCGCAATCACGGTCCGGCGCGCCAACCGCGTTGGGATCCGCCTTTATCTCAACAGTCTCGCCTTCTACGGCTATTACCCTCTTGATGAAGTCGCGCGGCTCGGTAGGCGCCTCGAAGACTATGATGTCGCCCCGTTGCGGGCCGTGAAAGAGATAGCGCATGTCAGCAGGTGTGTTAGGATTCGTGAGGCGGGCTAGAAAGTTAGCGTCGTAGCGGAAGTACAGCCCCTTATTTACGAGCAGATATTCTTCCGAGCGAAGAGTGGGGAGCATGCTGTCGCCCTCTACCTTGAAGTTCTGTATTACGGCCCGCACCAGGAAGAAGATCAGCAGCGTGACCGCTATGGTCTCTGCCACCTCTCGCAGCACATTGGGCTTTGCTCGCCCACGAGGGGCCTCGCTCCCGCCGGTAGGCCCACTATCCTCACTCTCCGGCAAATAGGGCAACCGCTCTGCTGTGTGCCAGTAACTATCGTCTTCTACATGCATTGTTTGCTACTTCTGTTCCTTTTTTGTGTTCGTGATCGCCGGGTCGTACAAGAATTATATATGTAGAGGGTGGCAAACGCAAAGAGGGTCAGGCGGTATCTGTTCAGATTTAGGGTGGAACAACCTTCTTGGGGTAACTGTGCGGGCATACCGCCACCCGCCCTCACCCCAACCCCTCTCCCCTTGTGGGAGAGGGGCTTTACTCCTGGGGAGTATCAGAGGATACGGCTGTTCTCCCATGAAGGGAGAGGGGGCATTGTGCATGCTGAGTGCCATGCGCTACGCCCTTGTACTCTCTAATCTGAACAGTTACCCAAGGGGGTTATAGGACCAAAGTACTAGAAATCTACTGCTAATATCCACTTGCTTTTTTGTTCCTCGAATCATATACTCATCTAACCTTTTACGCACCTGACGGTGCAGGGCGAGAGAGGCATCGTACTAGCAGCTACCCAGAGAAACGGAGGAGTACCAGATGTTCAATAAAACAGGCCGACGTAGTCCTTACTTGCGGGTGTTGGTTTTAGTATTGCTATTGGCGGGAGTCGCGCTCTTCGCCTGGCAGGTAAAAGGCGGGCAAAGTGCGCCCAGCGGTCCTTCACCAATGGGCAATAGCTCTGTTCAGGGGGAGGCAAGCGGCGTGGCCGACTCGTCTGTAGCTCCTGATGCCAACGGCGCTATCGTTAGCGGGCAGTCGTATAAAAATGATGTTTCACCTGCACTACGCGACATCAAGCCAATCCCGCCGGAGGCGCAGCCCAGGAAGGCGGAGGATGCTTCTGAGGACAAAGGCGAGTTGATCCCCCTCATCGGGCACAGCGATATGCCAGATACGGTAGTGCAGCGCCAGTTTGGTTCTAATCAGAACGGTGCTGGCCCTCTCATGCCGTCGCCACTGGTTAATTTCGCAGGTATCAATTCGGCCGGCGGCTGCAACGGCTGCGCGCCTCCCGACACCAATGGCGATGTGGGACCTAACAACTTTGTACAAAGTGTAAACTCGGCCTTCCAGGTTTGGAACAAGAGCGGCGTTTCGCTGTATGGCCCCGCCAATGTCAACACTCTATGGAGTGGTTTTGGCGGCCCCTGCCAGACAAGGAACGACGGCGACCCGATTGTACTTTACGACTCAATGGCGAATCGGTGGCTCATCAGCCAGTTCACCGCTGCGTCACCATACAATGAGTGCATAGCTATCTCCACTACAGGCGACCCAACGGGCACATACAATCGCTACGCCTTCCAGCTCAGCACCAGCGACTTCCCCGACTATCCAAAGCTCGGCGTGTGGCCCGACGGCTATTACATGAGCGCCAACTGGTTCACCGGCGGCCAGACCTATGCAGGCCCACGCCCCTACGTATTCAATCGCGCTCAGATGTTGACAGGGGCGGCGGCGAGCTTCCAAACCACCTCTGGCCCGCTCGGTAGCTCAAAAAGCCCTATCCTACCGGCAGACCTCGACGGCCCTACACAACCTCCGTCGGGCGCGCCAAACTACTTCGTCGGCTTCGGCAGCCCAATGTCAATCTACAAGTTCCATGTAGACTGGAACACCCCTTCAAATACTACTTTCACCAACTCAGCTAACCTGACCCCAGCCGCATTCACCCAGTTGTGCGGTACAACCCAGAACTGCGTGCCGCAAAAAGGCACCACGCAGAAACTGGATGGGCTGGCTGATCGTCTGATGCAGCGGCTGGCTTATCGCAACTTTGGCGGCTACGAATCTATGGTCGTCACCCATGCTGTGAACGCAGGCAGCGGCGTAGCAGGCGTGCGCTGGTACGAAATCCGCAATCCAGGCAGCACAGCTTCCATCTACCAGCAAGGCACTTACTCGCCCGACGCGACCTATCGCTGGATGAGTAGCGCCGCGATGGACAAGAATGGCGATATAGCCGTCGGTTACAGTGCCTCAAGTAGCACTCTTTATCCTTCTATACGCTACACGGGTCGCCTGTCAACAGATGCGCTTGGCACTTTACCACAGGGCGAGGCTACTCTCCTTACGGGCACAGGCTTCCAGTCGGGTGTGAACCGATGGGGCGACTATTCGGCTATGGGCATAGACCCCAGCGATGACTGCACCTTCTGGTACACCCAGGAATATAACAATAGCGGCGCCTGGGCGTGGGGCACGCAAATCGGCTCGTTCAAGTTCGCGGGTTGCACCGGCGGACCTCCCCCGCCCACCGCTACCAACACACCTCAGGCAGGCCCCACCAACACTCCCACCAGGACCCCTGTTTCTCAGCCCACCAATACCCCCACTCCGCGGCCCACCAACACTCCGGTCCCTCAACCGACCAATACGCCCCCGCCAGGCACTTGCGGCGAGAAGCTGACCAATGGCGGCTTCGAGGGTGGAAGACCCCCCTGGGTGGAGACCTCCTCCGGCGGTTATGAGATCATTGACACCACTCGCCCACACACCGGCTCGTACAGCGCCTACCTCGCGGGCTACAACAACGGTGTTGATACTATTTACCAGCAAGTCACTATCCCCAGCAATGCCACCTCAGCCACTCTCACCTACTGGTGGAATGTGAGCACGCGAGAAGCCTGCTGCACCCCTTACGACTACCTGTACGCACGGGTGCTCAACAGCAGCGGAGGAGTGCTGGCAACGCTTCAGACGCTCAACAACGCCAGCCCGAATAACGTGTGGACCAAATCCACCTTCAACTTGCTGGCGTATAAGGGCCAGACAGTGAGGATCTACTTCAAGGGCACCAACGATGTGAGCCTGCCCACATCTTTCTTCATAGATGATGTGAGCTTGAATACTTGCCCTTGACCGGAACACTGCTTGCAGTTGAATGAAAAAACGCCACGAGCTAAACAGATTGCGTTTAGCTCGTGGCGTTTCACCTTCGTAAGCTCAGCAAAAACCATTCAGCAGATGCTCACCTCTGGTAGAGGTGACACACTTGCTATTCTGATAGGGAAGAGGCTATAGTTGGTTTACCATAGGACCAGGGGCGCTACTGGCGATGGCAAACCGGAGGGTACCCTGACTCTCCTGCGAGGAAGGAAGTACAGGTTGCCGGATAGAGACAGCAGAGAGGTCACCCTTGCTCAAAGCAGCTTGACTTCAAGAATGGGAGGGTTTCGATGTCTAAGAAAGAGCGCAGTTCATTGAGTATAGGTATTCTTGTCTTATTGCTGCTGTTGGTTGCCTCGGCGGGGTGGCTCGTCGCCAGGCAAACGAGCGTGCCGGTCGCGCAGGGCAGCCTGCGTCCAGCAGGAGCACCTGCCTCCAACGGCGTCAGCACTTCGGCTGATCCGGTCTCTGCAGGCAGCAGCATTATGGTGGGGCGATCATATGCTAACGACATCTCGCGGCCTTTGCGGGAAATCACCCCCGTCGTGCCGAAAGAGGGCGAGCGCGAGGAAGAGAACGAGAACCCTCCAATCCGCATCCCCGGCTTCAAAGACGAAACCGATTCCGTAGTGCAGCGCACATTCGGCTCTCTCAACGGCGTCACCACCATACCAGCACCAAATGGCACATATGAAGGTATTGACTATCCTGGGGTAAGCTGCAACTGCGCCCCACCGGATACCAATGGCGAGGCGGGCCTCACCGAGTATGTGCAGATGGTAAACGAAGGCGTTCAGGTCTTTGACAAGAGCACGGGCGCTTCACTATACGGCCCACTCTCAATCTCCAGCTTCTGGAGTGGCTTCGGCGGAGTGTGCGAGACGGGTGGCGCGGGCGACCCGGTGGTCCTTTACGACCAGCTTGCCAACAGGTGGGTGATAAGCCAGTTCGCGGGCGGCAGCACCATAACGGACGAGTGCATAGCCGTATCCACCACCTCCGACGCCACCGGCAGCTACTATCGCTATGGCTTCCATCTAGGGAGCAACTTCTTCGACTACCCGCATCTTGGCGTCTGGCCCGACGGTTATTACGCCAGCTTCAACGTCTTCAACTCGGCAGGCACCAGCTACCTGGGGCCTCAGCCCGTTGCCTTCGACCGCGCCACTATGCTGAGCGGTCAAAGCGCCACCTTCCAGACTACATCGCCGCTCGGCAGCGGCTCAGCTCCCTTCTTACCTGCCGACCTGGACGGTTCGACCCCCCCGCCCACCGGCGCACCTAACCACTACGCGGAGTTCGGCAACCCACTCAAGCTCTTCAACTTCCACGTAGATTGGGGCACCCCCGCCAACAGCACATTCCTCAACTACGCTAGCCTCGCGGTGGCGGGCTTCACTCAGCTTTGCTCGACCGGGCGCAATTGCATACCTCAGCCAGGCACTTCGACCAAGTTAGATGGCATAGGTGATCGCTTGATGTTCCGGGCGGCATATCGCAACTTCGGCGATCATGAATCGATGGTGCTGAACCACAGCGTGAACGTGGGAAGTGGGCAGGCAGGCGTCCGTTGGTACGAGCTCAGGAGCCTGAACAGCACCCCAACTGTATACCAGCAAGGGAGCTACGCGCCCGATGCCACCAACAGATGGATGGGCAGCGCAGCAATGGATAGCGCGGGCGATATCGCCGTTGGGTACAGCGCATCTAGCAGCAGCGTCTACCCCTCGCTGCGCTATGCCGGACGCCTCTCAAGCGACCCGCTCGGCCAACTGCCACAAGGTGAAGCTACCATGTTCGCGGGCCTCGGCTCGCAGGCAAGCACCGGCAACCGCTGGGGTGATTACAGCGATATGACTGTGGACCCGGCGGACGACTGCACTTTCTGGTATACTAATGAGTACTACCCAAGCGGGGCTACTCAGTATAATTGGCGGACGCGCTTCGGCTCCTTCAAGTTCCCGGGCTGCGGTGGTGCTCCTCAGCCTACACCTACCAACACGGCTGTGGTGAGTGTGACGAACACACCCCTGCCTGTCGCAACTAACACCCCGATACCTCCTACCGCTACGGCGACCCCCAATCCTAACGCACCTGACTTCACGCTGAGCGTGTCGCCGCCAAGTCTCACCGTAGCTCGTGGGGGCGCTAACGGCATCTACACAGTTACTCTAACATCTCAGAACAACTTCTCCGGTGATATTAGGCTGACTGTGAGTGGCTTGCCAGGTAAAACAAGCGGCACATTCTCTCCCAACCCGGTCGCGTTGGCTGCGGGCACTACTAAAAGCGCCACCCTAACCATCAATGCGCAGCGAGGAGGGCCAACGGGCGCCTTCACCCTGACCGTGACGGGCACAAACGGCGGAACCACGCACAGCCAGAATGTGACACTAACAATTACCCGCTAGCTGTAAGACCTACTATGCCAAAGCGCCGCAATCTGTGAGCCTGATTGCGGCGCTTTTGTTTGCCGGAGGGGAACTTTCGCTTGTCTCTAATCGTCCTAACAATAGACCCGCAAAGAGGCATTCGCGGCAGGGCAAGCCGCTGAGCGCTGAACAATCAGAACTTAGGAGGAGACATTATGGAAACAGGACGCAACAAAATATTGGTGGCTTTAGGGGCGTTGGTAGCAGGTGGATTGCTCCTGGCAGCGTTCACAGTAGTGTGGCTTTTGCCGCACGGCCCGGGGACGAGCGACGCAAGCGTGCAAAGTGCAACAGACGTTGCCGGCGGCTCGAGCTATAGCTCGGGCCAGATAGGAGATCCGGTGGCATCAGGTAAGAGCAGTTCCGATTACGTTTTAGGCCAGACGCAGGGTACAGGCAGCGCAGCTACAACAGATCAGCCGCATATTTCTGTGCGTGGTACAGGTAATGTGTCGGCCAAACCGGATATGGCAAATCTACAGGTAGGCGTGCAGATTCAGCAAACATCTCTCGATGCCGCTCAGAGTGAGGCCGCCACCAAGGCAGACGCCATGACCAAGCAATTGACGGCTGCGGGTATAGCTGACACAGATATATCAACAGCGCAGTACAGCGTAGAGCCTGTGATGAACTATAACGACAATCAGCCGCCCACAGTAACGGGCTTTCGGGTGACAAATATCCTCAACGTGAAAATCCGCGACATCAGCAAGGCAGGCAAGCTGATTGATGACCTGGTGAAATCGGGCGCTAACACAATCTATGGCCTCAGCTTCGGCTTCTCAGACCCTTCGGCAGTTATGCAGCAGGCCCGCGAGCAGGCGATGGGCGACGCCAAGACCAAAGCCACGCAGCTAGCCGGCCTCGGCGGTGTAACCCTGGGACAGCCCATTATCATAGAAGATGGGGGCTCGAACACCCCGCCTCCCCCAATGCCTATGTCTGTAGATCAGGCGACGAAAAGCGCCGCAGCGCCAGCTACAGCCATCAATCCCGGCCAGCAGCAGGTAACAGTAGACGTTAGCGTGGTCTATGCAATAAAGTAAGTCGCATTGTGCATCAGGAGATGAGACACCCTGCATCTAGCCATGCGTATGTGCTCTATGCAGCAGGGTATTCCGAACGCCCCACAATGGCGCTAGCAGAAGAGGCAATTCGGGCCGCGTGTAGCTGCTCGAATTGCCTCTTGTGGTTTCAAGAACTAAGCTCGACTTTGTACAAAATAAAAGGAGGTAAGAACGGGTAAAGGGACCCACAAGCTCTTTGTTGTAAGATAGAAGCCTACGACAGCACTATCCGAAACGAGGAGGCTCACGATGTCCCTACCCACCGAGATTATACCCATCTTACAGCACTTTCGACCAGCTTTTACCCGCCCCACATGGGATAAGGCTCAGGTATTGGTGCTCGGCACCATTTTAGCAAGAGGACGACGCACCGTTACGGCAGCCCTCAAGCAGATGGGTTTGCACGACGATGCCAACTTCACTCTCTTCCTGTGGTGGCTACTTGGGTCATCCAGCGCTGCTCAGGCACGTTGTCAAGGTCTCATGACTCATGCCAGCCTATGCGGCCCTTCTGT
>JADEYI010001706.1_pt1 | contig 14388 bp, 10 predicted proteins | sample 8542331 | NCBI WGS metagenome assembly JADEYI01 (sample SAMN16510988, study PRJNA670497) | mine drainage metagenome | isolation source: biofilm near Copperflume 1 | place: Germany: Marsberg coppermine Kilianstollen | collected 2018-02 | reverse complement strand
ATCGCGTCCGCTTCCCGCGCTCACCCGACGAAAGCGGACGCGATTTATCGCGTCCGCTTCCCGCGCTCACCCGACGAAAGCGGACGCGATTTATCGCGTCCCTACAATAATACGGAGACAATTTACCTGCGGCGGCTCTTGCTCACGGCTTTGCGCGAAAAGGTGAACTCGACTCCCTGCCTTTTCATGAAGTCCTGGAAGTGGGCGTAGAACTCCATACGGTCTTGCTGGCTGATTACGGCTGCGGCATCGGCGGTTTCGATAGCGTAGGGATAGCCATTGCCGGCGATCACCTCGGCCCGCACCACGTCCATGGCCGGTTCGAGCAGGCCATCATCGAGCATCCAGCGCGGAAACTCCAGGCGCGCCGGCGGCTGCGCGGCGGTAGTTTTCAGATAGCAGAAGGCCACTTTTTCGCGATACTCACCGTAGGCCTGCAAAACATCGCCGCGCGCGCAGATCATAGCGGGTGTGCGGTCGCCCCAGCGCATGTGTCCCTGCCACAGCAGCGCATCGTGAATCTTTTTGGTCTCGCGCAGCATGGGCTGTGGTTGCGCGCTATCCAGGCGCAGCAGCATGGTAATCATGTCCCGCGCGTAGCTGGTATCGATATAGCCGATCAGGGGAACGCGGCACTGCTCGGATGTCTTGAGCAGGGAGACGGCGGACGCCACGTAGCGTTCGCGATATGGACCGGGCATGGTCAGAGCAAAGGATACCACCAGCGAGCCGTCGAAGAAGACGACGGGACTATGCGCGGCATCGCTGGCGCGGCGTTCGCTCGCGTAGTGTTCCATCTGGCTGACCAGCGTTTCGATTTCCAGCACGTAGCGGCGCAGCGTGACCTGCATTTCCGAATAGGGGTAGCTATCGGGGTCTTTGTTCTCCGTGCGCGATTGCTCCAGAATTTCGTCGGGAGAAAGTACCTCCATATGCACATCTTTGGTGTAGGGGCGTCCCTGCGTATGCGGGTTGGCAAAATAGCCCACCTGGATCAGGGCTACCGGTATGGAGGCGTCCCGCCAGGGCAGGAGCTGGCTGCCATCAACGGCGACTGTCGTTATGCCCTCGATGCATTCCGCCCACAGGCGCGCCTGCTCGTGATTGTCAAAGCCGCGCCCGAAGGGGAAAAGCGGCCCGGAATAGTCGTTGTATGGCGCGTTGACCAGCCAGTTGTCAAACTCAAGGCTGGGACGCGCCCCCGCCGACTGCGCGCCCTCTTTGTCTGGCGGCAACTGGTATTCCAACTGCTCACCCGATGGATAGCGCAGGTAGAGCGCTTCCAGCGCGTCGCGGTACGCTCTCAGTTGGTCGTTGAAGGCGGCGTTATCCGCGGAGAACTGCCCATATTTAGCGTTCAGAGCCGCCTGTAATTTGCCTTTATGAAGCATCTTTTCTCTTTCTATTCACCCACAAAGACGGGATCACCCCGCCTGCCACCTGTCATCCTGAGCGCAGCGAAGGATCTGCGCGCTGCCGTCGAGAGATCCTTCGCTGCGCTCAGGATGACAAATGGCGAGCAGGGCTTGTCCCCGCCCTGGCAATATCACAGGGCAGGGACGACCCTCGCTGCCACCCTCGTCTCAATGCCTTCCTCCATCATAGCATCCTCGTCGGATACCAGGCGTGTCTCGCCGTCTTTCTTGCGCAGGCGCACCAGGCTGTCGAGACTCTGTTCAAAGGTATCGTCGTGGCTGATGACAAACAACTGGTCGAAACCGCGCACGCGCCGGATTTGTTCCGCCAGGTTGGTGCGCCGCAGCTCGTCCATATTCTGCGTCGGTTCGTCGAAGAAGGCCAGGTTGAGCGTGGAGAGCTTCTTGAGCAGGGCCAGGCGCACGGCCAGCGCCGCGCTCATCTGCTCGCCTCCGCTCAGTTGCGCGAAGGTGCGACCTGTACCCTGGCGGTGTAGCGTCACTTCAAAGTCGTTTTCCCAGATAAGTTGACCGCTGCGGTCGCCTATAATTTCACCGAAGATGCGATTGGCTTCGCTGGAAATGTCCTTCAGGAGATGGTCTTTCATGGGTTCGGCGGCGTCGCGAATGAGCTTGCGGAACTGCTCAATCATCTTTTGCAGGTCTTCGAGCGCGCGTTTTTCTTTCTCCGCCGCCTCTAATTCGCCTAATAACACTTCGGCATGGTCTATCTTGCGTGTGAGATCGTTAATCCTGTCCTGCAAATTGTTCATTTCGATAGCCAGCCCGGCCTGTTCATTTTCGAGGCTCTTGATGTGTGTCTCAACCTCTGCGAACTCTTGCGGGCTGAATGCTGCTTCGGCCTCTTGATACGCCTGTTCCGCCGCCAGTAAATCGCGGGTGGACTGTTCGGCCTTAGCGTTAGCTTCCTGATGCGCCCGCTGGCGTTCAGGCAGTTGTCGCGCCGCATCCTGGTTTTTCAGATAGGTATTGTAGCCAGTAATGCACTGCTGGCGCACAGCTTCCTGCTGCCCGGTGCGCGCATCCAGGCCGTTATACTGCGCTAATTGCTGCTGCACATCCTGCAACTGCTGCTCATGCTGCTGGCCCTGCGACTCCTCTGTGTGCAATTGTTGCCGGTAGTCGGCTTCACGCTGAATAATTGCTTGCTGCGCCTTGCTTGCCGAGCGGGGATCATTCAACACGTGAATTTGCTCTTCAACCTGTCGCAGGCGCTGCTCGCTATCACGCAGTTCACCTGCCTGCCGGGCGCAATCGCTTATCTCGTCGGCAAGCTGTTTGAGCAAGTTACGCAACTGCTCCTCCTGTGAATACATGCCATCCAGCGCGCGCACCTGCTGATCCGCTACCTGGCTCTCCTGGAGTTCAGCTTTTGCCTGCGCGATTTCTTGATCCACCAGCGCGAGGGCGTCCAGGTCCTCCCGCAAACTCCCTGTCTCGCGTTCCAGGTGGAGAATATCCTGCGCCGCCTGCTTGATACGCTCCACGAAACCATCGCGTTTAGCTATATACTCGCCCAGCTTGCTCAACCCATCCGCGTAACGTTTCACCAGCGTGAGACGCTCCGTGAACGTTGTATGTTGCCTGTTGAGGAGAGCCAGAGCTTCCTGATCTCTTTTTATCTCATCATCAAAATAAAATTCCAGGCTGGCAACCCCGCGCACCTTGATGTTCTGGCAAGGTTCGTGTAGCAACGGACACAGGCCACCAGCCGATAGTTTGCGTGACTTCCTGTATCCATCGATGTTGCCTTCCAATCGATGTCGTTGCGCGCTCAGATCATCAAACTGGATTTGCAGCGCGGGTAATTCTTCGGCTTGCTGGCGATTTTCTTCCAGTTTACCAATCACTTCCTCCGCCTGGTTTAACTTCGCGACAAGCTGCTCCCGCTCTTCGACTTTTTTGCGCAACTGTTCGCTTTTCTCCTCGAATTGCAAACGTTTGGAGCGACGCTCCTGTGTCTTCGCCTGCAACGATGCCACGCGCTCGATACGCGCATTGAGTTGCCCGGCCAGTGGGGTTAACGGTTCAATACCAGCAATTCGTTGTTGCAGCGTGGCTAGCTGTTGCAGGCTTTGAACCTGTTTCGCGTCCAGGCGTTTGACTTCTTTAAGCAATCCCTGGTATTGCGTGACCTGTTGTTTCTGCGCATCACGCTGTTTCTCCAGCTCAGTTTGCGAATCGACAAGTGGGATCAGGTCAATCAGCAGGTGCCGGGCCGCTTCCACTTCGCTCAGGCGCGCTTGCAAATTCGCGATGTTGGCCTGCACAGTGGCAAGCGCGTTGGTGTGCGTATACTGGCGTTGTTGCAGCGCATTACGCTCTATTTCCTGCTGGCGCAACTGGCGCAAAAGCGCGTCAGCCTCGACATAACGTTCGTAATCGGCCTGGCTGTTCTCAAGCGCAAGGTGCGCGACCTGCGCCTCGTTCAGCGATTTCACACTGCTCGCCAGTCGTTCTTGCGCGCCGCCATAGATGGTTTTCTGCTGCTCGTGACGCGACTGGCAGCGATGCAGCACTTCGCGGCGCTGTTTGAGCAATTCCGCCTGTGTCCTGGCCGTTGTGAGTTGCTGAGTGATGTGCGCGTTACGCTCCTTTTTCACTCCATCTTCCTGTTGAGCATTTTTGCGGGCTGCGCGCCACTCTCCCAGTTCGCGTGTCTCAATTTCGAGTCGCTGCATCTCGCTCTTCTGCGTTTGAATCTGTCCCTCGTATTGCTTGCCCACTTCCTTCAAATATTCGTAAGCGACCCTGTAATCTTCGATTTGCAGCAATTCATCGAAGGTTTTCTTACGGTCGCCAGGGCGTTGCAGAAAAATAGAGGTGAATGTTCCCTGTGGAACGCCCAGCGCATCACGAAAAAGATTATCCAGTGGACGCTCGCGATCAATACCGAAGAGTTCGTGCAGCTTATCCAGCACATCGGCGCGTTGTTCGACACGGAAATTGGCCTCCTCATCATGCACCATCCAGGATGCCCCGGTGCCGCAGCGCCGCTCAACCACGTAAGGTCGATCATCGCTGCCGATCAGGTGAATCACCACCTTGCCATATTTCTCGCCTTCGCGTATAAACTGGTTGTGATTGTAGGGAAGATAATTAAAAAGCGCGTAGCCGATGGCCTCGACAAGCGTGGTCTTCCCCGCCCCGTTGGCCCCACTGATAGCGGTAGTGCCGCGCCGGAAATCCACCGCCATCTGACGATAACTCTTGATATTCTCCAGTTCGATACGGGTAATGAGCATACTAATGCGCCTTCCTGACACTCGTGAAATGAAATAAATACCAATCTCCCACCTTCCAGTTCTCTCCCGGCCTCAAGAAAGTGGAAATGCACAGGCGCATTATAACATGGTTGCGTAGGCATGGCATCATGTTTTTGCGCAAATCACAAATCACACCAGGGCAGGGGCTTGCCCTGGTCACACTCCCAGTTCCGCGTCTTCTTGTTCATACAACGCGCGTTCCTGCGCGGCCTGCTCCTTCTCTTTTTTCTGCATCCAGCGCAGGAAGAGCGCGCTCATGATGATGATGATGATGATATTGCCCGGCACCCACATGATAAGCCCGCCCAGTTGCTGGTCGGTGGCGGCGGAGATGCCCCACACGCGGGGCGCGGCAATGTAGGGCGCGTACAAAGGAGAAGCGAAGGTGAGGCCAGCGCCCAGCAAGACAACCGGCATACCGCTCAGGAAGAGGTACAGGATTTGCCCGCCAATGGAGAGGCGCGGCAGGTCTTTCGATGGGCTGAAGATGAGCCACCAGTTCAGCAGCCCGAAAAAGATGAAGGTCAGGTGCTCTACAATATGAATATTCTGGTTTGCCAGCGTCACGTTATACAGCGCTGGCGCGTGCCAGATAAAGAAATCAGCGTTAAAGAGCACAAAGGCTACAGCCGGATAGGTCAAGCATCGCGCAATAGCAAAAAGCATCTTATTGCGCGCAATCGGACGAAAAAACCATTCAGGCGTGCCAATCAACAGCAGCGGCGGCCCTACAATAGTCAGAACGAGGTGCTGCACCATGTGCGCGCTGAACAAATAGGTGTCGCCCAGTTCGTCCAACGGCGAGACCAGCGCCAGGACCATCAGACCCGCTCCGAGCAGGAAGGCGAATATTTGCCCTTTACGAGCAGCCTGAAATGCACAGCGTTTGCGCAGTGGCCCGATGGCATACAGATATAGCCCGGCAACCAGCGCCGCGCCGATCACAATGGTGGGTTCCCAGTCCCACGCCGTAAGCCAGAAATTCAATCCAATGTTCGCCATTAGCCGACCTCCCAGGTGCATAACTATTCCGGGTAATACTATAGCAGCGTTCAAGAAGAGAGGCAACACGTATGAATCTGGTGATTCCCCAGAAGTCCGCAAGGCCACGTGAGGCAGAGTTTCTGGACGAATGCGCGCCAGAGATCCTTCGCTGCGCTCAGGATGACAGCCAGGGGTGGTGTCATCCTGAGCGCAGCGAAGGATCTCTGGCAGACTCACAGGTAATCACCAGGTATGCATTCCTATCATTCAGGCAATTGTAAGGTGCGTCTAACGCCCTGCAAGGACGGTAACAGGCAGTTCCATGACAATACGGAACATTAGATTAGCTTATTTTCTACGAAGGATACCAGGGAAACCATGAAATATTTACGTCGCACCGCGTGGGTTGCAGTTGGATTCACCTATTTTCTGATCGCGCTGGGCGGTACCGTCCGCGTCTCCAATTCTGGCCTGAGTTGTCCTGACTGGCCGTTGTGCTTCGGCAAGGCTTACGCCCCGGCGGGCATTCACGCTTTTCTGGAACAGTTTCACCGCTATACGGCGTCGATTGTCAGCGTGTTGCTGATTGCAACTACTATCCTGGTGATTATATACGCGCGCAAAGACCGGCAGCTTTTGACGCTGGCAGTGCTCGCGCCCATCTTCCTGGCGATCCAGATTGTGCTGGGTGGTCTGACTGTGTTGATGAAGCTGCCGCCGGAGATCATCACGGCCCACCTCGCAGCCGCTCTTGTGATCTTTGCGCTGCTCATCACCATCGCGGTGTTGTCGGGGACTGTGACACCCGGCAAAGAGCATCCCACGAAGACACGCAAATTTGCGCGACTGGCAATAACCAACGCCATCCTGGTCTATGGTTTGATGCTGAGCGGCTCGTATGTGACCAATAGCAGCGCGGCGCTGGCCTGCCCCGGCTGGCCGCTGTGCGGCAACGCGCCGGGTTGGGCTATTCAACTTCACCTGACCGATGTCAACATGTTCCACCGCATCGTAGCGACCTTTGTAGGGCTGGTAATGATCTGGACGCTGATTTCCGCCCTACGCCGCTACCGCGTTGCGCGCGGGCAGGCCATCGTCGCGGTGATAGCGGGTATCCTCTTTGTCCTCCAGTCGAGTACCGGCGCGGTGATCGTGCTATCTAAGAATCAGGATTTCGTGCAGGGTCTGCATCTCGCGCTGGCAACGGCAGTCTGGGGAATGCTGGTAGTTCTGGCAGGGCTGGCAATACGCCAGTTACGCGCCGCGCCAAAAGGCCCGGAATTGGAGGCCCTCGAGCTAGAATACGAAAAAGAAAAGAAGGACGTTGGCCCTATCCGCGCCACCCTTTCCAGCTACATTGACCTGATGAAGCCGCACGTCACTGTATTATTACTGGGAACGACGGTAGCGGCGATGGCTATCGCTAAACAAGGTTTGCCCCCGTTGGGCCTGATCTTTGCCACGCTGCTAGGCGGCTCGATGGCGGCAGGAAGCGCGAACTGCATCAACTGCTATATCGATCGCGACATTGACCTGATCATGGGCCGCACGCAGCGCCGCTCGCTGCCATCGGGCAGGGTGCAACCAACCCAGGCATTTATTTTCGGCCTGGTTCTGGGCGTTGGCTCCTTTGCGATACTGGCGGTTTTCGTCAATATGCTCAGCGCACTGCTGGCAACTTCGGCCATTCTCTTCTACATCTTCGTCTACACGATGTGGCTCAAGCGTTCATCGGCGCAAAATATCGTCATCGGCGGCGCGGCTGGCGCGGTGCCTGTGCTGGTCGGTTGGGCAGCCGCCACCAATACCCTCACCCTGCCAGCTATCTGGCTCTTTGCCATCATTTTTTACTGGACGCCCCCGCATTTCTGGGCGCTCTCCCTGCTCATCCAGAAAGACTACGAGAAGGCCAGCATTCCCATGTTACCAGTAGTCATGGGCGAACGCGAGACACGCAAGCAAATTTTGCTCTATTCGCTGCTGCTGCTGGCCGTCACAATGGTACTCTTTGCCATGCGGGCAATGGGACTTTTTTACCTGGTGTGCGCCCTTGTGCTCGGTGGTATACTGGTGTACATGGCCGTGCGGCTCATACGCGATTCATCAAAGAAATGGGCGCGCACACTTTTCTGGTACTCGAACTGCTATCTCGCCATAATTTTTGCGGTTATGGTGATAGATAGGGTCGTCCGTTGAGTACCGGCAATCGGGCCAGACAATGTTGTCTTTGATACCTGACGCTTAACAAAAAAGGGTGTCAGGCTCCGAAAGGACGAAAGATGAGCATGAGTTGGCGGTTAGCTTCTCGACTATCGGTGGTCACTCTGGCATTACTGGTCGTGCTGGTCGTGGCGATCTATAGCCTGTATAACAACGCCAGCGCGCCAGCCGCCACCACTCCGGGAATACAAGAATCGGGTTTACAGGGAACCGACCTCGACAGCACGCTCGCGCCCGATTTTCGCCTCAAAGATCAGTTTGGCAAGCAGATTTCACTCTCCCAGTTCAAGGGCCGTCCAACAGTCGTGACCTTTCTCTATACCAATTGCCCCGATGTGTGTCCCCTGGTTGCCGATAAATTGCGCATGGTTGTACAGGCTCTTGGCAAAGATGCCCCGCGCGTCGCTATTCTGGCCGTGAGCATGGACCCCAAAGGCGATACCGTCTCCACCGCGCTCAACTTCTCCAAAGTGCATAAGCTGGTCAACTCATGGCATTTCCTGGTTGGCACGCTCAATCAACTGTCGCCCGTGTGGTCGAACTACACCGTCGATGCGCAGGCCTCCACCAGCTCAGGCGTCGTTACACTTAGCACATTCGTGTATGTCATCGATAAACAAGGCCGCGAACGTGTTCTGCTTGACAATGGCTTTACCACTCCCCAGCTTACCAATGACCTGAAAATTCTGCTCGCGGAGTAGCGACACTACTCCGCCTCTTCATCCTCGTTTTCCACGTCAAGCAGCAACGTCACGGCCTCTTCGATGGTTTGTGTGACGCTCATTCTGACAATCAGATCGCGCAGCATCAGCGTATCATCCAGTTCCCGCGTCTGTTTTTTTGCCAGCCGCTGGGCCTGCGGATAGCGTACTTTGACAATCTTGAGCAGGGTTTGACGGAACTCCTGCGCCATCTCTTTGTGCGCCTGTTGCAGTCCTTGCAGAAATGCCTGTTGAAAGCGCCGGGGAAGTTCAGCAAGCTGTTCTCCTTCTCCCTGTATGAAATTGGGAAATTCCCGCGTTTCACGCATCACGTCTCGCAGCATGGGTCTTCTCTTTCTAAGCTGTGCATCAAGGTTAATACATAGGACAGGTATAGAACTTACGTTCTTATTATATCATTCTTTGGATGTATTGCGATAGTGGTAATGAGAAAAAGGATAACAAAAAATCCTGACGTGATCTGTCAGGATTTTTTATTTATACTCTACTTATCCCGTCTTTTATACAGTAGCACATATAAGTCTTCAGGACACTTAAAAAAGTCGCACATCACGAGTAAAGAGAGGGCATGAAAGAGAACACCACAACGGCTGCAACCGGTAAAAAGCAGCAAGAAAAAGAGAAGAAGGAAGAACAATTCAAGATCCGGCATGTTTTCGCAGCCTTTGCCAGCCTGCCTCGCGTGCTGGGGCTGGTCTGGGCCACCGACAAACGCCTGACGTTCTGTATGGCGTCCATCAGCGTCTTGCGCGGCTTCACGCCTGCCGTCAGCGTGTATATTACGAAACAGCTCATCGACAGCGTGGTACGTGCTATCTCCGACCCTACCCATGACACCACGCTGGTCTGGGTCTTTGTCGTGGCCCAACTGGCGGTCGGCCTGTTGAACAGCCTGATGACCACCCTCAGTAATATCGTGCAGCAATTGTTGCAGGAAAAAGTCTCCAACCGCGTGCAGCTCATCATACTCGAAAAGGCCAATACGCTTGACCTGGCCTTTTTCGAGGACGCGGAATTTTATGACAGGCTGCGCCGCGCTTCCGACGAGGCCAACTATAAGCCGGTGCAGATGATCTCGCAGACATTTGATCTGGTGCGCAGCATGATTACGCTTCTCTCTATGATTTTGTTGCTGGTGCAACTGGCGTGGTGGCTGGCGGTGATTGTGCTGGTTCTGCCGCTCCCCTCGTTCATCGCCAATTCCCGCTACGGCTGGATTGGCTATTATCGCATGAGGCGCGAGTCTCCTGAGCGGCGTAAGATGATGTATTACAACCATGTCATGACCCATGACCAGTATAACAAGGAGATTAAGCTGTTCAACCTGGGCCATTACTTTATCAAACGGTTCACACGCCTGGCGGAACAGTTCTTTGAAGAGAGCAAAAATATCCTCGTGCGCCGCTACCTGACTAATTTTGTATGGACAAGTCTCTCGCTGGTAGCCAATGCCGGCATTTACATGTACGTGGCCCTGCAAACGGTGGCGCAACGCATAACGCTCGGCCAACTGACCCTTTACACGCAAACGGCTGTGCAAGTTGGAACCAGTTTTCAGAGTGTACTCGACGGTATCTCCAATACCTACGAAAATAATCTGTTCGTCAATACGCTCTTCGAGTTCCTGGAATATACGCCAGTGATTACATCACCACCTGAACCACAACCCATCATCAATGAAGATACAAGCCTGGGGCTGCAAATGGAGTTCCGCAATGTCAGCTTCACCTATCCTGGTAAAGACCCGGAGACACAGGCCGCGTTGAAAAACGTCAGCTTTACCATCCGTGCAGGTGAAACCATCGCGCTGGTTGGTCGCAACGGCGCGGGCAAAACAACGCTGGTCAAGCTGCTGACGCGCCTGTATGACCCGGACGAGGGCGAAATCCTGGTGGGCGGGCGCAACATCAAAGAATACGATGTCAAGACTTTGCGCCAGGATATCGGCGTCATCTTCCAGGATTACGTCTCGTATTACCTGACGGCGCGCGAAAACGTCGGCATAGGCAACATCGATGATGTGGAGAACCTGTCTCTCATCGAGAGCGCCGCCGCGAAGAGTGGCGCGCGGCAGGTTATTGAAGAACTGGCGGACGGCTATGAAACCCAGCTTGGCCGCTGGTGGAAGAATGGCACGCAGTTGAGCGGCGGTCAGTGGCAGAAAATCGCGCTGGCGCGCGCGTTCATGCGCAAGGCGCGTATCCTGATCCTGGACGAGCCAACCAGTTCGCTGGATGCCAGGGCAGAGTACGAAGTTTTTGCGAAATTTCGCGAACTCGCTGAAGGCAAAACCGCCATCTTCATCAGCCACCGTTTCAGCACGGTGCGCCTGGCCGACCGCATCTTCGTCTTTGAAAATGGCACAGTCACCGAAAGTGGCTCGCATATGGAATTGATGATGCAGGATGGTCACTACGCCGAGCTGTTCAATCTCCAGGCCGAGGCCTATCGTTGAGCACCGGAAACTCCGCGATGCGCAGGCGCGCGCTGCCATATGGCACCAGTATGCTCTCCTCTAACGGCTCATCGCTCGTGACCGGGCTGATATGAGCAACCCGTAGTTCCAGGGCGAGGCAGGGTAGATCTCCCAGTCGGCGTAAGGGTCGCTGCCGCGCAGTTTTTGCCGGCGTTCCTCATAGGCCAGACCGTCAGATTCCCTGTTTCCAGACCGTTGTAACCCTGTAACGTATATCTAAGCGGCGTGTTATCTTTTCCTGTGCCTGTATTTTCAAAAAGGGGGAATTAACATGACAGTCTCAAAACCACGGTTCCCGCTTCTGACCCTGGCAGTAGCTTCGCTGCTGCTCTCCAGCCTCGTATTTTCGATCTTCGTATTCGATTCACATAGGGCGCACGCCTCCGGTGGCGGTGGTTTCAATGCGCCAGGTAACATCCTCATCTCGGACCAGTTCAACAACCGCGCCATCGAGGTGAATCGCAACAAGCAGATCGTTTGGAGCTTTGGCTCGGGCAATCCGGCCCTCTGCAATCCTGGCCCCCACGCTATCATCGGTCTCAACGATGCCGAGCGCATCGGTGATGGCATGACGCTGCTGGCCGGGACGGGCATACCTGCAGGAGCCTCATCCTTTCTGCCCAATGGTTGTGTTGACAATCGCGTTATTGTAGTGAACCGGAAGGGCGATATTGTCTGGCAATACGGACAGGCAGGCGTGACCGGCTCAGGGCACAACGAGTTAAATGTGCCGGTCTTCGCCATCCAGCTGCCCAACCACAATATCATGATCGTTGACCAGGGGAATAACCGCGTCATCGAGGTTGACAGGAACAGCAAAAAAATCGTGTGGTCGTATGGCCCGACCTCTGGCCCCGGCGCGTTGAACAATCCCAATAGCGCTGAGTTGCTCCCAAACGGGCATGTCTTGATCGCGGATGAGAACAACAACCGTGTGATCGAGGTGAATCGCGATCATCAGATTGTGTGGCAGTATAGCCAGGGACTGAGCGCGGCGGCCTTTGCCAGCCGGCTTCCCAATGGCGATACTCTGATCACCGATTCTGCACACGCGCGCATTGTCGAGATCAATTCGAGCAAGCACGTCGTCTTCCAGTACTTTACCAATACGCAGGCAGGCAGCAATTCTGCTCCCCTGCCGACGAACGCGGTGCAATTGGCTGACGGCGATATCAGCATTGCTGACCAGTTTAATAACCGCACGCTCATCATCGACCGGAATAAGAGCAAGGAGTTCCAATACGGGATGCTCAACGTCATCGGCAATGGCCCAAACCAGCTTGATGGCCCATACACCGCCTTCGTCATTGGCGATTATACCGGACAGACTCCGCCACCAGAAGATTTTTAATGATAGCAGTGGACATACCCGCGCGCGCGAAGCAGCATCTTCTGCCTCGCGCGCGTTTTTTATTCATTTCTTCCTGAGAGCTGGCGCTTGCTCCTTCCAGGTAAGGATTGATGTAACACTCTCTATTGCTAATGGTCCAGGGAAAGAACGTTCCTTGCAGGCGTTCCTTCCCTATGTTACTATTAGCATGGAACAAGAAACGACACTCTTTTGTAGGAATAGCGATAAGGATAGAAAGCACATGACAATGACATCTCCTGGGAGAGTGCCAATGGTTATCCCCGCAGACCATATTCCTGGCCCTGGGCAGGGTCGCTGGACCTATACGGATTACGCTGCTCTTCCAGATGATGGGCAACGTTACGAAATCGTGGATGGAGTGTTGTTTATGTCGCCAGCCCCCAATGAATGGCACCAGACTGCTGCTGGTCGCCTGTTCCGCTATCTTGCAGCCGCTATCGAAGATGCTCGACTTGGGCGAGTCTATATCGCGCCATTTGATGTCGAACTGGACTACCGGACGGTGGTACAGCCTGATGTGCTAGTCGTCCTGAACACCCACCTTGAGCGAATTACGTTTTCGCGTATCGTTGGCGCGCCTGACCTTGTCGTTGAAATCTCTTCACCCGGCACTGTAGGGCATGATCGGACTGAGAAGCAGCGGGCCTATACCCGCGCTGGTGTGCCTGAATACTGGATTGCCGATCCCGCATCGCGTACCGTAGAGGTACTCTCATTGGAACACGGAGCGTATCGCTCGCTCGGTGTCTTCGAAGGCAAAGCCACGCTGCCTACGCGCATTGTGCCGGATTTTCTGGTGCATGTCGAGCAGTTTTTTGGATGAAATCCATTTGGAGCGAAGATTTCAGTAATTTATCTTCGCTCAATCCCCAAACCACTCACAACACCGCTCACATCATACACCCCCCCACGCTGCTCATACCCTCCCTTAAACGGATCATCGGCCAGTAGCATCGGCGTATCAAGGTCGATATAGCGGAAACCGCCCAGGCCGGCCACGAAGTGCGCGGCTGCGCTGGTTGCCAGGCGCGACTCCATCATCGCGCCAATCATCAGTTGAGTGTGCGTGGCGCGACACACGGCGGCGATGTCCAAAGCCTCGACGAAGCCGCATTTCATTAGTTTGATATTGACGACGTTGCAGGCACCCATGGAGATCAGATGGGCGACGTTAGCAGCGCTGTAGGCGCTTTCATCGGCAGCAATGGGGATGCCGGTGTGCTGGGTGACGTAGCGCAGGCCCTCGTAGTCTTCTTTATGCACCGGTTGCTCCATCATCAGAGGGCGGATATCGCGATCATCGAGCGCTTCCAGGCACAGCAGAGCTTCGCTTGCCGTGTAGCCCTGGTTGGCGTCGAGCGTCAGGCCGAGACCGGGCGCGCCCTCGCGAATAGCTTCGACACGCGCTACGTCTTCGCGGATATCGCCGCCGACTTTTACTTTGAGACAAGTGATGCCGCGCGCCGCCGCCGCTTTCGCCAGTTCGTAGCCGTGTTCGGGCGTGACCATTGGAATACTGTAATCAGTTTCGATCTCGCTGCTCGCGCCGCCAAAGAAGATGGAAAGGGGCATCGCATAGGAACGGGTCAGGGCATCGAGCAGCGCCATCTCCATTCCCGCGATGGCCGTGCTCTGGCTGAAATAGACGCTGCGCATACGTTTGGAGAGTACGCGCCAGTGTGCCGCGTCTTTTCCTTCTACCAGCGCCGCGCATCCACGCGCAGCCGCCAGCGCCGTCTCCTGGGTCTCGCCAGTGCTGGGCGAGAATGGCGCGCATTCACCATAGCCGGCGCTGCCATCAGCAAGCGTGAGAGTTACGAGCACGTTATTTGCCGCCGCAACGCTGCCCGTAGCAATAGTAAATGGCTCCAGCAAAGGGATATTCAAGGGTTCGACTGCGACCGAACGAATG
>JADEYI010001705.1_pt1 | contig 14408 bp, 13 predicted proteins | sample 8542331 | NCBI WGS metagenome assembly JADEYI01 (sample SAMN16510988, study PRJNA670497) | mine drainage metagenome | isolation source: biofilm near Copperflume 1 | place: Germany: Marsberg coppermine Kilianstollen | collected 2018-02 | reverse complement strand
ATCTGCTCAAGGTTCTTCTCGGCCCCAAACCAATTTAGATGCGTTTGCCCTGGGTACTCCCCGTGCCTTGCTTGACGGCTAGCGCGCAATCACGTATAATGCTCGTGGCGTAAGTTGCATTAATGGGGATGTAGCTCAGTTGGGAGAGCATCACACTGGCAGTGTGAGGGTCTGGGGTTCGAGTCCCCACATCTCCACCCACAGTACAGGCATAGAATAGCCGCACCAGTATGCTGGTGCGGCTCTTTTGTTGCGATTTGACAACCAGCTTGACAGCCATTGCGCAAAAACAGGCTATTTCTTGGCGGCCTGACCACCATCGAAGAAGAGATCCGTCCGGCAGGCGAAGCCATCTCCGGCCTCCTCGAAGGATGTGAAAACCTGGCGTAGTGCGTGTTGCATAAAGAATAAAGATTGACCCGCTGTAATCCCTCTCGCTCCGCAGCTAGCAAATATCTTCCTCTTCTGCCGCTATCAGGTCGCGGGCGGAAAGCTCAGGGACGTATGGCTCGAAGTAGGCGCGCAGCCGAGCAATAAAAGCTAGCCCTGCTTCATGGTCTTCTTCGGGAGGCGCCCAGGGCGCAAAACGTTTATCGGTGGCAGCATCGTATGGCCCTTCTTTAGCCTCAAAGAGAACGGTGCCCGATTGCAGCGAGATGAGGCTGTGCCACGCCGTTGGCGGTACCTCCGCACCGCGCACGGGACCTTCCGCGCTGACGATTATCCCTTCAAGGGGGGTGCCGTTCTCGTCAAAGCGCACCAGCAGCACGCTGCCTCGCAACGCCACGAATACCTCCGGCTTATCTGGATCGCGGTGCTGGTGAGGCCGGGCATAGCTCTCTGGCTCAATGGCGTTGAGCATCCGCTGTAGCACTTCACCATACTCGTGAAAGCGTATGATAGCGCGACGTCTGGTGCTTTCTCCGGCGGCTAAAGCTGCGCTGTCGAGTAGCTCTGGGTTGAAGGGCACAAGAGAGAGCGGCTCTATTTCGTTCCTGGCAAATGGAGCAGACATAGAGAAGCCTTTCAGTAATTACGGTTACAAATGGGCATGCCTGACTGCTATCTCTGGGACATATTGCTAAGCAGCCTCTGTAGGGCAAGCTCTTCATAATTCCTCACGCGCTATGCACGAGCTCGATTTTAGCGCCGTGCGTTCTGGCGGCGTCCAGGCAGCCTGGTGTGCCTTCTGCCGAGCACAAGCTGAGTGAATAAGGTTCATCGCTTCGTTCAGCCAGATAATCTCTCATCGGTCCTCCACCTGGCTCTATCAAAGTAACAGTGGCTTCGCCTGCCTGGAAAGCAGCCGTTGACGCAGGTGGCTCAGGATACCCGGAGTTGTGCAGCGGTGCTATGCCTAAAAGCGCGCTGTAACGCTCGCTTGCGAGTGGCGAAGCCGATACCACCACCGTAACTCCTATGATGCCGGTAGCTCCGTTCCGGTGCTTGCGAGCCTCGCCTGCGGGTACGCGGAGGTTTCTGGGTGTTACGTCAGCGCAAAGGAAAGGGAGGTCGTGCGTATATGGTGTTGCGGTTTGCCAGGCAATGCGCCTGCCGTCGGGACGAAGCCTGCCACCCGATGATGGGCCATTGAGCGCCAGCCCACGTTGACTTGCCCCTGCTACATCACCCTCTATGTCGCTGGACAGGAGGGCGTAGGTGACGATCCCTTCACATCTGTGAGAGCGATAGAAGTTATGGGTCTGAGGCACAGGCCCACGAAAAGAGATCAACTCGATATAAGTACCATCCGCAAAGACAATCAGAGTTATGTGAGAGGCCGTCTGCATGCTCGCCGCCGGGGACGACGGTGAAGCCTAGCTCAGCATAGTCGGCGCTGGCGGTTTCCAGAGCATCAACAAGGACGACAATATGATCAGGGCCAACTATCATTCCACTTCTCTACTTCTCTACTTCTCTACGTCTACACGTCGCCAGGTCTCTAGCGGGCGCTCTCACCTGTAAGCACGCTGGCCGTGATGCCAACGACGCTTATTGCAACTGCTCCTATGAATGGCGCCCAGAAACTCGTTAGCTCGAAGCCGGGCACAAGCGCGCCCGCGATGGCAAAGAGGGCGGCGTTGATCACCACTATAAATAACCCCAGCGTCAGGCAGGTGATGGGCACGGAGAGAAGGAGCAGAATAGGCCGCACGAAAGTATTGAGGAGAGCCAGCACGACAGCGAAAATCGCCAGTGTTGTCCAGTTGTCGTAGCGTATGATCGGCTCAGAAACGATGCCAAGCTGAGGCAGACCCCAGGCAACCAGAAAGACTGCTATTACGATGATCGCCCAACGTACAATTAGCGTTCTCAACTGCCGCTCCTTATCTACTCCCGATTGCTTGGGCCAGCGTCCTGCCCGGTAGGACAGGCAGCCACATTATAGCACTGCTTGTCCACACGTACAAAGGCCCCCACCGGGGTAACTGTTCAGAGTTGGGGTATAGCAATCTTGAAGGAGTCGCTGTGGAGGCGTACCCTCACCTACCCTTACGTACCCTCACCCCCAAACCCCCTCTCCCTTCATGGGAGAAGAGCTGTATCCCCTGTGCCCTCACTATGCACAAAGCCCCCTCTCCCCCTGTGGGAGAGGGGGCTTTGGGGTGAGGGCAGGTGGCGGCGCACAGGTACCCCAAGAAGGTTGCTCCACCCCTACTCTGAACAGTTGCCCACCGGGGTGGTGGGAGCCAAACAACCTGTGAGATTAATGAGGTTAGTTTCTGGTGACAGGCTTCTGTGACTTGGGGTGGTCAGATTTGGCGTTCGGCACGGGCTGATCGTACTTACCGGTTATTTGCGAGCCACTCGGAGGCACTACCAGGCTGATTGCCGTTGTATACATTGCCTGGTCGAAGAGCGTTCCGGTGGGGGCGTGAGCGAATGAGAATACAGGGTGTGCCTTGCCGTCTGCTGTGAAGGCGGTTGAGATGTAGTCGCCTACCATCCGCCCCTGGTTGGTATTGGCGAGCCAGCTTGTCTTCATTCCGGTGGCTAGCTGCACGGATGGGCCCCATGTCTCTCCACCATTATTTGAGGCAATATAGCCAACGCTGAGCTTGCAAGCATCGCCTGAGCAGTTGGAAACCGGGTAATAGTAGTAGGTGAGAGCTATGTGGGTATTTGCGCCCGATGTAGCTTTGTCAACGCCGATGCCGGGGATGAAATGATCTACTGTGCTTGTTAGCGGGTCTATAGGTATGCGGGTTACAGCAGACCACGTTAGCCCATCGGTTGATGTGCTCATCACGATGTCATTCGAGGAGCAGCCGCTGCGGAAGCGGCAGTCCTGCCACACCACGTATACTTTGCCCGCTCCATCAATTTCGGCTGAGGGTAAGGGGCTGGTGCGTATATTGCCATTTACGTCGTGAGTGATCGAGTCGGCAACGTAGACCGAGCTACTCCAGCTTGCGCCTCCATTCTGGGATACGAAGGAGAGAATGCCGCTGTCATTGGCGCTTATCGGCACCACGACAGTGCCGTTAGGTTGAATCACAGGCTGGCCGCCGAGGCCACTTGCGCTATCAGCGGGGGCCATAGGTGGTCCCCAGGTAAGCCCACCGTCGGTGGAGGTGCTCATCTGCATCAGATTGCCGTTGTAGTTGTTATCCCATTCTACATAACAACGCCCATAATAGGGGCTTTGAGCGCTGTTGTCGCAGGCGATCCAACTCTTGTCCAGCCCATTCTCATCTACGGCGGTGACAGGGTTTTGCCATGTAAAGCCGCCATCGGTGGAACGGCTGACGAGCAGGGCTGCTCCTATACCGGCAGAGTTGTAAAGTGGAAGCTCAGAAATCATCCAGGTATTGTGGGCTGCGTCGTATGCGACTGCCGGGTCGCTGGCCCTATCATACTGCCCACCCTGATAAGTTGTAATGCCGGGGAGGAAGCCATTGACCCAGGTCGCTCCACTGTTGGTGGAGGTAGACCAACCAATATTGGAAGAGCCTCCATCGAAGAAGCGGCCCACCTGAGTTGCTGAAACGATAGTGTTGCCATAGGCGAAATTATCTGGCTCCACTTCGGTTTTATGCTGGCTGGTGCTATTTGTATATGGATCAGCGCTTAGCTGGCGAAGAAGTGAGCTGGCGGGAGCGATGCTTGTTGATAAGAGGGTGAGGCTTGTAAATACCGCGAGAGCCGCAACGAATGGCTTTGGTATGCGGAATGCTGAAACGACGGACATAATGATATATCCTCCTTTGGATAGGCCACTGCGTATAGTTGTCAGTTATCAGGGCTTCACTACGGCGGTCGTCACCTTGCTGGAAGGAGCGCGGCGCGTAGCAATAGCTGTGCTATTGTAGCACCATGTTAGCCAAATGGCAATGCGAGTTGCGGCATCCAACATTGTGCTAGAGCAAGACCTCACCCGCCCCTCCTCGCTCGCGCTTTTAGGGGCAGGGTTTTGTAGAGGGTCCAATCGCCCTATGTACTGCGATAACCGACCTTCCATCCCCTCTATTTCCCCGTCCCTGTGAGAAGGGGAAATAGAGGGGATGAAAACAAAGACAAAGCGGCAACTTTGGGTTGCCGCTTTGTCTTTGTTTTAGGACTTACGCATCCACGTGCGTGAGCACAATCCGGTTCGTGCCTGATTTGCGTAAGCCCTATGTTTTAGAGAATAAGAGCATCTCCTCACAGGTGGGGGGTGTTGCTTTAGGCAATATTGAATAACACAATACGGCTCGAACAAAGACCTACCCTGGAAACCCCCACTCACAGGAGGGCTTTTATTGTCGAGAACAAACGGAAGATGAGGCCCTTAGCCTCCGAAGGCGTCCTTTATCTTACCGAGGAAGCCTTTCTCCTGTGGCTCAGGCGCAGCCTCACCCAGTGTCTTGGATAGCTCGCGTAGGAGGCGTTTTTGCTCCTCGCTGAGGTTAGTGGGTATCTGCACATTGGTCTGCACGAGCATGTCGCCGCGCCCTGAGCCGCGCAGATAAGGCACACCCAGCCCTTTGACGCGAAAGACCTTGCTGTTCTGTGTGCCGGGGGCCACCGTAAGGGGGGCTGTGTTGCCGTCTACTGTGGGCACATGTATGTCGGCTCCCAGAGCCGCCTGTGCCATATTGATATTCAGCTCAAGCAGGATGTCGTTGCCGTCGCGCTTGAAGAGTTTGTGCGGCTTGACGTTCACTTCGATGTAGAGGTCGCCTGCGGGCGCGCCATGCGGCCCGGCTTCTCCCTCACCCGCCAACCTGATCTGCGAGCCGTCGTCTATGCCCGCCGGGATCTTTACCGCCAGCTTGCGGGTCTCGTGAACTCGGCCTTCGCCTTTGCAGACGCTGCAAGGGGTGGTAACTATCTTCCCCTCGCCGTGGCACTTATCACAGGGTACTACAGAGACAAACTGGCCGAAGATGCTCTGCTGCGAGCGTCGTACCTCGCCCTTGCCGTTGCAGCCTGGGCATGTTTGCGACTGCGTGCCCGGCTCAGCACCACTGCCATTGCAATGGGGGCAAGTTGCCAGGCGCGGTATCTCAACTTCTTTCTCTGCGCCGAATATGGCTTCCTCGAACTCTATGGAGAGGCGATATGCCAGGTGAGAGCCACGCTGGGGCCGCCTTCTCGTGGCTGTGCTCCCCATTCCTCCGGCTGCCGAGGTGAAGAAGGTCTCAAAGATATCGGAGAAGCCCCCGAACCCCGCAAAGGGATCGGCTCCCATGCCGCCGGTGCCGGATACCGCAGCGTGGCCGAAACGGTCGTAGGCAGCGCGCTTATCGGTATCTATAAGAACCTCATAGGCCTCGCTTACCTCTTTGAATTGCGCTTCAGCATCGGTAGCTTTGTTGACGTCAGGGTGCAATAGCCGCGCCTTTGCCCGAAATGACTTCTTTATTTCTTCTGTCGTGGCACTGCGATTTATACCCAGGACCTCATAGTAATCTCTTTTAGTAGTTGCCATTATATGTCCTTATCATTGTAAGCTCTTGCGGGTCGCGTCGAACAGATCATCAACTGGCATTGTCCAGCCGGGTAGAGCAGGCTCGGCTTCGGCTCTCTCCCCTCGGTGGTAGACGGTTGGCTCATCAGGATTGCTAGCACGATAGACGCGTACCACGTTGTCCCGCAGCACATCTACGTCCCACACGACCTGAGTGCCTGCATCAAAATAGTCCCTTATCTTCGATGCAATTTTCCCTTGAGCTGATGGGCCATAGTCGTTTTCACTCCGAACCTCTACCGCGAAAAGGGGGGCACCTTCGTAGAACCTCAAAGTCATTTCGCCGTTGTGGAATGCAGCGTCCGGGCTAAGTGATTTACGATTAGGCAGATTGACGATAAAGGCGCGGTTATCCCCGACAGCGTACCCGTTACCGGTTCGGCGTCCGTACTCTCGGATGCTGGCGAATATCTCATCAGCTGCGTAGCCCGGCAACCCTCCTGTAGGTGACATAAGCACGATCTCTCCGTTGACAAGCTCTGCCTTGGCGTTATCCGGCACGTTGTAGAGGTCTTCTATTGTGGCTGGGGCTTTGGCGCTCATAAGACTTGGCTCTAGCGGAATATATCATCAACTGGCATTGTCCAGCCGGGTAGAGCAGGCTCGGCTTCGGCTCTCTCCCCTCGGTGGTAGACGGTTGGCTCATCAGGATTGCTAGCACGATAGACATGCACAACACCATCGCTTTGTAGGTCCACGTCCCAGACTACTTGTGTACCGGCGGCGAAGTAGTCTGCTCGTTTAGCCACCATTCTTTTGACTGCTGACGGGCTATAATCATTTTCGCTTCTTACTTCGACGGCAAATATAGGTGCACCGTTGACGAAGCGCATGTCCACTCCTGGCATAACGGGACCCGTGTAGAATGCCACATCTGGGCTAAAGGACCTGCGATTCGGCAGGTCAACAACAAAAGATGCATTGTCAGGGTAAGTCCGCCCCAGGCCAGTGCGATCCTCATAGGCGAGCAGGCTATGGCTGATACGAAGCCCAGCACGGGAAGGTGAATTGCCGGTAGGTGACATAAGCACGATCTCTCCGTTGACAAGCTCTGCCTTGGCGTTATCCGGCACGTTGTAGAGGTCTTCTATTGTGGCTGGGGCTTTGGTTTTCATAGTCGGGACCAGATCGGTGCCAGCTTACGCTTCCACCTTTACTCTTCTATATCATCAGCATATGGATAGAACAAATCATCAACAGGTATAGACCACTTGGGTAGAGCAGGCTCGGCTTCGGCCTTTCCGCCGCGCCGGTAGTCTATCGGCTCGTCAGGGTTATCCTTGCAGTAAGCCCAAACTCCTCCATATACCAATACGTCCACATCCCAAACAACCTGAGTGCCAGCGCTAAAATAATCTCTTATCTTCGCGAACATTCGTCCGTAGCTATCGTTGCTATAATCTAAACCATTCCTTACTTCGATTGCAAATACAAGAGCACCAAAGTTATAACCCGGTCACACTTTGCCTGTATGAAACGCGACATTCGAGCTAAAGACTTTCTCCCCGGCAGGTTTACTACAAAGACCTTGTTGTCACCAACTGCTATTCCAAGTCTCGTGCCCTCCTTCATGTGTGTAACTTGTATCAGGGTATCTGGCATTTGTCATAGGCTTAGAAACTAGAGACGACGGAAGGACTGAGTGGCACAAGGCCACTCAGTCCTCATTCCTTATCATTCAGTCCTGGTTAGACCTCGCGGAACTCGCCTTCTACGGTGCCTTCTTCGGCGGGTTTGCCGCCAGGGTTAGCGCCATCTCCGGTGCCGTTGCCGCTCATATCTCCGATGTCTCCCATACCGCCCATGCCATCGGGGCCTCTGGTGCCCGCGCTGGCTTGCTGCTGGGCATACATCGCCTGGCCTATCTTTTGCATGGCATCGCTAAGCTCCTGGGTGGAACTCTTGATCAGCTCAACATCGTCGGCTTGCAGGGCGTCGCGCACAGCAGTTACCTTGCTCTCCACGTCGCTCTTGATGTCGGCGGGCACCTGATCGCCAAGCTCGCGCAGCGTTTTTTCAGCATTGTAAGCCAGGCTATCGCCCAGGTTACGCGCCTCAATCAGGTCGCGGCGTTTGCGGTCTTCCTCTTCGTGCGACTCGGCCTCGCGCACCATCCGCTCCACCTCGTCTTTGGAGAGACCCGAAGAAGCAGTAATGGTGATCTTCTGCTCTTTCTGAGTAGCCATGTCCTTGGCGCTTACGCTCAGGATACCGTTGGCGTCGATGTCAAAAGTAACCTCAACCTGTGGTATGCCTCTCGGCGCCGGTGGAATGCCGTCGAGTATAAAGCGCCCCAGCGTCTTGTCCTCATTAGCCATTGGGCGCTCGCCCTGCACCACGTGGATTTCCACACTCGGCTGGTTGTCTGATGCTGTTGAGAATACCTGGCTCTTCTTGGTAGGGATAGTAGTGTTGCGCGGGATGAGTGGCGTTGCCACACCACCCAGCGTTTCAAGGCCGAGCGTAAGAGGCGTCACGTCCAGAAGGAGTACGTCCTTCACATCGCCTTTGAGTACGCCTGCCTGGATTGCCGCGCCCACAGCCACTACTTCATCAGGGTTGATGCCCTTATGAGGCTCTTTGCTAAAGAAGTCCTGTACTTTCTTCTGGACAGCAGGCATGCGGGTCTGGCCGCCCACCAGCAGCACCTCGTTGATATCCGACGGCTTCATCTTGGCGTCATCCAGTGCGCCCTTCATCGGCGGAATGGTGCGGTCTATCAGGTCGCTCACTAATTGCTCCAGCTTCGAGCGGGTCAGTGTGATGTTCATATGCTTCGGCCCTTCGGCATCAGCTGTGATGAAGGGCAGGTTCACATCTGTTGACTGTGTGGTAGAAAGCTCGATCTTGGCTTTCTCGGCAGCTTCCTTGAGGCGCTGTAGAGCCATGCGGTCCTGGCGCAAATCTATACCCTGCTCGCGCTTGAACTCGTCAGCCAGCCAGTCAATTATCCTCTGGTCAAAGTCGTCACCGCCCAGGTGAGTGTCGCCGTTGGTGGCGTTGACCTCAAAGACGCCCTCTGAGATTGTGAGCACCGAGATGTCGTATGTACCGCCGCCGAGGTCGTAGACCGCGATCTCTTCCTCGCCTTTATTCTCCAGCCCGTAGGCGAGGGCAGATGCGGTAGGCTCGTTGATAATACGCAGCACGTCGAGGCCCGCGATCTTACCGGCGTCTTTGGTCGCCTGGCGTTGCGAGTCGTTGAAGTAAGCAGGTACTGTGATAACAGCCTGCGTGATCTTTTCGCCCAGGTATGCTTCCGCGTCTGTCTTTAGCTTCTGGAGTATCATTGCGGAGATTTCGGGTGGTGAGTACGATTTGCCCCCCATCCACACCTGCAAATCGCCGTTGGGCGCTTCTGCTACCCTATAGGGGACTAGCTTCAGGTCACGCTGCACATCGGGGTCGTTGAACTTACGCCCCATGAAGCGCTTGATAGAGAAGATGGTGTTCTCCGGGTTAGTGATTGATTGGCGTTTGGCGACCTGCCCCACCAGCCTCTCGCCGGATTTAGAGACGGCCACCACTGAAGGGGTCAGCCGCGCACCCTCTGCGTTTGGTATGACGGTAGGCTCGCCGCCTTCAATCACTGCGATGACCGAGTTGGTTGTCCCCAGGTCGATTCCTAATACGTGTGCCATTTTGTTATGCCTCCTGATAGATTTAATAGTTTTGTCTACCTCTTGATTTGCCGGATGCTTAATGCATGCTATCTACTACGTGATGGGTGGCCGATAAGGGCAGTATATCCATAATAGGTACGTCATACGCAGTGCGCGTCGGGTAAAACGAGCCCTCTAGCCCCGTGAGACCTTGACCATCGCGGGTCTTATAACCCGGTCGCGCATTTTGTAGCCTTTTGCAAAGACGTCGGAGACTGTATCTACGTGGTTGGTGTTGCCGCCTTCTGTGTTGTCCTCGAAGGCCACCGCCTCGTGCAGGTTGGGGTCGAAAGGCTGTCCCATCGCTTCGATAGGTTCTATGCCTTCTTGCTCCAGCAGTGTATGGAGCTTTCGGGCTATTAGCTCTATCCCTTCCACCCAACGGTTCTTCTCACGCTCGGCCTCAGGTATCGCCGCCAGAGCACGGTCGAAGTCGTCAACTACGGGGAGCAACTTCTTCACGAGGTTGGTCGTGGCGTACTGTACGGTTTCTGCCCGCTCTTGCTCAGCACGCCTCTTGTAATTGATGAAGCTGGCTCGCTCGCGCTGCAAGGCATCCAGGTACTCGGCTGCTACATCGCGCTTCTGACCTGTTGGTTCAGTTACCTGGTCCTGCTCACCTTTCTCATTGCCATTGCTATTTTCGTCTTCTATTCCGCCTTCTTTTTCGTCCATGTCTTTTGTGTCATTCACTCTATAACTCTCCGTATATCTTCATTGCTTGCAGATGATTGCCCTACTGGCTACTGGCTACTGGCCGCCTGCGTCGTAATAAGCTCTGTGGAGCAGGTCGCTCAGCAGGCTCGACATGTAGCTCACCGTCGAGACCGAGCGACTATAGGGCATGCGGGTGGGGCCAACCACCCCAAGCACTCCGGCCATCTTGTTTTCCAGGCCATAGCGTGCCAGCACAACGCTGTACGCTCCCATCCCTTCGCCCCAGCCCTGGTCGCCTATGAGCACCTGCACTCCATTCCGATCCATGATAGAAGGTATGATAGATGTCCACAGATCACCATGCTCGAATAAAGCAAGCACTTGCTGGATCTTATCGGGTTGGCGAAACTCAGGCTGTTCAAGTATATGTCCCAGCCCTTCGTGGTAAATGCTGGAAGCTTCTGGCCTTTCGAGTCGCGCTAGCATTGTAGTTATCAGCTGTAGCACTCGTGGTGCCGGAGGGGAGAGTGGGCGAATATTGGCCTCTTCACCCGCCCACTCGCTTATCTGCGCGGCTGTCTTACCTGCGAGGCTGGCGTTGAGTTGTGCAGCCAGGCTGCTGATGCGCTCCTGGTCCCACTCCTCCTCGACTGTGAGCATTTGCTGAGTGATAGAGCCTTCGTGCCCTACCATCACGACCAGTATGCGCGAGTCTGAGATGCCAATTAGCTCGAAGTGCTTGAGATGCACTGCATTGCTACGTGGGGCGGTAGCTACAGCCGCACTGTGGGTGGTGCGTGCCAGCACCGCTGTGGCGAGTCGCACCCACTCGTCTGCATCCATCTCAATCTGATGAAACTGGTGGCGTATCTTGCGCTGCTCGTCGGCGGCGAGGACGGTGGGGTTCATCAGGTTAGCCACAAAGTAGCGATAGCCGAGGTCGGTTGGGATGCGCCCCGCGCTGGTATGCGGCTGCACGATAAGACCTGCTCGCTCCAGATCGGCCATGTCGTTGCGCACTGTGGCAGAGCTGACGTTGAGGTCATATTGATTGACTATGTGCTCCGAGGCCACAGGACGCGCGGTGGTGACATACTCCTCAATGATAATAGTGAGTATGTTCCGTTGGCGCTCGCTAATGCTGATGTCGCTCTGCTGATCCATATCTATACCTACCCATAGCAAAGTGCAAGTTTCGTGCCGCCTAGCACTCTCAACATAGGACTGCTAAATGACAATCACAGTATACAACTTGATGGATGCGTTGTCAAGGTTTATGATAGAAGTAACTGTTCAGATTTAGGATAGAACAAAGTTCAAGGGTAACTGTGCGCCCTCACCCCCAAGCCCCCTCTCCCTTTATGGGCTAATCATTCCGCACATTCATGTGAGAACGGGGAGAAGGCATAATCTGATACATAGTGGTGAGGTCTACGAGCCGCTGGAGACCTCGCCACATGACTGTAACACCAGGTTCTCCATCACTGTTGCGCCCCAGGAAGCCACCCAACTCCCCTATCCACCGCACTGCCTGCTGCAAGGTGGGCACCTTGTTCGGCGGGGCCGGCACTTTGTGGATCGTGCATTAGAGCGCTTCCCACTCCTCTTGCTCTAATAAGAGTGTGCATGGGGCATCTGGTATCGCTCTCGCCAGCATTGTCGCGTAGATCAGCCGCCATGCTATCACACTGTAGACAGCCAATGCTCGCTCCAACCGCGCTTCGCTTGCCAACTGCCTCGCCTCTATCTTGCACCCGCTCTTTAGCACTTTGTGCCACACCTCAATACCCCACCGGCAGCCATACCACTCCAACTTCTCTAATAGCCTGTGGCTCGGTAGCTTCAGCAAACGTCTGTTGTGTAATGATCCGAGCCGGAGAGGTACCGTCTGAACCGGGCAGGCATCGCACGCCTGGTGTGTCGAGGTTGACAAAGCGCTGCTGGTCGGGTTAAGCATGAGCTTCTTGATCCACCCTTCACTAAAAGCCCCTTGGGTTTTCGCGAGCGAAGACGTAACCGCGCTGGCGGCAGATGTCCCGCCGAGTATCTTCGTCTACTTCGTTGAAGTAGAAGTCTCGGAAATGCCCTCGGAACATGATCCTTGACTAATAGCCTCCATTCGGGTATGCTCGGTACTGGGAAGTAATACTATTTGTCATTCCTCAATCTGGTAGTTGCTCTTTTCGCCGAGAGGATCGCCAGTTAATCGCGTGCAGGAAATTCTGGCAACCTTACAGTTAGCACTTCAGCACGCTTACTGCCTCACCTTATGAACGCAGCGGACTTAGCATTACATCTACGCCTCATAGCCGGCGATAAGACGGCTCCTGACGAGTGCGTGGTGCGCTGGCTGCCCGAACTGATTCAGCGACTAACATACCGCAACCCCTCCGTAGCCGCACGTGACGAGCAACTCATTGCCGCTGCCGCCATTGATGCGCTGTTCGACTACACGCTCGACCCGCAGAAGTACGATCCGGAGCGCTCAAGCCTTGGATATTATCTTTTCAACGCAGCCCAAAAGGATCTCCTCAATGCGCTCGCACGCGAGAAGACACAGAGCCGGCAAGCCAATTCAATCCATCTTGTCGAATTCTCGCTCCCTGATCGGAATAATATGGAGAACGACACGATTAAAAAGGTGGACGCTGAAGCCCTCATGGACCTTGTGATGGAAGAGATAACCGATCCGCTGGACCGGCGCATGCTGGCACTAATGCTGCAAGGAGAGCGCGCAACTTCGGCATATGCAGCGGCGCTTGGCATACAAGATAGACCTGAGCACTACCAAAAGGTCGTTGTAAAGCGCCACAAAGACCGGATAAGCAAGCGCCTGGAGCGCCTGGGGGATATAATACGTGGCTAACCACAGAGACAACCAGGGTCTGGACAACAACTTACTTTCCTGGTCTGCTGCCAGGGCCGCGCGCTGGCCTCACCTATTCTCGAGCCTGATCGAGCGCTATATCGAGATCAACAACCTGTCTGAAGCCGCTCTCTGCTCCCTCCTGCGCTGCGACAGTGCTACCTTGAACCATCTGCGCCTGTGCGGGCGCCCCGATCCCGACCCTTCCGAATTCGCGATCGATATTCAGAGAGTGGCCGATAAGTTGGTCCTGGATGCGGGCACACTGGCTTCAATTGTCAGGGAAGTCGATGCCGCTGAAGCTTTCAGTCAGGCGCGACGAAACCCTTCGATGCGCACAAGGCAAAGGCAGGTTGTATCCCCTTTTTCTTCCACGCCAGGTATGCTGAAGGCTGCTAGGGATCGTGACGAGGAAACACGCGTGGAGGATCAAGGAGCAGACGCTGGTCAAGGAGGCGACGACGGCGAGGAGAGCGAAGTGCAGGGGAGTGAACACCAAGAAGGTGATGGCAAGAGCAACTGAGCGTTCAAGTCGCAGTTCATAAAGGAGAAGCAACTCGTGTGGCTGGAAGCCCGACTGACCCGCCTGGTTGAAGAGTTCTGGGAAGCTCTGCCTTATGGACCAGAGCCGTTCCCGCGCGACCTGATCGGCTCGGCCTCCCTTGCGCTGCCTCTTGCCATTCGAGAGCTGCCCTGCTTATCCCTTACCGAGGTGCATAACTGGCTCAGCGCCCGCGGCCTCGCAGATCCTATAGAGGGGTCAAACCGGCGGTTGCGTGGTTGTTTGCTGGCATATAATGGGCATGGCTTCGTACTCGTAGACGGCTCAGACCCAGACGATGAGATGCGCTTCACGGTTGCACACGAGTTAGCCCATTTTCTACTCGATTACCAACTGCCCAGGAGGCGAGCTATCGAGGCGTTGGGCGAAGAGATCATCCCCGTGCTGGATAACACGCGTCTCCCCACGCGAATCGAGCGCCTGCATGCAATATTGGGCGCAGTACCCATAGGCTTGCATGTAGACCTTATGGAGCGCACCTCTGTGGGCGGATACACATCACGCACAACAGCAGGTGCTGAAGAGCAAGCCGACCGGCTGGCTTTGGAGCTACTTGCCCCTGCTGTCCACGCCTGGGCTGCAATATCGGGGCTGCCCGAGGCCAAAGATGGAAGCTACGCAGCTCACTTGAAGCACTCCACAGAAGCGCTTCATCGTGAATATGGTCTACCCCACAAGCAGGCTCAAGAGTACGCTACATGGCTGTTG
>JADEYI010001704.1_pt1 | contig 14419 bp, 13 predicted proteins | sample 8542331 | NCBI WGS metagenome assembly JADEYI01 (sample SAMN16510988, study PRJNA670497) | mine drainage metagenome | isolation source: biofilm near Copperflume 1 | place: Germany: Marsberg coppermine Kilianstollen | collected 2018-02 | reverse complement strand
AACTGGCTCCATTACGCCGATCATCCCCGGCTCCTTTACGGCGATCAGTGACACCGATCTTGGCGTGCAGCGCCTTCAGATCCGGCGCCGGCTCGCGCTTGTCGGCCGCCGAGGCGAAGATCTCGGCGGCGCGCTGCAACAGCTCGTCCTTCCACTGCGAGACCTGGTTGGGGTGCACATCGAATCGCTGGGCCAGCTCCGCCAACGTCTGTTCGCTCTTGAGCGCTGCCAGCGCCACCTTCGCCTTAAACGTCGCCGAGTGGTTGCGGCGGGGTCGTTTCATCTGCCTTGCTCCTATTCATGCGGCTCGCGCCGCGAATTAGAGCAGAATCTTCACTTAACCCGCTGTCCGATTTCTTGGGGCCACCTCTGCGCGATATCTAAGGCCATCCGTAAAGGCCCGCCGTTCACCAAAACGTCATGCGTACGAATCACGTATGAAGCTCTGCTACTGCGATGAATCTGGCACGGGCCAAGAGCGTTATGCCGTATTACTGGGCGTGGTCGTAGATGCCTCCAGAATGCATGTCACAAAAGACGATTGGGTCAATTTCTTGGCACAGTTATCGGAACTTGTTGGCCAAGAATTTCAAGAGCTGCACACACGCAATTTCTACTCGGGCAGCGGTATCTGGAAGAACCTTTCAGGCCAGCAGCGATCCGATGCCATTGACTTCTTCATCGATTGGTTTTCAGAGCGCAAGCACCATATCGTGTTCAGCGCAATTGACAAGGAACGGCACAAGGCCATGCAGGACGATGGCGAAATTCCGGAGGAAATAGATACCGTCTGGAAAGCAATGGGCTTCCACGTTGCTTTGGCGATACAAAAGAATTTTCAAGGCGAGGCAAAGAACAAGGGAAACACGATCTTCATATTTGATGACGAAGTCAAAGAGGAGACCAGTTTTCAAAGACTGATGCTGGACCCACCGGCATGGAGCGACAGCTATTACGGAAGGAACAATAAGCGGAAGAGGTTTTGCCAGCTTGTTGATGCGCCATTCTTTGCCGATTCAAAGAATGTCGATCTATTGCAGGTTGCAGACTTTCTGGCCTACTTCGTAAGGCGGCATATTGAAATCTCTGAGGGCGCAGTTCCTGCCAAGTATGCTGGCGAGGCGGAGAAAGTCGCCGGATGGTTTGAGAAAATTAGGGCGAGAGCACTCCCGTACCAAAGCATGTATCCAAAGCGACAGCGCTGCGAGACGGCGGATCTGTTCTGGAACATGGCTCCCGAATGCATTCGCAACGCATAACACTGCGCCGAACCGGACCTGCGCGAAAAGCTGCGCAAGGCCGGTTAGCTCAACGCGAGACAGCCCCAATGACGACGCAGCCATCACCGAGCGATGACGGAGAGCGAATTCAGTGAACCATAGCGAGATCGTCAGCTTCCTCTGGGGCGTCGCGGACCTGATCCGCGACACCTTCAAGCGCGGCAAGTACCAGGACGTCATTCTGCCGCTCACCGTCCTGCGACGCCTCGACTGCGTGCTGGCCGGCACCAAGGAGAAGGTGCTGGCGAAACAGGCCGAGCTTCGGGGCAAGAAACTCGACAACCTCGACCCACAGCTGCGGAGAATCGCGGGCTTCGCCTTCTACAACACCTCCCGCTACGACTTCGACAAGCTGATCGCCGACGCGCCGCACCTCGCCGCCAACCTGCGCAACTACATCGCCGGGTTCAGCCCGAACATGCGCGAGGTGCTCGAGAAGTTCGACTTCGACAACACGATCAGCAAGCTCGACGAGGCGGGGCTGCTGTTCCAGGTGCTCGAGCGCTTCAAGAACCTCGACCTTCACCCCGACAGGATCGACAACCCCACGATGGGCACGATCTTCGAGGAGCTGATCCGCAAGTTCAACGAAGCGCTGAACGAGAATCCGGGCGAGCACTTCACGCCGCGCGACGTTGTGCACCTGATGGTGGACCTGATGCTCGCCGGCGACGAGAAGGAGATCCGCGCCAAGAAGGCGATCCGCACCGTCTACGACCCGTGCTGCGGCTCCGGCGGCATGCTGATGATCACGAAGGAACACATCACCGTCGGCCTTCGCAAGAACGGGAATCTCCTGCGGCCCGCGATTAATCCGGATGCGCAGATTCACCTCTTCGGTCAGGAGAGCCAGCCGGAGACCTGGGCCATCTCCAAGTCGGACCTTTTTATGAAGGATCCGACCGGACGCGACGCCGACAACGTGGCCTTTGGCAGCACGCTTTCCAATGACCGGCATGCCAGCACGACGTTCGATTACCTGATCGCCAACCCGCCCTACGGCAAGGACTGGAAGCGCGACGAGGATGCCGTGCGCGCCGAGCACGAGCGCGGCGCCGCCGGCCGGTTCGGGCCAGGGCTACCGCGCATCAGCGACGGCCAACTCCTCTTCCTGCTGCACATGCTGGCGCACGCGAAGAACCCGAAGGACGGCGGCTCGCGTATCGCTATCATCATGAACGGCTCGCCGCTCTTCACCGGCGATGCAGGAAGCGGCGAGAGCGAGATCCGACGCTACATCCTGGAGCACGACCTGCTGGAAGCGCTGATCGCGCTCCCTGAGCAGCTCTTCTACAACACGGGGATCGCCACCTACGTGTGGGTCGTGACAAACCGGAAGCGCGCAGAGCGCAAGGGCAAGGTCCAGCTCATCGACGCCACCTCGTTCTGGTTGCCGATGCGCAAGAGCCTCGGGGACAAGCGGCGCGAGATCCCGCTCGAGCGCTCGCAGGACATTCTGCGGATCCTCGCCGGCTTCAAGGACGGCGAGACGCGGAAGGTGGCAAAGGACGGAAAGGAAGAGGACGTCGTCGTCAGCCGCATCTTCCCGACCACGCACTTCGGCTTCCGCAAGATCGCCGTCGAGCGGCCGCTCAAGCTCAACTTCCAGCCGAGCGCGGAGCGCATCGCGCGCATCGAGGAGGAGAAGGGCTTCCAGGCGCTGGCGCAGTCGAAGAAGAAGGGCGCGGCGGGCGCGAAGGAGCAGGCCGAAGGGCGCGCCTTGCAGGAGGTCATCCGCAAGCTGGCGCGCGCGCTGCCCGGCGCGCTCGTCAAGGACCGCGACAAGTTCGAGCGCCTGCTCGATGCCGCCGCGAAGAAAGCCGGCGTGAAGCTCCCGGCGCCGGCGCGCAAGGCCATCCTCTCCGCGCTCTCGGAGCGCGACGAGACGGCCGCCATCTGCCGCGACAAGGACGGCAACCCCGAGCCGGACCCGGAGCTGCGCGACACGGAGAGCGTGCCGCTCGCGGAGCCCGTCGAGGCGTTCTTCGAGCGCGAGGTGAAGCCCCACGTCCCGGATGCCTGGATCGACACGTCCAAGCGCGACCCCAGGGACGGCAAGGTCGGCCTCGTGGGCTACGAGATCAACTTCAACCGCTACTTCTACCGCTACACCCCGCCGCGCCCTCTGGAGGAGATCGAAGGCGAGATCCGGGGGATCGAGCAGGACATCCTGCGCATGCTGGCGGAGGTCACGGGGAGCGCTGTCGGTAAGTAGGTGCGGGAGGTGGCGAACCGTTGACAGTTGTAAATAAATGTCTACACTTCGCCACATGCCAGCCGCCGATCCCACCGAGCGCCTGCTTCGCCTCACCCGCCGTCGAGGCTCGATCACGCGGCGCGAAGTGGTCAAAGCCGGAATCCACACGCACACGCTGAGCCGCCTGGTCCAGGCGGGTGCTCTCGAGCGCGTCTCACGGGGCCGCTACCGCCTGCCGGGCGCGCCTATCACCGAGCATCACAGCCTCGCGCTCGTCGCCGCGGCTGCTCCGAAAGCGGTGGTGTGCCTGCTTTCCGCACTGAGCTTCCATCAGATCGGCACGCAGCTTCCGCACGAAGTGTGGATCGCGGTCGATCGGCGAACCCGCGCGCCCGCGCTGTCCTGGCCCAGGCTGCGCGTGCTTCGCTTCAGCGGCAAGGCGTTGACCGAAGGCATCGAAGCGCATCGCATCGAGGGCGAGCAGGTGCGTGTGTACGGCGTGCCGAAAACCATCGCCGACATCTTCAAGTACCGCAACAAGGTCGGGCTCGACGTCGCCCTCGAAGCGCTGCGCGAAGGCTGGCGCGCGAAGCGCTTCACGATGGACGAGATCCACCGCTACGCGCGCGTCTGCCGCGTCGAGCGCGTGATGCGCCCCTATCTCGAGGCGCTCGTGGCATGACGCGCGCTCACGAGGGGCTCCCGGTGTCGATCCAGGTGCGGCTCGCACGCCGCGCCCGGGAACTGAGCATGGACCCGAACCTGGTGCTCACGCGGTTCGCCGCGGAACGGTTCCTGTACCGGTTGTCGCGCTCCCCGTTCGCGGATCGCTTCGTGCTCAAGGGTGCTCTGCTGATGCTGGTGTGGCTCGGCGAAACCGTCCGCCCCACGCGGGACGCAGACCTGCTCGGCTTCGGCGAGATCACGCAGCAGTCGCTCGCGCAGATTTTTGCCGACGTTTGCAGGCTCGAGGTCGAGCCGGACGGACTTGAATTCCTGCCGTCGTCGATACGCGTTTCAGCCATCCGGGCGGAAGATGCCTACGCCGGCCTGCGCGCGACGCTCGAGGCGCGGCTTGGAAAGGCGCGCCTGCGCGTGCAGCTCGACGTCGGAATCGGCGATGCCGTTTCGCCCGATCCGGTATGGCTCGACTACCCCGCGCTCCTCGATTTCCCGAAACCGCGGCTGCGTGCCTACCGTCCGGAGACCGCTATCGCCGAGAAGCTGCATGCAATGGTCGTGCTGGGCGAAGCCAACAGCCGCATGCGGGACTTCTTCGACATCCGTGCGCTGGCGCAGCATGAGCGATTCGAGGGCGACGTTCTCGCGCGCGCCCTGTACACAACGTTCGAGCGCCGGCGAACGCCGATCCCCGAAGCATTGCCGCTCGCGCTGACGCCGGGATTTGCGGGGATCCGCGAGAAACAAGTGCAATGGCAGGGCTTCCTGCAGAGGAACCGTGTGCTGGCCGCGCCGCAGGAGCTGGCCGCCGTCGTCGCGGAAATTGCGGCATTTCTCGAACCCGTCATTGACGCCGCACGGCGCGGAAGCGCGCTTCGCTCCACATGGCGGGCGGGAGGACCGTGGTCGCGGGCTTTCGCCGCCGAGGAGCCGGTATCGTGAGCGCCCCGGCGCGCGCGGAGCACGCCGCGGCGTTGCGGCGCTTCAAGCCCTACCCGGCCTACAAGGACTCCGGCGTCGAGTGGCTGGGGGAGATTCCGGCGCATTGGGAGCCGCGCCGACTCAAGACCAGCGCTGCTGTTCAGCTCAGCAACGTCGACAAGAAGTCGGTTGAAGGCCAGGAATCCGTGCGGCTCTGCAACTACACCGACGTCTACTACCACGAGCGCATCTCAGCAGACCTGGAGTTCATGGTGGCCACGGCGACATCGGAACAAGCGCGCCGCTTTGCACTATGCAAGGGCGATGTGCTCATCACCAAGGACTCGGAATCTTGGACCGATATCGCCGTGCCGGCGGTCGTAGTGGAAGATCTGCCCGGCGTCTTGTGCGGCTATCACCTCGCCCACATCCGACCCACTCACGTCTGCCACGGACCTTTTCTCGCCCGGGCCTTCAGTGCGGTCGGCCCTCGGGATCAGTTTCAAGTGGCAGCCAACGGCATCACCCGTTTCGGGCTTGGCGGCGATGCGATTGCTACCGGGATGTTTGCAATGCCCCCCGAGCCCGAGCAACGCGCCATCGCCACCTTCCTCGACCGGGAGACGGCGCGGATCGATGCGCTGGTGGCGAAGAAGGAGCGGCTGATCGCGCTGCTCCAGGAGCAGCGCACCGCCCTCATCACCCGCGCCGTGACCAAGGGCCTCGACCCGACCGTCCCCATGAAGGACTCCGGCGTCGGGTGGCTGGGGGAGATTCCGACGCATTGGGAGGTGAAGCCGCTCAAGCGCCTTTTTGCGAACCTCGACCGCAGAAGAATTCCGCTTAGCGGCGAGGAACGGGCAACGATGGCCAAGGACTACCCTTACTACGGCGCGTCCGGAATCATCGATCACGTTGAAGATTACCTTTTCGACGAGCCGCTGATCCTGGTGGCTGAGGATGGCGCCAACCTATACTCGCGCTCGACACCCCTGGCCTTCGTCTCGACAGGGAAGTATTGGGTCAACAACCACGCTCACATTCTTCGGCCGGTCGACGGAAACGTGGAATACTGGGCCCACGTGCTCGCGAGCATCGTCTTTGATCCCTGGATCACGGGATCAGCTCAACCAAAGCTGACCGGCGAAGGGCTTGGATCGATACCTCTTCCCGTGCCGCCTGCTTTAGAGCAAACGACAATTCTCGCGAAGTGCAACCGTAGATCATCCGAGTTGCGCTCCTTGATCGCCAAAGTCCGCGATGCCATCGACCGCCTCAAGGAACTGCGCGCCGCCCTCATCTCCGCCGCCGTAACGGGCAAGATCGACGTGCGGGAGGAAGCAGCGTGAACCGCGTCGCGGTGAAGCCGGAGCTATTGCGCTGGGCGTGCGAGCGCGCCGGTCGGAGCACTGAGAGCCTGGCGGGTCAGTTCCCGAAGCTCCGTGCCTGGGAGTCGGATGAGGCGCGACCGACGCTGAAGCAGGTCGAGGCCTTCGCGAAGGCCGTTTACGTCCCGGTGGGATACCTCTTCCTGCGCGAGCCGCCGGAGGAGCCGGTGCCCATACCCGACTTCCGCACCGTGGCCGATGAGGGGCTGCGACGACCCACGCCGGATCTCCTGGACACCATCTACCTCTGCCAGCAGCGACAGGATTGGTACAACGACTTCGCGCGCACTGTCGGCGAAGAGCCGCTGCCGTTCGTAGGCACGGCACACCTTGGCGACGATGTCGTCTCGGTCGCGGCGGCGATCCGCGAGGCCCTCGGCTTCGACCTCGAGTCACGCCGCAAGATGCCGACCTGGACCGATGCACTGAGACGCTTCATCGAGCAGGCAGATGCGCTTGGCGTGCTCGTGATGGTGAGCGGTGTCGTCGGCAGCAACAACCGCCGAAAGCTCGATCCCGGCGAGTTCCGGGGCTTCGCGCTGGCCGACGCGCTGGCTCCCCTCGTCTTCATCAACGGCGCCGACACCAAGGCCGCGCAGATGTTCACGCTGGCCCATGAGCTTGCTCACATATGGCTCGGCGAGACGGCGCTGTCGGATGCGCGCGCCGCCGAGATCCCCGTGCAGGTGGTAGAGCGCTGGTGCAATCAGATCGCCGCCGAGTTGCTCGTGCCGCTGGACGTGTTTCGAGCGGAGCACGACCGGCGTTCCGAGCTTCGTCCGGAGTTGGATCGCCTCGCGCGGCGATTCAAGGTCAGCACGTTGGTTGTCCTGCGGCGCATGCACGATGCGGGGACCCTGCGCGGCGACGCCTACTGGACGGCCTACGAGAACGAACTGGAGCGCTTGCGGAGCCTTCCCGGCGGAAGCGGCGGGAACTTTTACCTCACGCTGGGTGCGCGGGCGAGCAAGCGCTTCGCCCGCGCGCTGGTGATCAGCACGCTCGAGGGCCGGTCCTCGTTCACGGAAGCGTTCCGGCTGCTCGGCTTCAAGAAGATGGCCACGTTCCGGGAGCTGGGCCACAGCCTGGGGGTCGGGTTCTGATGGCCTACCTGCTCGACGCCGACGTCTTCATCCGGGCCAAGAACCTGCATTACGGGTTCGATTTCTGCCCCGCGTTCTGGGATTGGCTCGTCGCGCGCAACGGTGACGGGACAGTATTCAGCGTCGAGAAAGTAGGCGACGAGGTCCAGGCTATCGCGGACGAGCTTTCGAACTGGGCGGCAGCGCGCGGAAACGGGTTCTTCCTGCGACCCGATGCGACGGTGGTCCCGTCGCTTGCCGCGGTCAGCGCATGGGCTTCAGGGCAACGCTACGAGCCTTCCGCAGTAAGCACGTTTCTTCAGGTCGCCGACTATTACCTGGTATCGCAGGCGCATGCCGGTGGACACACCGTGGTGACGCACGAGGTGCCCGCCGCCTCGCCGCGGAAGATCAAGATTCCTGACGCGTGCATCGGGCTCGGGGTCAAGTGCATGACGCCTTACGAGATGCTCCGCGTCGAGCGCGCGCGATTCGTTCTGGGCAGAGGAGGCACGGCTTGAGCCCCGAGATCTCCGAGCGCTCCTTCGAGGAGGCGATCGAGTGCGCGCTGCTCCAGCACGGCCCGGACGCCTGCGCGGGCGAGGCGACCGCCGTGCGCGAGACACCGCCGCCCTATGGCGACACGCCGCCGGGTGGCTACCGCAGGCGCAAGCCGGAGGACTACGACCGAACGCTCTGCCTGCTGCCGCGCGACGTCGTGGACTTCGTGCTCGCCACGCAGCCCAAGGAATGGAAGAAGCTCGAGCAGCATCACGGCGCGGCGGTCCGCGAGCAGTTCCTGAAGCGCCTGGCCGCCGAGATCGAGCGGCGCGGGGCGCTCGACGTCCTGCGCAGCGGCCTCAAGGACTCTGGCGTCAAGTTCCGGCTCGCCTACTTCCGGCCCGCGAGCGGGCTCAACGAAGAGACGCGGCGGCTGCACGCGGCGAACCTCTTCGCGGTGGTGCGCCAGGTCCACTACAGCACGAAGAACGAGAAGAGCCTCGACCTGGTGCTGTTCCTGAACGGCATCCCGATCTTCACCGCGGAGCTCAAGAACCCCCTCAACAGCCAGGACGTGGAGGACGCAATCCGCCAGTACAAGACCGACCGCGACCCGCGCGAGCCGCTCCTCAAGTACGGCCGCTGTCTCGCGCACTTCGCGGTAGACGCGGATCTCGTCTACGTCACCACCCAGCTCGCGGGTCCGAGGACGCGCTTCCTGCCCTTCAACCAGGGCAAGTACGGCGGCGCGGGCAACCCTCCCGTGCCGCCCACCCGCAGCGGCTACGCGACCGGCTACCTCTGGGACGAGACCTGGGCGCGTGACAGCGTGCTCGACCTCGTGCGCCAGTTCATCCACGAGGTCGAGGAGGAGGACGAGAAGGGGAAGAAGACCGGGCGGCGCTTCCTGATCTTCCCGCGCTACCAGCAGCTCGATTGCGTGCGCAGGCTCGTGACCGATGCACGCGCACTGGGCGCGGGGCAGCGCTACCTGATTCAGCACTCAGCCGGCAGCGGCAAGAGCTTCACCATCGCCTGGCTCGCCCATCAGCTCGCGACGCTGCACGACGCAGCCAACCGGCGCATCTTCGACTCGATCGTGGTCATCACCGACCGGCGCGTGCTCGACCGCCAGCTCCAGAGCACGATGCGCCAGTTCGAGCAGACGCTCGGCGTGGTGGAGAACATCGACACCACCTCGCGCCAGCTGAAGGAAGCGCTCGAGTCCGGCAAGACGATCATCGTCACCACGCTGCAGAAGTTCCCCGTGATCGCCAGGGAGATCGGCGAGCTGCCGGGCAAGCGCTTCGCGCTGATCGTGGACGAGGCGCACTCGTCGCAGTCGGGCGAGAGCACGAAGAGCCTCAAGGCCGTGCTCAGCTCGGGGTCGCTCGAAGCGGCGGAAGCCGAGGAGGCGGGAGCAGCGACGCCCGAGGAAGAGCTGGAGAGCGTGGTCCTGGCCGAGATGGAGAAGCGCGGGCGGCTGCCCAACCTCTCGACCTTCGCCTTCACCGCCACGCCCAAGCCGAAGACGCTCGAGCTCTTCGGCACCAAGCGCCCCGACGGGAAGTTCGCGCCCTTCCACCTCTACAGCATGCGACAGGCGATCGAGGAAGGGTTCATCCTCGACGTGCTCGCCAACTACGCGACCTACAAGGCCTATTGGCGCCTCCTCAAGAAGGTCGAGGACGACCCGCGCTACGACAAGAAGAAGGCCGAGTATCTGCTCAAGTCTTTCGTCGAGCTGCACTCGCACGCGATCGGCGAGAAGGTCAAGGTCTGCGTCGAGCACTTCGCCGCCAAGGTGCAGGGCGAGATCTCTGGCCGTGCGAAGGCGATGATCGTCACCCGCTCACGCCTGCACGCAGTGCGGTACAAGCGGGCGGTGGACAAGTACCTCGCCGAGCGCGGCTACCCGTTCAAGGCGCTGGTCGCCTTCTCCGGCACGGTCCAGGACGGCGGGCAGTCGTACACCGAGTCCGGCATGAACGGCTTTCCGGAAGCGCAGACGGCGAAGACCTTCGAGCAGCCCGAATACCGCTTCCTGATCGTCGCCAACAAGTTCCAGACCGGCTTCGACCAGCCGCTCTTGCACACGATGTACGTGGACAAGAAGCTCGGCGGCGTGAACGCGGTACAGACGCTGTCGCGCCTCAACCGCACGCACCCGGACAAGAAGGGCACGCTGGTGCTCGACTTCGCCAACGAGTCGGACGAGATCAAGGCCGCCTTCGAGCCCTACTACGAGACAACGCTGCTCTCGGAGGCGACCGACCCGAACCTGCTCTACGAGATCCAGACGCGCCTTGCCGCCTTCCCGGTCTACACCGAGGACGACGTAGAGGCGTTTGCCAAGGTCTACTTCGACCCCAAGGCAACTCAGGACCGGCTGTACGCGGTGCTCGCGCCCATGGTCGAGCGCTTCGGGGCGCTCCCGAAGGAAGAGCAGCACGACTTTCGCGGTCAGCTCACCGACTACGTGCGGCTCTACGCGTTCGTCGCCCAGGTGCTCACCTTCGCGGACGCCGATCTCGAGAAGCTCTACGTCTTCGCGCGGCACCTGCGGCGGCTGCTCCCCGCCGACCGCGCCGAGCTGCCGCGCGAAGTGCAGCAGAACATCGACATGGAGTCGTACCGCATCCAGCAGACCGGCAGCGGCAAGATCGCGCTGGAGCGGCGGCCGGGCGTGCTCGATCCCGTGAGCACCAAGGAGGGTTACGGCGTCACGCCGGAAGAGCTGGAGACCCTCTCGCGCATCATCGCTGAGCTGAACGAGCGCTTCGGACTCAACCTCGGCCCCGAGCACCGAGTGACGCTCGGCCAGATGATGGAGAAGCTCGACGGCGACGCGGCGCTCGACGCGGCGGCCCGGGTCAACACGCGCGAAAACGTGCGCCTGACCTTCGACCAGAAAGTCGAGCACGTGATCCAGGAGATCGTCGACTCGAATTTCGACCTCTACAAGCGCATCACCGACGACCGCGCGTTCGGCGAGGCGATCAAGAACTTCCTCTTCGACCAGTACCTGCGCGCCCACCGCAACGCCGAGGATCTGATCAAGGCCGGCGAGTCGAAGACGCTCGAGTTCAAGTCCACGCTGCGCTGGAGCCTCAAGGAAGACCGGCAGGACGACAAGGGGGTGACGCAGGCCGTGCTCAAGACCATCGCCGCCTTCCTGAACACCGAAGGGGGCGACCTGCTGATCGGCGTCGCCGACGACGGAGCGATCGTCGGCATCGAGCGCGACCAGCTCGAGAGCGACGACAAGTTCATGCGCCACCTGGCGCAGGTGGTGCGGAACAGCCTCGGCGACCGGGCCGGCACCTGCATCGACCCGAAGACCCAGATCGTGCAGGGCAAGACCGTGTGCGTGGTGAGCTGCCAGCGGAGCCCCGAGCCCGCGTTCCTGAAGTGGAAGGGGCTCGAGACGACGCCCGATGGCGACTTCTTCGTGCGCAGCGGCCCGGGAACCATCAAGCTGCCGCCGGAGAGTGCAAAGGAGTACATCCGCACGCGATTCGCAGGGTTTGTGCGAGAAGGTGGGCCGAATGAACCATCCACAGGGGCGGTCTAACAACAGCATGCAGCTGACGGTGCTGAGCGCCGCGGCTAATAGATGTACTGGCACCCGCTGATCTGGGTCGCGTCGCTGCGGGCGGTGACGTTCCCGGGCGCGACCTGGGCGCTGGCGATCTGGTTCCGGCGGGGAGCGGACGCGGGCGACGCCTGATCGAAGCCACACGCGCAGTCATCAAGCGCCCAAGGTGAGACGGACAGATAAACCCTGCGCCCTGCCCTACGGCATTTCCACGTTTGCCAGTTATATAGTTGCGGGCGTCAGGTTGCTCGCCCATATCGGAGATTCGTGCCCGTGAAGCTCCTCACCCTCGCTCTCGTCCTTCTAGTCGTCGCCGTCGCGGCGCTTGCCATCCTTAAGAGGCGCGGTGGCTCCGGCGGGGGTCCCCGCACGTGGCCGTACTACGCAAAACGGCCGCTATCGCAGCCCGAACAAGTGCTCTACCACCGCTTAGTCAAGGCGTTGCCAGAGCACATTGTCCTTGCCCAGGTGCAGGTTTCGCGAGTTCTCGGTGTCAAGAAAGGATTCAATTTCCACGAATGGAATAACCGCATCAATCGCCTGAGCTACGACTTTGTCGTGTGCACAAAAGATTCAACGGTACTCGCGGCGATTGAGCTTGATGACAAATCACATGAGGCAGCCGCACGCGCGGAGACCGACCAGAAGAAGGAGAAGGCTACATCTTCCGCAGGTGTTAGGCTCATTCGCTGGCATGTGAAGTCTCTGCCGGACGAACACGCAATAAAGACCGCTTTCCCGGAGCAAGCGGCCCAACCACTTAATACAGCCGACGCGCATTAAACAGCGCGATTGACGAACAGCGTAGGGTGTCATGAAGAAGCTCAAGAGCTTCCAGCCGATCAGCTCGAAGAATGCGCTAGTACTGATCCTGGGCAGCATGCCGGGACAGCCATCGCTCGATGCTGGTCAGTACTACGCCAATCCCAAGAATTGCTTCTGGAGGATCATGGAAGACGTCACTGGGTTAAAGGCCAGCGCCGGATACGATGAACGCCTCCAGCTTTTGAAGGGTCACGGCATTGCTTTATGGGATGTCCTCCATTCATGCCATCGGAAGGGAAGTCTCGACGCCGCTATTCAAGCAGGATCCGTGAAGACGAACGATTTCAATCCCTTCTTTCGCCGGCATCCAGAGATCCATACGATTTTGTTCAATGGGGCTGCCGCGGAGCACTACTACAGACGATACGTAGTGCCAGAACTGGAGCATACGGCCATGAATCTTCTTCGCATGCCATCGACAAGTCCAGCTCATGCTGCTGTGTCGTTCAAACAGAAAGTCTCCGCATGGCGCAAGGGCATTGGGGCGCAACAAGCCGCAGCACGTGACCGCGTTAAGAAGCGCGGCGCGTGAGCGCGGTCTTAAGGACTTCCGGAGAGACTATGCCATCACCGTCCACCGACAAATTAGCGGTACTCATCGACGCGGATAACGCGCAGGCCTCGATCGCGAGCGAGCTGCTGGCGGAGGTTTCCAGCTATGGGACGGCGACTGTGAAGCGGGCGTATGGTGATTGGACAACACCTAATCTGTCCGGGTGGAAGGACGTGCTGCACAACCTCGCTATTCAGCCTGTCCAGCAGTTCCGGTTCACGGTGGGCAAGAATGCGACGGATTCGGCGCTAATCATCGAAGCCATGGACCTCCTTCACGGACGAACGGTGGACGGGTTTTGCCTGGTTTCGTCGGACAGCGATTTCACGCGCCTTGCAACACGCATACGCGAGGCGGGTCTTGCGGTGTACGGTTTCGGGGAGAGGAAGACGCCGAAGCCGTTTGTGGCCGCCTGTGACAAGTTTGTGTTCACCGAGATTCTCCGGCCGGCGGCAGCCGACTCGTCGGACGCAGTTTCGCCCCAGGAACCGCTGCAGCCCGAACTGACCGACGCGGTCAACGCCGCAGCGCGTGAAGATGGGTGGGCCGCCCTGTCCGGGGTTGGGTCTCTCTTGATGAAGAAGAATCCGTCGTTTGATCCGAGGAATTACGGATTCCCGAAGCTTGGGGAGCTCGTACGACAGCAGCCGTTTTTGGAAGTAAAGTCGGTCCCTGCGGGAGATGGTTCGCCCAGCGCGCATCTCTACGTACGCGTTAAAGACACGTAGCCGCCCGGTCGCTCGCCGCGCATCGGAAGCCCGTTGGGCGAACAAATACGATGCTAAAAAAGGGAGGAAGCGCGATGCCTGAACCACTCTTCGTCACCACGACCTTCAACTTCGACGGCTACGTGATCCAGGCGTACAAGGGCATCGTTCGCGGGATCGTGGTGCGCTCGCCGACGATTACGCAGGGGATACTCGGCGGGCTGAAGAATTTCATCGGAGGGCGGATCGGCGCGTACACGGAGATGTGCGAGCGGGCGCGGCAGCAGGCTTACGATCACATGATCGAGCACGCCCGCCAGCTCGGCGCGAATGCGATCGTGGGCGTCGAATACGATGCGTCCGAAGTCGGGGGCGGGGGCCGGTCTTCGGCGACGGAGGTTCTTTGTTACGGCACCGCGGTGGTGGTGGGGAAGGCATAGCGACGAAGGAGAAGGCGCGTGGCTAAGTCGGGGCCGGTGATCGCTGCGGAGGTGCCGCCCCGCGCAAAGGCGTCCAATTACCCGCAGCCGTTCGCCGCGCGCGTCGCCGGGCGGCAGAAGCAGGCGCTGGGGGATGTGTTCGGGCTGAAGAGCTTCGGGGTGAATCGCGCCACGTTGAAGCCCGGCGCGATGTCGGCGCTGCGCCATTGGCACGGGGTGCAGGACGAGTTCGTGTACGTTCTGTCG
>JADEYI010001703.1_pt1 | contig 14427 bp, 13 predicted proteins | sample 8542331 | NCBI WGS metagenome assembly JADEYI01 (sample SAMN16510988, study PRJNA670497) | mine drainage metagenome | isolation source: biofilm near Copperflume 1 | place: Germany: Marsberg coppermine Kilianstollen | collected 2018-02 | reverse complement strand
GTTGATATGCACACGATTGCACAGAGAAAGACGGGACGCCCACAAGGGGCGTCGCTACTGTTGAGTGCGGAGAAATCTTCGCGCGAGGCGCATGGGTAGGGGACGAAAAACGTATTCGTAATTGCCCGCGAAACGCGCGACTCGCCCACCCCAGCCGCTTTTGAAGCGATATACTCCTGCCATTGCTTCTTCCGCGTCGTCCGTTTCGGGGATGCCCCACATATCATAGGAGGTCGCGCCCTGGGATTTGGCCCAGCGTATGGCTTCCCACTGCAACAGGTAATTTGGCATGAGGTTGCGGTACTCGTTGCCCGACGCGCCGTAGAGGTAGATGGCCTGGCGCGCCATACATCCCACGAAGATACCGGCCAGTAGCTGGCCCTCGTATTCCGCCAGAAAAAGCTGTGCCTGTTGGAGCGGCGTAAAAATTTGCCATGCTTGCCAGTAATAGTCAAAGGTGTGGATGCCGAATGCATCGCGCTGGCCGGTGGTCTGCAAAATCTGATACCAGGCCTGCACATCTTCTCTTCCACGAGCCGGGCGCACCTGCACGCCTTTACGCCCGGCCAGGCGAATGTTATAGCGCCATTTCTCCTTCATGTTTGCGAGCAAGCTCGGCTCGTCCGGGGTGAGGTCGAGCATGATGGTGCGCATGGGCTGCACCGGGCGCGCTGGACGAAAATTCAAGGAGGTCAATGTTTGGCGCGCCCATATGATCTCCTGTTCGCTGTCCTCAAGTGGCAGTTCTACATGCAGCGCGATTGCGCCTTGCCTGCGAAGAAAGGGCAACAAGTGCGCAAAGAATATTTCACTTTGTTCTGACGAGGAAGATGCGCTATTTTCTTGATGCGACCAGGCAAGCACCGGTCCTCTGGGGATATAGGCGAGGTGACCAAGACGCGGTGGAACATGCGCTGCTGTACGACGCAGTATTTGCGCACCGGCGACGATCTGCTCGCGCTGTGTATCCCATAAGCCCACCCGCAAAGGATGCCAGCCCGCGTTAGCCTTGAGCGTTCCCCACCCCCAGCTTTGCAAGAAATGTCCCCGTTCATGCGAATTCACGAAGTTGTCCCATAACTCGCTCTGACAGGCATCCACAGTACCAGGCATGTAACGCTGTAACATACGCTCTACTCCTCGTGAATCGGCTCAGCTTACTTATTCCTTGTCGTCTGCGGCAGTTTGAGAGAGGGAGGGTATGGACGAGCCGGACGCCCATACCCTCTCTTGCAAACAGCGTGATACAATACTACTGGATTAAACGAACGTGCTGGCGCATACGCCAGGAAGGAATGTTCGTTGCTCGCAACAGGAGGCAACCCATGAAAATAGTAATACTTGGATGTGGGCGTGTGGGGGCGACTCTGGCCGGTATGATGGGCAGGGCAGGTCATACGGTCTCAGTCATTGACCAGAGTAGCGACGCCTTTCAACGTCTGGGTCCTGACTTTCAAGGCACGACATTTGTTGGGAATGGCGTTGATGAAGACGTGCTGGTTCGCGCTGGTATCCGCGAGGCTGAGGCATTTGCCGCCGTCACCAATGGCGACAACCGCAACATCATGGCAAGTCAGATCGCGAAAGAGATATTTAAGGTAAAAAAGGTCGTATGTAGAATCTACGACCCCATTCGTGAAGAAACCTACCGCGAACTTGGTCTGGAAACATTTTGTCCTACGATTGTTGGATCGCAGATTATGTTCGACGCTATCACCGGGAAGAAGCAGAAATAGAGGCACACATGTATATTATCATTGGCGGTGGCGGCGACGTTGGCTACTACCTCACAAAAAACCTGCTCCATCATGGTCACGAGGTGCTGCTGTTGGAGAAAGGCTCGTCGCGTTACGCCACACTGAGTGAAGAACTGGGACCGGCTGTTTTACGCGGCGATGCGTGCGAAGCCCGCACAATGGAAGAGGTAGGCGCTAACCGGGCTGATGTCGTGATTGCCGTAACTGGAGACGACGAAGATAACCTGGTGATCTGCCAGGTTGCCAAAAAACGCTACAAGGTGAATCGCACCATTGCCCGTCTGAACAATCCCAAACACGCGGATATCTTTTATAAACTCGGCATCGATGTCACCGTGAGTCCGACCAAATCCATCCTCTCGCTGATCGAGGCCGAACTGCCCAGCTCGCGTTTTGTGCAACTCATGACGCTCAAAAGCGCGGGTCTGGAGATTGTGGAAGTGCGCGTTCCAACCGACTCACCGTTGGTCAGCAAGGCGCTGCGTGACATTAGCCTGTCGCGCAGCAGCAACATTGTGCTGGTCATTCGAGACAAACAGCCCATTTTCCCTTCCGCGGAAACCGAGATTCAAGCCAACGACGATATTTACGCGCTGGTCAATCGCGAAGGGGAAGAAGAGATACGCAAGGCGTTCGGGGTCATAGAATAGAGGCTGCCATATGGATGAAACTCGCCCAATACGTGTATTAGTTGCAAAACCTGGCCTGGATGGACATGATCGCGGGGCCAAAGTGATTGCGCGCGCGCTGCGTGACGCTGGCATGGAGGTCATCTACACCGGTATTCGCCAGACGCCTGAAATGATCGTTGAAGCGGCCATCCAGGAAGATGTAGATGCTATTCTGATGAGTATCCTGTCCGGGGCGCACATGGCTATCTTCCCCAGGGTCATGGCCCTGTTGAAAGAAAATTCTGTCGATGATGTGCTTGTCGCGGCTGGCGGTATACTCCCCGACGAGGACGTGCCGGCTATTAAAGCGTTGGGTATCAAGGGATGTTTTGGGCCTGGCACATCGACCGATGAAATCATCAATTTTGTGCGCGCCAATATTCAGGCAGACCGCCTGACCGCTGACGTATAGGACGAGCAGGTGAGTTGTGCAAAATCTCGTTGAGCGTCTGCTGGATGGAGACCGCCGCGCACTGGCGCGTATGGTGACATTGATTGAGAACGATATGCCGGTAGCGCGCCGCTATCTTGCCGAGCTTCATGCGCGCGCGGGCAACGCGCAGATCGTCGGTGTCACGGGCGCGCCAGGGGCGGGCAAAAGTACCCTGGTGACGCATCTTGTGCGCGAATTACGCCATCGCGAGCGAAAAGTGGGCGTAGTAGCCGTCGATCCCAGCAGCCCCTTTACCGGTGGCGCTATTCTGGGTGACCGTATTCGCATGATGGAACTGGCAGGCGATCCGAATGTGTTCATACGCAGCATGGCAAGCCGGGGCAGCGTAGGCGGTCTCTCAGCCTCCACACGCGATGTCGTGCGGGCTATGGACGCGGCGGGCTATAATCCCATTATTATTGAAACGGTTGGCACCGGGCAGGCCGAGGTCGAGGTGATGCGGGCAGCGCAAACGGTTCTGGTGGTGACAGCGCCAGGCATGGGCGACGAGGTACAGGCGATCAAGGCGGGTATTCTGGAAATCGCTGATATTTTTGTGGTGAGCAAAGCAGACAAACCGGGCGCGGATCAGACCGTCGCAGAACTGGCGATGCTGCTCAGCCTCGATCCCACACGCCGCCAGCGCGATAAAACAACACCCGCCTGGCGCATTCCCGTCCTCAAAACAGCCGCCATTAAAGACCAGGGTATTCGGCATGTGGTGGACGCAATTCAAGAACACTACGCCTACCTGGTGGAGAGTGGTATGCTTTCGCAGCGAGCGCAACGCCAGGTACGCAGCGAAGTGCAGGCTCTGCTGTCACACGCTTTGATGAATGCTCTACAGCAAACAATTACCGAAGATGAATGGCGCACACTCATCGACGATATTACCGCGCGAGAACGCGACCCCTACAGCGTCGCCAGCCAGTTACAGGAACGTATCGGCCTGAAATAGGAGCGACGCCCCTGTTCATTCATACCATCCTGCGCCCCAGGGAGCGGTAGAGACATCGAAGGCGGATTTCCAGCAAGCCAGGGCCTTCTCAGGCTGGTTCATGGCCTCATACACTTCCGCGCGCCGCCCATAGAGTTCGGAAAGATGCGCTGCGGCTTGCGTCTGGGTCAGCTGTTTCTCGGCCTTTTCAAAAATAGCCTGCGCTTCAAGAAGCAACCAACGCGCTTCCTCTCCCTGCGTCTCTTTTGCCCTGGCGAAGGCAACTTTGCCACACACCATGTACATCATGCCCCATAGATGATGGTCGTCCTGCATATGTTCTGCGGTCTCCAGAGCATGATCGCAGTAACGTTGCGCTTCATCCAGGCGATTCTCGGCGAGGCGCACATCAGCCATGGCGACAAAGTTGATCATCTTCATGCCCACTCTATCTTCTAGCACGGCGAGTGAAAGCGATTCCATAATATGTTCAGCCGCCACCTGGTGTTCACCCAGTTGGAAAGCGATCCTGCCCAACAGGTTATAGACACGGCACACAAAGTATCGATCAGGAAGGTCTACATACATCTGTAAAGCCCGGCGTCCATACGTTCGCGCGCTACCGAAATCTCCCGTCTGGCGATATGCATCGGCCAATCCATAGTGGATATTAGCAAAATCCCTCTTGAGTTCCTGTTGCAATTTCTCTTTCGCGCAGACCTTTAACGCTTCCTGGTAATGTTGGATGGCAACCGCGTTCAAACCGGATGTAATGCAGGTCATCGCCTGACCGTACAGCGCCTTGATGCGCACTTTGGGAAGATGCACGCGCCGCATCTCGAGGATTTCCAGGCATTTCGTGAAGAGCCGCGAGGCGTCATCGTAGCGCGAAAGGTTTACCGCGATGGTGCCAAGCCAGACCAGGTAGAACGCCCGTCGTTCGCGTTCAGTATGTGTGGTATCTTCCCAATCGTTCTGGATGGATTGAGGATTATACAGCGTTGAAAGATGCTGAAAAGCCTCATGCCATTGCTTTTTCTGGGTGTAGTACCAGGCCCGTATGAATATGATTTCCTGTTGCATCTGAGGATCTTCAGTATGAAGCGCGTCAAGTTGCTCAAGTACGTTCTCTTCCTGTCCCTCTTCGGTCATCAGGCGTATGCGGCGCAGCGCTCGTTCAATTTCTGACGGTTGTGGCGATGACTGTGGCATTGATAAATAGCTCCTCCCTGCATATTAAACCCAACAGAGTATAACACATTTCTTCTCTAAACGATAGAATTTTTTAAGCTAAACAGGGCAATTGGAGGACGAAGCGCCGGGGGAAAGCTGGTAAAAAATGTAACGGGAAATCTATGCTCTTCATCACCGCGCCCACAGAGTGAAGAAGTGACTCCCGTTGCATACAGTATAAGGTAAAAGACCGTTGTACACAAGATATAGCTTTAGAAAGGGCATATTGCGCGATAGCGGCGCTATCGCGCAATATGCCCTTTCTCACCTAAGCCTGGTCTGCACCTGGCGCAGCAGGTTGGTCTGGTGAAGGCGCGGCTGGTTCATTGCTGATGAGCGAGTTCAATTCGCTACGCGTGCGCTCGATAATTCCCCGCAGGCGCGTAATTTGTTCGGGGTTATCGAAAGAGGCGCGGGTAGCGAGGGCGAATAGACGCGCGACCTCTCTGGCCTCGATAGCCAGGGCGTGTACTTCCATGCGCGAGGCGCGTTCGCCATGTTCGCCGCGTCCATGCCAGCGCATCCAGGGAGGACCCGCGAAGCCTTCATCGTTGCGCGGGCTATCGGTAAGTAATGCGCGGCCTGCGTCGGTGATGGTATACACTTTTTTCCCTTCCACTTCGCTGCCGGTGACATAGCCACCTTCTTCCAGCATCTGTAAGGTGGGGTAGATCGAACCGGGACTGGGAGTATAGAACCCGCCGGAACGCTGTTCCAGGGCCTTGATCATTTCGTAGCCATGCATAGGCCGCTCTTGCACTAGCCAGAGCAGGGCGTATTTCATGTCGCCACGCCCGAAAAAGCGACCGCCTTCTCTTCCAGGCTTAAATGGCCCCCCGCCAGGGCCAAAACGCCCGCCGAAGCCAAACGCGCCGCGGCCACGCCCCATCGCGAAGAAGCGTGAGCCAGGGCCGTGATGTCGTAACCAGGGAGGAGTTCCTCCCTCTTGACTATTTCCCTGAAATCCATACGCAAAACGGTTGCCAAACATGTGTGTCTTCCTTTCTGTTTCATAGCGATATATCGTTATCTACTAGAGAGTATAACGATATATCGCTAATTGTCAAGGGGGGAGTATTCTCTTCTCATTCGTATGAAATTGTTTGCTTGCATGGGGAAAGAGGGCATGATAGACTTGGTTGAAGACAGCAAACAAGTGAACGCCGTCGAGTCACCCGTCTTTGAGTCTACCCGGGATGAGCAGGCGTGGAACAAGTATGTAGAGAGGAAACGTATTGTGAGCGACGAACCTGAGATCAGCCACAGGAGAACCAGCGTGCAAGGACATCATCGCACAGGAGATCGATTCGCGGGACGCCGGGTTGTCACTATTGGAGGAGGAACCGGGACATTTGGCCTTCTCTCACATCTTAAAAAATATCCCTTTAACATCAGCGCAATCGTTAACATGTCTGATAGTGGAGGAAGTTCGCGCCGGTTGATGGACGAATTTCGCCGTCAACTCCCCCTGGGGGATTTACGCATGTCGCTGGTGGCATTAGCGCATAATGGGGCGTTATGGCGTGAAATCTTTATGCACCGGTTTGAGCAATCTAACGATGGGGAAGTGAAAGAAAGAGGCGTGGGGGGTCATAGCCTGGGCAATCTTATCCTCAAAGGTTTGCAGGATATTAATAACGACGATCTCTTGCTCGCGCTCGAAGATGCGCAGGAACTCTTGAATTGTTCCGGGCGCGTCATTCCGGTGACTCTGACGCAGACCATGATTTGCGCTGACCTGGAAGATGGCAGTTCTATCTGCGACGAGACCGAGATTGACACACGCGGCGAGAAAAATATGGGCGCGCTTTCTCCTATCGTGCGCGTGCGCCTGGAACCCGAGGGCGTTCCTGCCTGCGCGCAGGCCGTGCGCGCTATCAGACGGGCCGATACGATCATCATTGGGCCTGGAGACATGTTTACCAGTCTCTTGCCGAACCTGCTCGTGCCTGAAATCGCGCGCGCGGTGCGCGAATCTGAGGCGGAAAAGGTCTATGTCTGTAATCTCATGATCAAACATGGAGAGACCGACGGGTATAAAGCCTCCGATTTCGTCAGGCAGATTCATCATTACCTGGGCGGGCGAGTCGATCGAGTCATCGTCAATGATGGCTTGTTCAAGCCAGACGTGTTGATGATGTATGCCGAAGAGAAAGGCGAACCGGTCTTTGTGGATCGCGCGCAACTGGCCCGGCTCGTGCCGAACGTCGTCATTGAACACCTGAACCTGGAAGGAGATGGGCCGGCCCGTCACGACCCCGAACGCCTGGTACGCGCAATCTTTCCGATGGAAGACATGTAACATAGCAGAATGACCGCGCGGGCCTTCCAGGTACTACATTCCTTTGGCGATGGTTTCGAACTCTTCACGCGGAAAGGCTCGCATCGTTTGTGTGCGCACGCTGCCCTGCGCAATGGTACCCATGATGAGGCGAGCCGCCGTCTGGTCGTCAGGCGCTTCCGTAATCACAACATAATCATATTGTCCCATGACAAGATAGAAACCAATCAGTCTTCCACCAGCTTCTTTTGCCGCTTCGTCGAAGAATCGCAGCCGTTCGGGGGCATTCTTGAATTCCTTGATCCCTTGTTCTGTGAGGTTCACCAGGCTAATATAGGTTGGCATCTGTTTTTCCTCCCACTCAGTAGCGGTAGTTCCTCTTGCATGATACGAAAAACTGGAGACACGTTCGAGAAATATGACGGTGTGTACTGTCTGTATAGTGTACGCTATTCTCTGCGTTCACACAAGCTCAACAAGAAAATCAGTGTATTATTTTTGTCTGAAAAACAGCCATCCCTCGCATAAACCTGCGATGGCCCCGATTACTGAGAAGATCGCGTAGCGCTGCTCTGGCACGGCGCTCATAACAAATAAGCCACTGGATAGCAGCAGGTAGGCTATTGCAGCCAGCGCCATACCCAGGAAGGGCCGCGCGAACCATGTCAGAATGACAAAGCCGGGCGCTACTGGTCGGCTTGAGCGTCCAAGCGTCATGATGCAACTGATACAGCCACCCAGCAGCCCATAGAGCAACACATACCAGGGCGCGCCCAGTGGCGCGAAGCTGTCGGTGAATACCTGGTTCCAGTACCCCAGCGATTGTATGACGGCAAGCGCCAGGGTCGCCATCAATACTACAACCAGGTACAGGGCCAGTACGAGCAGCCAGCCGCCAGGCGTGGGCGTGGACGTTGATGCTGTGTTCCAGGCGATGGCTGGAACTTGTTCTGAAAGAATGCTGGTATGAACGATTGGCAGCGGCTCGGTGTTTTGTTCTGCGGGTGTGGAAACAGTAATTGGCGGCTCGCCTGCGTTTTGCCCGGTCAGCGTAGCCAATTCTTGCAGGTATGTTTCTGGCAAATGCTGTTTCCCGGCTACTTCCAGCAGACGCCGGGCATAAGAGTGATCGAAATGCGCCTCAACCGGCGCAGATAAGACGAGTTCTTTGCGGGCTGTTTCCGTGAGCATGTAGGTTATGCACTGCACCGCTCGCTTGCGATACACCTCGTGCGCGATGACAGGCGTGGCGGTGAATTGGTACGCGGCGTGGGCCTTGTCAAGGGCGGAGGATTCGGTGCCGTTTTGTTCGGCAAGATGCCGTGGGATACGATACAGGATGCCCCAGACCTGCTGTTCGGGCGAGGAAGCTTTCGCGAGGGACAAAGCAGTCCGTCCATTTTGCAATGGAATACCTTCTATGCGATAGCCCTTGAGAACCCCCGGCCCGTATATATACGCCTGACCATTTAAGCGCGTGGCGCTATTGAGATAGCCTTCATCCATTTCCAGGCCATATTCAAAGAGCCAGGTAAATTCTGGCTCGATGGTGTCAGTCTGCCCTGATATAATCGGTAAGGCAGGAGATGTAGTAGCTGTTGGCGCGCCACTCTCGCTCTCTTCTGGTTCTTCCGGCAAAGGCGGCGCGGCGGGCGCTTCGATTGGAAAATCCGCCGGGTCGGCATAGCTTCCTGCCACGGCCTGCTCGCTTTTTGAAGCTGCGCGCGCAAACGAGATTGGACGTGGCGTATTGGCGCGCACAACAGATACATCGGATGCCGCCTTATCCTTCCCGTCGATCAATTCGTGCAGGATTTGTTCGTCTGGTGGCTGTTTTTGTTCTTTTTCATGCTGCTGATGTGTATCCATATTCCCCCTCACTTTTCCACGTAACCAACTATCGGGGCCAGGGCGACCGCAAGGGTCGCCCAATGGGTATCCAGGGCGACCGCAAGGGTCGCCCCTACCCTGTACGTTTCTGACTCTTCAATTCCTGATAGGTGGTGAAATCCTTTTCCACATTGCCAACGAGTGGGGCCAGGGCGACCGCAAGGGTCGCCCCTACCCTGTACGTTTCTGGCTCTTCAATTCCTGATAGGTGGTGAAATCCTTTTCCACATTGCCAACCGAATATTACCAATCTTAGATTATATGATACTGAGAATTTGCCGAAACACCAAATTTCAGGATGGTTGGGTCAATCTGGCACGTTTTGACATACGTCGGAGATCTGCGGCTGTTTGCTGTAGGTCGTGCTTTGATAGTACGCCTTGCTCGGTGATCAGTTTTGTCACAAGCCGGGCCGGCGTGTGGTCAAAGTAGAAATTGTGGATTGCGATACCCGAAATGGGATGTTCCCACACTTCCCCGGCCTCTTTCTCTTCCAGTTGAGTAAGGTCGCCTGTCCACGTGTATGTGGCAATCTTGAGCGTTTCGCATAGGACGTACAGGGGAAGGCCGTGTCCGCGCGCGGCCCAGGCAAGCAAGGCTGTACCGGCCTTATTGAGAATATCACCGTTCGCCAGAACACTATCTGCTCCAACAATCACGGAGCGGCAACGCGGCAAGAAAATATCCGCCTGCGCGTCAGTAATCAAAGTCGTGGCGATACCGGCTGTATGCAGAGCAAGGGCCACCTCGCGTCCTTCATAGCGAGGTCTGCCTTCGAGTACTATCACATGTTCAATCGTGGAGGCGCAGGCGATCAGCGCCTCCAAAACCGTGCCAGAAAGACTATGGGTCATTAGCGTACCGCCCAGCAACGGGCGAACGTGTCCGGTAATACGTTCAATGGCAGTATCATACGCGTGAAGGAGTTGCTCTGCTGTAAGCGCGATCTCATCAAGATTCTGCGACAAGCCGAGGATACGAATTACCGCGCCTGCTAGAGCGAACATAGCCGGGCGCGCTCGCGCCAGTTCGGTTCCCGCCCGTCGCAAAATACGTAAGCGTTCGCCTTGCGAGTGAGTGGTAGATGTTGCTATATCGTACAGGATGGTAATGGCTTCACGCACTAACCAGCGCGACCCATGTTCGCGGTCCTCGCGTACCAGTGCGATACGTTGTTCAATACCTTCCATTATGTAGTTTCTCCTCGTCTTGATTGCTGGCTTCCCCAGACACAAGCAGCGCTTCTCAAACATTTGAGTGAGATAATCAATCACCTTATATATACACTATCTGGCAATTGGCTCGATATTCTACCCACCAATTAACCATAGCGTTTCGCATGATGGATAGGTTATACTTAGATTGGTGTCAGCCAATCAGGAGACAAATATGAGACAACATGCATCCCTGTCAGAGCCGCGACCGGTGTTTACGGCTCCCATTTCAACGTTGATCGCTTTAGATCGTAAAAGCGGCATACCCTTATACCGGCAGATTTGCCAGAGCCTGCGCGAAGCTATTCTTTCTGGCGAGCTTGCTGAAGGAGCGCGCCTGCCAACCGAGCGCGCGCTCGCCAGCGAATTGGGCATCAATCGCACGACGGTCATGAACGCCTACAATGAGCTTGCCAGCGAAGGCTTGATCGAGGGGCATGTCGGTCGTGGAACGCTGGTGCGCCGCAACCATTATTCCTACGATGTTGATGCGTATGAGCCTGAAACCGCCTCCTGGCTGCTGGGTCTACCGGCAGGTGAGCGTGAGGCTCTGGGTCCCGATGCTCACCTGTTGAGCGAACTGGCCTCAATGAGTGATCGCAAAGAAATTATTTCGCTCGCGCCTGGCACGCCCGCGACTGATTTGCTGCCTGCTGAAATGCTGCGTTCGGTCTTCGCTGACGAATTGTTGGACGCCCGGCAGACGGCGCTGGGCTATTGTCCGGTTGAGGGGCTGCAAAGCTTACGCAGGAATATCGCGGGCCGAATGCGCGCGCGCGGCGTCGTAGTCGATACGCCACACATCCTGATTCTATCCGGCTCAACTCAGGGTATCGGGCTGGTTGGCCGCTTTTTGCTCAACCCCGGCGATGAAGTTGTGGTCGAGGTGCCGACCTACCTGGGCGCGATACAGACCTTTCGCGCGCTCAATGCGCGTGTGATTGGCGTCCCAACCGATAACGAGGGTATGCGTGTCGATTTGCTAGAATCGATTCTGGCGCGCCACCGGCCCCGGTTGATCTATACTCAGCCAACATTTCAGAATCCAACGGGCGCGGTCATGTCGCAGGAACGCCGCCGCCGCCTGCTGCTGCTGGCAAGGCGTTACCAGACGCCAATCTTAGAAGACGATCCATATGGTGAGATTTACTTCGAGGGGAAGCAGCCCCAACCCTTAAAGGCGATGGATAGCGGCGGGCAAGTAATTTACCTCAGCACCTACTCGAAGACCCTGGCCCCCGGCCTGCGTGTCGCGTGGCTGGCCGCGCCGGAACCTATGATCGAGCGGCTAACGCTGCACAAGCAGGTCTTTGATCTGAACACCAACGCGCTGGGACAGTGGGCTGTTTCAGAAGTTCTCAGGCGCGGTTTACTGGACGATCACCTGGGAATGTTACGCCAGGTCTACCGGCGCAAACGCGACCTGATGCTCGCGGCGATTGCCGGGTACTGGCCGCGTGAAGTGCGTGTCAATGCGCCGGTGGGCGGGTTTCACCTCTGGTGTCGTCTGCCGGGCGATGTGCGAGCGCGCGCATTGTTGCGCGAAGTAGCGGGCGAGTGGGTAGCTTTCGTGATAGGCGAACCGTTTCACGTAGATGGCGGCGGACAGCAGAACCTTCGCCTGAGCTTTGCCTTTCCCGAAGAGCGTCACATCGAAGAGGGCATCAAGCGCATCGGCAGCGCCATCAAACGCCTCCAGTCTCGTCGCAATACGCGCAAAGAACAGGGCAAGCAGCCCGTGGAACATATCCCGATGGTGTAGAGGAAAGCGCAGAAGAGGCGGAGAACTTTTGAAATTCTCTGCCTCTTTCAACAAAACTACGCTTTTTTTCTATGGGCATGTGTATCGAAGCCCATGTTTTTCGCCATTTTATGGCGAGCAGGAGACAATGACGCTTTCAGCAGCTTCTTATCTGCCTCATCTTCGGGCCAATCTACTGTTTTGACTTCAACTTCATGTTTGCGCAGAACCTGAATAAACTGAAGGGTTGTATCGATTTTTTCGTTTAGCTCGCAGATCATGGCCTGTTGTTGGCGAGGTGACAACTTTGCCAGACCATCCACCGTTGAGTCCATCAACTCCGCCAGGCTTTCGCACGCTTCGAACTCATCCGCGGGGTCAGCCGCCCACGCCTTTTCACGCTCCTCCACATCACCCATGAACCATTCCCCATCGTCATCGATGAGTAGTGGAAGAGGCTGCTTGCGCTTACGAGATAGATCGTTAAATTCGTTACGCACAATGGTACTGAGGTACGCTTTATGATGTTCGATGTGTTTTACTGCGAGGGACTGCCAGAACTTAATGAGCACGCGCTGCGCCATCTCATCGACTTCCAGATCGAACTGACCAGGCCGCGCAAAGTTCGAACTACGACGCGCCCTCTGTTTTACGAGAGCAACAATGTACGGATGGAACCGCGCTAAAGTTTCTTCGGGGTCAGGATCGTGATCCTCGGGGGATACCCCTAAATGCTGTAGGTTCATGTGCGCTCTCCTTCTACCAGGTACGCTCGCCAATACTTACGAACATCCTGTTAAATAATTATATACTGTAATTGTTGCGTTTACAAGAAACTTATGTACTAAAATATCTCGTAACAGAATTTTAGCAAATATTTTGCGATTTTGACGGCATAATGGTTTTTCCGTCCTGCTAACTGTGAGAAAAACATAAGAATTGTCGTAATATATAATATATGACGAACATTTTTAAAAATTATCCAATAGAATGAGAGAAAAAAGCAAAAGTGAAAAAGCAAAATTTATGAATGGTAATCTTTGTCCTTGACGGCCGGATATAAAAGATGTATGCTAAGACATGTGGCATTGCCAGGAATGTGTTTACTCGTTGTTTACGCGAGGAAGGGAGATTGTTATGATAGAAGTACGCCCTTTACCGACTCCCTGGAAGCCCGATCCAACACCTGTACCTCAAGCATGGATGGGTCTGATTGATGCCCTTGAACACCGGATGATTGGAATGCAGCATGAATACATTCTGGGAGTCCGGTTAGATGCGCGACGTGTAGGTGAATTGCTGCGCTCGTGGGGATTACCACTCCATATCGTTTTAGCAGGATTTTTGCAGGAGTACGATAGAGCATTCCTGTTGAATCAAGCCATGCCAGGCATGACTGAAGTTGTCGATCATATCAACGAGGCCACTCGCAATAAAAATTACATCGAAGACGAAAATCTTCCTCCTTTATTGACGCCTCCTTATAACGACCTGGGCGCGCTATTAATTGCCATCGCAACATATTACCAGGCGCTCAAAACACTCCGGCAACATTTTGAGAAGCCTTCAAAAGCCAGGGCAACTCCCAAACAGATCGAAAGAGTTGGCAATAGCTTATTGAATATCGTCAAGCGCCTGGGGATGTGGTACTTCAAGCGAGAAGTCGAGGATCTGACTGAGCAGTTACGCAACCCGGCAATGTTTGACAAAGATCACCGTGAGTACAATCGTATCTTCGATCAAGATGAAGCCGTGCTTGAAGAAACTCGAAGGTTTTTAGAAAATGCTTGCCGCGAAATGACGAGATTGCCTTGTACCGTCATTTATGAGAAGTGCGGCGTGTCAGGGTTGAAACGTCGTTTACAAGATGCGCATACAACATTGACTTCTTTGAAATCGACATTGACTGGCTTTGACCTTGTGACATTCGATGTGATCGTGCCGACCGTGCAAGATTGTTATATGGCCCTTGCTGCCTTGAGCCAGTTAGGACATATTCAGGATCGCGTGACGGATCACATCGCCAATCCCAAGCAGAACGGCTACAGCCAGATAGCCCTGGGGCTAATTCTTGATCCGCAGAGTCCACACGCGCAGAGATTCATAATACCTGTCGAGCGAGCGAAAGTGTGCCAGTTGCAAATCGCAACACAAACCATGCAGGGGGTAGCTAATTATGGTTGCCTTTACCCGGCATGTTATCAACGCTATTCAAAAGAGTACTACAAACAGTATGAAAAAGATGATGCGAGCATAGAGCATTTCTGGCA
>JADEYI010001702.1_pt1 | contig 14435 bp, 8 predicted proteins | sample 8542331 | NCBI WGS metagenome assembly JADEYI01 (sample SAMN16510988, study PRJNA670497) | mine drainage metagenome | isolation source: biofilm near Copperflume 1 | place: Germany: Marsberg coppermine Kilianstollen | collected 2018-02 | reverse complement strand
CAACGGATGCAGCCGCGTTAGAAACTTCAGAAATCGCAATAATATGTTGCGCCTGAAATAACGCGTCTCGATGCGGGCCAGAAGTGGCGGAGTGTACGTGATCGACAGATGCCGAGGGAGGAGAAGGTACAATTGAGGAAGCTGCTACGGGCGCTGATGCCGGTGATAACGCCTGTGCTGCAGGTGAGGAAGAAAGAGACGACCACAAGGTCCGTATATCGCCGGCTATCCCGCTGCCGACATGTGCTGTGTAAATAGCTTTGCTCCCACCCGGCATGTGTGTCACAACGAGCGCACTACCCTCTTCTATGCGCCTCAACACCCCAAGTAGACGGTCTCCGTCCAGGCCTTGCCGCATCGGTTCATAGCGGGGATCGTCCGAAGAAAGCGGAGAGTCACACTTGGGCTCCTGCATTTGCTCTGCCTTCGCAGCTTTCTCGGCCACTCCATGCATTCCATCGCGTAGCAGGTGGGTCTCCTGATCTACCAGACGGAGAGTTACATCGGGGGCGTCCAAATCAGCAACCGGTGCCGGTCCAAACACCAGGTTGCCAAACTCTTCGCACGCGCTAGCACGATGGGCACGCAAGTGGCGCAGCCCGCTCACGGTCGCCGCCAAAGCAATGCCTGAGCCAGCGTGCCCCAAATCTTCCAGGCCCGATCGCTCAGAAAGGGGGCTGCCGGAGCCGAACCATGCCCCTGCTCCATGCAATGTCAGCAGCACGGGATCAGGCTCTACATAGCCTGTACGGCCAAGATTGCCATGCATGTCGCCCTGCGATGCCCATATGCTCAGCGCCTTTCTTTGTTGCGATGCCGCCCAAAGGGACCAGAGCAGATAGAGACCATAGCGCTTGCGTGCAAGGTCATCATCGCTGTAAGGGGCAATTGCCGTCCGGTAAGCCCCGCTCAGATTTACTCTCAGCATTCTGATAGCACCGCCCTGCAGCAGATCGGTTAGGGAGACGTGTGGGCGATTCAGCATACGTATCATGGCCGGGTGGCTGACCATGCGCTTAAGCTGACCGCGCAGCGCTGAGCTATACAAGAGCATGTCATGTGGGTCTATATGCTCGACATCTGCAGCTCGTTCTAAAGCTGACATGGCCGCCTGGAGGGATCGCTGGCCAGCGATCCCAGCCTTGCCCTGCACGAGACTCGCCCACTCCGGATCGCTCCATGCTGCACGCTCCCGCCGTAGCAGGTTCAGCAGCGTCTCACATTGCTCCATCACCACCAGCAGCGCAGGCAAATCAGGACATGAAGGCAATGAGAGCGACGAGGGTAAGGAGGGTGATCCAGTTGCAACACGAGACGCAGAGCTCGGAGAATCGTGCATCGCTCCGGGGCCACCCTTATCATCAAGCGACGTCGAGAAGTCACGGGAAGCAATAAGCAACCTTGCCCGGTGATGTCGAAGCAAAAGTACGGTGAGCCAGGCTTCCATTATTGACATGCCAGGCCCACCTACCCCACCTGCCCCGTCAGCGCCAGCATCCGCTAGGTAGGGCGCATCGATACCCACGATGCCCTCTATGCCTGCGTCCATGCTCGTCACGTTCATACCACGCAGGAAGCGCATTTGAGCCACAAGCCCGAACCGGAGCGCCAGCGTTGTCGCTATTGCTTCCGCCTGCATCGGAGGAAGGTAGGGAGAAGCCGAAACATACATCATGTTCGGATGCACACTCCCTGCCGGGTTATCCATGTCGATCTGCGCCACCCACTTTGCCGTGGCAGGATCCGCGGAGCGGAGTATCGTGGGGGAAAGAGGGTCGGCGCCTACGGCACTCGCGGCGCTGGCAGCACGGATAGCACGGGTAGCACCCGCAAAACCGCTCGAGGGCAGGCCAGCACTGCGGCGCCTCAGATAGCCCGATATGATGCGGGACGCCTTCCGCGCCGATGGAGATGGCTCATCGGGAGGAGGACCACCATCGACTGCTACGACGGTCATCCCGATTTCGAGTGCCTGGGATACCAGAGATCCGGCGATATCCCTGCGCCACGCATCGTTGCCGCCGGCCACCAGCAGATGCCCTGCCAGCATAGGGTGAAGCCTCATAACCTTATGGCCGTTAGGGGAGTTATCGCTGCCGCTATACGCCATAGGGGAGGTAGAGCCAGAAGCGCTTTGCAGAGTACTCTGAGTCTTACGAACTGCGGGCAGCCCTACAGCTCGACCGTCGCAGGTAGCACTGCCCAGCACTATGATCTGCGAAGGAACGGGCGGGAGCCGGTACGAAGGGGGCATCTGTATCTCGCCTGCCTCAATAGAGTCGAGCATCACATAGGGTCCCGTCGTAGCCGGGAACAGCAAGTCGCCCATGACCTCCCTTTTGCCCCGGCTGGTAGCGTCAGGGGACACAGGCACCGCATCGTGCCCAGCCTGTACTCGCTTTCTTGCCCTACCTAACCGATATGCGGTTGTCATTCTTGTCTGTCTTGATCCGTCCCAGAGAGGATAATTGGCTGCCAGTGCGCTCGCCAGGCGCTGTCGTAGACCCGGCCGCGCCAGCCGGCGGTAGGTGCTCTTCCTTGTGCGAGAGCCTGGAATGGTCAGCGTCCGGCCCCCTATTTCTTTGTCTTTGTCACGAGCAGCCGGCTGCCTATGGGCTGGCTCTGGCCACCATATCCATGTCCATCCCCGCAGCGGCTTCAGAAACGGCAGCGGTGACCCCTGTGATCCTTCCAGTGCCATGCCATCCGGCGCTATAGGCGTGGGTACTGACTTGGTTAAGGGCTGCGGCACGGGCTGCAGTGTGCTTGGACATTGAGCCATTACGAGAGCCGACCGGCCATGAGGCCACAGCTTCAATCGTACCTCAAGCCCTCCAACCTCTCCTATCTCAGTTGAAGTGCCTGAGACCCCCGGGCTCATCAGCCGGGGCAAGCCCTCTGCCAGTTCAACCATATGGACGCCGCAGGCGAGTGGATCAGCCACACTCCCGCGGCCTGTCGATGCCGGCTCCCACCTCCAGGCGCGCACTGCCCAACCTGGGGCCGGAGCTTTGAGCGGTTCAGGCACCGCGCACTTCTCTGCCCACACACCCGGCAGCAGATCTGACAGCATACCCTCCAGGACTTTCTCGACTGACACAGGTGCCACGATATACAGGGAGATGTTAGCCGGGGACATATCTACATGTCCGGATTGTGCTACAGCCCGCCCATCTTGAGCACGCGGTTGATCTGCTTCGGAGGCGGGCGCGCCTGTATCCGCAGTACCAGCTATGCCAGCGCCCGTGGGCACCGCGGTGAGTTGCAATTTAGTGGATTGGAAGTGCCAGATGAGGCTGACGTGGCCCGCATTGCGCGCCAGGGCATCGAGCATACGCGTGATGGCTCTTCCATCTGGCTGCCGGTCGGCGTGATAAAGTACCCTGTATGCTACCGTTTTCGCTCGCATAGCGGCCCATAGCTGAACGCCCACCCAGGTAAGTAAGCCCGTGCTCCCCAGGATAGCCGGCATACCTAAGAGTGATGCCTCAAGCGGCACGACTCGAGCCCCTACCAGAACAGTCAGCGTAACTCCAAACGCCAGACAGCACAAAGCAGCGAGCGTAACACGGGTAAATGTTGATCGTTCCAAGGTGCTTGACACTCCAATCTTCACAACCAGATCGCCATGCAAGAGGACCGGCGATGTTGACACCACGGCACTCTACAAAGCATCGCCATTGTTTTCTCCCGGCCCGACGGTCTTCGCACTGCGATGCTCGGCGGGTTCGGCGAATGCAGCATCTACTTCAGTTTCGCCCGCCATATTGCTCACGTTGTCCATTTCGGATCCATGCCTGTACCTGTCGGCAACATGGCTTTCTCTGCCTGCCCTCTGCGAGTAGCCTTGCTGGCGCAGGCGGGCTTGCAATTCCTCGCGCTTTTCGCACAGGTATTCGTGCCACTTCTGGTTGCGAGCCTGCGACGCTATCTGCATTTGTACGAGGGCTATGTCCTGCTCTGATGACCGTTTGTCGTGTCCTTGACGTCCCCAGCGTATCGCCATTTCTCTGTCTCCTCTCTCCCCTCTCGTCACTGTATGTGCATGCGCCTATGTGTTCACAGTGCTCACGAGGCTCACGAGCCGGATCGCCGCTTAGCTCCCCGAGAAGAGAGCCATCTCTGTCCGGCTCGACTGCATGTGCATGTGGAACATATCGTCTCCAAGCAAGGTGACGCACTCGCCGCGCTGGCTGGTACCCATAAGAAAAGAGTGATACTCAGTCAGCTTTGGATAAAGCTCTCGCGCTATCCTGGTGGCCGTTGCCGTCTGGCGATATAGCGTAATGAGCGGGGTGTTCTCGATAATAGCCCGCCCAGTGTAAGTCTCCGAGAATGTGAAGAGGTTCTGCTCCGCCATCCAGATTGCGGCTCTGTAGGTGCGCGCCGTCTTCACCAGCAGCATAGCCTGCTCGGCTAGCATCGCTTCCTGCGCCATGTACCGGAACTCATCGATGAAGACTATCATCGGCCCCTCGCGGTCGCGGTTGCGAATACGTCGTTGTACGGCCGCCAGCACCTGCGAGTAGAGCAGAGGGCGGAACGTATCGTTCACCTGCGAGAAATCGTAAGCCACCCCGGGTGAAGTCAGAAGCAGGTTGAGACTGGTGCCCTCTGTGGGGTTGAACACGTCGCCGTACACGCCGTCCACGTAAAGCCCGGCGATCTCATCTGAAAGGGCCCGTCCGCATCCTCCCCAGTCGCTTTTGAGCCTCAGGCGAGAGCACAACTGCTCCAGTCGCGGCGTCTCCTCGGGCCTGATCGTCTGGGGGTCTATGCCTGTGTAGAGGTCTCGCAGAGCTGAGCCTAGGGCTGCAAGCTCTGCGTTAGTGAATACTCGCCTCCCGGCTACTATCCCGCCGCCCTGCCCCTGGCCGGTGAGTGCCTGCCAGCCGCCTCCCTGCGAGGCGGAAGCAGCAGCACCTCCTGCCCCCGCAGCCGAAGATAACAGGACTGCCAGGGCGCGTTGGACGTGCGTTACCTGGTCGGTCAGGGTCGTTTCTACCACGTCCAATATATTGAGAGACGTGTGCGCGAAGTCCACGCGGTTATATGACCCGCCTTCGCCCATAGCCTGCATAAGCCGCCGCGAATGGCCCATCGGCTCCAGCACCACAACCTGCGTGCCCCGCAGTGCCTCTCTGTATAAGAGGAGATTGGCTCCATAGGTCTTCCCCGAGCCGGTTTCGCCTACGATGACGTGGTGGTATGCTGATGCGCCCGATGCGCCGGATACAGGAGACGCCCCTACCTCTCCCCGAATAACTCCCCTTACTCCCCCGTCTCCCTCGTTGCCTCCAATGCCGCCATTGCCGCCATTGCCCCCACCGCTCTGTCGTGTCCAGCCATCATAGAACACCGGATAGCCACCATCAGCGTCGATACCCCACAGGATGCCGCGGGTATCGTTGCGGCGGCGGAGCCCAAAAGGCACGAGCACAGACACACCCTCCGACACCGCTGTGCGCTGGGTCAACTTCAGATTGATCCGCCCCGCAGGCACGGGGGTGAATAGTTTCAGCGCCTCAAGCTGGTTGCCTGTCTCAACCCGGAAGCGCAGCTTGCTCGCCAGCACCCGCTCGGCAAGGCGCATATTCTCGTGCAAAGCCGAGCGGGTGCTGCCTTTGACCAGGATGGCCACGGTCACGCGATGCAGCCTCTGCCCGGCGTCCACGGCTTTCATCGCGTAGTCGCAATCCGCCCAGGCAGACTCTGATTTGGTGTCGCGGCCCATGCGCCCTGCTGTGTTGAGCTGGGCCTCGAGGGCGTTGTAGGCGTTCATCAGGGTAATGTGGGCGCGGTCCGGAGGGTAGGTATAGACGTCAACAGCCAGACCGACCGGGAACTGAAGTTGCAGCAGGTCGTGTATCGTGTACAGGTCCCATGCTCCCCGCAGGTCCCAGCTGGTCAGCACGCACATAAACGGCTCGCCAGGATTGAGTGGTGCCAGGTGATCGCGCTCTTCTATGTACTGTCCCCTGAAGAAGGGTTCCGTGGTGTCTACGGGGGCTACCCGTGTCATGAAGGCCCCGGTCGCAAGACCCTGCACGGTGTTGTCAGGGATCCCCGGAGGGAGCCAGGCCTGAAGGTAGTACTTGATGCCATGCAGGTCAGTAGAGGCGCGCAACTCCTCCATGAACCGCCGGTACTGCTTCAGACCCTCCCGGCGCCATACCTCGCCGGTCGACAGCACCATCTCGTGTGCCGAGTCTACAGCCCCTTGCAGCGAATACGGCTCCGAGAGGGCAAGGATCCGCATCGGCACGTCGATGGCAGAGAAGAACTCCGAAAAACGGAACTGCACCGCTGCTAGCTCGTCTCCCTGAAACATCCCCAGGTGAAAGGGCTTTACCTCGAATATGGAAACGCCCTGGGTGATGTCGTACCTGGAAGCGCCAGGGGCGCCATGGCCTTCATTCTTGTTCTTGCCACGCTTGTGGGCATCAGGGCGGACAACTGCGGTAGCACCGGCACCACTGGCAGCACTAGCACGCCCGACAACAAGCTCATCAGCATCATCAGGCCCTGGCCGTAGCGAGTCTTTGCTCCTGCCCGGAAACATACTTCGAATGCCTTTATTCATATCTCAGCTCAAAGGTTCCAATCGCTGTAATCTGTATCGGACCGCTCGTCTGCAAAGGGAGGATGGGGCGAGCGGCCGTTCTTCGACGGTCGACCTACATTTGTTGAGGCGCCAGATTCGACCCCATCTAGTTGGGAGGATCGGATTCCGGTGATGGCCCCCCACGACATGTCGTCCGTCGGTGGCACGAACGGCACGAATAGGCCATCCAAAAGATCGGTAGACGAGCCGGTGCCGGACCCTTTATGCACCAGTACCGGCACAGTCCTGCCGTCGCGGGTCGCTACCAGCATGAAAGGCTCATACTTGACGGTGCGTGCCCTATAATACAGGCCGGCATCGATGGTAGAGTCGCCCAGACCTATCTTTAAATAACGTCTCAGGATGAATATGGCGTAGGAGAGCGCCCACTTATATATCGGATTGCCCTTCACCTTCCAGGTAGTCACCAAACCTAACAGCACGCCCAGGACTATACCCAACAACTTGAGCGACGGTGCAAGCCTCTCCAACAGCGAGTTGCCGGCGAATGCCCCTATGAAGCCGCCCCCCAGGTTGGCGTAAGTGAATATCCAGAAACCTTTCTGGTCGGCCTGTCCCAAGAACTCCTCTAGCTGACGAATCCCCATGTCTCAATACTCCCTTATGCCTCACCTCATGCGCCCTCACACGGCCGATGCAGCGCGAGGCTTCGTAGCCTCAATGTGACGGGAAGCACGTAGCTATTGTGTGAACACTACGCGCCTGCTAGGCGCAACCACTGCCCGTACCCGTCGCGCCCAGAGTAGTGAGGATGAAGGTGGCTATGAGAGGCAGTATGGCTATGACGATGAGGCCTACGATCACGCTCCGGATCGCCCCCTGGAACTGGTTGGAAAACTCGGGGGCAAGGCCCCTCAGTATGAGGGCAAACCCTATGGCAATTGCTGCGGCAATCACCAGTATGCTGGTCCAGCCCTTTATCGCAGAGAGCATATTACATATAGCCTGCTCTGGCCCGACTTGTAGAAGTATCCCTGCGAGCCAGGCACCGCCGCCCTGCAACGTTTTGCCTGCCCACAACTCTCTGACACCATCTGCCAACTGGACGACCAGGTGTAGGACGTAAATTAGTTGCATGAATGCCCTCCTTCGCTGACGTGTACCGAAACCAATCGCGGCCACCCAGAGAGGCAAGGGATCAGCCTGCCTCTTTCGGGGCCGATCTAACTCTTCAGAGCTGCCATAATCGGAGTATAGCAACAAGAGAGTCACGCATGTGTCACGCTTCGCTCCACAGAACAGGAGCGCTCCACGCCTTCCAAACGTCTCTTGACGAAGTTGTCGGGCACCGCTATAATTTGCATCATTCACCCAGGCAGGTGCTGAGCATCTCAGCTATTTGCTTATCCATCGCGTGGGTACGTAGGGATGTGGAGAGACGCAGAGGGGACAGAAGCTTCGACGGATCGCAAGGTCTGTTGAAGCTTTTGTTTAGAAGCTCCGAGAATGCGTGCCAAGGGAATAGAGCACATAGCGATGGTTCTAGCTGGCAGCACGACTTCTGGCGTCGCTGGTCGCGCCTGGTCGCTCTAAATTGTGTAAAGACTTACGTTTTCTTGGGGCATCAGTGCATTCTTGGCGGCCAACGTAAGGTCATTGGCGAGCGTATACCTGCCACCGATCAGGCCCCACGCTCCCCACAATCTCATAGTGAGAGTTGATGTAGTCGAACAATTCACTCATCCCGGGCGGCATATCATACACAAGCACCGGCGCCCATCGCTCCCTGGCACTCGGGTCAATTGGAGGGGTAATCTTGTCGCTGGAAGAGGCGTCCACGATCAGCTCCGGCTGGTTGTTCTCTATGTCGCGCAGGAACTCTTCCACCAGTGACGCATCCCCATAACCACGCGTATACAACGGGTACTGGTAGGCGAAGCGGCTGGGTGAGCGCCTCCCGGTAGCGAAGTTGACGCCCGGCTCGGCACCCCAAATCAGCACCTCGTCAGTTGTGGATGTGTGCGCATCTATGTATTGGACCGCCTGAACGCGAGTTGTTGCAGTCGATGTGGGCACCCCGACACGATTGAATACAATTACTCCAGGCACTCCTACCATGACAGGGAGGAATGTGCACAGGCAACCGGCGCGCAGCCAGGCCACCCGTCTATTGCCGGCGTTCATCATGTTGCGAGCAAATAGCCCGCACAAGATTCCGAACACAGGCAGCCAGGCGGTGTAGTAATACCCATAGCTCCGACCCGGGATCGCCACCAGCAGAAGCTCGATGGGCAAGTCGATCAGCGCCAGGAGCGAGAGGAGCCTGTGCAGGTCGCTTCCATCGCTACCATGGCTTTGGCTGCTACCCCCACGATCGCCACTGTTGTTGCTGCCGTCGCTGTTGCAATCATCGGCAACGGCAGCAATAGCAGCGACCACCCTTTGTCGATAGTCATGGACTGACTGCCGGCAGATGCGGACCCACGAAATCATGGCCAGGGCGCTTGCGCCGGAGAGAGCAGGCAGGCCGCCCAGGCCGGAGAGGATAGAGACGAGCCGATCTCCAAGAGAGGCCGTCGAATAGACGACGCCATAGCGAAAGACGGCATCCAGTGCCTGTCCAAGGACCCCTTGGACCCAAAAGTATGCTGTTGCAGGGGCGAGCACGAGCAACCCGCCGGCGCCAATCGCTGCCAGCTCACCCAATAACTTACCTGTTGGATGGCGCGCTCCCGCTAGTATCTGCCTGATAATCATGAGCAATACAATGCTCAGTTGCGCGCCGACGAGGGTTGGCTTCAAAAGAAAACAGGCCGCTGCCAGCCCGCCGATGAACACCCTATTGAGAGTTCCCGGCCACGATCTCGGCTGCGACATCCCTGGCTTCCCTGGCTTCTCGGCCTCGCAGAAGAGATAAAGGGATGCGAACTGTAGGGGCAGCGCGTACTCTTCAGGATAGTTGTCCCAGATGAGCAGCAGTCCCAGCGTGCCCAGCCAGGCTATCGACCCGAACGCAGCGGGCAGCACGCCTAGGGCCTTTCTCATCAGGGCGAAACCTAGCACTATCGCCAAGCAGACAAACAACATCTGGATAGCCCACACGCCCCAGGTTGAGCGCCCCCCAAGGGCGAGACCTAACGCATCAAGGTAATAGATAGCGGGCGGTTTGTGGTCCCATACGGCTCTGTAAGGCAACTTTCCGCCGAGCAACATGGAAGCCACGTAAAGAAAGACGCCCGAGTCTCTGCCCGGCACGCTCCTGAAGGGCGGCGCAACCGACAGCATGAGAGTTGTGCCGATCGCCACCAGGACCCATGCGGGCAACCACCTGGCGAACGGGTGAATAATCGGGGTGCGACTGGGGCCGATGGCCACGACAGAACCCTTGAGGATGAAGTTAGGGATTGCGTGCGGTGTGCGTCGGTGCTATTCGCGGCGTCGGTGAGATCTCTGGCACCGGACTGGTATTCGACGATGGAGTTTCAACGCCGACGCCAGAATCAGCACCATAGCCGGCTAGAGCGTAATCCTCCGTACCCCGGATCAGCCACCGTTTCGCGCCCTGCGCATCTCCAAGCAAAACGATCGTGATGCCCGGCTTGTCTTGCATAAAAACCTCGATCTGCTGGCGGTCGACCTGCACGGGCCTCTGCAGCCGGAAGTGGCGCACCACTCCTCCCGACATACGTAGCAGAGCCTCTTTCTCGCCATCCTGCGCCCGGCCGAGCCTCCCTAACAGCGCCATGTTAGTGTCGAGAGCAGGCACACCGAAGCTCCAGTTAATCACGGTGCCCCCTATCCATGAGGCCGTCCCCTCGGCGTTCTGATAACGCCATCGCCCTGCGTCCATGGCCGAGGGATAGACACGGAAAGGTATGGTGTCTATCTCCAGGGTCTCGGGGTACACGGGAGGGAGTTTCTGCTTGTAGTCGGTGCCCACAACTATGCCCGAAGCAGCCCAGACGGCGGTAGCCTGTGCCATAGCGGTCTGCGTTGCGCCAGCTGCGATCGTTTCGGTCAGGGCATTGGCGGCTAGCGCTGTGGCCGTCACGGACATGGCGGACGCGGCGGTGATGCCGTTACTACCGCTACTACTCCGGCTGCCACCAATCATTGAAACGAGCGCAAAGAGCACGGCGCCCGCAATTAGAGCGCCGCCTGCCGCCAGGCCGTAGTTACGCGTGGGGGAGGGACGTACAGCCAGCATGGCTTCGTCTGAGGTCCAATCCACGTCCGCTCTCGGCGATATGATATGCATGGCGCCGTCCTGGGGAAAGGAGCCCTGTTCAGCTCTCCGAATGAGCTCGTTGACCAGTGCCAGCTCTTCTTCGTCAGTGCGTATACCTTTGCCCGACACCAGGCTCTGGTACGCCTCATCAAACTCCCGGTCCATGTCATCGTTGAGAGCCTGGGCTCCGGGCCCGTATTGTCGTGTGAACATTGCTTTCTCCTGAGGTTTATTGCTTAGACCGAGTCGGGTCGCAGCTCACAGGTAGCGTCTGCTATCACCAACCCGTGATGAACCAGTCAGGGTATGACGGCGGGCAGCGCGGCAGGTAGAACCCGCACCTCGAGATAGAGGCCTCCGTCTTCGGCCGTGGCCCATACATCTGAGGGTGGCCGTGAAGCAGACGCCATTTCGTAGGGGTCGACCAGGTCTGACCAGTTGAGATCCGGCAGAGACACACGCACCCGCCCTGCCCATGGCCACTCCAACCGAGCGTGCCCATTGGCGTTCGTACTCACAGTCTTCTGCACCGAGTTGGTGCGCACATCCGACAGGGCCACTCGCAGATCGCGTAAGCCCTCGCCAGGGTCGGGCGCGCCATTCTGGTTCTGATCCAGGTACGCTACCACATCGACGCTGGCCGGTAGACCTGGGGATCCCGGTCTGGGAGATGGAGAGGGCGAGGGGGAGGGAGGCGAAGCAACCGTCGGAACAACCGTTACAGGCGCGAGCGTTGGAGGCGGTACTCGCGTATGGGTCGGAGTAGGTGGTGGCGCGGTTGGGCGAGGTGTAGGCTGTTGCGGACCCGGGCCTGAGCCGTAGTTCCCGCTTGAATTCGAGGATGCTACCGGCCGGACAGGTGGCAGAGGTAGGGCTGCCTCGGGCGTGCCAATATCGAGTGCTGCAAACGTGTACGTGGCCCCTCGCGGGTTCTTGAGCGGGTAACGATAGTTGAATACCTCGGCTGCCATCTGGCCGTCGACGTCCGCACAGGCGCGCACAGAGGCGAAATAACCTCCCTCCGCGGGGCCCATACTCGGGTTGTATTCCGCCAGGACCTTACGCCCCTCTTTCACCGGCGGATACCACCAAATGCGTATGGCGTGCTGCACTTTCCATTTGCCGGTGAGTTGTTCGGTACTGCCCACCACGTCCCCGGTGAACGCTCGATAGCATCTCCCCTTGGTAACGTTCCATACATACCAGTCACGGTCCTCACCAGGGGTGGGGTTCGTCGCAGGCTGAGTGCGGGGCAGCAAGTTCAGGCTGCGGTATAGCGTACCCACTTCGACCGGCGCCGGACCAAGCAGATCGCCTGCACCGTCGTTGGGTTCCATCTGGTCAGGCCACGAACCGTCGCCTGCGCCGGCGTAAATCACCGGCATGCCACCAAACTGGGTAGCCGGCGTGAGGGTAGGGCGCGCTACAGCCAACACCGCCAGAGGAGTAGGAGACGCGTCACCGGCCAGAGCAACGCCGGGTGCCATTGCAAGTGCCGCGAGCGCCCCAGATAGGCATCCAGTCAATATAAGAAACGCCAGAAGGCCTGCTGTGAAAGACCTATTATTTGAGTGCCTCTTCGCTTGAGCGCCGAAGTGCCACCTCCCGTGCTGCGCGGCGAGAGTCGTGGATCTCCCTACTGTTGTTGGTGCGACCTTGGTAGTAAGCTTATCTCTAGTTGCTCTCATCAGGGCCTCCCGCCTCTTCTTTATTTCCTGGTCCATCAGAAGGCGAAGAGGACACAGGCCCCGGGGCCAAGTCGTTTACATTGCCCTGGCGCGCGGGGCCACTCTGTTTGCTTACGACCCCTCCAGAGGATCTCGGTGTCGGCTTGGGAGCGCCAGGTGCCGGACTACTTCGCTTACCCTGCTCGCCTGGTTCGGTTAGTGAGGCTAAGTCGACTACATCGGGGGTAGCGGGTGTAGCCGCGGATGCGTGGGCAGGCAGAGCAGCCGGTGCAGCAGCTGATACCGCGCCAACGGTAAATGGATGGGCAGAGTAGGTCTCAATAGGTACGGAGTAAAGTTCGTCGCTTATCGTCATCCCTTCGGCCAGGAGGGTGCCCAGCATCTCGTCAGCCCGCTCGCGCACCCTGTGGTCCGGCCCGCCACCAGGGGAACCCGCAGGAGACGCGGGAGACATGGGAGACATGGGAGAGCTCCTGGAGACCTCTCGTAGAGCGTTAGACCGCACTCTGTCCAGAGGGTGGAGCATCTTCTCCGGCACACCCGCAGTGCGCCACCTGGCGTGCCTTTGGGTCTCATCCTTCTCGGAGATTGCTGCTATAACCCCTCCCATATCGCGAGTTGTCGTTGCCACGTCCAGAGTGGTGGACAGGTCTGTCGCTGAAAGGCCCAGGTAGTGAGCGGTTTCGACGAAGCGCTTGATAGGGGCTGTGCTCGTGCGAAGCGATGGCGCTCCCAGGCCTTCCGATACCGTCCGCACCGGGTCTGGGACGTCGGACATGCTTGCCGCAACGATTGCACCCTTGACCTGCGCCCAGGGTACTCTTCGCTTCAAGCCCAGCCCGGCGGATATCAGGAGCGCCATGTCGGCGGGCGGAATGACTGGTATACCCCGGTCCCCCCGGTCCCCCCGGTTCCTCTGGTCGTCCTGGATATCCTGCGAGTTGGATGACTGCATCTCAACAGCCCCGCCTCGCGATGCTGCCAGCGAGAGCACGGATGCCACACCGGGCGAAGTAAGGTCCAGGTAGCCGTTGGGTCCCACGAAGTTGTCAAGCACCACCTGCGGGTCATCCACATCATCAACGCCGCCCATGCTACCTACGCTATCTGCGGCCTCACTTGCCGCCTCAAGCACTCGCAACATCCCCTTCGGTGAAATTACGCCCTCCTGAAGCAGCGTTGCGAACCGCTGTCGATCGTCGAAGGACAGGTGGCCCAACTGGCCCTGAAGAGCGCCTGCGTTCAGGGGTAAGCCTCTCCCGAACCGATCCGCCAGCTCACGCACGTCTGACAGCACCTGTCGTCCCGCCGTTCTGTCCGCACCGGACCACAGAGTCAGTTCAGACAACCCGGATGAGCCAGGAGGAGCTTGAGCGGGATCGGGCTCCCATGCCACGAGGAAGCCCGGGCGCTTGCGCGACTTCTGCACGTGTTTCCCCTTTTGCAGGAGGTCGAGAACGTCTGCGGTCGACGGCACGAGATCGTAGCACTCGTGGCGGCCAACTCTCGAATCATCCTCTGAGTGAGCCCCACTGTATACCACCAGATAACCCTCGATCAGCGCGACCGCTTTGTTCTCCGACATGACCGCTTCATCGGCTGCCGCCCGAACGCTCAAGTCGTTTGCCTTGAACCTGAGCATGGTAGCTATGTAAGGCTCGCCCTCCGTGTCCGGCAAAACGGCGGCTGCCCCGCTCCTGACGCTGCCGGCACTGCCTGGACCTTTAACAGATACGGGCCTAATGCCTCTGCCACCGTCCGCGCCGGCTGAGGTGGCAGAAGCGGCAGCCTGCCCCGCAGAGCTTCCTCTGCGCTGTCCATTTTGCCGGTTCCCATCGTGTGCGCTGCTGCTCTCGCCGGTGCCTGTGGTACCAGGGGTGCCTGGAGATGCGGTCTGGTCATTCACGCCGCTCGGGTGAGCGCCGTCGGGAGAAACGGGCCCTCCAATATGATC
>JADEYI010001701.1_pt1 | contig 14439 bp, 13 predicted proteins | sample 8542331 | NCBI WGS metagenome assembly JADEYI01 (sample SAMN16510988, study PRJNA670497) | mine drainage metagenome | isolation source: biofilm near Copperflume 1 | place: Germany: Marsberg coppermine Kilianstollen | collected 2018-02 | reverse complement strand
AAACTGGCTCTTGTTCCCTTTTGCCAAACTTGCCTAAATCCTGGCGCGCACCCACGCCGCCCTTTTCCTTGACACTCACATAGGCATATGGTAATATAAGGGCGCTAGACATGGAGGCGTGGTGCAGCGGCCTAGCACGCGGCCCTGTCAAGGCCGAGACCGCGGGTTCGAATCCCGTCGCTTCCGCTTGATAGACACTGTTGACACTTCGTCGGCAGTGTCTTTTTCTTTCTCCCTCAACTCTGTGAGCCGTGTCTGGTGGCTTAGCACCAGAAGTGGTGTGAACTCTGGTGTAGGTGTCAGTCCTTCTATAAAACCGTTGTCCACCCTGATTGATTGGAAGAGGGTGTTCGCCAGACGGTTACGCTGCTCTTGATTCGCCAGTCTCCATGATGCACCTATATCGGCCAGGTAAAGTGCTAGATGCTCAAGAGTTGCCTTACGGCTATTCAGATCAGGCGGCAGAGCGGCTAACTCGCTCTTAAGAAGGTCACGTTTCTCCCGATAATCTTGGGGAGAGATATCACCCCATTCATACATCTCCTTGAGACGTGCGAGCCTGGTGGTCAGCGCTTGACGGGTCTGCTCAAAGCTAGAGACCTGGTCGTCTTCTCTGATGTACGCCTCTATGATGCGTTGCTGGTAGTCGGCGGACAGTGTAATGCTAGATAGATATTCCTCGATCTGCTCTTCGTATGCGTTCATGCTCATGGTATGCTGCTGGCAGTGCCCCGCTATCCCCTGCCCCTTCTGATAGCAGTAGATCACTGGCTCGCCTTTGCTCATGTGAATGTGGAGCTTACCGCCACAGTACGCACGGACACATAGACCAGATAGCGAATAGGTGCGAGCATTCCTTCTTACCCGTATGTTGCCGCTCCTGGCGTTGGCTTCCCTTGCTCGTTGAGCGGCGTTCATAGCTCCTCCGGCACGAATACCTGGTTTTCGCCACGGTTGCCAGTGGTGCGATAGCCTTGTCTGTTTAGCTCCTCAGCTATGCACCGGCAGGAGACCCCTTGCGCCGCCAACTGAAAGATGGTAAGGAGGCCATCATAGTTGGTACGGCCACTTTCAAGGCCAATGTCACGAGTATCAGGAACCGGAATACGGTTTTCTCCTTTGATGACGCCGAAAGGTAGCACGCCGTTATCTACCTAAGTTTCGTACAAACGTAGAGGGATTTGAACCCAATGAGGGCAGAGAGCTTGGACAAACAAGCGAGCCAAAGCGTCCTGGGCAGGCAGGTGCAAGCGCCAGCCCTTCTCCATACGCTCACGCCACGCAGGAATGCGCCCTATTCGTTCCACCAACTCCCGTGTGCCTATTCCCTCAAGGGGCGTGCCCCCGAAGAGAGCACCCTTTACCCATTGAAGCAAGTTGTGGGTAATGAATACCAGCCACAGAAAGGCATAAATAGCATGGAAGGAGCGACTACGCAAGTTGCCCAACCCTTACACCATGCGCCCCGTCTTGAAGAAGGCTTCGATGGTCTGTCGTCCAGCATACAGATGCCACAGCGCCAGCGCAAAACGATGGTACTATGTGAAGAATGCCATAGCGAACTACACGCGGGAAAGCTGCAAGGGAGTAAACGTAAGAAGGAAGTCAGCCAAGGAAAGAAGGACGGGAAAGCCGAGATACTCAGAAATGAGTAAGTCCGGTTTGGAGGCGAAGGCAGTGAAACCTGGTGTAGAGATACTTCAAGGCGCACGGCCCTTAGCCTACAGGTGTATATCAGAGACTACCAAAGCGTGAGAGAAGCGGCAAGCAGTTTAGGGAGGTACTTCGACTTCTACAACCACCGACGGCTGCACCAGTCGCTGGGCTACAAGACACCGGCCCAGGTTTATTGGTCATAAGCCACAAGCCACAAGGTCATGAACGGCAATCACCGGCAATCAGGCGCAACGGCTCGCGCGATGGCAAAATCTGGAACCCACCAACGACATTCGATTCGACTCATTTATCTCAGCTAATTTTCCACCTTAATTTTGCCCCAAAATGGTCTTGACAGAGGGGGCACCATATAACAGGTGGAGTTGGATGCAGATTAGGACTTGGCTACAAGCTGCCACGCCGCCTGAGTTACAGATCGGGCCGGGTGATGTGAAGCTGGCGCGCTAGCTCATCAGTCAATACGATGGTATGCACTTCACCGCCGGCGCGAGTCAGGATATCTGCCGCCGCTTTGCTCCAGAAATGGGCAACGGCCACTATCACCATAGATGCGCCTGGCTTGAGGGCATCAGCGAACTCCTCCAGCCGTTGGTCGGACATTCCCGCGTCGCTATCTGCGGCGGTTGCTGCACCGATAGCTGCACCCGCCGCACCGCCAACCACCAGCCCTAAAGGGCCGCCTATCATGCCGAGAATCACACCGATGCCTGCTCCCAGTATTGCGCCCACACGACCGGGCCAATCTTGCTCATCTTTGACGTGCAGATTGTTAGCTTCATCGCGGTTCACGACTGCGGCATCAACGAGCAAGATCGGCTCTACCCTCTCAGCCTCTTTAAGTGCCTTGAATGCCGCATCAGCTGAGGTCTCGTCAGTAAATGTGGCTATGATCACTTCTAACGACGAATCGATCTCAGGGTCGCCGGTTGGACCGGGCGTGGGTGTTTCCTCCGTGCCACGGCTTTGCATTGGCCCATCTGTTGCCTTTGTCGGGTTCCCACCGATAGCGTGATCCATCTTTGTTTCCTTCCTAGCAGTGAAGCGCTGTGGTTGCGCCATGAAATAGCGCCGTCGCCCGGTAGTGTAGCAGGTCGCACAGCCTCGGTCAAGCAGGGCACAGCCGGTAAGTTGGCACGTAGCCTATGGCCTATGGCGTATGGCATACCGCGTGCTGTGTATCGCATGCGAAGTTGCCCGGCCCACTCTCTAGAACAATTTGGATACCAACACTTCACTCTCTCACCATTTCTTAATTTTTCTATAACCGTATTCTAAGCCTCGCTCTGTAAACTGGTCGTGTAAAGCGATTGGCGCGGGTTATCCGACCCGAGTTTTGCCGAGCGACGCAGCCGGAGCGCAACTTATCCAAAGGGGAGATTTTGACACCTTTTATCGGAAATATAGAGCATGACGATGATGCCCCTGTAAGGCGCGCCCTTTCCCGACGGGAGGTGCTGGCGCTACTGATGGCCCTGGTGTCCCTGGTGTCCCTGGTGTCCCTGGTGGTCCGCCTCCACCCAACGCGGCATCCACTCCGACCCCTTGATTGAGTTGGACTTGCGCAAACCTATATACTCACCTTACAGATGACGACAGGAGAACCGATGCTTCTATACTTTCTGCGCGGTAGATACCACAACACCTTTGTGATTCCATCAAATGGCCCGGAGTGCCGCGCCGTGCAGCGAGAAGCAAGCTATCGTCGGTGAAAGGAAGTATAAGATGGCGAGCAGTAGAACCTGGCTATCGTGGCTGTCGGGAGTGAGCCTCTTTGCGCTCGTAGTGGCCGGTATGCCTTCTGGGCCTGCCAAAGCGCAGAGCAATACACGCACCTTTCCTCAAACAGGGCACACCGTCAAAGGCAGATTCCTCGACTACTGGAATAGCCACGGCGGTCTGCCGCAGCAAGGCTACCCCATCTCCGAGCAGATGCAGGAGAAGAGCGACACGGATGGTAAAACTTACACCGTACAATACTTCGAGCGCGCAGTCTTCGAGCTTCATCCCGAAAATGCTGCACCCAATGATGTGCTCCTTTCTTTGCTGGGCGACTTCCGCTACAAAGAGAAGTACCCCAATGGGCCAACGAAGCAACAGCCCAATATCACAGCAGGCTCGGTGTTCTTCTCGCAAACAGGTAAGAGACTGGGTGGCCGCTTCCTGCAGTACTGGCAGCAAAACGGCGGCCTGGCGCAGCAAGGCTACCCCATCTCTGACGAGTTCACCGAAGTGAGCGCGTTGAACGGCAAGAGCTATCGCGTGCAATACTTCGAGCGCGCGGTCTTCGAGTTGCACCCTGAAAACGCTGCACCCTACGATGTGCTCCTCTCCCAGCTTGGCACCTTCCGATACCGGGCCAGGTATGGCTCTAGTAACGCGCCAACGCCAACGATAGCACCCGCTGCCAGAGGGCAGATAGAGGTTGTGGCGAGCGGATTCGGCAGCCCCGACGATCTGGTGGTCGCGCCGTCAGGAGATATAATATTCGGGGATTTCAGCAATAAAGCAGTCAATATCATCAGCGGCGGCACAGGGTCGCCCCGCGTGCTGGCGAGCGGCCTGGCGGGACCCGAAGGCCTGGTGGTAAGCAATGATGGCGCGATTGTTGTAGCTGACCAGGCGACTAACCGCATCCTCGAGATCAACTACCAGACCGGGCGCGTAAAGCTGCTGCGCCAACTTGTGAATAACACAGGCAAGGATGGCGTGGACGGCCTCGGTATAGACCCGGCGACTGGCGATATACTTGTGCCCGATAGCGCCAACGGGCGGCTGCTAAGGATGAGTCGCGACGGCGCTTCTCTCAAGACGATAGCTACCGGCTTTGTGCGTCCCACGGGCGCTGCGGTCGAGCCCAATGGCAACATCATAGTAGTGGACGAGTTCGGCAACGCGGTCTACAGATTGCGTGCAGATGGCAGCCGCACCAGGCTCGCCAGTATATACCAGCCTGACGATGTGATAGTAGGCGCAGACGGCAGCATCTACGTCAACTCCCTGGGCGGCGACATCGTGCGCATAGACCCCGCTACCAGCAAGACACAAGTGCTCACATCGGGCCTCAAACTGCCGCACGGGTTAGGCATTGATAGCTCTGGCCGCCTGGTGATAGCCGAAGCAGGCCGGAACCGAATATTCAGACTAACACCATGATAGGACCATGTATCAGGAGTTGGGCTGGTGCATGCACGACGGTGCGCAGCTAATTACGGAATAGGAGAGGAAAAACTGGGTATGGTACACAACACAGAGCAAGCGCCACCCCACCTACCGGATAGGGAGCGAGCGCCAGGCGAGCCGCCCGCGCAAAACCTGTATCTCAGCCTCATACAGGCGAGAAAAGAGAAGAGAGGTCGCTGGATGCGATGGCTGGGCGCTCTATCGCTGTTGCTGGTGGCGTTGCCGGTGCTGTGGGTGCTTGTAACCGGAGGAGCGACCTACCTGAACGCATCATCTGCTTTGCATACTATCTCTCCCGTGGCCCTCGGTTCTACTTCACTCGGAGCCGCGCCCGCAATCACAGCGACGAGCTCGCTTCTGAGTTCAGGCACGCTCCCCTCCACAGCCACTTCGCCCAATCCTCTGCCGGCTCCGACATGGACAATTAGCGCGAGCGCTCAACTGCCTCTGTACGGACGGCGCATAGGGCTTGATCCGGGGCATGGGCCTCGAGGTGATTCCGGCGCAGTGCTCACAGACCCTGACACAGGCAAGCTCATATTGTCCGAGGATGACTTCAACCTTGACGTGGCATTGCGTACCCGCGATTTGCTGCGGGCTCGCGGAGCTGCCGTTGTGCTCACTCGAGAGGCCGCCGACACCTTCACCGCCCCCTGGCCCGCCGACGCCAATGGCGACGGCATAGTGGGCGCATCTGGCGATGACTTGCAGGAACGTGTAGATATCCTCAACAATTTCAAGGCTGAAGTCTTTCTGAGCATCCACGCGAATGGAGGCGACCCATCTGTGTTGGAACGCCAGGATGTGCAGGTGGTTTACTGCGGCGACTCTGACTGCAACTTTCCCGCGCAGAGTAAGCAGTTGGGCCATCTGGTGAGCGACCAGCTTGATTCTAAACTTGCAGGGGCGGGCTATACGCCGGATGGAGCGGGGTTGGTCACCGATCTTGACACCGATTCTTCGGTTCCTCCTCAACATTTGTTCTTGCTTGGGCCTGTGAACCCGCCAAGGCACGTAAGGGCTACTTCCATGCCGGGCGTTTTAGCCGAGTCCCTTTATGTAAGCTCGCCTGAGCAAGCAGCTGAACTCAACAAAGAGAGCATACGCCAGGCGATTGCTCTGGCGTATGCTGATGCGTTACAGGCCTTTCTCACCGGGAGCAGCGGCAATTAGGCCGAGCGATCTCACTCAACGCCATACCATTCAGGGATTGTCTAATTCGAGCATTGGCTCGGCTGCCGGCAGTACGCCAAACGCCACCCGCCTGCCCTATGGCCGGAGGTAAGCAGGCAATAAGCTGCATCATGACCCTTTCCGGTGCAATTGGGGCTTGACAAATAGCTCAAAATAGTTTATACATATACTATATTCAGATGAGCAACTTTATGGGGACAGAGATCACAACGGAAGAGCAGCCTCAGCAACTGAGTGAGGCGTGCGGTTCGTCAATGTCTGCGTGGTTATACCTGGTGCGTGTCTACGATAAGATGCAACATCACCTGATGGACCACCTGGACAACTACGACCTGACGCTCGCCCAGTACGACGTGCTGGCTCTGCTCAACCAGGAGCAGGGTATAACCCAGCAGGCTCTGGCACAAAAACTGCTGGTTACAAAAGGCAACGTGTGCGGGCTTATTGACAGAATGTCGGCTCACGGGCTGGTGGAGAGACGTAGTGATCCCGAAGATCGGCGCCCAAACTTGCTTCATCTGACGGCAGAGGGCGAAAGACTGGCGAAGGAGGCTGTACCTGCTTATAGTGAGTTCGTTCGCGAACACATGTCGGGGCTGACATCTCAGCAGCTGGCCGTGTTGCGAGAGATACTCTTGACGCTGGACAACTCGATTCGACAGCATTAGACACTCTTTTTTGACCACATAGTTGATAGGCAAACAGTAGACAAGTAAACAATAATAGGAGACAATAAATGGCTAACTCAATAACACAAACCCCGGCAAGCACCAGGACAAGCACGTGGAAGATAGACGCCTCTCACAGCACAGTGGAGTTCGTCGCCAAGCACATGATGATCGCCAACGTGCGGGGCCGGTTCCCCGATGTAGAAGGCACTATTCGCTTTGATGAGGAGGACATTGCGAAATCCTCAGTCGAGGCCACGATCCAGGTGGCAACCATCACCACAGGCGCTGAACAGCGTGACACTCACATGCGCTCAGGCGACTTCTTCCTGGTAGAGCAGTACCCGAATATCACCTTCAAGAGCAGACGTATCGAGCCTAAGGGAGATAACGAGTACAACATCATCGGCGACCTCACAATACGTGGCATAACCAAAGAAGTTACTCTCAACACCACATATGAAGGACGCGGTGTAACTCCCTACGGCGCAGAGGCTATCGGCTTCTCCGCCACAACTACTGTCAACCGCAAGGACTTCGATCTCAACTGGAACGTAGCCCTGGAGACAGGCGGCGTGCTGGTCGGTGATAAGGTCAAGCTTGACCTGAACATCGAGGCTGTGAAGAGCACAGAGCAGGCGGAAAAAGAAGCTGAGGCCGAGGCCACTACCAGCGCCACAGCCTAATATTCTCACGTCTCGGCACCCTGGGGCGCGTAACAAGCCCGCCTGTAGTTGTAATTACAACTACAGGCGGGCTTGCGCTATTGGTTGCCGGGCGCCATTTCCACTTCGACAACCCCGCCTCCGGTGTGATTAGCGGCTCTGGCCGGAGTTGGGATCTATCATGAGGCCCGACTCGTCCACTGCCTCGAAATCGGAACCCGGCAAGCGGTTGAGGTCGTACAACTCGCTGTCGTCCCAACGCTGGTCGGGCGCGCCATCTATCTGCCAGGCATCACCGGAGTCGGCCAGAAACATCCCGTAGCTCTTCAGCCCCTGCAAGATCACCTGGAGGCGGGGTGTAAAGCTGGATATGTCAACGTTGGCCTTTAGCCTGAAGCGTGTGCCCATCGGGGGTGCACTCGAACTGCTGTTGGTGCCGTCAGAGTGCCGTGCCGGCCAGACGTGACTGGTGCGGATCGTGTTCATTGGCGCTGTAACCCGCACAGCGTGAGTGATCAGCCCCGCCTCTACTTCATCGTACCTGATCAGCGCGGGCAGTATCGCGAAGCCCGCCGCATCCGCAGAGGTCCAGCCGTCCGGCCTGAGGGCGTTCGAGTTGAGGTTGAAGGTAGCGCCGTTGGCCGCTGCCCACTCACCGGGACCTACAGGACGTGAATGCCACGTCTCGAAGAGCGTGCAGTCTCCTGCTCTCACTATAGACACATGTCTATCACCGCTGGTCGGCACCGGCGTGAGCCATGTGGCCCCACCGATGAGCGCACCATCGGGGTAAGGGTACGGCCCTGGGTCGCTCTGGCTCGGGTAGTCGGTGAAAGTCATCACCGCCATCGGTTGAGCCGTAGCCACCGCATTGTAAGGGTTGCCAATGGAGAAGCCCTGCCACATACCCATCGCGAAGCCTGGATGCAGCGTGCCGTTCACGCCTATTGTGGCTACGTATGCATCCGACATGACCTGGGTAGGAAGCGCATCAATTCGTTTGTTCCAGATGTTGTCGGCAGGATAGAGTGGGCAAGGTATAGGATCATTGGCTGTTATCCCCGAACCACCAGGGGGTATCGTGGCTGATGCCGTAGGCGTAGCGCCCCAGGGAGTCGCTGTGCGAGTAGCTGTCCACGCGGCAGTAGTTGGCGTTCGGCTGGGAGTTCGCGAAGGCGTACGAGAAACGCTCCCCTGGGCTGTCTGTGTAGGCACATAAGTACGTGTAGCGGTAGAAGTGCCTGTGGGGCGTTGGACCGTAGGGGAAGGGGTGGCGCGATGGCCGCGTGCGCGGTCTATCATCTTAGAAGCCTGAGCTCTTGTGGTTGTATTATATAGCCTGAAGTATGGGGTATTCTGGGCGTCGCAAGGCTCTGCAAGCCCTCCACAAGGGTAACCGCTGATCATACCCTCGCGGCTTACGCTGTTCACGTATCCGTAGTAGGGGCTGTCGGCTGGCACATCAGCAAAGAGCGGGACATCTGGAAAGTAGGGGTCGGAGCCGGCGGCGAGCATGACCATTTTGGCAACCTGCCCCCGGTTCGCGCTGGCGGTAGGGCGGAAGTAGGGTCGCTGCAAATCATCACAAGGCTCTGCAAGCCCTCCGCAGCTATAGCCCAATACCAGCCCGTTTGCTGCCCCAACTTCGACCCAGGGGAAAAACACGTTCGTTGCGGGCACGTCAGCAAAGGTATTGGTAGCTGGCAGCGGCCCACCTAATTCCGTGGCGAGCACTACAATTTTTGCGAGCTGGGCGCGAGTTACGTTGTTGTTCGGCTGAAAGGTTCCGTCGGCATATCCGGAGATGGCGCCAACCTCAACCAGGTTGTTGACAGGTGGATAGAACCAGTCGCCGATGCAAACATCAACGAACTGAGTACGACCGCACGGCGGTTCTGACGCTGCATCTGCCCCAGCAGGAGTGTACAAGCTGCCAGAGTAGAGCGTCAGCACAGGCACAGCTAGAAGGAGGATAGACCAGGTTGCGCGGCTTCTTCGACTCTGAGAGTAGGAAAGCTCACGACTATCACTTGAGGGAGCGGCGCATGGTCGCTGCTTACTTTGTGGGTGACTGCTACTGCTGCGAACGTACATAGTTCCTCCTTGAGGAACGACAGTCGTTGCAGGCAATTTTGAGGCGACGATAAAGCCGCTCTGTCAGCGTTGTAACAGCGCGATAGCAAATATGTCATTGCCGGGCAACCTGGCTGTCATAGCTCTAATGAGCCTTAGATCCAATGGCTTTGCGTCCCCGCCTTTCGACGGGTTTGCCTTTTTCCTGTGTAGAGACAGCGCGGACCGATCACTCCGAGGAGTGATCAGCCCGCACCTTTACTTGATTCATTCTAATGTTCTAATGTGTAAACCGGAATAGGTAGATGGTACCAGAGTGGCACCCCACCTTATGTTGCTTCTCATATAGGACCTGCGCATACAGACGAGCGAGACGATTTGTTCAGTCTTCGCCGCTGAGCAGATCATCTCCGTCGCCCTGGGACCCTGGCGCGTTGAAGTTAGCGGCGTGTGGACCTGCGAAGCGAGCATCCCAGGGCTTGGGTGCGCTCACCTGCTGTACAACCAGACGTTTTGTGGTGTAGTTGATTATGCCGTGGTACAGCCCTGCGGGGATTACTACGCTCTCCCCCTCCTGCACCTTGATACACCGGTCGCCGATGCGCACGTCGCCACTGCCCGACAGGAAAGTCAAGACATGCTCCGTCTGCTCGTGACGGTGCGAAGGCAGCGAGCCTCCCGGCTCGAAACCATATACCTCAACAACCAAACCGTTGCCTGCGGCGAGGGTTTGGTAGGAAAAGTTGTCGGGTTTGAAACGCACGCTTTGGAGCGGCTTCACGAAACGGTATAGCGTGGCTGCTGCCTCCCGCTCCTCAATGGGCAGGAGCGATCCCTCCAGGGTATGGGCCGGGTCGAGGACCTCCTGGGCTGCCCGGAGAGCGCCCGCAACAACAGGAGAAAGCACACGTGTTAGCTTGCCACCGGGCTGCGGCGCTACATCAAAGACACCACCATCGAAGAAAGCCGTTGGGTCTTCCCAGTCGGGGGAGCTTATAACAGGGTAGAGACAGATGCCCTGTAGATTCACACCTTGCGCCAGCGTCTGCTGCACTTCGCCGGTCAGGTGAGCCAGCCAGGGCGCTCGCTCATCAGCGGAGGAGCCTGTCTCAGCGATCATGAGCGGCGCCTCATAGCGCGCCCCAAGCTCAACTAACATCTGGCTGAGTGGCACCCACTCCGGGTCATCCCAGGCCAGGAAGCGCTGCGGTAGCTCAGGTGTAGGGATAGTCCACTGGTTACCTGCGTAGTAGTTGAAGCCTACGACACCGAGGTGGGCCTTGCTGCCTCCGAGCTCCGGCTCCATACGCCCCGCAAGAAGGTCAAACGCCTCTGTTACTACATGGCGATTGAAAAAGTTAGCCTGCGGCTTCAAGTCAGGCCTGCCTGCGGGCGCGTGCAGATGCACAAGTGGGTCCACCGTGACTATGCGGGCGGCGGGGTCTACCTCCCAGATAGCATTTGTGGCCGCGATTGCAGCTTTCACCAGCGCACGCTTATAGTCACCTCCACGACCGTGCGCGAAAGGAGCCATATATCCAACCTCGCCTGCTGCCCAGGCCGTGTACGATATCTCGTTGATGGGTGTGTACCAGCTTTGACCTTCGCTCTCTTCGCGCACGATCGTTGCAACCGCTCTCGCAAACGTCGCAAAGCGTTCAGCGAACTCATTCGAGAAGGGGTCCAGGTCGTCCGGGTAACCGTAATGCATCAGGTCCCAGATTTGTACCATGCCCTCCTTCCTGCTCAGCCTAGCCAGCTTACGCACACCTCCCAGATGGAGCGCTCCATGCCGATCCGCAATGGGCCACCGGGCCGACTCGCGGATTGCGTTGATACCTGCGGCACGACAGAGGCGGTAGTCTTCCTGCGCGAGCAGGTCATGCTGGGTAGCAGCTATCATATCGAGGCGGTAGCCCTCAAGAGTAAGGTGCGTCGAGCACTCGAAGCCACCCAGGAAAAACGAGCCGAAAAGCCAGGGGCCTTTGTAATTCTTCATAAGGGCCAGGTCCAGCCCTCCGGGGCAGCGAGCGGAGCCACATCTACAAAGTAAACCGGTCGAAAAGCTGTCATTGAGCCTCCATAATCTCGTAGTAGTCAGTCGTCAGCAGTCAGCAGAAACTACGCCACTTCACGCCTGATGCTAGCGGCGGCCAGCACCGCCAGCAGCGCGGCAAAGCCGACGAGCACCAGCAGAGGCACAGCAGTAGCCGCCAGGCTCTTGCCTCTGATCATGATATCCGTCAGCGCATCAATTGCATAGGTGAGTGGCATCACACGAGCTAGCACCTGTAACCAGACGGGCATATCCTGCACGGGCCAGAGCAGCCCTGACAACAGGACCTGCGGCAGTATCACCAGCGGTATAAATTGTATCGCCTGCAGCTCGTTGCGTGCAAATGCCGATAGAAATATCCCCAGGTTCACAGCCCCCAGCACCAGCGCCGCCGTCACCACAAAGATAGATATCAGATTGCCGCTATATTTTACCTGTAGAGCGTAAATAGTAAAGAGCAGCAACACGGTGGCCTGTATCATCGCGAAGAAACCGAAGCCGAGCATGTAGCCCAGCGCAAGCTCCAGCCGGGTCACAGGCGATGCCGCCAAGCGCTCCATAGTGCCCTGCGTGCGCTCCCGCAAGAAGGAGACGCTCGTCAGTAAGAATATCAGGAAGAAGGCTATATAGGCAATAAACATCGGCGCGAAGAAGTCGAGCATCTTGAGGTCTGCACTGCCGTAGAGCCGCGTGACCTCTACTTGCAAAGGGTTGCCTTGCGGCACAAGAGCCGAGATGGCGGGAGGCGCCAGCGCCCTGAGCAGAATGGGCGTGCTCGTCTGTAGCGATTGCCCCACCGCAGCTAGCGCGCCACCCGCCTGCGATGGATTCGACCCCTCCACGACAACCTCTACGCTTGACTTGCGCTGTTTGAGCAACTGCTGAGTGAAGTCGGAGTCGAAGACCAGCGCCACACGCTCTGTGCCCTCTCTTACCTCTTTTTCGGCCTCCTCCCGCCCCATCTCGCTCACCACCAGTGCAGAGTTCGACTTAAGACTGCTTATCACCTGCTGGGCCAGGCTCACCTGCCCGGCGGGTGGACTGTCCATGTTGACAACCGCCACGCTGGTCGTGCCACCCTCCTGCGCCCGAAAGACGTAGCCCAGTAGCGCCATCACCACCAATGGAGCGACAAAGAGGAGCGCCAGCGAGCGGTGATCCCGTCTGAACTGCGCGATAATTCGCCCGGTGATTGCCCAGATACGTGCCATGCTCATCTCGCTACCTCCGGCTCCTGCTCTACCCTTCCGGCCAAAGAAAGGAAAGCATCTTCAAGGTTGTCGCTGCCACCCATGCGTCTGATCTCAGGAGGGGTGCCTTCCGCCAGCAGCTTGCCGTTGCGTATCAGGCCCAAACGGTCGCAACGGTCGGCTTCGTCCATAACATGGCTTGATACGACTATTGTGACCCCTCGCTCGTTGAGGGTGCGGAAGTAGCCCCAGAAGGTCTGGCGCAACTGCGGGTCCACTCCCACCGTCGGCTCGTCGAGCAAGAGAAGCTCAGGGCGATGTACCAGCGCGCAAGCAAGCGAAAGGCGCTGCTTCATGCCGCCGCTCAACACGGCCACGAGAGACCCTTTGCGATCAAGCAGACCCACCAGCCCCAGCACTTCGGCCACGCGTTCATCCCTCTGTTCCTTATTGTTTAGCCCAAATATGCGGGCAAAGAACTGCACATTCTCCCAGGCCGAGAGGTCATTGTACAGGGCTTGCAGTTGCGTCATGTAGCCAATCTTTGGCCTCACATGCACCGCCTGCTCAGGCATCCGCCAGCCCAGCACGTTGAGCGCACCCGACGTGGGCAGCGCCAGCCCCGCAATCAGCCTGATGAGCGTGGTCTTTCCGGAGCCATTCGGCCCCAGCAACCCGAATGTGACACCTTTGGGGATGCAAAGGTTGAGGCCGTCTACTGCTCTCACAGCTCCAAAAATCTTGACCAGATTACCCGCTTCCACCACACAGTTCACTCCTATGTTGCCCGAGTTACTCGGCTCTATATTTTCCATGTACCCTCCATTACTCAACTGAACAAGTGCAGTTTTGATTGACCAATCAATCAAAAGCCCCGCAAAAAATTATAACTGCGCGCTCTCTTTCCTCTCGCTCTCATTTACCTGCATGCCTGACAGGAAAATATCTACAGCCGTGGCGATCATCGTCTCGCCGCTCAGTGATGAAGCATCGGGCTGCACGAATACCTCCCGCGTTAGCAGGAAGAGCAGCAGAGGGCCCATGAAGGAGCGAGCCGCCGCTCCGGGGTCGGTACGCCGCAGCGCGCCGAGGTCCATCTGATGAGCCAGGTAACGAGCCAGGAAGGTGAGGCCCCGCCCAGGGCCGACCCTGTTGAACATCTCGGCCACCGCCGGGCGCCGCACCGCCTCCCCCAGCATCATCTTGAACATCGCTATTGGCACAGGCCCGCCGAGCGTTATCAGGAATGAAGTACCAAGCATTGTGAGCACCTGGCGCGGCGGCAAATCCATCATCTCATCGCCATGCATGACCAGCTGCAAGGCAGGAGCGCGCTCCTCTAACACCTGTCTAAAGAGGTCGGCCTTGTCGTTGAAATAATGGTAAATCAGCCCCGGCGAGCCGATCCGCGCTGCGTCGGCGATCTCCCTGTTAGTAGCCTTCTCAAAACCTTTACGGGCAAATACACTCAACGCTCCGTCAATGATCTGCTGGCGCTTGCCCTCGTAATCCTGCTCGTCTCGTGGTGGCGACATTTAGCCATCTCCTTATTGATTGACTGGTCAATCAAGATTGTAGCATGGGTAACGAACCCCTGTCAAGAGCCATTTAGAGCGGTTGTTGGGCGATTAGCTCTAAATTGAAGCCGGCAAGGGAACGCAAACGCCCGGATCAGCAAACCTCCACATTCACCCTCCACTACCTATCTAACTTTGGAGCTTTGTCGTAGAATGTGT
>JADEYI010001700.1_pt1 | contig 14453 bp, 15 predicted proteins | sample 8542331 | NCBI WGS metagenome assembly JADEYI01 (sample SAMN16510988, study PRJNA670497) | mine drainage metagenome | isolation source: biofilm near Copperflume 1 | place: Germany: Marsberg coppermine Kilianstollen | collected 2018-02 | reverse complement strand
GAACGTTGGTGAGGGTGGCACGAAATGTAGCCCCTGACGCCCACAAGGGGCGTCACTACATATTGAACGTTGGTGAGGGTGGCACGAAATGTAGCCCCTGACGCCCACAAGGGGCGTCAGGGGGCGGCAAATGCCCCTTGTAAATAAACATTAGTCCATGTATGATACAGTGCATATTTCATATAAATACATATAATAAGGGGGAAACTCTCATATGAAACATCAGCATTATAATCCTGATCGATTTACGCGAAAAAGCTTGGGAAGCATACAAAAGGATTGAGCCTCGATATAGTGATGCAAATCGTATGCTAGCTAAGTAGTTTTCATGGTCGTATTCCTTTCAGAGAATCTTATTCTTGAGCTTCATAAAGACCAAATTAATCTATATGGTGGAGCGCATGAGGTGCGTGATGCAAATATTCTTGATGCTGCTCTGAATATGCCTAAAGCTCAATTTAGAGAGGAATTTTTGCATCACTCAATATTTCATATGGCTGCTGCTTATGGCTTTCATATTAGCGAAGGCCAACCATTTCGTGATGGTAATAAGCGTACTGGTGGTATGTCGATGTTCACTTCTCTCGCGATCAATGGGTACGACCCCGTGGCTACAAGTAAAGAGTATTATGAAGTTTTAATGTTGGTTGCAAATAAACGAATGGATAAAGAGCAACTCGCCAACTGGCTTGAAAAATCCGTAAAAAAGTTGTAGTTATTGTTTCTATGTGATAACTCCTTAAATCCAGCGCTATGCTCGACAGAAAGAAATCAGCTTGTACGGATCCTGAGTCCATGCAAGAAACTTCTGCGGGATGAAAACTCGTTCATCAGGAGAAGTATCACATGATCAGACTTCCCAACGGAAAATCCATTGACCTGGACATGCTTGAAACCGCAATGGAAGACTCAGACCTGGCGAACAGGTATTTCTTGAATCTGGTCACAGGCGAAGTGGTCTTCTTTTCAGACTATCTCGGCCTGTCCGACGAGGATGAACGCTTGTCGGAAGAAATCGATGGGAGTAATGATTACATTGCCATTGAGCGCATCCCCTCCCATGAAGCCTACCAGTGGATGGTCGATTTCGTGGACGAAATGGTCGCTCCAGCCGACGAACGTGCCGCCGAAAAATTATCCATAGCATTAAATGGCAAAGGTGCGTTTCGCCGCTTTAAAGATACATTACATCGCGTCGATGATAAATGGCTGCAAGCATGGTATCAGTGGCGAGACAAGCGGCTCAAAGCGGCTGTCGAAGAGTGGGTCAAGAGCGTTCTCTAGCTTGCTGTGTTGCGAAAAAGGGAAGGCCAGATGGATGGCGTAGAAGAAGGGGATGGTATGAAACAGGTGACATTCATTAGCAGCCTGTTTGGAGTGGCTATCTAAGCTGAACAGGTACGTAAGATTTCACGCCGACAATATTCCTCTTAGATTTTTGCAACACAGCCACACACCGAGTGTTCCATGTGCGGCTCGATTTCTTCGAGACATCTGCTTTTTAAGGGTTTTTGTCAGGGGTTGCTGTACAATTGCTGCCTTGACAACTCCTACCACCATAATATAACAGCATGGACAGCGAGAGAGGTAGCCTCAGATCGACTGATCAATGCCACGGTGGGCTTTGTGGCATGGATTTGACTTTTCAGACCACAAAGTAAACAGCCGGTGTCTGAAAAGTGCTCACCTAGCTTTGACTCGGCTTGTGCAGACGAGATGCTCCTGATCTGAAAATGTACAAAGTCGAGTTCAAAACGGATATTCTAGGATTCTTCTTCGATAGGCGACTCTTCGACAGGCGACTTTTCGACGGTTGTTTCTACAATGGTTTCTTCAATCATCGTGCCATCGGGTAGAGGTTTCAGGCGGCGCAAGCGTCGGACACGTCTGAAACGGACTTTTCCTCGTAACTTTTGAGTATAGATACGCTTACTTATGAAAACGCCTGCAGCAATGAACAGGCCAATAAGTACCATCGTGAGGAGAAAAGGTCCCATGGCAATCTACTCCTTTAGGGTTATCTACAGATGACACGGTTCAGGAAAGGTAAAATGTCACATGCTCAGAGATGTACGTACCATTAGATAGTGTACACGCAAAATACAGCTAAGACAACTACGACAAAGCACCTTTCATTGGTATTGTTATACCTGGGGATGTGCGGGTGATCTCTTTGGCTTTTTCTGCCTGTACTATCACTTGTCACGAGAAGAGGCGTGGCAACGGTTGCAAGAGAGAACGTTATGGTAAACGGGTGTGGGACACCTGGGGCTGGTTGGTGGTGGCCTCTCTCTTGCCTCTGCTGGCCTATCTGGCCCGCCTACTATTAAGATCACGCTGACCCGTGACAAGCAAAAGGGCCCCGCCGTCGTTGTCCTTAACCGCCGGGGCCTTCCCTTGACCCTTATAAGCGTAAGTCACACAAGTACGTAGGTTACTGAACAAAAGACTGAATATTTACCATCTGCACTGAAGATCCAACATCTTTACGAAAGTAAAAACATTCACTTATTTTTCCTGTTACGAATTATTCTTCCTACTAATACTGCTGATACTGTTAGCGACTCTCCTACTATTAATGTTAATAAACCTACTAATACTATTGGTACTGTTCCTACAATTGTTACTGGACTTCCTGTTATCGTCGTTATTATCTGCGCGATGAACAAAAATACAGAAAATCCTAAGAAAGCTCCCATTACTGCTAACCAGGCTATTCCTGTTAGTTTACTTAAATATCGTTTGAAAGTTGATGGTCTATCGGGATTTAACTCTATAACTTTCCCGTCAATAATCCTTGCTCTTACGCTGATGGTATTTTTCGCACCTGTAAGAAGTGTTGTTATGCTGATTGATTGCTGAGGGTTAAGGAGAAATTTTGATATCTCTACAGATTCTCCATTAAATGTGAGGAATGTTTTGATGGTTTTCTGGTCAATGAGGTTTGTTGGCACTGTCTCTAATATATCACAACTGATGACGGTTCTCCCATGAAATATAAAGGTGATTGGCTCCTCATAATCGTCACGTTTCACGGCCACATTTCCTGAATTCCAGACCTTTAAAACAAGAATGTGAGCTTCTTTAATTGGATGACCGTCGAAGCGGATCTCTACTTTATCTGCTACAGTCTGATTAATGCTTGCGATGGGAGCATCTGACACAACTTGATAGGTGATTTCTTTTCTACTCTTTTGCCGACGATATACCCATATTGCTATAGCTCCACCGATGAAAGCACTGAAAAGAGTAGCAATTACAACGACTATGAGTTGAAAGACGGTATCATGCCAAATGTCAAGGGGTTGTGTGTCCAATAGCACATTGAATAACATTCTCTCACCTTCCCTTTCTCACAACAAGCAACTACAAGTATATCATAGGTGAGTTTATTTGTCTATTTGAAGAGGAAAAGGGGGTGTATGAATTGGTTGTAGGCAAGCGAGGGAAAAAGGAGTATCCTCATCGGTAAAAAAGCCGACCAGAGAGGAGACTCCCCAAGTGGAAACGAATGAGCAGAGGAAAAGGGCCTTGCGAGCAGCGATCCAAGAAGAACTGGAAGGATTTTTCGCGCAGGTGCAAGACCTAAGCGAAGGAGACTTGGAGCACCTGGAAGAGCAGATCGTCAAAACGAGCCAGCAGATGGGACGGAGCTTGTTGGAAGGGATACTCGACAGTCGGCTCCGTGAGCAGCGACCGGTGGCCAGGCGCCAAGGGAGTTGCGGACATCGCCAGCGGTTGGTGGGAGAACGTCCCAAGCAACTGCTCACCTTGGTAGGACCAGTCACGTTCGTGCGCCCGTATTACCAATGCCTGGGGGTGCCCGCAGCAGATGAGAGCTGTACGCACGGGGAAGCGCCCGATGATGGCTTGTGGGGAGTGCAGCAGCGCCGGACGACCAGCGGGGTGCAACGCGAGATCAGCTATCTGTGTGGGCGTTTGACGTTTGAGGAAGCAGCAGAGGCCTTGTGTCGGCATGTGCCGCTGGAGATGTCAGCACGGCAAGCCCTGACCTTGATGCGCCCGCTGGGAGATGGGCTGGCGGCTTCAGAAGACCAGCAGGTGATGGCCTGACAGGCCCAGGCGAGGCAAGCGCGGAACCAGCCATGCACAGCGCAGCAGCAGAAGGGGATTGAGCGGCTCTATATTGAATTGGATGGCGTGCTGGCGCGGATGCGACGTGGCAGCGTGCCCATGGAGCAAGAGGAACGGCAACGCAAAGGTGACGTGTATCGGGAGATCAAAGCTGGAGCGGTGTTTCATGCCGAGCGGGGCCCCAAGCGGTCAGAGTTAGCCCCCGGCGTGTATGTGGATACGCCAGCGCCAGACAGTCTGCGCTATGTGGCGCGCCGCACTGCCAACGGCGGCTTTGGCTGGTTGCTCTACCAGCTAGCGCGCCACGGCGGCTTGGAGCAAGCCCAGCAAGTGGTGGTCATTGGCGACGGTGCGCCCTGGATCTGGAATCTCGCCGCTGAACACTTTCCAGAGGCGGTGCAGATCGTGGACCTCTATCATGCTAAAGAACATGTGTGGGAGGTGGCGCACGCCGTCTTTGGCCGCGGCACAGCCGTGGGAACGGCCTGGGCCATCCAGGCGTGCTCGCTGCTCGAACAGGGGCAGATTGAAGCGCTCATCTGTGCGCTTGAGGCGTTGCCGCCCATTGCACCGGAGCCAGGGCAAGCACGCAGTCGTCCAGAGCGGGCTGTGGGCTACTTTAGCACCAACGCGAAGCCGCATGCGCTATCCCGACTTCCGCGCTCAGGGCATGCACATTGGCAGTGGCATCGCTGAAGCCGCCTGCAAAAGCATCGTCAGCACCCGTGCCAAACGCTGCGGCATGCGCTGGACTCCTGAGGGCTTAGATGCGCTCTTACCTTTGCGCACCGCTGTTCTCAATGGGACTTACGATTCGTTGTGGGAAGAGCAATATGCCGCTTGATTGCCTACAACTAATTCATACACCCAAGTGGGCGGTGCAGCTTGACTTTGATACTACCGATTTTGGAAAGCGTGACGCGGTTATCATGCATCAAGGAAAAGCCGCCTTGTGGAAAGCAGAAGCTATCATACCGTTCTTTGCCTCGAAATCTGGGATAACCTGGGGTATTTACCTGCCCCCCAGGCAGGGTGCCCTGCTTGACTCTTCTAAAGAAGGCTTGCATGGCTTTGTCTACGCGGCGTAACGTATCCTGTAACACCTGAGAGTGGATAGCCCTGTACTCCTCTCTGATCTCTTTGATCTCAGGCAGTTGGTTCGCTTGCTCGTAGTAAGTAATCGATTTGTGGCACATGCGATACGCATCACGCCGCTCTTGCAAGGCCGCATTGTACAGTTCCCGTGTACGGTCGAGTGTCCATTGCAGTTTCTCAGCTTGCTTTTTTGTTGGAGAGAGGCGAAACTTAAAGCTTTTCAGCATCAGCTTTCTTCTCTCCTTTCTGCAAACGTTCAAGCTCTTTCGTCACTAACTCATCAAGTAAATGCAGCATGGTTTTTGTTGGTTGTCGAATAAATTTTCCTATCTGACCTATAAAATTTCCACTCCATTTCAGCAGTTGAACACATAAAACAGGCACGCTCTGACCCATATCTTTTCTCTGCATCTTTTCCCCCGTTTGCGAAAAATCAGCATCCTGTTTTCCTCCCCGTTTTGTGTATGTGTGAAGGGATATCTGACAAAAACGAAGAAATATGTGTCAGAAACTTGTCTCTTTCGCCAATCTCTGGTATACTTTGCAAGAAAAGCTGTGCTTCGATTGAAGATACTTCTGGGCAGAAGGGAGCCGTCATATGACGAAAATTTTGTGTGCCTCGGTCATGCGTCGAAATGAATGGTTTAAAGAGCGCGATCCTGAAGAGTGGAAGCACATTCGCAACCAGGTACTCAAACGAGACAACTCCACCTGCGTCTACTGTAGTTGGAAAGCTCAGCGCTTTCAACAGGTCAACCATATTGGTGCCGAGGACAACCATAGCCTCGACAATCTGGAGACGGTATGCGCCGCCTGCCATGCCGTTCTTCATATTGGCATCAAGTCAATAGAGGGGCTGATCAGTGCTTTTGATTGCAAACCAGCGTTGACAAACATGGTCGGGATCGTTGACGCCACGCGCACGCTGGTTGCTCGTAACCTACGCTGGTCAGAGATCGAGCGACAGATCTTGGACCGCTACGCACTTCCTGATGGTCGCCTGTATACCTGCGACGAAACAAGTGGTCTGGCCAATCAGATGCTCAAAACGATTCCGCCAGGTGAATACCGTGGCTATCTGCCAGAGGGAAAAGCGATCCTCTTTCATGCCTCACCACCCTGGAAGGGCTTTTCTGAGAAAGTTCGTATGTGGCAGTTACCTGACTGAATCAAGAAGAGTGTGACAGAAAATCGGGATGCTCCTATGCTACATACAATGGTGCAACACACGGTTCGCGACAATACAGTGAAGAGCTTTCAACGATGTTAACGAATGAGGAATTTTCCGCCTGGTGCCGACGCAACGAGATTGGACGAGAGACGGAAGCCACCATTCAACGCATTCGTTCCTCTCAGCCATCTCGGAAGGTACGCGGGGGCGCTTCCAATGTGAGTGGACGGTACCCAAGCGTGAAAATGGGCTTTTCCATCCAATTTGAGAGCCAGCATGTTGAGCTGTGGGCGATTTACGCGATGGAACGGGATGACACTGTGCTGGAGTATTACGATCAACCGACCCGTATCCAGCTTCACTACCATGCACACTCTGGACGCAAGACCTCACCGTGGCATACCCCAGATTTCTTTGTATTGCGACGAGATGGTGCTGGATTTGAAGAATGGAAACCGGCGGACGCGCTCGACAAACTTGCCGTTCGCATGCCCGAACGCTATCAGCGTACAGCCTCCGGAGGATGGCTGTGTCCTCCTGGAGAAACTGCAGCGCAAGCCCTTGGGCTCTCCTACTGCGTGCGTACCACGGCCTCATATCATCCCTGCTACATTCAGAACCTGAAGTTTCTCCAGGATTTTTGGACGCACCCGTTCCAACTGGAAGCCGAGAGCGAGACGCAGATTCTGGAAGCGATCCGCGTCTATCCAGGGGTGAATGTGACAGCATTCCTCGACGCCCACCCTGCGATCGCGGTCGATGCGCTTTGGGCGTTACTCACTTCACAACGAATCTTTACCGACCTCTCTGCGACTTCCCTCACGAACTGGGATCAGGTTTTTTTGTATCTGAGAGCGGAGGATGTCGAGAAGGCGAAGCCTCCGAACAAACAGGTGGAGAGCGGGAGGCGGCTTTCCTCGCTCCTCATCTTCGATGGGCGGCTCTGGGAAGCCGAGAGAGCGAACGCGACCGTGTTGCTTCGCCCGGAAGTTGGAGCCATATTTACCCTCACCGACTCGCAGTTTCAGCGCCTGGTGGAACTGGGACACATCAAACAGGTAGAGGTGGCAACCCCCTCGCCACTGCAAGATGCCGCACGGGAGCGCCTGGCTCACGCTGGGCCGAAGGCCCTGGAAGCGGCCAATCGACGCTGGCGAGAGATCTTAGCCTACATCCGTGGTGAGGCCATCACCGTGACGCCGCGCTCAGTCCAAAACTGGATGGCAGCCTATCATCAGGCTGAGTCCGATGCCGGATGTGGATATGTGGGACTCCTGGACCGCGTAGCTCACCGAGGCAACCGGACGCCGCGTGTGCCAGACGCTTCCAGAGAGCTGTTAGAAGCGTTTTTGACCTCCCATTACGCAGCACCCCAGGGCAAACGAGCAGCGGCAGTCTATCGGCTGTACCGAGAAGAAGCCCTACGGCAAGGTATTCCTCCTATCGGGGAACGCACCTTTTATCGCGAACGCATGCGATTTACCGATCAGAACGTGACCACCTTGCGCCGAGGCAAACGGGCAGCCTACGCCTCTCAGCCCTTTTTGGGTTATTTAGATCGGACCACTCCACGTCACGGTGAGCGTCCTTTTGCGCGAGCACATCTGGATCATACGGAATTGGATATTGTGCTGGTTTCCTCCGTCACGGGAAAGCCCCTGGCAAAGCCCTGGGCGACATTCATGACCGATGCGAACACGCGCCGCATGCTGGCCTGCTATGTCACCTACGATCCGCCGAGCTATCGTTCCGCCATGATGGCTTTTCGCCTGTGTGTGCAGAGGTATGGACGCCTTCCCCAGGAACTAGTGGTCGATCGCGGCCCGGAATTCGGCAGCGTGTACTTTGAGTCACTATTGACTCGCTGTTTTGTGACCAAGCTCGACCGCCCACCTCAGCAGCCACATTTTGGTTCGGTCATCGAACGCCTTTTTGGGATCACGACGACTGAACTGCTCAACCAGCTGCGTGGAAATACCCAGGCGAGCAAAATACCACGTCAGATGACCCCCGAGGTTGATCCAAAACGGCTGGCCGTCTGGCCCCTGGAACACTTTGCACGTCGTCTCACGGAATATGTGCATGAAGTCTATGACCAGATGGATCACTCTGCTCTCGGCCAAAGCCCGCATGAAGCCTTCGAGCAAGGAATGACCCTTGCTGGGAGTCGAGCGCACAGGTTCATTCCCTACTCGGAAGCTTTTTTGCTACAGACGAGACCGTCAACGCGAACCGGAGTCGCCAAAATTCACCCGGCGCGTGGCATTACCGTCAATGGGTTACAGTATTGGCATGAGTGTATGCGCTCAACACACGTAGCCGGGAGGTCTGTACCGGTTCGGTATGAACCTTACGATATGGGCTTTGCCTATGCCTACATCGGTGACCAATGGATTGAATGCGTCGCTGATGCCTTTCTTCAAGTACATGGGCGATCAGAGCGTGAGTGGAATCTCATTCTCGAAGAGTGGCGTGAACAGCAGCGTCAGCACGACCACAAAAGGATCACCCTCAATGGCCCACTTCTGGCGCAGTTCTTGCGCGAACTAGAGCATGATGAGATCTGGTTCCTCCAGCGACAGCGCGATCTTGAAGAGCAGGCACAGCGTGAGGCTCTTCTTTTGAAAGCACCGATCAGCACAGATATTCGCCTGGGTATCGTCCCTATCGAATTAGATCTGACCACCATCCCGCACTATGAGGAGTATCGCTAATGCTCACACGAGAAGACGCTGAACTCACCAGGTTACAAGCGTTCAAGGACTTCAAAGTGAAGCATCCTCGCCTGGAAGAAATGGATGAAGTGCTCATGCGGGCCATTCATGGATACAGAAGTTTCACGCTGTTGGCACTCTATGGGGCGAGCGGTGTGGGGAAATCGACGGTCATGAAGCAGATTGCCAGCCGTTGCCGGGAGGAAGAGGCTGATCCGGCGGTCGTCCCTGTGGTGGTCGTGCAAGCCTCCCCGGAAGATATCGGCACGTCCGCACGCCTGGATTACTACCGTCAGGTACTCGCACAACTCCAAAGACATACAGCCGTGAGAGATCGGGCCAGGAGTCTACCGCTTTTCACTACGCCAGGGAAAAAGAGCCAGGACCCGGCAGAGTGGCTGGATATGCGCGATGCTGTGGAATATGCGTTGGAGTTGTTGCGGGTCAAGGTCGTCTTTGTGGACGAAGCACAACATCTGATGTCGGTAGATGCGCACCACAAACCGACGACTCAATTGGATTGGCTCAAAACCCTTACCAATCGCACCAATGTCTTGCATGTGTTAGCCGGCAACTTTGATCTCTACGATTGTTGCCACCTCAATGGGCAGGCGGCACGGAGAATGCGCGATCTCCATTTTTCCCGCTATCACCTGGACAATGAGACGGAGTGCAAGGAGTTTGCGGGCGCATTGAAGAGACTGCTGGAACAAGTGCCGCTCACAGTGGATATCCCAGACCTGCTCACACACTGGCGCTGGTTTGGAGAGTGGAGCCTGGGATGTATCGGGGTGCTGGGTGACTGGATGGTAGAAACAGTAGACGCGTTGTACAAAGAGGGAAAAACAACGCTGACCATGGAAGCGCTCACCAGGCACGCCTTGCAGTCTGACCAACGGGTGCGCATGGAGATGGAGGCGCGTACTGGGGAGTACAAAGTCGCACGGGCAAAAGCCCAGAGCGAACTGGACCTCCAGCGATTGCTTGGCACTACTCCCATGCTTACAGGAGCCAATGGAGCCAATCCTGTACCAGCACCGATAGGGGTAGAGGCTCACGGGCGCGGGTCCACACGGATTGAGCGAGCGGCCACGCGCGACCCTGTCGGCGATCAGATGCAGACAGCAAACACGCTGAAATGCACATTCGCGGACCGAGTAGAGATCGTCCCAAAACAGTTTCTCGACAGTGGCGTTGCGCGGGTAGAATGTCCAGAATGCCAGGCCCTCCGCCAGATCACACCGCGTAGAGGCGTGATTCGCTATCCTTCTCACGACAAACGAAAAACGCGTGCGCCTCAAACAGAACCACGATGGGCACAAGATGAGGCTGGATGGAATATCATTTCAGGAGCAAAGAAGGGACTGTAATTTTACCACCCATATTGAGGCGATGGCTCTGATCTTGTATGTATTTTCTGAATGGAGGCAACACACCAATGGTTGAACAGAGAGCAGACCGTAGTGGACAAGCAGTGGGACCGTATCAGTTGATCCGCCTGCTGGGTGCGGGCGGTTTTGGAGAAGTCTATGAGGCCGACCATCGGTTGCTTCAACAAAAGCGTGCCATCAAACTGCTGCTGGAGCGTCATTTCCATGATCCTGATCAGCGCGAGCGCTTTCTACGTGAGGCGCGAACCCTGGCAACACTGGAACACCACAATATTCTGCCGCTGCTGGAAGTAGGGGAAGAGGGCGACAGACTCTATCTGGTCATGCCGTTCTATCGTCGAGGCACTCTTCACGACCTCCTCAAACAGCGTACAACGCCGCCATCTCTTCCTGAGGTCGAACGCTTTCTGGAACAGATATGTGCAGCAGTGGGCTATGCCCATACTCAAAATATTGCCCATCTGGATCTCAAGCCTGACAACATGCTCCTGCACGATGATGGGCGATTGGTTGTCTCCGATTTTGGGCTGGCACATCTGGTCAAACAGGGGCGGCTAGAAGGGGGGAGTAGCTTGTATTTGGGGACGCCTTATTACATGGCTCCTGAACAGTTCCGAGGGGAGCCTGAACTGCGCAGCGATCTCTACGCACTCGGCGTCATCTTGTATCAGTTGCTCACCAATCAGCTCCCATTTACAGGCAAAGTGCCCGAAGCGGTGATGATGAAGCACCTGCTGGAGGCTCCGCTTGCGTTGCGCGTGGTGAACCCGCAAGCTCCAGCGACGCTGGAACCAGTGATACAAAAGGCGCTGGCAAAACAGTCCGCAGACCGCTATGCAACTGCGGAAGCGCTTTTGGCAGATTTTCATATTGCAGTGAGTAGCTCACTGCGACAGCCTGTTCAACCGTCTGTATCTGGAATGCTCTCTACAGAGACAAAGTCACACATGGTTGACCAGACGGGTGCCATTGGATTGTTCCCAGGCACTATACCGGCTCCTCTCGCTTCCATCCCTCCTGCACCTTTAACTGCCACACAACTTGCACGAGGTGTGCCATTTACGCCCACATCACCACTAGTACAAAGAAACTTTCCAGTTAGCTCTATGCAAGTCGCGCCTCCTGGCGGGGCAAAACAGAAGAAACCATCAAAGACAAGTTCGGGCCTCATTTTTCTTCTAACGCTGTTGTTTGGTATTGGATGGGTGTGGTTATTCGTCCCGACTCTTTCTCTTATTCTAGGCTTTGATATTTCTAATGCTAACCTTAACAACTACGTTTGCAGGAGTCCTTCCCCCTCAAACCTCATTCAAGGGATTTTCGGGCTTCTGTTTTACGGATGCATAATCATAATGATGATTGGGTTTCCGGTTAGCCTCAGGGCACTAATCGTCGGTTCAATCAAGACACTCACTAACCGCGAGAGCAAAGAGACGCTTATTGGTCTCAGGGTATTGGTGGCTGTAGTCGGCGCAGTTATTATTGCCGTGCTAATCAGAGTATGGCTTACTCAAGGTTGCTATTTTAGATGACTGATAACTCGACTTTTATGGCTTTTATGACGCTAACTGCCATGTCTTCTCAAACAATTTACAAGATCTGGATGGGAGGTGCGTCGTCAGAAGCCATCTTGCCCAGTGGAAGAAAGGATGACATATGAATAGCATACAAACAACAGCAGCAGTATGCGAGATATATCTGAAAAGTGGCTCCACTTGCGGCATTCAAGCAATTGGCCGTTGCTCTACCTGCGGACGAGCCTTTTGCCTCACGCACCAGGCGCGCAACTCATACGGTGGTTATGTTGATTGGTGCCTCCCTTGCCAAGAAGCGAAGCAGGCCGCAGAGCGGAAAAAGCAAGAGGAGCAGAATGCAGTAGTTGAGTATTTTAAATCGGGCGCAGCGCGAACTGTCCTGCTTGCGAGCGGAGTACAGCCTGTCGAGATCTCTTGGGTCACGAGGAAGGAAGTTAAGGGATTTTTTGGAGGCCTCCGATTCGTTGATGAGGTCATTTCCGTTGGGCATGGTTGGCTTCTCGGTGAACTCAAGTGGGAAAACCGAAGACGACGCGAAGAAGATAGCAAAACCTCGTATGGTGCTGATTCGTATAGTGTTACCTACGAAAATTGCTTGACTGTCCTGATGGACTTATCCAATGATAGCCCTAACCCTTGGTCCCCTCCTAGTTCCCCTATGCAATGGTATTCGAGGCCACTAGTCCCCGTGCATCCTTATTTAGGAGGCTATGCAACTTTTTATTATTGGGCCGCTGATTGGGATTTTGATTTTAAGGACGGTTGGGTAGCGGCAGCGCAGGCCGTCAGGCGGTTGACCGGGGTGCCAAGCTAGCACACAGAGCATCCGAGTACAGACGTTTTTCCCGAAACTGAGTATGTCCCAATGTAGAAAGGATGGCATATGAGCAAGATTGAAGCAACAGCAGCGTTGTGCGAGTTGGAGCTAAAAGATGGTAGTACCTGCGGGGTCACCGCAATTGGCCGTTGCGTTACCTGTGGGCGAGCCTTTTGCCTGACACACCAGGCGCGAGACCTATCTGGGGTCATATTTGTTGGTTACGTATCTGTTGGTTATCCTGATATGTGTACATCTTGTCAGGAAGCGATGCAGGCCCCAATACGAAAAGAGCAGGAGGAAATACGGAAGGAGCAGGAGGAGTGGCGTGCTGCAGTTGAGTATTTTAAATCAGGGGCAGCACGAACAGCCCTTCTCGCGAGTGGAGTGCAGCCCGTCGAAATCTTTCGGGTCGAGCATAAATTTAAGGAGGGATTTTTGGGTCTAGGCGGTCGATACATTAATGAGGTTAGTTCCTTTGGGCGTGGTTGGCTTGTTGGTGAGTCCCAGTGGCAGTTCCCGTGGCAAAAGTCTCCGGAGTATCACTTGATTGTTCTCCCGGACCGTCTTCTCAGCGAACTTATCGAGGTAGGTCCTTATTCGGGAGGTTATGTATTCCAGAAGTATATCGATCTGTCTTGGTCACCGGATCCGCCGCACAAGTGGACGATAGCGGCGGCACAAGCTGTCAAGCGGCTGGTTAGAGCGTCAAATTAACATCTAGAGAAGCTGAACGTGTTGAAAGTCAACTAAACCATACCGATATCTCATCCCCTCAGTGGAGACCCTTCCGTTTCGGAAACTGACTCTGGTGGTTTTCATGACACAGACTACGACGTCCTCACAATATGCTACAAATTTCAGTAATCCTAGCGCGAAAATTTATGAGTCACTTTTTCTCAGCGCACGGAACAACAGGAAGATTTTCCTCGACTGCCCTTACACAAAATGCTTGGAAAAGTTTTGTGTCAGGCCCAATTTCCTTTTACTCGTGGTACACTGGCTTCTCTGGCTCATCTGCACACTTCTATCGAAAAGATATGAGTCAGAAAAACGAAGATTTATTCGACAGACAACAGTTTTCCCTGAGAGGGCAGCAGCAATGCGTAAATGTTGTTGGGTAGTGCGTAGCACTCGCATGTGTGCATATGGTTCTTTGTTATCCATATACGCATTGTATCACAAGCATGTCAGCGTGTCAAACGTTTCTTCCCACCCATCACGCCCCGTAAGGACTCGCTTGTATCCCCATGTCTCCGCGCCAGGGGTCTTACGCTCGATAGGATAATGTTTAGGATTCATAATGCTGATCTTGAGTAAAAGCCTGCTTTTCTTAGCTGCGTTTTGAGTTGCCTAATTTTAGGTGGCATCGTTTCCTTCCACTCCTAATGATACCATATTGTCCTGACATTTCAATGTGTTTTACCTCGCGATAACTTTAGCTCTGTTAAGGAACAGGGTTCTGAGAAAAAGTGTTTATACTGGTTGCTACATTCGTTGCTACAAAGTGGCTATTGCTGTACAAAAATACCGCCTCAACTAGCTTCTGAGGCCAATTGAGGCAGTATGTGGTGCCGAAAGGGGGACTCGAACCCCCATGCCCTTGCGAGCACAACGCCCTGAACGTTGCGTGTC
>JADEYI010001699.1_pt1 | contig 14459 bp, 9 predicted proteins | sample 8542331 | NCBI WGS metagenome assembly JADEYI01 (sample SAMN16510988, study PRJNA670497) | mine drainage metagenome | isolation source: biofilm near Copperflume 1 | place: Germany: Marsberg coppermine Kilianstollen | collected 2018-02 | reverse complement strand
CCGTGATCGAGTCGACACCATTAGCCAGGGCAATAGCGGTGTCTGACCCAGTTCCGGCTCCAAGAATCAGCGCGCGGTGGAATGACCCTTTGCCGTATATGCGGTATACCTCCTTGTAGAAGGGTTCCTTGTACTGGATGGGAATCATCGCTTGATGTCCGGTGCCATTTACATCGACAATGTAACCACCTTGAGTGGCAGGAGTGAGGACGATTTTATAGTATGGCGACCAGTACGCACCGACCTGGAGCCGACCGACCTCGATGAGAGTGGCAGCCAGGATGACTGTTACTAATAGTACCGTTCGTTTAGCAGTGAGCAGCAGGAGAAGAGCGCTCAGGATGGCGAACCAGGCCAACGGCGGCAGAGCGAAGAAGGACACGGCGGAGAAGGTGGCGATTCCTGCCAGGCTGCCGATGATATCGAATGTGTACGCAGTCAGCGGATTTAACTGGGAGAACAACTTGCCAAAGGCACGGGATAAGGGAATGAAGCTGAGTGTCACCATGCCGAAGATGATCGGCAACACCCAAAAGTTGTCGGCCTGGGCGCCCTGTTGTTCACCAACTCCGAAGTAAAGAACCTGCGTTGAAGTAATGGTAAGCTGGAATTTGGTCTTCGCTATGATCAGCACCAGCAGCGCCAGCAGTAGCGGGAACGGGGGAAACCAGAAACGCTCGCGGCGGGCTGAAAGCATACCGAGGCCAATTCCCAGGAAAGAAGCCAGTATAAGGAAGTTATTAAAATAACTCAGGTAGCGGACGTAAGACGGAATCCAGCGAATGCAGAGCAATTCGAAGAAGAGCATTGCGAAGGAAACGAGGAACGTGCGCGCTCGCTTATCGGCTATGAAGGGATGTTCAGGCGTAAACCAATCCAGGAAATGAAACAGGGCTGCCATCAATTGTTTCAGCCGTTCAAAAAAAGGGGCATTGTTCGTTTGTAACGAGATATCTTGCATGATATTTCCTTTCTGTCTGTTTGATATTTTGGCAACTGCCAGCCATTTCCACCGTGAGACATGCTCTCAACCATTCTTAAAAAATGCAGTTAGCAAATAGTTTATGCAAGGGTTTCCCAAAAGTTTGATGCTAACGGGTCTATGATGCACATAGTATGTAACGAACATCAAGCTAAGGCATGGTTCAACAGCGTTAGCACCACAGGGGCAATCGTCTCATTTTGCCTGGGTGGCACGAGGTGTTCTCCCAGGGCTTCTTCCAGGGCCTGCCGTCCGGTTGCCGCCCACCGGTACAAGCTCTGGCGAGATACCTGGTGCGAACGGCCCAATTGACTAACCAGCCCATGTATGGGGTTCGCCAACATTTGACTGACCATGCTCACGCGCTCCTGAAAAGTGCTACAATGGTTCATGTTTCCTCCCTGAGAACAGAACTCGCCTGCGTTTCGGGTCATTTTCAGGGCGGTAGAGGAACGGAAGTAGAGTAGCGATCCTCGCTGTTGCTCTCGTATTCGGAAAGTGTCGAAGGGCCAACCTCATTGCCTCCCTGGGTTCTGGTAGAGCGAATATGCCACCAGTTAAAGAGATAAGCCAGCGTGAGGAAGGCAAGCAGCACATTGCGCGCCGTCACGCTCTCGATAAAGCCCGGCTTGTATGGCACTGGCATCCTGACCGGGAGTGTATAGATATAAGGGAATATATAAGTGGTGAGTAACGAGATCAGGCCCCAGACGATGAGCCAGAAGCGCGTATAGGCCCCGCTATAGACCAGCAGTGGGATCAGCCACATGAGGTATTGCGGGCTAAAGACTTTGCCGGTGACAATGAAGACCAGCACGACGGCGATAAAGGCCTGGGTGACATCCAGCTTGCCGCGCCATTGCAGGAAGAGGGCGTAGAGATAGCCGAGCACCAGCAGCACATCTAAGGAGAACTCTACGCGCCTTTGCAGTCCGCTGACCACGTTGGTCGAGCCAAAGGAAGAGATAATCTGGACGGGGTAGCCGAAATGGGTTCCCAGGAAGAGAATGGGGCTGCCGCTGGACTCGATCTGCACCGGGCGATTGGCGAAATAGCTCAACTGGCTGACCACCGCACCCTGGAAATTCAGCAGCGCGAAAAAGCCGGTGATGGCCAGTGAGATAGCACAAAATAGCAGAGTGTTTTTCCAGCGCCAGCGCCGCACGTCACGCAGGGTTTGCCAGAGGTCTGCCGGCAACGAGGTCAGCGTGAGCGGCTGCTGTGGCGTATAGAAACGGCGTGCCTCCTGTTGTTCAGCAATGAAGAGGGCAGGCAGGAAGAGGATGGGGTAGATTTTGAGCAGGAAAGCAAAAGCCAGCGCGATATAAGCAGCCGTCCAGTGGTTGCGTTCGGCGGCGATGACGCACAGCAGCGTGAGCGCGGCTGGCACCAGGTCGAAGCGGCCCACTGCTATTCCCCAGGCGCCGATCACTAAGTAGAGGGCAAAGGCTAGCGCCGCGCCGCGCCGGGCGTAGCGCAGCAGCAGCCAGTAAATAGAGGCAGCGGTCAGTGCCATCAACACTGCGAACGTCACTGAATAGTATTGCAGGGGTCCGAGCAGGGCCAGCGAGAAAAGGATCAGCGTGAGCGGTGGATATTCACGCGGCAACGCGTGCAGCGGCGGCAGCGACAAGGTGGCGGCAGGCAAAAACGCGCAGTGCGCGGCGGGAGGGTACAAGTTGACCGCTGCGCCCCCGCGCCAGAAGGTGAGCGCATAACACGCGTAATGCCCCACGGCAGCACGCGGCAGGAAATATTCCCAGGAAGCTCCCAAAAACAGCAAGATGACTGCCGCAACGAGGGGGAAATAAGCCGCCAGGCTCGTAGGTGCCAGCAGACGATCCCAGAGCGTGAGGCGTACGTGCTTTGCTGCTTCTGCTGCTCCTGCTGGTTGATCCTGAGTTAGTCCTTTCTGTAACATAGTATCCTTTATCGCGCTGTGTGCATATGGATGGGCACACACGAGCATTAATTCACTTCTACTATTGGATATGGCTCTTTCAGTGGGGATTAAGAATGCCATCCAGTCCGATTAGGTATTTCTACCTACCGCTATATAAAACGCACAACTTGCCCGAAAGTTTCTCTATAGGCTCTTTAAGCTAGTTGGAGCGAAAAGTGGCATGTGGTAATGAGAAAAAAATACTATGTGTTGCTTAAAAAGCTATTTCGCAGACCGTAGCACCGCGCGGAACTCTCGCGGTCGCTCGCCAACCAAAAAGCTTCAAAGAGGGCTATAATTTATCCCTGGGTTCTGGTGGAGCGAATATGCCACCAGTTAAAGAGATAAGCCAGCGTGAGGAAGGCAAGCAGCACATTGCGCGCCGTCACGCTCTCGATAAAGCCCGGCTTGTATGGCACTGGCATCCTGACCGGGAGTGTATAGATATAAGGGAATATATAAGTGGTGAGTAACGAGATCAGGCCCCAGACGATGAGCCAGAAGCGCGTATAGGCCCCGCTATAGACCAGCAGTGGGATCAGCCACATGAGGTATTGCGGGCTAAAGACTTTGCCGGTGACAATGAAGACCAGCACGACGGCGATAAAGGCCTGGGTGACATCCAGCTTGCCGCGCCATTGCAGGAAGAGGGCGTAGAGATAGCCGAGCACCAGCAGCACATCTAAGGAGAACTCTACGCGCCTTTGCAGTCCGCTGACCACGTTGGTCGAGCCAAAGGAAGAGATAATCTGGACGGGGTAGCCGAAATGGGTTCCCAGGAAGAGAATGGGGCTGCCGCTGGACTCGATCTGCACCGGGCGATTGGCGAAATAGCTCAACTGGCTGACCACCGCACCCTGGAAATTCAGCAGCGCGAAAAAGCCGGTGATGGCCAGTGAGATAGCACAAAATAGCAGAGTGTTTTTCCAGCGCCAGCGCCGCACGTCACGCAGGGTTTGCCAGAGGTCTGCCGGCAACGAGGTCAGCGTGAGCGGCTGCTGTGGCGTATAGAAACGGCGTGCCTCCTGTTGTTCAGCAATGAAGAGGGCAGGCAGGAAGAGGATGGGGTAGATTTTGAGCAGGAAAGCAAAAGCCAGCGCGATATAAGCAGCCGTCCAGTGGTTGCGTTCGGCGGCGATGACGCACAGCAGCGTGAGCGCGGCTGGCACCAGGTCGAAGCGGCCCACTGCTATTCCCCAGGCGCCGATCACTAAGTAGAGGGCAAAGGCTAGCGCCGCGCCGCGCCGGGCGTAGCGCAGCAGCAGCCAGTAAATAGAGGCAGCGGTCAGTGCCATCAACACTGCGAACGTCACTGAATAGTATTGCAGGGGTCCGAGCAGGGCCAGCGAGAAAAGGATCAGCGTGAGCGGTGGATATTCACGCGGCAACGCGTGCAGCGGCGGCAGCGACAAGGTGGCGGCAGGCAAAAACGCGCAGTGCGCGGCGGGAGGGTACAAGTTGACCGCTGCGCCCCCGCGCCAGAAGGTGAGCGCATAACACGCGTAATGCACCGCGTCGGTATGCACTGAGAAAAGTTGCCAGGAAGCTCCCAGAAACAACAAGATGACTGCTGCAGTGAGAGGCAGATAGGCTACGACGCTCCTGGGAGCCAGCAAGTGATCCCAGGGCATGGCGCGCGCTTGCTTTTTTCCTGCTGGTTGTTTCTGTGTTAGTTCTTTCTGTAACATACTGTACTTCAGGGCGCAGTGGTGGATGTTTACACCCGCGCTGTTGCTACCAGGACATATCCTTACAGGCAGTGTAGACTGCCACCGGATGGGCACTATCTGTGAGAGCATTTACATTATACAAGACGTATGTCAAGCACAGGGGTAACACCCACATTATTAGTTCAAGTATAATAATTAGTATAGAAAAAGTTGCTGTGTTTCTACGAAGGTACGCTCTCGGAACCAGAAAGACGCAAATCCTTTACAGGTCGCCACAAAAGAAACGTGAAAAGGAATGCCAGCAAGGGTGGCGCAATCGTCGTCAAAAAGACCAGTCCAGACCAGGTACCGAAAGGTGGGTAGCCATACAAAAACAGGTATGTCAGAAAAGCCGAGGCGGAAAAGGCCAGCGTGGAGACCAGCAGGGCGCATCCAATACGGCTGTGTCTGACGGGTAGGGAAACGGCGGCCAGTGCAACCAGCCAGGTGACATACCAGGAGAAGAACCAGGGCGTCACAATTAACAGGACGCTTAATGCCGCGAGCGATGCAAGCAAAAAGGTGCGGATGGTGGTCGAACGCCGTAACCATCGTGCGCTCAAGATACAGATAATACTCAAAACTACATAATTGATGCCATCCCAAAACCAACGCGCGCCAAGTAATATAAAGATTGTGCCGACAAAGGAAAAATGAAACAAATGATTCGCGCGTGCCCACTGATAGATGGCAAGCATGATCGAATTTTCTCCGAAAAGGGATGATGGTGGCGAGGTCAAGCTATAGTGAATGTCGCTAATGCTGTGGCCGATCCAGTATGGAACGTAGAACACAAGCGCAAGGATAGCTGCCGCCGCCGCAGGGATGATAGCGGCAATGCAGGCATGTTTCCAGTGCAGGCTCACTTTCGCTGGTGTGCTGTTTGTAGTATTTACAGGTGAAAGCTTGCTCACAGTTTTCCAGGCGATGAAGACGATGAAGAGCGCAATAACCGGCACCATCGTAAATTTCACCAGCGCTGCTAGCGTGAAGGAGATAAGCGGGGGTAAGTAGCCCTTAAGCGAGCTAAGTGTATCGCGCTTTTGCGCGCGTACTGCCAGGCCTACGCCAATTAGCATAAATGTCATCATGAAGACATCGTTGTGTCCACCGAAGCTGCTTTCCAATAATACCAGTGGATTGAGGGCGTAGAGTAAGGCGCCAAGCGTGATTGTGCGCTGCGTTTGTCCCATCGAGCGCAGGGTTCGCATGACCAGCCAGGTATTTAGCAGGTGTGCGGTTAGCGCAAAGAAGCGAAATGCCAGTACATATCCTGCTACTTGTGGCCCGACTAAGAAGCCGATCATCCCGCAGACGGTCAGCCAGATTGGCCCATAGGCAGCAACCGAGTAGGCCCAGTAATTCATGGGCACGAATGGATCGTTAGGAAATGCAGTAAGCGGCACGAAATAGGGATTGGCATGATAATTAGCCATCAGGCGGCTGTAGCTAGCGTAGACGATGATGTCATGTGAAAGCATTGAAGGTGTGAATACGAAGATAAGGCCAACCAGGGCTGCACCTGCCAATACTAAAATGCGTATGTATTGATAACGCTTGCTTTCTGCGGGTAAACGGGTGATATATAGGGCGTATAGTCCATACACGACAAATAATAGTAGGACCAGCCCCATAAATTCGAGTAAGCTGGTATTCGTTTGCGAGGCTTGCGCGTTGTTATTGAGACCCAGGTTAATGGGCAACCACGCGCCCACCTGCGCCAGCGCCGCGCCGAATGGCAGTTGCAGGCGAACGACAGGGTCGATAATACGGCTGAGTGGAGCGGCCATCAACAGCACAAACAGCGCATAGGCGATAGTACAAAGTATAGGCGGGATCAGCGATGGTCTGGTCCTGTTTGCATCGGGGGATGCGGGCTGTATATCAGCTGCCTGTATTGTTTCTTCTCTCTTCTTGATCATTACGTCGAGTCCTTATCCTCTAAACTATCCAACGATTCAATACAAAAAGCAGGGCCATAGTTGCCTGTAAAAAGGGGAAAACGATCATAAGCGCGTGATGCAGGCGTGGATGCTTGAGGCCCAGGACGGCCAGCGTGATGAAGCCTGGGAACATTTCCAGCACGAAACGCCGGGTGGAAACCAGGGCGTCGGCCTGGTGGATGGCTGGACTGGCGAGAGTAAAGAGCAGCAGTAGTGCTATCCAGAGTGTGTAACTGCTGCGCAGTTTACGCCACCCCAGTATAGCCAGTAGAATGAAACCAAGGGTGGCGGCGAGATCAATCAGGATATTCACTTCAAAGAATGAGCCAAAGGGCTGTATAAAGAATAGTTCGCCCAGAGCGTAAATGATGCCCACTCCTGGCACCGTCAATTGTCGATCCCAGTGGCTTTGCACAGTTGAAAACGCCAGGGGGTCGTTGAATACTTTCCAGCAGTACAATGCGTAGATGAGCGTGCCGAGGGGGATCAGCGCAACGGGTGCCAGTCTGGGCAGGGTCTGCCATAGCTTATGAAATATGTTTTGCCTGTCATCTAGTATGTCTTTGCTGGCGATCCATAGTTCGTACAGGTAAGGAAATACGAGCAGCAGACCGGCGGAGCGGGTGAGCGCGGCAAAGAGACCCAGCGCTCCCGCCAGCCACCATTTTTGACGACGCAGGGCAAGAAATGCGCTGGCGGTCAGCAGCAGGAAGAGGGATTCGTTATAGGGGGCGAAGAAAAAGAATGCGGTGGGGAAGATGCACAGGTAGAGGATGGTGCGCCGCCCAACATGCTCTCCAAGCATGTCGGTGGCGATTTGATACAGTACGAACAATGCTCCAAGCAGGGCCAGGTTGCTGAGAATCATGCCGATGGCAATATATCCCTGGTTGCCGATCAGCAACGCCCCCCCTTTGATGAGCAAGGGAAAGAGGGGGAAGAAGGCGGTGTCGAAGATGTTCTGGTAGCCGGATTGCGCGATCTGGGTATAGCGAGCGGCGTCCCAGTGATTCCACGAGGTGAGCAAGCCCATGATGTCTACTGGCTGTACCGGGTAGACGTGCGGCGGCACCGGAAACAAAATATAGCCAATATAGGTCATGGCAACCAGTAGCAAGCGAGTTGCAATGAAGAGCCAGAGTATATCAGTAATTGGAGCGCGTTTCATACGAGAACTTACCCTGTCGAAAAAGATATGTAGTCATGTCCTTTATTAGTAACGTATTGATGCAACTTTCAGGCACATTTTGGGGAGTGGGGATTACCAGGGCGACCGCGAGGGTCGCCCGTACCCTACTACGACGAAAGCCAGGGCGACCGCGAGGGTCGCCCGTACCCTACTACGAAGTGGCTCGCGAAGCTCGTAGAGGGTAGAGGCAATTTTCGTGGTTGATGTGGTTTATTGACTTTTTATTCCTCCAGCAGTTTCTCGATGCGCTTTTCGATGGTTTGCGCGGTTGGGAAGAATGCCGTTTCCTCTGGCGCGTTGTAGGGCGCGGCGGGGGCTGGCAAGGCGGAGATGAAGGCGGGTGTGCTATCGAGATCGTAGAAGCAGTTTTGCGTGATCCACGAGTGGATGTGACGACCGAAGCTGGTCAGGTCGGATTCTTCGGTGACGACGAGGACGCGGTTGGCCTCGCGGACGGCGCTGGCGACGGCTTCTTCGTCAAAAGGTGCCAGGGTGCGTAGATCGACGATGTCGATGGCACCGCCATGACGATTGACGATATCGGCGGCAGCTGTGCAGGATTCGAGTACCATCGTTCCCCAGCAGATGATGGCAAGCTGGCTGGCTCCGCTGCCGATGCGCACGCGCCGCGCCTTGCCGATGGGCAGCGTGTAGTAGGAATCTGGCACGTTCCAGTATGTCGATAGGGCCTCGATGATCTTGCCAGAGCTGTCTTTGGGCGGCTCCGAGCGATAGAGGCGGCCGCGTTCCAGAAAGACGACGGGTGATTGGGCGCGGGCGGCTTCGAGCAGAAGGCCTTTGGCGTCGAAGGGCGTAGATGGGCAGAGGGTTATCATGCCTGGTATGCTGGTAAACCATTGCTCACCGGCGTTGGAGTGTCCAAACGCGCCGCCACCTGCGCCGCCACTGGAGATGGGGCCGCCGCCGCCGCTGCCGGACTTGGTGCGAATAAGCAGAGGGACGGTCCAGTAGCCGAAGTTCTGGTAGCAGATGCGAGCGGCCAGGCGAATGGTTTGTGATGCTGACTGGTGATAATCCACAAATTGAATTTCAGCGCAGCGCGCCTTGCCATCATACATACCCGCGCCCGCTACGATGCCGATGATGACCTGTTCGTTTAACGGGCTGTTGATGGCGCGTCCGGGGAATTGCTTCACAAGTTGGGCGGTTGCGCCGAAGACGCCGCCTCTGGGGCTGCCCACATCCTGGCCGTAGACGAAGAAATTTTCGTCGCGTTTTGCCAGTTCCACCAGCGCTTCGTTGATGGCTCCCAGCATGGGCAGTTGTCTCTGTGCGCCGCGTGGGGTGTTCTCCACCCACGCCGGGATGTTTGCGATGTGCTGCATGATGCGTTCCGCCGTTGGTTCTGGCTCCTGTAGCACGATGTTTTCGGCGCGTTCAAGTTCGGCGCGTATTTCTTTGCGCATATGCTCGCTATCGCCTTCCTGAAGATAGCCCTGCTCGATGAGCCAGCGACCAAAGTTTTTCACAGGGTCCCTGGTGGCGGATGTGGCTTCTATCTCTTCCTTTGTGCGATAGGTTTTTATATCCGTGCTGCTGGAATGGGCGTCGAGCAGGCCCAGGCGCAGGTGCATCAAAACGGGTCCTTTGCCGGAGCGTACATGTTCGATCAGCCGGGCGCTGGCATGATAAGTGGCGATGGGGTCGGTGCCATCGACTTCTTCGGCATAGACGCCGCCGCCCCTGGCCCATTCGACCAGCGAACCGCTCCACTGGATAGAGGATGCAGTGGTGATGGCCCAGCCGTTATCCTCGACGACCATCAGGATGGGCAGTTGATGTACCGCTGCCTGGCGGAAGAGCGCATTGAAATCGTTGGTGGCCGCGCCACCGTCGCCGGTGGTGAACAGAATGATTTCGTCGCGCTGCTCTCGTTGCAGGGCAAAGGCTATGCCTCCGGCGAATGGAGCCAGGCCGCCCACTTCGCTGAAAGTGGGCAGGATATGTTGCTGTTTGCTGCTGTAGTGTGAGGGCATGTTGCGGCCAGCGCCCATAGGTCCGGTAGTGCGCGAGTAGGCTTCGCGCAGTGGCCCGGTGATGTCGCCGGTGCGCTGTAGCCACGCGGCCAGGTCGCGATAGTAGAGGGACATCCAATCGTCAGGGTTGAGGGCGGCAGTTACGGCTGCCATACTTTCGTGTCCGGCGCATCCAATATAAAAGGGAAATTTTCCCTGTGTTTTGCGTATTTTCAGAAGATCGTTCATGACCCGCGCCGTTAGCATCGTGCGGTACAGCGCGAGTATATCCAGCGGCTCTGCTGTGGTGGTCGGTTCGGTAGCTCTTATATTGACTGTCATGTTTATAACTGCCTTTCCGAATTGTCTCCATTGACATTTCTGGCGCGACTAATTTGTCTCAATTCGAGATAATTATAATATTCCAGGCGGTGAAAAGCAATGTATGCCAGTGAGTTCGGGCATGTTATAATGCAGCAAGCATGGTATGAGCTTAATCATAAGAGGGAGGCCGCGCGATGGACCTGATTATTCGACACGCGCGTCTGAAAGGCCAGGCGGGAAGCTGGGATATTGGCATCAATGGTGATCGCATTGTGGCTCTGGCTGAAGAGATCAGAGACGCGGGGAATATAGAAGTGGATGCGGCGGGGAATCTGGTGATGCCGACGTATGTGAATGGACACATTCACCTGGATAAGTGCTTTCTGCAAGAGAAGATGCGGCCTAATAAGGATTATACTTTTGGGGAGTGCCTGGAGTTGACGTGGGAGCATAAGGCGCATTATACGACGGAGGATATTCTGGAGCGGGCCGGACGCGCTGTTCAAGAAGGCATTCTCAATGGCACGACGGTCTTTCGGGCCTTTGCTGACGTGGATAGCTACACTGAATTGCGGGGAGTCGAGGGGTTGCTGGCGCTGCGAGAGCGGTGGCGCGATGTCGCGCATATTGAGGTGGTGGCGTTTCCGCAGGAAGGGATTGTGCGCGATGCTGGTACGAGGGAACTGCTGGAGGAGGCGATGCGCATGGGGGCCGATGTAGTGGGCGGTTTGCCCTGGTTCGAGATGCTTGACGACGAGGCGCGGGCGCATATCGATTTTTGCTTTGAACTGGCGAAACAGTACGATAAAGATATTCACATGCTGGTGGATGATACCGATAATCCGTTGAGTCGTTCGTTGGAATACCTGGCGGTCAAGACGTTGCGCGAAGGTTATCAGGGACGGGTATCAGCCAGCCATTGTGGGGCGTTAGCTGCTTATAACGAAACGCACGCCTATAAAGTGATGGATTTGCTCAAGCAGGCGAATGTCAGCATTAGCAGCAATCCGCATATCAGCCTGGTAGTGCAGGGACGATACGATTCGGAGCCGATACGGCGTGGAATTACCCGCGTCAAGCAACTCTGGCAGCATGGTGTGAATGTTTTTTCTTCTCAGGATGATGTTGCTGATCCCTTCTATCCATTCGGGCGCAATGACCAGCAAGAAGTTGTGAGCTATGTCTGTCATACCGCGCATATGGCTGCTCCGAGCGAAATTGAGGCTGCTTTTGATTTTGTGACCTACAATGCCGCGCGCGCTTTGCGTCTGCACGGTTATGGATTAGAGCCGGGGTGTAAAGCAGACCTGAATGTGCTGGCCGCGCCAACTGTTCGCGAAGTGCTGCGCTTGCAGCAGCCGCCCGGCTGGGTTATACGCGCGGGAAAGGTGTTGGCGCATACAACTTTACAGAGAGAATTTATAAGGTGAGAGCATAGCTGTGCAAAAACCGTTCCCTTCAACCATCCTCTATGGAGCCGATTACAACCCGGAGCAGTGGCCGGAATCGGTCTGGCAGGAGGATATGCGCTTGATGAAGGTGGCGCGTGTCAATATAGTCACGATCAATGTTTTCTCGTGGGCGTTGTTGGAACTCGCGCCGGATGAGTATACGTTTGGGCAGCTTGACCGCATTATGGAGATGCTGGCGGAACATGGCATCGCGGCGGACCTGGCGACGGCGACCGCAACGCCGCCCACCTGGATGAGCCGTATGTATCCTGACATGTGGCCGGTGACACGCGATGGCAAGCGGCTGAGTTATGGATCGCGCCAGCATTATTGTCCCAATAGTCATGATTATCGTCGCAAAGCTGGTGCGCTGGTGCGCAGGCTGGCGGAACGATACCGCGAGCATCCCGCGCTGGCGATGTGGCATGTCAATAATGAGTATGGGGATCATGTCAAGGCTTGTTACTGCGACGGTTGCGCGGTTGCTTTTCGACGCTGGTTAATGGCGCGCTATACATGGCTGCCTGAACTGAATGATGCGTGGTCAACGAGTTTCTGGAGCCAGCGGTACTTCGATTGGGAAGATGTCATGCCGCCGCGCCTCACGCCTGCCGGCAATAATCCGGGTCAGATGTTGGATTACCAGCGTTTTATGTCCGATTCTTTGCTGGAGTGCTACCGGTTGGAGGCGAATGTCCTGCGTGAAGTCACCCCTGCCATTCCTATTACTACGAATTTTATCGTTGCGTTTAAGCCGGTGGACTATTTTTCCTGGGCGCGGCACATAGATGTTATCTCGTTCGATTTGTATCCGAGGAATACAACGCCGCCCTGGGAGAATGCTTTCCGGCATGATCTGATGCGCTCACTTAAAAATGGACAGCCGCACCTGGTGATGGAGCAGACGCCGGGCCAGTTGAACTGGATGGAGCAGAATCCCCATAAGCGGCCTGGACGGATTCGCCTGCAAAGCTTGCAAGCGGTGGCGCATGGCGCGGATGGGGTGTTGTATTTCCAGTGGCGTCAGTCGCAGGGAGGCGCGGAAAAGTTCCACAGCGCCATTGTGCCGCACGAGGGAAGCGAGCGCGGGCGTATTTTCCGGCAGGCGGCACAGCCTGGCGCTGAACTTGAGCGCATCGCGCCTGATGTAGTTGGCTCGCGCATTCGAGCGGAGGTAGCTATCGTGATGGACTGGCACAACTGGTGGGCTGTCGAGTACCTGCCGGGGCCGAGCGACCGCCTGCGCTACCTGGAACAGGTGAAGCGCTGGTATGCTGCCCTGCACGGGCTGAACGTAGCGATTGATATAGTAGCGCCGGAGCATGATCTGAGCCAGTACCGTGTGGTGATCGCGCCTTTGCTTTATATGCTGAAAGCGGGAGTTGCGCAGAACCTTGAACGCTATGTCACTGCTGGAGGGACTTTGCTCACTACGTTCTTCAGTGGCATTGTCGATGAGCATGATCGCGTTACATTGGGTGGCTATCCTGGTGAACTGCGCAAATTACTTGGTATTTACGTGGAAGAGTTTGATCCCTGGACGGAAGAGATGAGCAACGAGGTTATTATCGCTGACGAGCCATTGCGGGGTAAATATGCCTGCGACCTGTGGGGCGAAGTAGTGCATCTTGAGGGTGCGCGCGCGCTGGGAGTCTTTGCTCGTGATTATTACGCGCATGGCCCGGCTTTGACGGTCAATCGCTCTGGCGAAGGTAGAGCATACTACGTGGCAACGCAGGTGAGTGATGAACTCGCATCTAAGCTGGCGAGAATGCTGTGCCAGCAAGCGGGGGTTGAATTGTTGATGGAAGTTGCCGAAGGGGTAGAAGTGACGCGGCGCGCACGTAGCGATGGGCGAAAGGTGTATTTTATATTGAATCATAACGACTCACCAGCGCCGGTCACGTTGCCCCAGGGAAGGTTTACGTCGCTGTTAGATGGGTTGGATTTTTCTGAACAGCTTGTGATTGCCGGGCGAGATGCGCTGATTTTACTGGAGAAATGAGGATCGAGCATTAATGAAGGAATTTGATTGGGCTATGTTTTACAAGCATACGCGGGAGCGTCCTCCCTGGCCGAGAATGATACGGGCGGCGTCTCTTGTTACGCACAGAGAACGCGCGCTTGACCTGGGTTGCGGAGCGGGACGCGATACGCGCTATCTGCTCGAGCAGGGCTTTCAGGTGATGGCGGTCGATGCGGATGCGAACGCGATGGCTATTCTGGCGACTTTTCCGCAGGAGAAATTACAGGCTGTACTCTCTTCGTTCGGCGATTTCGTGTTTGAGAGCTACGATAACTATAAGCTCATGTGTCGTTTGTGCCGAAGAAAAATATGAATGTATGAGTTGTATGAATTTACTGATCTTCCCCTATTTGCTGGTCTTCTATAGAACTGGCGCGTTGGGCGCGTAGCACCGCGGTTTGTTGATTGAGCAGGGCATCTACAATGCGCTCTCGATGCTTGGGGAGCGTGTTACGCGGCAGGGTACCGGGCGAGAAATACTCACATGCGCGGCTCTCTTCGGTGGACTGTAACTCGCCTCCGATCACTTTGCAGCGAAACGTGAGCACGACTTCTTGTTTTTGCGGTTTGGAGTAGACACCAACAAGGCGTTCAACCTGTACCTCTAAGCCTGTCTCTTCCCTTACTTCGCGGCAGGTCGCCTCTACGACCGTTTCGCCGATTTCCATACCGCCGCCGGGCAGGTTCCACCAGTCGATGTCGCGGCGGTGCGCCAGCAGCACCCGCTCAGCATCGAAGATCAAGGCATACACTCCAATGCGAAAGTGGTTCAGATTATCTGGCATATTTACTCTCCTTTGCCAGGCGAATGCGCGCCAGAGATGCTTCGCTGCGCTCAGGATGACACCACACCACCCCTGGCTGTCATCCTGAGCGCAGCGAAGCATCTCTGGCGGATGTATGGGTAATCAGCAGTT
>JADEYI010001698.1_pt1 | contig 14474 bp, 10 predicted proteins | sample 8542331 | NCBI WGS metagenome assembly JADEYI01 (sample SAMN16510988, study PRJNA670497) | mine drainage metagenome | isolation source: biofilm near Copperflume 1 | place: Germany: Marsberg coppermine Kilianstollen | collected 2018-02 | reverse complement strand
CTCGAATTCCGCGCTTTTTTCGTCTGTATTGCTTATATTTTCGCACAAAATTTAAAACTACCATACTAAGCCACTTAGTGTACACAATACACATAAAAATTGCATAAAGATGCGAGAAATTAGATAAATTGATGAAGAAAAGACTTGTAAATCGTAAAAAGATCGTGTATGCTAGCATCCGGTATCCGATCTCGGTCTGGCACACAGCGTCCGTCCAGCACTACACGCCCACGCTGTTAGGGGTGACAACAAACTGGTGACTCTGCAAGGATATGGACCCGGAAGAATACCAACATATCACAAGGAGGTCCCTGGTTTGAATTTCGAAGACAAAACCCTGAAATGTCGCGAATGCGGAAATGATTTCGTATTCACCGCAGGTGAGCAAGAGTTTTACCAGCAAAAAGGTCTGGTCAATCAGCCTGGCCGCTGTCCCTCGTGCCGCGCTGCGCGTCGCAATACGTCTGGCGGGATGAGTGGTCGCTCCGAGCGCGGCCCCCGCGAAATGCACACGGTTATTTGCGCCGAGTGCGGAGTGGAGACGCAGGTGCCATTCTTGCCCAAGAATGATCGCCCCGTCTATTGCAGCCCCTGCTACGATAAGGTTCGTGTTACGCGCGGCTAGGGCTACAAACGACCAAAAACTCTTCAAGCGCGCGAGAGATAAGACCAGGGTAGGTTCGTGGTCTTGTCTCTTTTTGTTGTCCACATTTCTCCACGTCTACTACATCAAGGGCTACCAGATATAACCAGGGCGGGGGCAGAGCCACCGCCCTGGCATCTTTCTGAACAATTCCGCCCCATGTTTTCAAATGTGTAACGCAGTGTATGCTTTATTCGTTGCATATGCAACGTACATGGTTATTGCATTGCGCTCGTTTGTGTTCTACACTATAGTAGAGAAACAATGTATGCCGCCCAGGGGTTTTGTACATGATGACAATCAATCCAGACGAGTCGGTCGCCATTTCGCGCATGACACTCGACGATTTGCTGGCTGAAACACGCCAGTATCTGTCTCCACCTGATCTGGAGACAATTCAACATGCCTATGAAATGGCGGACGAGGCGCACCGGGGCATCATGCGCCGTTCTGGCGAACCCTACATTTCACATCCCCTGGAAGTTGCGCTGCTGCTGGCTGATATGCGTATCGACGCCGATGGCATCGTGGCGGCATTGCTGCACGATGTGGTCGAGGATACCGATTGTACGCTGGATGATGTACGGGCGCGTTTTGGCGAAGCAGTTGCCGATATTGTAGACGGCGTTACCAAGTTTGATACACTGGCAGGCAAAAATAGCGCGCCCCCCTTTATGGCATCCCCGGCACCCGCGGCGTCCGGTCAGGGAAAACACCATACTCATGATGCCCCGGAAACTCCTGAGCAGATTGAACAACGACACTACCAGACCCGCGAACTGAAACGCCGCGAACGCTCCGAAACCGTGCGCAAAATGCTGCTGGCGATGGCGGAAGACCCGCGTGTGGTGGTGCTAAAACTGGCCGATCGCCTGCACAATATGCGCACCTTGAGCGTAATGAACCACTCGCAGCAGCAGAACAAAGCCCGCGAAACGCGAGAAATATACGCGCCGCTCGCGCGCCGCCTCGGTATGGCGCTGGTGCAGGCGGAACTCGAAGACCTGGCTTTCAGCTATCTGGAGCCGGAGAAATTTACTCGCCTGGCGAGCGCGGTCGAAGAGGAGAGGCGCGCACGCCAGCCTATTATTGACCAGATTTGCCGCTCTCTCGAAGAGGAGATGGACAAGGCCGGCATTTCCGCCGAAGTGCGCGCCTGGCCCAAGCACCTGTCCAGCATCAATCGCAAACTGGAACAGGGCGGCACCGAACTGAGCCAGATACACGACCTGGTTGCCTACCGTATCCTGGTAGACACCGTGCATGATTGCTACCTGGCGTTGGGACACATCCACGCGCTGTGGCGACCCAAAGATGGGCGCATCAAGGACTTCATCGCCACGCCAAAGGTCAATGGCTACCAGTCACTGCACACAACGGTGTTTTGCCTGGATAATCAACTGGCCGAAGTACAAATTCGCACGCACGAAATGGAGCGCATCGCCGATTACGGCATCGCCAGCTACTGGTACCTCAAGGAGCGCGGCGGAGCGCGCCTTTCCACGGGCGAGATGATTACCTGGATTGAGCAATTGCGCGAGTGGCAGCGCGAACTGCCCCAGAACGCCGATGAATTTGTGGAGGCGGTCAAGGGAGACATTTTTCAAGAGCAGATCTTCGTGTTTACCCCCAAAGGTGAGGTAAAAGACTTGCCCCGTGGATCAACGCCGCTCGACCTGGCCTATCGCATTCACTCCGACATTGGCGATCACTGCGCGGGAGCGCGCATCATCACCAACCTGGAGGAGAGCGGACGCCTCATAACGCGCATTGTGCCGCTTGATTACGAACTCAAGGGCGGCGAAATCGTCGATATCATGGTCAGTTCAGACGCGCACCCGACGCGGGAATGGCTCTCTTTCGCGCGCACCACATCTGCCCGCGCCAAGATTCGCCGCTACCTGAAAACCTATGAGCGCGATGTGAACCTGCACCTGGGACGCGAGCGACTTGACCTGGCGTTGAAAGCAGCCGGCGCGGCGGGCTTACGCGCAGTCTCGTATGACGACTTGCTGCTTGCCAATACCACTAAGAAGTACAGCCTTCCCGATGATCTGTTTATTGCCCTGGGACGCGATGAACTCGGCGTCGGCAAAGTAATGGAATACCTGATACCGCTGTTGCAGCAACGCGGCGAGATCAAGTCCGAAGCGGATATGCCGAAGAATGGATATCATCAAAACGCGAGCGAGGGTGAGAGCGAGCTGTCGCAGGTGGTTGTCAATCTGGCTCATTGCTGTTGCCCGTTGCCGGGCGATACCATCGTGGGGTTGCTCAATCCCAATAAAGGCATCGTCGTGCATCGCAGCGATTGCCGCACCTTGCGCCGCTATCGCGGACACGAGTCTGACCGCCTGCTAGAGATCAACTGGCTCGTCATCGAACCCCGGCGATACCGCGCGCCTATCATTATTGTGGCGCATGATCGCGCCGGGCTATTGCGCGACGTGGCGGCTGTGGTGGCCGACGCGGGCATCAATATGACATCAGTCGCATCCACCACTACTGTTTCATTGCAAAAAGCTGTGATTACTGCTACATTGGAGATAGAAGCTATCGACCAGATTGAGCCTGTTTTTGAACGCTTGCAACAGGTACCAAATGTGGTGAGCGTAAAGCGAGATCTTGGTCGCGGCGTCCATTCCTGATAATAGTCTCTTACGGAAACGTTCATGATACATATGTCTACAAGCGGACGCGATCAATCGCGTCCTCACACACCGGAATTAGCAGGCGAACAGGCCCAACAATTACTGAACACCGTTCGACAGGACATGTCACCGACCGAGGCCTTGCAGGTCACACAGGCGTTTGAGCTTGCCTGGAACCTGTGCGGTGAGTCCCCTGGTGAAAAAGGGCTGACCCTTATCGAACATGCCCTGGCGATAGCAACCATTCTGGCTGAAATGCACATTGACGCGGTTGGCGTAGCCTCCGGCTTAATTTTTGAGGCGGTTGACGCCGATCTAGTCTCACTCGAGCGCGTGGAAACCATGCTGGGCGCAGCCGTAGCGCGCGTCGTGGGCAGTATGTTACGCCTGAATATTCTGGAACGCAAAAAGCGCGCCGGCGCGCAATTTATCGCGCCCGACAGAACAGGCGCGGCAAACTACGCCACCGGCGAGGGCGAAAATAACCGCGAGCAGAAAAAACAGCGCATCCGCGATGCCCTGCGCCGCCAGCAGGCCGAGACCGTGCGCAAAATGTTCTTCGCCATGTCCGAAGACCCCCGCGTCGTGCTGCTCAAGCTGGCATACCGACTGCACGCCATGCGCCTCATCGCCCGCAATGCCTATCCTGTTGACCAGCAAGAGATATTGACGATGGCGCAGGAAACACGCGAAATTTACGCGCCACTGGCAGGGCGTCTGGGCGTTTCCCGCGTTGAAAGCGAACTGGACGACCTGGCTTTCCAGGTACTGGAGCCTGATAAGTACGCCTGGGTACGCGATCGAGTTGAGGCTGAACGCAAGCAGCGGAGCGCATATGTCGAGCGCGTGTGCAACATGCTGGACGAAGAGATGCAAAAACTGGGCCTGCACGCCGAAGTCTCCGGGCGCGTCAAACACCTGTACAGTTTCTTCAAGAAGCTGCGCCATAACGCGGGCGATGTCGATCGCCTGGAAGACCTTAAGAAGACTGCCGATTTTAGCCAGATTCATGACCTCGTGGCTTTCCGTATTCTGGTTGACTCTACTCCCGACTGCTACGTCGCTCTGGGTCATGTGCATGGCCTGTGGAAGCCCAAAGATGGGCGCATCAAAGATTTCATCGCTAACCCCAAGCCCAACGGCTACCAGGCCTTACACACCACAGTCTTCTGCCTGGATGAGCAGTTGGTAGAGATTCAAATCCGCACCTTTACCATGCACGAGATAGCGGAATACGGCGTCGCCATGCACTGGCATTATAAAGACGTGGGAGACCGCGCTTCAGCCTCGGCCAAAGAGTTACTGTCCTGGTTGCGCAAGCTCGCCGACTGGCAGCGCGAGATGCGCTCTGCCACCAGCAACGATAGCGAATTTGTCGAGGCGGTGCGTGACGAGATTTTTGAAGAGCAGATCTTCGTGTTTACGCCCAAAGGCGAGGTCAAAGACCTGCCCGTCGGCTCGACTCCGCTCGATTTCGCCTATCGCATCCACTCCAAAATCGGCGACAAGTGCGCCGGCGCGCGTATCATTTCTGAAAGCGGCAGCGGCGATAACGAACGGCTGGTAACGCGCCTGGTACCACTGGATTACGAACTGAGAAGCGGCGAGATTGTCGATATCGTCACCAATCGTTCCGCGCACCCAACACGTGACTGGCTCAACTTCGCTCGCACAGCAGCCGCGCGCAGCAAGATTCGCCGCTACCTCAAAATTCACGAGCGCGACATCAACATTCAAATTGGGCGCGAACGCCTGGATCGCGAACTCAAAATCACGGGACTGCGCGGCGTCGAGATTTTGACCGAGGATGCGCAAAACTGGCTGCTGACCGAGTTCCGCAAAGAATCGTTTGAAGACCTGCTGGCCTCCATTGGCGGCGACGATATCCGCCAACACGCGGTCGCTGTCAAGCTGGCCGACTACTTCCAGCAACGCGCTGGCAAAGAGCCAAAAGAGGTAGAAGACATCCTCTCGCTGCCAACTTTAATCAAAGCCGTCCCATCCGCGCGTTTACAGGTCGCAGGAGTTAGTGGCCTGATGACCAGCCTGGCAAACTGCTGCAACCCACTGCCGGGCGACGAAATCGTCGGCTTTATCAGTCGCGGCAAGGGAGCCATTATCCACCGCGCCAACTGCAAAAACATCGAGCGATACCGCGAACGCGAACGCGAACGCCTGGTAGATGTAAGCTGGACCAGCATGGGCCAGCAGCGCTACCTGGCCCCCGTAATCATCCGCGCCTATGACCGTTCGGGCCTGATTCGCGACATCGCCACCGTCGTCTCTGAAGCAGGCGTCAACATGACCTCGGTCAGTTCAAATGTAAGCACAGGCAAACAAGAAGCAACCATTAACACGACATTGGAGATTGATAGCCTCGAGCAGATGCAGAAGGTTTTCACGCGGTTGGAGAGAGTGAAAGGGGTGCTTGGAATAGAACGCGATTTGGGGAAGATCAAGAAAAAATAAGGGACCAGGTGAAAGGTTCCCGACCGCCGGTTGGGGACTTTTCACCTGGTCTCTTACTAATTTTTTATCCGCGCAGCCGCTCCAGCACAGGGGGCTGGCGCAACTTCGCCAGCGCACCGGCTTCGATCTGGCGCACGCGTTCGCGGGTAATGCCCAGCTCGCGGCCAACCTGCTCAAGCGGGTGGGCCTGGCTGTTGCCCAGGCCAAAGCGCAATTGCAAGACAAGACGTTCGCGGGGGGTGAGCACCGATTCGAGCACGCGCTGCACTTCGTCTTTGAGGGTCTGCGTGGTGGCTATATCCTCTGGCGAAGCCGATTCGGTATCGGCCAGTACGTCGCCCAGTTCCTGCTCCTCGTCTTCACCAACGGGTAATTCCAGAGAAACAGGCGCGCCGGGGGCGGCCTGTAGTTCAACCATGCGAATGGGGTCAAGCCCGGTGGCGTCGGCCAGTTCCTGCTCGGTAGGTTCGCGACCAAGTTCTTGCAGGAGACGCTGGCGTTCGCGGCGAATGCGATTCAAGGCGGTATTAACGTATACGGGCAAGCGAATAGTGCGGCCCTTGTCAGCCACTGCGCGGCTGATAGCCTGGCGAATCCACCACGTTGCATGGGTGGAGAAGCGATGGCCGCGCCGCCAGTCGTAGCGTTGCACGGCGCGAATCAGACCAATATTGCCTTCTTGAATCAGGTCGAGCAGCGTCAACCCGCGTCCGACGTAGCGTTTGGCGATGCTCACCACCAGGCGCAAGTTTGCCAGGATGAATTGCTTCATGGCATCGCGGTCACCCGCTTCGATGCGTTTGGCAAGTTCGACTTCGCGCTCGTGGGTAATCATCGGCACGCGGCCAATTTCGCGGAGGTAGGTCATCACCGCGTCCGACTCGCCTGCATCGGCGGTGTTAGGCGTATTTTCGTCCTGATCCTCGGAACGACGACGGCGCATGGACACACGTCGCGAAGGGGTGATTTCTTCGGCACCCATCGTCGGTAGGGAAAGGATTGAAACGGTTTCCAGTGTGGGCGAAGTAGGAAGTTTGGTTAACTCCTCCTGAGTTTCAGGCGCTTCTTCTAGTTCGAGAGGCGCGGTGTCCATGTTCGCGATATCCTCTTCTAGCTCCTGTTCATCCTTGCCAGGGCACTCCCCGTCGTCTTCACTATATTCCATCTCCTTCTTCATGAACCGGTCTACGATCTCATCGTATTGTCGGGTCAGGTCAGGATTTGCTGGTTGTTTTTCATCCAGGGTAAGCATAGCGCCAGTGGTTACTGGCTGTACATCAATCATATTGCGCCCTCCATGAACAGTAGTATCTCAAGCAGCAAGATAGCAGTTTCTTCCGTCGGTCTGGTCCTACACTCAGGGAAAATAGTCCTTCGTTTTGAACGATGGGTCCGAAAACCGAGTGGGAGGAAGTCTATGACGCACACAATCTGTCTTTCTACTATAAAGAAACACAGAGCAACCGGAAAATATTCCTAACGTTACTACCATTATACCTCAAAATTGGCCTTTCATCAACTGTCCCGAAGTATTGACGCGCAGGCCATTATTCTGCTATACTGCCTATGTCTACAAAGACGGGGCGTAGCGCAGCCCGGTAGCGCACCACAATGGGGTTGTGGTGGTCGGAGGTTCAAATCCTCTCGCCCCGACCAGTATACGTATCCATCAAGAGCAACCTTCGGGTTGCTTTTGTATATATACGAATAAGCATAGACCAATGTTGCACATGTGTAACGGTAATCTATGCTCACATATTCCTGATGGTTTTTGACAATCAAAATCGGCCCTTCCTCACAACTACTTCCTTCGCGCAACTTCGCCCAAAAAGACTGCTTTCACACGTCCCTGCGCCCTCATACCGGCTCCCCAGGCTCGTTCGATGGAGGGGCGGGAACGGATGTTGAAATAGGTAGTGGCGCTTGCGCCGCCCGCGTCCCAAATTGGACAGATTGGTTCGTTAGTAGCGTAGCAGGCGCGGGTGTTTCGCTGCTAATGGAGACGATCACGCCACCTACGATGGCAATCAGGCCACCGAGTGCCTGTATGGTAGTCATGGAATCATGCAGGATGAGCAGGGCAAAGATAGTAGCGAACAGGGGTACGGTTTGTGTGATGGCCGACATTTCCCAGGCATGAATAAGGCGCAATCCTTCCTGCTGGATGATGTAGCCGAGGCAGAAGTTGGTAACGATATACAGGGGCAGGACGATCAACAGCGTCGGAAGTGAAGGTTGCCATTGTATCGAATGCGCGCCTCCTATGATCAATTGAAATGCCAGTATGGGCAGCAGGGTAGCCGCTCCCAGCAAGAGACGAATAGCCACCAGTGGCAAAGAATCGATACGGGTTGACAGGCGTTTGGCAGGAATAAAGCTAAAGCCAATACCGATTGAACCGAGCAGGACGAACACATCACCCACGCCGCTTCCCGGCGTAATTGCCTGTGTCCCCTTCAAGACCACCAGCACGCCGCCAGCAAGCAGCAGCAAGGTACCGGTGCCCTGCTTGAGGCCGATACGTTCCCTCAGCAGGATAAAAGCGAAGAATAGCCCGGCTATACCGTTGAATTGCAGCAAGAATCCGCCCACCAGCGCGCTTGTGCGGGCAAACCCCGCCACAATGACGAGCAAAGACAGCGACGTTCCAGGACACGCGAGCAAGAAAAGGTCCAGCCAATCCCGGCGCTCAAAGCTACGCAATGCTTTGAAAAGAGGCGCGCCCGTCAACAAAACAATCAAACTGACAAACAACCCACCAATTGAGAGGTTCAAGAAGGCTACGACGGTTGCATCGATCTGTTTCCCCAAAAGCTGCACCAGCACAGCGCCCAGTCCAAAGAGGAGGGAGGCGATGAAGGCATAGCTGATACCACGCAGGTGCATACTTCTATCCCTGATCTAGTGCAACAATAGTTCGCGGCGTTCGAGCCAGTTGCCTGCCAGCCAGACCAGCCCGACAACATAAAGCGCCACAAGCAAGAAGATGGCAGTCACAGGTATCTCCATTGTAGTAATATGTGTTGCAGGAACAGTATACCATCTCAGTCAGGTGCGCTTGCGGGTAAAGAGTCAAATGCAATACTTTTGGTTGGCGAGCGTCTTTCCGGTAAATACTTGCTATTTGAAGGGCGAAAGCTTATGCTGCTTCATACAGTATCATTTTATGTATGGGAGGAACGTATATGCCGGTGCCGCTTGTTACCTGTGATAACCTGGTAAAAATATATAAGGTCGCCGACCTGGAAGTGGTGGCGTTGCAAGGATTGGACCTGGAAGTGATGCAGGGGGAGATGATCGCCATTGTTGGCGCATCGGGTTCCGGCAAATCCACGCTCCTGAACATTCTGAGCAGCCTTGATCTGCCCAGCGCGGGTACATGTCTTGTCGATAACCAGGACCTGACCCGCTTAAGCGCGGCGCAGCGCATTCATTACCAGCGCTATACCGTCGGACACGTGTGGCAGCAGAGCGGGCGTAACTTGCTGCCGGAGTTGAGCATCCAGGCTAACGTCGAACTACCGCAGGTGTTGGGAGGAGTCGACCCGACCAGCCGCGCCCGGCACGCCGTGGAATTGCTGGAACTGGTAGACTTAAAAGGCATGGAGCAGAAACGGCCAGATCAGCTTTCGGGCGGCGAACAACAACGCGCCGCCATCGCCGTGGCCCTGGCAAACCAGCCCAAACTCTTGTTGGGTGACGAGCCAACGGGCGAACTGGACTCCACCACAGCACGCGACATTCTGGCGCTGCTCCGCACCGTCAATCAAGAGTTGGGCATCACCATTATTATCGTGACCCATGATATCGCCATCGCGTCGGTGGTAGACCGCACCATTGCCATCCGCGATGGGCGCACCAGTACGGAAACCGTGCGCCGTGAAGCCCCGCTGGCGGAGACAGAAAGCGAGTACACACCGTTACCCAGCGCGGTAATCGGCCTGCCGAGCCAGACGCACCGCGAGTCGGTACTGATCGACCGCGTGGGACGCCTGCAACTCCCCAAAGAGGCGCTGGAAAGCATCGCCTTTAATGGACGGGCCGAAGTGCGTATCGTGGGCGATCACGTCGAAATATGGCCGACCGGCAACGGAAACGGTACACCTGCCAGTGGAACGGCGCAAAATGGACAACAAGCACCGCAAGGAGAGGTAAATTGATGCAGGATACAGCCAGTTCAACCAGCGCGGACGAAACAGCCCTGAAAACCGTCGCGGAGGCGCGAGGAGTGACACGCGAGTTCCGCGTGGGTAGCGTAATGGTGCAGGCGCTGCGCGGCATCGACCTGCGCGTCAAACCAGGCGAGTTCGTAGCTTTGCGGGGCCGTTCCGGTTCCGGCAAAACCACGCTGCTCAACATCCTTATCGGACTGGATAATCCCACTGCCGGACATGTATTCATTCTTGAGCGCGACCTTGCCACCCTGGGCGAGGACGCCCGCGCCCGCTTGCGCCGCGAGAGCATCGGCATGATGTTCCAGAACGCCCACCTTTTCCCATCGTTGACAGCGCAGGAAAACGTGGAACTGCCCCTGCGCCTGGCGCGGGCGGAATCTGCCGAACGCATTCGGCTCGCGCGCGAAGCGCTTGAACGAGTGGGGCTGGCCGCCCGCGCACATCATCGCGGCCTCGAACTCTCCGGCGGCGAGCAGCAGCGCGTCGCCCTGGCACGCGCCCTGGTGCATTCCCCGCGCTTCATCGTAGCCGACGAACCTACCGGCAACCTCGACTCCATGACGGGCCGCACCATCGCCGCCCTGCTGCGCGAGACCGCCCACAACGGCGGCATCGGCCTGCTGGTCGCCACCCACGACAACACCATCGTCGAGTCCACCGACCGCGTACTACAAATCAGCGACGGGAAGATCCTGGAGTGATTAGAGCCACTTCTTACCGTAGAGTAGTTCGCCATAGAGCAGCAGATTCGGTTCGCCCGTCGCCGAAATATTGCCACGATTCCGCGTGATAAACTCGCGCAGGCTTTGCTCTGTCACATACAGCGTTCCCAACTGTTTGATCTCGTCTTCTTCCGGCACGCGCGTTTTGACCTCGGCCAGGGAGATATGCAGGCGGGTGAGAAAACAGAGTTCGGCGTGAGGCGTTGCCGTGTCGTAGACCAGCCCCAGGCAATAGTGTTCCGCAATATCGGCGAACTGGATGCCCGTTTCTTCGCGTATTTCGCGGCGCATAGCCCCAATTGGATCAGGCCTCCCGTTTTCCAGGCTATCGCGACCGCGTTCAAAGAAGCCACCGTTGACGTGATAGCGTCCAACATACACATCGACGCCCTGCCGTTTATCGAGCAAGATGTAGCCGTCGCCTGTCTCCATTACAGAACAGACGGCCAGCGCGTTACCAAGTTCCTGCCGCAGCCGACCCCTTGAGAACGCCGGTACGCGCGTAGTGACGTATTCTTTGTAGCAGGTATCTCCCAGCGTCAAATGCAAAGCGCCATCCACGCTCGTTTCGGCATCCACAAAACGGTAGAGCGGAGCATCAAATAGTGAAATGCCTCGTTCCTGCGCCTCAACCAACTTTTGCGCCCACAGGGTATCCATCCACTGCTGAATAGCCGGGCTGGTGGGCATACACAGGGACGGGTGATAGGTGATGATAAGTTGATCGGGCCGGAAGAGACCTCTCGCCAGTATTTCAAATTCACGCACGTTATTCCCACTCAATGGTAGCAGGCGGTTTCGAGGTAATATCATACACCACGCGGTTGACGCCTGGCACTTCGTTGACGATGCGATGGGAGATGCGGCCCAACAGGTCGGGTGAGAGACGCGCCCAGTCTGCCGTCATGAAATCGCCGGTAGTGACGGCGCGCACCGCTACCACGCTGGAATAGGTACGCAGGTCGCCCATCACACCTACACTTTGCAGGGGCGTGAGTACGGCGAAGGCCTGCCCAAGTTCGCGGTACACTCCGGCGCGACGAATTTCTTCGATGAGGATGGCATCAGCAGCGCGCAAGGTTTCAAGCTTTTGCCCATCTACCGCTCCAATGATGCGAATAGCCAGGCCGGGGCCGGGGAAAGGGTGCCGCCACACCCACTCTTCGGGCAAGCCGAGTTGCAGGCCAATTTCGCGCACCTCGTCTTTGAACAGCAAACGCAGCGGCTCAACCAGTTGAAACTGCATATCTTCAGGCAGGCCACCCACGTTGTGGTGCGTTTTGATGCGCGTAGCGGTGGCGGCGGTATCATGGCTGGTGCTTTCGATCACGTCGGGATAGAGAGTTCCCTGGGCCAGAAATGCGCTAGAGCCTCCCTCTTTCGCCAGCAGCGCGGCCTCTTCCTCGAAGACGCGAATGAACTCCGCGCCAATGATTTTACGCTTCTGTTCGGGGTCGCTCACCCCGGCCAGTTTCGCCAGGAAACGCTCCCGCGCGTCAACAACGACCAGCGGGATATGCAGGTGGCGGCTGAACGTCTCGACGACCTGCTCGCGCTCACCTGCTCGCAAACAGCCTGTATCCACAAAGACGCAGGTAAGTTGATCGCCCACGGCGCGATGCGCTAACAGCGAAGCGACCGCCGAATCGACGCCGCCTGAAAGCCCGCTGATGATACGCTCCCCCTGCACGCGCTGGCGAATCTGCGCCACCGACTCGTCGATAACGGACGCGGTGGTCCAGGTGGGTTCGCAGCCGCAAATACGGTAGAGGAAGTTGCGTAGTACCTGTTTACCCTGCGGCGTATGCGACACTTCGGGATGGAATTGCAACCCGACCAGGCCCTGGGGGCTGGCGATGGCCGCAACAGGATTGCTCTCGGTACAGGCCAGTGTATGAAAACCGGCGGGTAATTGATCGACGCTATCGCCATGGCTCATCCAAACAGGAATGCGGATAGCATTCGTAGCTGGAGGCTGGTCGAGCGGATTAGTCTGGGCAGATGTGGCATCAATACCGGCAAAGATACGGAAAAGCTGCGCATCATTAGCTGCGTCGAATAGCGTTTCCAGCGTGGCCGGGCCGTATTCGCGGCGTCCGTTGGCCAGCGCGACGTGTCCGCCCAGTTGATGAGCCAGCAGTTGCATACCATAGCAAATACCCAGGACGGGCAGACCACTATGAAGTATAGCGGGATCGCACAGGGGCGCGCCCTCGTCATAGACGCTGGCCGGACCACCTGAGAGAATAAAGCCGCGAATATCCAGCCGCTCCTGTGATTGCAACTGCTCCAGCGTGGCGCTGGCGGGTACCAGTTCGCTGTACACATGCAATTCACGCACGCGGCGCGTAATGAGGCGGCTATATTGCGAGCCGAAATCAAGCACGATAATGGCCTGGCGACGTTCCCGGGTTTGCATAGTGTGTTTCCTCTAACTGCGCGGGCCGCCTGCGACGTAAATAACCTGCCCGCTCAAGAAACCGGCATCCTCGGAAGCGAGGAAGGCGATCACGTTGGCGATGTCGCGTGGCTGACCGACGCGGCGCACGGGAATTGTTTTAGACGCCTGCTCGATCACAACATCGGGGTCATACCCCTGACGGCGCGCGGTCGAGCGCGTCATTTCGGTATCGATAAAACCAGGCGCGACAGCGTTGGCGGTGATGCCAAAGGGACCCAGTTCGATGGCAAGCGTGCGCGTTAAGCCCTGCAAACCGGCTTTGGCAGTAGAATAGTTGGACTGGCCGCGATTGCCCAGCGCCGATGTCGAGGAGAGCGAGATGATACGCCCGTATTTCTGCTCGACCATATATTTCTGCACGGCGCGGCTGCACAGAAACGCGCCTTTCAAATGCACGTTCATGACGGTGTCCCAGTCCTCTTCGGACATTTTGAAGAGCAGGTTATCGCGCAACACCCCCGCGTTGTTGACCAGAATATCGAGGCGCCCAAAATGACTGGCGGCTTTATCAACAGCGTGCTGCACCATCGCGCTATCGGCAACATTACAATGCAATACCAGCCCCTCGCTGCCAACTTTGCTCAGTTCAGTAGCAACCTGCGCGCACCCTTCAGTATCCAGATCGGCGAGGGCCACACGCGCACCCTCTTCCGCCATACGCAGCGCGGTAGCCGCTCCGATGCCGCGTCCCGCTCCGGTAACAAAGGCGACACGCCCTTCAAGTCGTCCCATGTGACATACTCCTTTGCTTTCAATTTGCTGAAGTTCAAGGTAATGACTGAGTATATCACATGCACGAGCAAAGCCAGGGCGACCGCGAGGGCACACTGGCTTTGTTTTTAGAATATATATAGCGGGAACAGGATTCGAACCTGCGACCTCCGGGTTATGAGCCCGACGAGCTAACCACTGCTCTATCCCGCGTCGATGATGCGCCTTATTCCATGTGAAATGGTAGCGGGGGAAGGATTCGAACCTTCGACCTTTGGGTTATGAGCCCAACGAGCTAACCACTGCTCCACCCCGCGTCGGCTTGTATATCATACAACAGACTTTGCGAGTTGTCAACCTGACCACCATTGATACTATTGATATCTGAAATGGAACCATTGTATCATAGGGAAAGGACTTCCGAGGAGAAGAGGCAATATGGAATTATTAGGGCCAACAAAGAAACAGTTGGGAGAACGAAGTCAGGCGCATATCATTGCACGATTGCTGGAAGTGGGATATACCGTCCTTACTCCCTACGGGGATAGTTCTCGCTATGACCTGGTAATTGAGGATGCTAAGGGTCAGTTCTGGCGTGTCCAGTGTAAGACTGCGTGGATAGAAGGGGGAGATGATGGGTAT
>JADEYI010001697.1_pt1 | contig 14482 bp, 8 predicted proteins | sample 8542331 | NCBI WGS metagenome assembly JADEYI01 (sample SAMN16510988, study PRJNA670497) | mine drainage metagenome | isolation source: biofilm near Copperflume 1 | place: Germany: Marsberg coppermine Kilianstollen | collected 2018-02 | reverse complement strand
AACCTGAGCGGTGGCGCAGCGACATTCACGACGACCGCTTTGCCCGTCGGGACCGATGCAATCACTGCCAGCTATGGCGGCGCGACGACCTTCGCGGCATCGAGCGGTAGCGCCAGCGTGACTGTGAACTCGGCCACGCCCGCAGGCTATACCGTCGTTCCGACATCGGCCACCTTGAGCGCGACACAAGGCCAGGCAGTCAGTACTACCCTGTCGCTGAATCCTGTCGGCGGCTATAGCGGGACGGTGGTCTTCAGTTGCCAGGGCCTGCCGGCCAATGCGGCCTGCGTCTTTGCCCAGAACCCGGTCAAGCTGACGGGAAACAATCAGCCGGTGCATGTCGGGCTGAGCATCCAGACCAGCGTCCAGCAGACGCGAATCGAAGCCACTCCCGCGCCAACGCAAAGTCCGCTCAGTCCGATCCTGCCCGCGCTGGCCTTCTGGTGGCCAGGAGGACTGGCAGGGCTTACTGCCTTTGGACGCAAGCGAAAACTCTCGAAGATTCAGCAGCGAGGGTTGCATCTCTGTCTGCTGCTTTTGATCACCGGAGCGTTCGCGGCAGGGCTGTCCGGCTGCGGCAGCGCCGGCTTCAACCCCTATGCAACGCCTGCTGGCACTTCCACCGTGACGGTACTGGCGACGGCGACTTCGGGAGCCAACGTCACCACGCAGACCGTGGCCCTCACCCTCACCATTGCGCGGTAGGAGAAAACATGCGGAATTTCTGGACACTGCTTCTCTGTTGCGCGCTGTTGCCCATAGCAGCTACGGCGCAGAATGCTTTGCAAGCCGCGAACACATCTACGAGTCCGTGGCGATCTCCCTACACCTATCGCGGAGACAAAACTGCGGCCATCGCCGCGCCGATTGAGATCTCCATCGGCTACAGCTACCTGCAGGCGACTGCGAAAGGCGCGGGCTTGTCGATGAATGGCGGCAGCACCGAGGTCGCCTTCCATGCCTGGCGCTGGTTCAGCGCTGTCGCCGACCTGACCGGAGAACGCACCGGTAGCGTGAACGGCGGTCCGCAGGGACTGTCGCTGGTTTCCTTCACCGCAGGGCCACGCCTCACCTATCCGATCCATCGTCGCTATGCGCCGTTTATGCAATCGCTCTTCGGTGCCGTACACGGCTTTGACAGCTACTTCCCGGTCACATCCGGTTCGACCGGTGCGGCAAGCAGTTTTGCGCTGCTTGCCGGCGGCGGGCTGGATATTCGCATGAAATCCTGGTTAGCCATTCGACCGGTGCAGGCCGATTACTTCCTCACGCAGCTACCGAACGGACGCGACAACCGTCAGAACAACCTCCGCCTCAGCGCCGGAGTCGTCTTTCGCATCTGGTAAGAAATCCACGTACCGTAGGATTCTTGCCTCGAAAAAGAGAATTCGCCCCGATGGGTGAACGAAAGGTGTAGGTTGACACTTCGATTGATCAGACCGAATTGTCGATGTATCGACAATTTGTTGCAGCGGGAATCTTCAATGATTTTGTTGCTTCGATAGGAGAACGCCCCTCATTGGCTAAATGAGGATTTGTGCGGCACCCACATCTTCCTAAGAATGTGATCAATATAAAGAAACGTTGCTCAGCCATCGCCTCGGCTACAGCGGTTGTCGTCGAGGGTTTCTCTGGAAACGATGTTGGACCTGGGACGTGCGGACCTGGCAAACCAGATAGCCCATGCAGGATTGAAGGGTTTGGAAGGAAGCGACCGATGCTTCATATGATTGAATGGAGCACTCCATAATAAACAAGTCATGGGGCGATGGCTGGCATCAATTCTGTAGTTGATCGTTGCCAATGCTGTCTTGGTTTGCATCGCTTTATACTCTCGGACGCTTGACCTGTGGGTTCGAGGTATGGATTCATGAGCTCCATTTCAGCCAGAATAACCGGCAGCTTTGGGCAAAACTCAAACCGACAAACTACCGATCTGGTGGCCAGTTCAGCATACTTACGTGGATGAATCCCGATTCGCATTATCAAGTGCGATGGAATGGAATCGCTGCTGCCTTTACGATATTGCACGATGGACTACTGCAAATCCAGTTGCCATATAAACCGCAGGCAGGCGTTCTGCGCATAGAGCACGCTGAAGGCAAAACAAAGGGTGGCTAGGCCCACGATTCCGGGAGCAATTCTTAGCAAAATTAAATGGCAATTATCCCTTCACATGGGGTATTCCGCTGGGTTGAGGCATGGCGAAGCGATCCCCCTAAAGCCAGAAGCGCGTTGACCGGGCTGCTTTCACCTCAAAATGATTCAGGTTGAATGGGAGAGAGACGCTCAGGCCAACTCATATGAATTTGTAACTGAGCCAAACAGCGGTTAGACATGTAGATTCCTCCAAGCCAGAGCCAGAATCTCCAGGGAAATCAGAGTGTCACGTTCGGGCTACAGCCGAACGGCGACCCCAGTAAATTACGCAACAGACACACATCCCACTGGGTGTAGCCCCGCGTGGGATGTGTGTCGTGCCGGTCTTTCTTTGTACGCCCATGCCGTGCAGGCAGGGCTTAGAAGTACAGCTTCAGCGCCACCTGCATCGAACGGGCGCCACCTATCTGATAGATCGAGCTCAGTCCTCCCAGTTGCGTGTCCTGAGTGGTGTAGACCTGCCCAAACAGCGGTCCGTTGGCAAGCGAGTTGTAGATGGAGCCGAAGCTCGGATGATTGAAAATGTTGTACGCCTCCGCGCGGAATTGCAGGCCCACACGGCCGGTGAACGGGAAGTCCCGTCGCAGCGTCACGTCCGCCTGCACGGCGTCATAACCGCGGGCGGAGTTGCGGCCAGAGTCGCCTTCGATCACGTTGCCATTGGCGTCAACTCTCTCCTTGAACCCAGCCGGGTTGATCTGACGGCCGGTTGCCACCAGTGGATTGTGGATGTAGAGGGGCTGGGAAGCGATGCGGTCCGGATGAAACAACAGTCCCTGGCCGGAGCCGCTATCGATTGTTGCATTGGCAGTCAGATCGACGGGGAGCGCCGAGCGCGCGGAGATGCGCGCGTCGACGGCCCAGTGTTTGAGGGCATACGCTACCCAATGGTTGCTGTAATGTCCAGGGACCTCATAGGAAAGTGCCGCCTGGAAATTATTGCGGATGTCGAAATCCGATGGCCCGCGCTCCAGTTCGTACACGGTGAAGTTGGCGCTGGCATCATCCAGCGAGTGCGACCAAGTGTAAGACAGCAACGCCTGGAGACCGTTCGACAACGCACGCTGGTAGCGCACCTGAAGAGACTGGTAGTTGGAGCTGGCACGGTTAGTGGTCAGATATAGTCCGTTACCTGCACTGAAGTTTGGGTTTCCCAGCAGGTCCGGGCGATAGAAATCCTGCACCAGAAGGCGGTGGGAAATTGAAGCGACATAGTTCAGGTTGAGCGTCTGCTGCTCGCCCAGTTGCTGCTCAACCGATGCGTTCCATTCCACCGTGTAGGGCAACTTGAGATGAGGGTCAAAGCCCCAAACCGCGACGTTGTATGGCGCATTCGCGCTCGGCTGCGGAACCGAATCGATCTGTGCCGTGGTCAACGGAAACGGATCGCCGTTGAATGACTTGAAGCCGGTCGTGCCTACGCCGTAGTAGCCGTCCGCGCCCAGTTCCGTCCCGGTATCGTAATACAGGCCCACTCCGCCGCGCACCACTGTACTGCTTCCCGGCGTTTGCCGCGCCTGGTAGGCAACGCCTAGGCGGGGAGCAAAATTGTTGTAAGTCGTTTGCCACAGCGGCGTATTTTTCGGAGCCAGGTTAACAGTGGCCAGATTGGTTATCTGATCGACGGTATAGGGCGTATTTCCATTCGCGTCATAGGGCGGGGGATTCAGCTCCCAGCGCAGGCCATAGGAAAGACTCAGCCGCTCGTTTACCTTCCATTCATCCTGCGCGAACAGCGAGGTATTCTGATACACCGCCTTCATGTTGATGGACTGTTTATACATGTTGATGCCGGCAGTTTGATTGGCGAGCACCTGAGCTTCGCTAAAGTAAAAACCGACCTCCCACAGGGGGGGGAGTTCCTCGGAAACAACCAGCCGGCGATAATCCACTCCGAACTTCAGGCTGTGACGTCCCAGGTTGCGCGTGAACGTGTCGACCGCGTTGATCTGCCTCTCCCGGTTCGACTGCGGCTCCAGCAGATAGTACGGATACAGGTCGTAAAACAGGAAGAAGGTGAGCCAGCTGTTGGACTGCAATCCGGGAATATTTGCCAGGGTAATCGGCGTCGCGCCGCCGAAGTTGTCGAGGTAACGATTCGATTGATAGTCATTGCCGGTTACGTTGAAGCGGAATTCATTGTCCATCGTTGGGCCGAAGACGTTGGTCGACCCCAGCGTAAGGGTCTTTACGTTACGCACGGTCGCGTTTACCTGGGCCAGGTCTGTAGGCTGCCGGGCCGTGCTGCTGGAGGGCGAGTCGCTGTAGCGCCCGAAGATCTTGAAGTTGTCGCTGAAGCTCTGATCGATGCGGATGCTGCTCGTGTCGATCGAGCTAGGTGCGCTGTAGCCGGCGTTGTAATACGACAGGCCGTCCCCATTGTCCGGCTGGCTCGATACGGGAAATGCCGACAGAAACGGCTTCAGGGCAGCGGGCGCGGCCTGCCGCAGATAGTTGCTTGGCACTTCATAGAGCTGCGAAGGACTCGGGTTGATTAGACGCAGACCCTCATACGAAAAGAAGAAGAACGTCTTGTCCCTGCCGTTGTAAAGATGCGGAATGTCGATGAAGCCGCCGAGCGTGCCGCCAAAATCGTTTTGCCGCAGCGCCTGCTTGGCCAGTGGCGGGTGGTTGGTATATCCGTTGAACCAGCTGTTCGCGTCCAGTGCATCATTGCGCAGATAATCGAACGCAGTGCCGTGATATTGGTTGGTGCCCGAGCGCGTAATCAACTCAAACTGTCCGCCAGCCGTTCTGCCGTACTCTGCGGAATAGGTGGAGGTGATGGCGCGGAACTCCTGCAGAGCATCGATCGACACCAGGCTCTGCGTTGTTCCCAGCGCCGTCTCCCCCGGTGTCGCGCCCGTGAAGCCGGCGCCCGTAGTTCCGGAAGAAGAAACGCTCGCCCCGGTGTCGGCGCTGACGCCATCGACCATAAAATAATTTGACTCGGTGCGCTGGCCATTGACGCTCAACTCGCCGCTCTGTCCCGGACCACTCGATGGAACGACCAGCACGCCCGGCGCCAGCGTCATCAGCGACTGAAAGCTGCGCCCGTTCAGCGGAAGGTTTTTCACAAACTGCCGGTCGACAACCGTGCTGACGTTTGCATCTGTGGTGTTCATGTTCAGGCCGCTACCGTTCACGGTCACTGATTGGCTCACCTGGCCCACCTTCAACACAAAATTGCGGGAAATTTTGGCAGCCACATCCACTTTGATGTTCTGCACTACTTCCGTGACAAATCCCGGGGCCTGCACAGTCATCTGATAATGTCCCGGCATCAGATTCGGCACGTCGTAGAGGCCATCTTTGTTCGTCACGGTAGTGCGCGACGTGTGCATCTCCAGGTTGAGTAGGTCGATCGAAGAGTTCGGAATCACGGCTTTGGAGGGGTCGCTGACCTGCCCGCTCAATTCCGCACTCTGCGCGAAAGCCCCTTTTGTAAGCAGGCAGGTGGAAATGCAGCACAACACGATTATGCCGATGCGTCGGAAGCCTATGGATAGTGAGTTCATAATTTTCTCCCCGTATGTCAACTGTCAACTTTGCCCTGTAGTCGCCGCGAATTTTGGAGGGGCGGTAATTTTTATCAACAATACTGCTGCGTGAATGGCCTGCCTTGAAATGTACTAAGGCTATAGGGTAGAAAGGTAGATCGGAAATTGGATCCAGTAAAGATCCAGTTTATTTCTGGATCTTGAGTCCAGCTTGGGGCCATCATGAAGAAACTTCGGACAGTGTTCATCGATAAGAAAAGCACGCATCCCTTGCAAGTGCAGCTCAGCGATCAGCTCAAGGCCATGATCCAGACCGGCCAGGTGTCCGCCGGCGACTGCATGCCTTCTACCCGCGACCTGGCGGCACAGCTAAAAATCTCAAGAAACACAGTCGTTTACGCCTATGACAGACTTATCGGTGAAGGCTACCTCGACAGCCATCCTCGCTCCGGCGTGTATGTGTCGCAGTCGGCCCATGAGCTGCGCTCCGCGATACGCCGCTCTGACCGGCAGAAGGAAAAACAAAGCGCTCGCTTTGTTCCTATGCAGGAGTTTCCCCAGGCGCCCAAGCCTTTCCGGCCCTGCCAACCGGATGTAGGACTGTTTCCTCTGCCCATGTGGAACCGCCTGCGCGGCCGCATGCTGCGCGGCAATCATCGCAACCTGCTTATGTATAACTCGCAGTTTGTTCTGGGGTTCAGGGCCCTGCGCGAAAACGTTGCCGCCTACGTGCGCGATAGCCGCGGCGTGGCCTGTGAATGGTGGCAGATTGCCATCACCTCCGGCTCGCAGCAGGCGCTTTACTTTCTGGCCCATCTTCTTCTTAAGCCTGACGACCGGGTTATCATGGAGGACCCCGGTTACCTGGGGGCCGTTCGTGCGTGGGAGGCCGTCGGCGCAAGGATCGCTTTTGCCCATGTCGATGAGCAAGGGCTCAGACTGCCTGCTGAGGGCGTCCAGGACGCATCCGTCATTTATGTAACCCCCTCCAGGCAGTTTCCGACCGGCGCCTCGCTGTCCCTGCCTCGACGTCTCGCGCTGATAAAAGGCGCCATCGAGGCGAAGGCTTGGATCATAGAAGACGATTATGATTCCGAATTTCAGTACGACGCTCCCGCACTTCCCAGCCTGCAAAGCCTCGACTCCGGGCGCTGCGTTATTTATGTCGGCACATTTAGCAAGATACTGTTCCCCTCGCTGCGGCTTGGCTATGCTGTTCTTCCCCAGGCATTAATCGACCCTTTCACGGCGCTAAAAAGCACGGCGGAGGACCACGGACCCATAATCGATCAGGCGACCCTGGCGGCGTTCCTCGAAAGCGGCGCCTTCTACTCCCATATCCGTCGCTGTAGAAGAAATTATGCGGAAAGACAAAATGTTTTCCTCGACCATATCGACAAATACGAGCTTCCTCTGGATTTTCGATATCGCAACGGCGGAATGAACCTAACCGGCTTCCTGCCTCGCCACATCAACGACCGCGAATGGTCCCTGCGCCTCAAAAAAGCCGGGCTCGATATACCGGCGCTCTCCAGTTATGCACGCGGCGTTGCTGAAAGCGGTCTGGTCTTTGGTTTCACTGCTTTTAGTCCGGCGCAAATCAGAAAAGCACTGGAGCAGTTTGCGCGCCTCCGCCCCGCCAGCATTCAGTAGATTTTTTCAGTTGGATCTATCATTCGCATCGAATCTGGATCTTTACCCAATCCAGTCGATTCACTTACCTTGCAATAGGTTTGCAAGAGCAAGCGGTGCAATCGGGGGCTCGCTGCGAAGACATTTCCCTGGAACTTCTTAAGCGGCTTGCATGTCGAAGACCGCATGCCCGTTACCATTCTGAAAATTCGCATATCAATTCCGTTGCGGTTAACTAACTTATGGAGAACCAATGTTTGTAAGGTCATGCTGGAAACCGGGTTCGGAGCAGGATGCGTATCGCATCATCGAACAATATCCCTGGGGTCTTCTTGTTTCAAATGGCGTTCGGGGCCCGTTTGTGACTAATCTGCCCTTCGTGCTGGAACGATCCGGCGATGGCAACGCCGCGCTCGTCAGCCACCTTGCCCGCGCCAACGAACATTCGGATGCGCTACTCCAGGCCAACACGCCTGTACTCGCCGTGTTTCAAGGACCTAGTAGCTATGTAACTTCCAGTTGGTACCCTGGCCGCGATATGCCGCCGACGTATTACTATACGGCGGTGCATTGCTACGGGTCGCTCACTTTTCAGGATGAGCGGGAATTGCAGCATTCCATTGAGGATCTAACCGCCAGGAGCGAAGCGAAAGTCGTGGACGGATGGAAAATCAACGAGATTCCGAATGAGGCAGTCACCCGCCGGCTGAAAGCCATCCTCGGTTTCAGGCTGCACATCGATCGTATGGAAGCCAAGTTCAAACTGGGACAGGATGAACCGAAGCGGGACGCAATGGCCGTGGCGGAGCGTCTCCTGCAGTCGGAAGATGTTTCGATGCGGGCATTGGGTGCTCTTGTCAATGACGCGAATGTAAACCGCGAGAGCTGAAAGGACCAGATCCAACCAGAACAGCCGCACCCCGTCGAATGCCACCGCATAGATACTGCGAGAATATGATCCCAGGGCCCCACAGGAACTAGCCTGAGACGGGCGCAGTATTGGCAGCGGACGCTTCGCCCTCAAAAAATTGTCTACGGTCCTACGTCGCTTCCATTTCGAACAAGGCGGACAGGCATGTCGATCAAGCCAACGGAAACAACCCTTCCCATGAACGGGATTCGGGTGCTCGATTTTACCCACGCCCTAGCCGGTCCCTATTGCACTCTGGTTCTCGCCGACTATGGAGCAGAGGTCATCAAGCTGGAATCGCCCGGACAAGGCGACATGGGCCGGGGATGGGGGCCACCTTTTATCCACGGGGAGTCGGCCTTTTTTCTCGGGCTGAACCGCGGAAAGCGCGGCATTTCCATCGACCTGAAAAAGCCGGAAGGCATCGCGCTCTGCCTACAGCTCATCGACCGGATGGATGTTGTCCTTGAAAATTTCCGTCCCGGAACCATGGACAAGCTCGGGCTCGGCCATGAGCCGCTCCGCAAGCGTAATCCGCGTCTCGTCTATTGTTCGATCTCCGGCTACGGGCAGGATGGGCCTTCCAGAGACGAGGCGGCCATGGACCTGATCGTTCAATCCTCCAGCGGGCTGCTCGGCATTACCGGCACGGAGGCAGGAGAACTCGTCCGTAGCGGTTATTCGGTCACAGACGTGACCGCCGGCATGTTTGCAGTCATCGGCATACTCATGGCTCTTCGCCAGCGGGAACGGACCGGAGTCGGGCAGTATGTGGATGTGTCGATGTTCGACACCATGATCTCCACCATGAGTTCCAACTACATGAACTATCTCGGCTCCGGCGTTCAGCCGCCGCCGCTGGGCACCGGTTTTCCTACAATCGTCCCGTACCGAGTCTATAACGCCAAGGACCGCGGCTTTGCGATTGCCATTGGCAGCGAAAAACTCTGGGAGATGTTCTGCGCTGCCATCGACCGTTCGGACTTGGCGTCCGATCCCGCCTACGCAACCAATGCTCTGCGCACCGCCCATCGTAAGGCCCTGGACAAGATCCTGGAAGATCTCTTTCTCCGCACATCGGCGGAGGAGTGGCTGCTTCGTCTGCGCAGAGCAGGGATACCATGCTCGTTGGTGAATTCAATGGAAGACGTCGTGAATCATCCGCAAAGCGTTTACCGGGAGATGTTCCCGGCGATTCATCATCCGGTCTCGGGCCAGCACCGCGTGACCGGTGCGCCGCTTAAGTTTTCCGAATCCCCGGTAGTCCCGGATGCTCCCGCCCCGCTCCTGGGCGAGCACACTGCCTCCGTGCTTGCGGAAATGCTTCAGCTAGATGCCCGGACGATCGATTCACTGCTTCAAGCGGGCATCGTCTGTGAGACGCGCCCGCAAGCGGCTACGGGTGCACAGACGATCCCCGATCATAAATGATTTTTCCATCGAAGATGGTGTAGTCAACCTTGACATTCTGGATCTCGACCGGATCGATCTTTAGAATGTCCTGCGCCAACACAACAATGTCTGCAAGCTGGCCCGGCTTCAGCGTGCCTTTCTGTGTTTCCTCGCCTTCGGCATAGGCGGCGTTGGCCGTATACGCCCGAAGCGCCTGTTCCACGCTGACCTTCTGTTGCGGCATCCATCCGTTTGGGTTCTTCCCGTCAGTGGTGCGACGCGTGACTGCGGCATAGATGCCGATCAGTGGTGCGAGCGGAGCCACAGGCCAGTCCGAACCGAAGGCGACGACCGCGCCGGAGTCAAAAAGTGAGCGGAAGGCGTAGGTGGTCTGGATGCGTTCCGGCCCAAGACGCGATTCCGCCCAGCGTCCATCGTCAATGGCATGAAAGGGTTGGACGGAGGCAATCACATGCAGCTGCGCAAAACGCGGGATATCGGACGGGAGCAGGGTCTGCGCGTGTTCGATCCGCAGACGGCGATCACGCGGACCGTCCTCCTTCTCCAGCCGCTGGTAAAAGTCGAGCACGACGTGGTTCGCGCGGTCCCCGATCGCATGGGTAATCAGTTGGAGTCCGGCCTTGTCGGCGCTCTGCATCAGGCCGAACATCTGCTGCGGGTCCTGCAACTGGTCGCTGGGCGTTCCATAGTTCGTAGGCGAGTCGGTGTAGGGCTTCATGAACCATGCGGTTGACGCACCCAGGCCGCCATCGGCAAACGACTTGAGGCCGCCGATATGAAAATGCAGATTGCCGAAATTAGCCCGGATGCCCAGCTCTTCCATCAGCTTTCCGTCGATCAGCGGCATGTTCTCCGCCACGCGCAGAGTCAGCTTGCCCTGGCGGTCGAGCGATTGCAGTGCCTCCAGGCGCAGAGGGGCCACTTCGTCCGTGCGGCTGGTGGCCATGTCCTGAATGCTGGTCACGCCATTGTGCGCGGCAATCTTCTCCGTGACCAGAAAGTCCTTTTCCACGTCGGCCTCGGTCTCGGCTGGAATCGCGCGCAGAATCAGCTCCTTGGCTGCGTCTTTGAATATCCCAGTTGGGTTTCCGTTCTGGTCGCGCCCAATCACTCCACCAGGAATGTCCGGGGTGTTCCGGTCTACTCCTGCCAGCTTCATCGCATCCGCATTCGCCAGTAGCATGTGCAGGTCAGTCCGCATGACGGCCACGGGATTGTTCGGCGTAACATCATCGATCAACTGGTGTGTGGGCAGCTCAACCGGCTTCCACCGCTGCTCGTCCCATAAGCCGCTCAAGATCCAACTCCCTTTCGGCGCCTTGCTGGCGAAGTCCGCGATGCGCTGGCGAAATTCGGCTGGACTGTGAACATCCGTCAGGTGTACGCCCAGCTCGTGTTCGCCGCCAACCGTCACGTGCACGTGCGAATCGTTGAACCCCGGAATCACGCGCCTGCCGCCAAGATGAATGATCTTCGCCCCGGGCGCGGCGAGCCTTAGCATCGCGGTCGAGCTACCCACGGCCAGCACTCTGTCGCCATTCACTGCGATGGCTGCCGCCTCCGGCTGCGCTGCATTGCCAGTCCAGACGTTGCCATCCATCAGTACAAGAGTGGCCCGCCGCTGGGCGTGCGCGGCCAGCCCCAGCAGAAAAAACGGTGCGAGAAAGCAGAGCAGTCTATAAGTGCGCATGGGTTCCTCCGGCCCGGTCGGGTGCGGTTCTGATTGCATCGAGTTACGTTACCCTGACCGGGAATACCCGTAAAGTACCAGATAACTGACCGTAGTTGGATCCAGGGATGCCCATCGGTGCTATGCTCCCGGCTTGTCCGTTCCGATTGCCAGCCTGGCCCCAGAGTAGATCTCGGAATCTGGCTCTTTACCAGGTCCAGATTTCTGGTATTACTCTTGACATTCGATGCTGTCGCCCGGTCCTTGCACGGCCTGACATTCGCGCCGGCTTTTGAATCACACTCAGACGTGTTCTACGGTCAGGATTTTTCCCGACCCAGGCTTACCAATGATCGTTCTGCATCTTTACAAATAGAAGGAGCCTGCGTGCAGAAAAACTGGATTTCGATTCTTCATAATGCCGGCGGCCTTCTGACAGCACAGGCCCGGCGTACGCTCCAGAGCAGCAGAACGCCATCCGCCACCGCTAGATGGTGGCCGGCCCTCCCCCTCATAGCCGGGTTGTTATATCTGGCGCCGGGCCTCATGGCGCAAAGCAGGGTCGAAGCACCCCTGCCTGACCCCTTTCCCAGCACCTACAAGCCGCTGCCTCGCCAGGACACGCTTCTCCGCAACGCCACCGTGCTCGACGGCATTGGACATCGTCTGGATCACGCCAGCGTGCTGATGCGCAATGGAAAGATCATCGCCATCGGCAGGAGCATCGCTGTCCCTGCCGGGACAGCGATCATCGATGCGGACGGTCGCTGGGTGACGCCGGGAATTGTAGATCCGCATTCTCATATCGGCGATTTTCCCACGCCGATCACTCTTCAGGACTACAAGCATTCCGATGTGAATGAGGACACCAGTCCGGACACCGCGCAGGTCTGGGCGCTCCATTCCATCCGTGTGCAGGATCCCGAGTTTGAGCGCGTGCGGGCCGGCGGCGTGACTACCCTACAGGTGCTTCCCGGTTCCAGCAATCTATTCGGCGGCCGCGGCGTGGTGCTCAAAAATGTCCCCGCGGTTACGGCAATGCAGATGGAGTTTCCCGGCGCCATGCCTTCGCTGAAGATGGCCTGCGGCGCGAACCCCAAGGAGACCTATGGAGACCGCGGACAGTTTCCTGCAAGCGAGATGGGCAATGTAGCCGGGGACCGCCAGGCATGGGCCGACGCCGAAGCCTATCGCCGCAAGTGGGATGACTATTATGCCCGCCATGATCCCGGCCTGCCACCACCGGCGCGCGATTTGCGCCTGGAGACCCTGGCAGCAGTGCTGCGCGGTCAGATTCTGGTCGTCATGCACTGCTATCGGGCCGATGAAATGGCCGTAATGATGGACGTGGCCAAGGAGTTTCACTACCACATCACCGCGTTTCATCATGCAGTGGAGGCGTATAAGATTGTTCCGCTGCTCAGTCAGAATCATGTCTGCGTCGCCGTGTGGCCGAACTGGTGGGGGTTCAAGCTGGAGGCATACGATGGCGTGCCAGCCAACGCGGCTCTTATTGACGCCGGTGGCGGCTGCATCATGTTGCATTCCGATGCAACCATCAGTGGCGAGCGAATGAACCTGGAGGCAGCCATCGCGGTTGCCGCCGGGCGCCGGGCAGGCATCAACATTCCAGAAGAACGCGCCATCGAGTGGGTGACCCTCAACCCGGCGCGCTCCCTGCATCTGGATTCGCAGATCGGTTCTCTCGAACCCGGCAAGAACGCCGATGTGGTGCTGTGGTCCGGCGACCCGTTCAGCGTTTACACCCGGGCCGATCTGGTCTTTATCGATGGTGCAGTAGTCTACGACCGGCATAACCCGGCGCGACAGGCAGTGACCGATTTCGAACTCGGCCAGCCCGTTCTCAAGAAGGTGCAATGAGATATCCGGCCCTTTCCCTCCTCGTGCTACTCTGCGCTGCTTCCGCGGCGGCGCAGAAGACACCCTCTGACGGCGGCGATACCATCGCCATCGTACATGCCCGAGCCTATCTGCTCCCCGGCCAGTCGCCCGTCGACGACGCCACTGTGTTAATTGCCAACGGCAAAGTGGAGGCAGCCGGCGCCAGGTTGGTCGCGCCCTCCGGCGCGCGGGTGATCGACGCCAAAGGCAGGATCCTGACCCCCGGGCTGATGAACTCAGACAGCCAGTTGGCGCTTACTGAAACGTTGGGTCAGGAGACGACGGACTCGGCGGTCTCCAGCGGCCCGTTTGGCGCTGCCTTCGATGTCGAATATGGCCTGAACGCCAACTCCACCGTGTTGCCGGTCGCGCGTGCAGACGGCCTTACCCGCGCCACAGTGCTCCCGACGCGGTCGGCAACGCCACCTTTTACCGGGACCGGTGCAGTCCTGCGGCTCAGCGAAGGCGCGGACATTCTGGATCGCCCGCGGGCCCTGGTCGCAGCCCAGATCGGTGGCATGGTTGCCCCCAGCACCGGTGGCTCCCGCAGCGCTGGCTGGATGCTGCTGCGCGCCGCGCTAACTGCTGCGGAGCAGGCCGAGGCCGGCACGCATGTCCCAGCGGAGGCGGGCGCAGGCGCATTGTTGAGTCCTGTAAATCTCGCGGCTCTGGCGCCGGTGCTGCAACGCAGGATTCCCCTGGCTCTGCTGGTGCACCGCGAATCTGACCTGCGTCAGGCGGTCGCGCTGGCGGATGACTATAAGATTCGCGTCGTGCTGATCGGTGCGGAAGAGGGCTGGCGCATCGCCGGCCTGCTAGCTTCGCGCAAAATTCCCGTCGTGCTCAACCCCTATGCCGACGCGCCCGCCACTTTTGACCAGATCGGGGCCCGCCTGGACAACGCCGCCATCCTCGATCGTGCTGGGGTCATAATCTCGTTCATGGGTGCTTTTGTCCACGTCACATTCAATGCCGGTATGGCGATTCGGGAAGGCGCGGGCATCGCCGTGGCCAATGGTATGCCCTGGAACGATGCCCTGAAGGCCATTACCCTGAATGCGGCGATGACCTGGGGAATCGACGATCATTACGGCTCGCTCGAACCCGGCAAAGACGCTGACGTCGTCCTCTGGGACGGCGACCCACTCCAACCGAGCAGCGCCCCGGTCATGGTACTAGTTCGAGGCAGGCAGGTATCGCTCCAGACGCGGCAGACCGATCTTGAGCGCCGCTACTCACCCGCGAACCTGGCCTCGCCCATTCCCCAGGCCTATCGGTAGGGCTGGGGAATGGAGG
>JADEYI010001696.1_pt1 | contig 14485 bp, 11 predicted proteins | sample 8542331 | NCBI WGS metagenome assembly JADEYI01 (sample SAMN16510988, study PRJNA670497) | mine drainage metagenome | isolation source: biofilm near Copperflume 1 | place: Germany: Marsberg coppermine Kilianstollen | collected 2018-02 | reverse complement strand
ACGGCGCAGCCGACGGCGACGAACACGGCGCAGCCGACGGCGACGAACACGGCGACCACTGCGCGCACGGCTACACCGGGTGCAGCCACGGCTACACCGGGTGCGAGCACGACCACGCCGGTCGTGACCTCGACTCGCGCGGCGAACACGGCGACGGTGCCGGCGGGCACGGCGACGCGCACGTCGAGCACGCTCGGCGCAACGTCGGGGCCGGGCGCCGGCGCGGCGCCGGCGCAGTCGCTGCCGAACACGGGCTCCGGCCCGTTCGGAAGCACCGGCGGCCGGGCGTTGATCATCGTGCTGGCGCTCATTGCCGGGGCTGGGTTCGCCGGAGTGGCCATCGGCCTCCGCCGCAACAGCTAACATCGGCTCCTCCTGTCGGCCGGGAAGGCTAGGCGAAGACGCCGCTCGAAAGGGCGGCGTCTTCGCCTGCGCCGGCGCCCGGCGCACGCCGGCTCGCCGGTGGACGTGACCGTAAGCGCGGGATCGCGCACCATCAGGCAACGGTTACGACGCGGAAGGAGGTCGAATGATCGCGGTGATCGCGAAGCTCACGGTGCAGGAAGGAAAAGAGGACGAGTTCAAGGCGGCAGGCGCCGAGATGGTCGCGGCGGTCAAGCAGCACGAGGCCGGGCGCACGCTGCAGTACACGCTGACGCAGTCGCAGAAGGCCTCGGCGGAGTTCTACTTCATCGAGGCGTACGCGGACAGCGAGGCGATGAGCGAGCACGGCAAGACGGCGCACATGGCGGCGTTCGGCGGCAAGATCGGCGGCCTGCTGGCGGGCCGGCCGGAGATCACGCGGCTCGACGCCGTCGCGTCGATCGGCTAGGCGATGCAGGTGGGGAGCAACCGCATCATCACCGCCTCTCCGCGCCGGGCGGCGCTCGCCGTGGCGCTGGCGCTCGTCGCCGTGCTCGCCGTCTCGTGCCGAGGCGCATCGTCACCGCGGCCGACGCCGACGCTCGCGGCGGTCACCGACCCGTACCCGGTCGGGCCGGTCTCGCACGACGGCCGCTGGCTGACGGACGCCGCCGGCCGCGTCCTGCTGCTGCACGGCATGAACATGGTCTCGAAGAGCGCACCGTACTACCCCGCGGCGTCCGGATTCGGCGAGGACGACGCGGCGTGGCTAGCGGCGAACGGCTTCGACGCAGTGCGCCTGGGCGTGATGGCGACGGCGCTGATGCCGGAACCGGGGAAGATCGATACGGCGTACCTCGACCGTCTGGCGGAGACGGTGAAGGTGCTGGAGAAGTACAAGCTGCTGGTGCTGCTCGACTTCCATCAGGATGGCTGGGGCGAAAGCGTCGGCAGCGACGGCTTCCCGGCATGGATGACGCTGACCGGGAGCGCGGAGAACACGCGCACGAGCTTCCCGCTGTACTACGTCACGAATCCGGCGATTCAGGCGGCGTTCCAGAGCTTCTGGGACAACGCGAAGGGCCCGGGCGGCGTCGGCATCCGGGACCAGTTCAACGTGATGGCGGCGGCGCTGGCGCGGCGCTTCGCGGGGCAGTCGAACGTCCTCGGCTACGACTTCATCAACGAGCCGTGGCCGGGCACGACGTGGCAGCCGTGCGGCGCGAACGCGGGCGGCTGCCCGGAGATCGACAAGCGCGAGCTCGACACCTTCTATGCCGGCGTCGATGCTGCGGTCCGCAAGGCGGACCGGACGCATCTCGTTTTCGGCGAGCCGTTCGTGCTGATCAACTTCGGCAATTCGACGACGAACGTCGCACTGCCGGGCGGCGACCCCAACAGCGGACTCAGCTTCCACGTGTACCCGCTGACGGCGGACGGCGTCGGCAACGTGCTGCGGAACATGATCGCCTGGTCGGCGAAGACGGGCGGCGCGCTGCTCGAGACGGAGTGGGGCGCGACGAACGACCCGGCGATCATCACGCAGCAGGCGGACGCCTTCGATGCCGCGCTGATGCCGTGGATGTTCTGGACGTACGACGAGCGCATCGTGAAGTCGATGCGGCAGCCGCCGACCGGCGCGAACCTCCAGGCCGGGACGGTGGCGGCGCTCGTGCGGCCGCATCCGCTGGCGGTCGCCGGCACACCGACGAGCGTGAGCTACGACGCGACGACGAAGGTGCTGAAGGTCTCGTGGTCGACATCGTCGCCGAGCGGGACGGCGACGCGCGCGGGGACGGTGAGCAGCTTCGAGCTGCCGAAGAGCGTCTACCCGGGCGGATATCGCGTGACGGTGAGCGGCGGCAGCGTGGCATCGGCCGCGGCGGCGGCGATGCTCACGGTGACGGCGTCGGCCGGCGCCGGGTCGGTGAGCGTGGTGGTGTCGCCGGCAGGGAGTGCTGCCGGGCGCTAGTCTCCGAGCTGCGTCGTGTAACCGAGGGCGAGAATCTCCTCGACGTATTCGCCGCGCCAGCCGGGATTCGGCAGGCGGGCGGAGTGGTCGCGGAACCAGCGGTGGTAGTTCATGTACTCGTCTTCGAGCTTGCGCCGCCAGGCGTCCTCTTCGGCGTAGATGTCGGGCTCGAGGTCTTCGAGCCGCTTGTCCGTGTCGGTCGGGTCGACGTCGAGGTCTTCCTGCCAGTAGTCGGCGAGGTAGTCGAGGCAATCCTCGAGGTCCTTGCGGCAGTCGTTGATCAGGAGCGTCATCATCGCCTCCTGGTCGACGGCGTTGGCGCGCAGCCGCAGGTCGCGTGCGCAGGTCTCGCAGACGATGACGAGGCGGCGGGCGTCGCACTCGTCCTTGTTCTTGCAGTTGTGGACGCGGGGGGAGTACTCGCCGGCGGCGGGCGAGCGCGAGTAGCCGGCGACGAGCGTCGACTTCAGCGAGCCGCAACGGGGGCAGGAGAGCTTGTCGGCGAAGATGTCATCGATCGTCTTGTCCCAGTCGATCTGCACGATGCACCTCCTCGCAACGTTTCCCGGGCAAATGAGTATACCGCCGTCATCCCGCGGCCTTCAACGTCGCTCGTGCGGCGAGGCGCCATGCGGCTCCAGGCCGGCGGCGAGCCCGGGAACCGGCGCATCGGTGAGCGGGCGGGCGCCCGCAGGAACGGCGTTTCCAGCCGAGGCGGACGCTACACCGGATCCCCGGCGTGGCCGGCGACGCGGGCCGGTGCGGGGCTGCGCGGGGGTGCGATATGATGTCGCTACCACGTCATCCTCGGTGGAGCGGAGCTTCGAGACGGAAGGGGTGTTCGAATGGTCACGCAGACATCGCTGGTCCACGAACTGCAGACTGCCCGCCGAAAGGGCATCGACTTCATCCTCGCGCGGCAGCGGGCTGACGGCGCCATCGGCAATCCGGAGACGGAGGGGCTCGGGCCGTACTACAAGGCGCTGTGGGCGCTGGCAGCCGGCGGCGAGGTCGAGGCGGCGCACCGCCTGGCGACGTGGGTGGCGCGAAACGTGCTCGCGGAGGACGGCGATTTCTCGGGCCCGCTGCGGGGCGACGACCACAACTACAGCTACGCCTATCCCAACGCCTGGCTGATCTGCGGTGCCCAGAAGCTGGGGCGATTCGACATCACGTCGCGCGGCATGGACTTCCTACTGCGGCTGCAGCACGCCGAGGACGGGGGCTTCCGCATCCAGCGCGATCGCGAGGACGCGCCGCAGGACCTGCTCTGTTCGTCGCAGGCGGGCAACGCCTGCCTCTTCACGGGCCACGTCGGCGAGGCGAAGAATGTCGGGCGCTTCCTGCGCACCGTGTGGGACGCGCAGCCGGATCCCGAGCACCAGCTGTTCCTGGCCTACCAACCGGGCGTCGGGCTGCGGACGGAGTTCCCGCCGGAGCGTCAGCGGTTGCTCTCGATCCGCGCCGACAAGCGCCGGCAGCGCTACTTCAACATGGGCATCGCGGCCGCCTTCCTCTCGCGCCTGACGCTGGCGACCGGGGATGGGGAGTGGCTCGATCTCGGCAAGCGCTACCTCGAGCTGGCGTTCCACGTGCTGGACGAGATGTACGAGACGGCGCAGGTGGGGAAGGTGGGCTGGGGCGCGGCGCTGGTCTATGCCGGCAGCGGTGACCGGCGCTACCTCGAGCTGGCGGCGCGCGTCGGCGAGGCGCTGATCGCGCAGCAGACGCCAGAGGGAGCCTGGGACAACACCGGCGGCTACACGAACGACGCGGTGCGCACCGAGGTGACGTGCGAGTTCATCGTCCTGCTCGACGAGATGATCGGCGGCATCGCCGGGGCGTGATGGCGGCGGCGCCTCCCCCGGCCGGCCGCGCCGCCGGATGCTGATCGACCTGCACTGCCACACGAAGGTCTACTCCGCCTGCAGCGCCCTCACTCCCGATGCGCTCGTGCGTGCGGCGCGCGCCCGCGGCCTCGACGGCATCTGCATCACCGAGCACGATGCGCTGTGGCCCCCCGACGAAATCGAGCGGCTGGAGCGCGAGATGGGCTTCCCCGTCTTTCGTGGCATGGAAGTAACGACCGAGGTCGGCCATGTGCTCGTCTACGGCGCGGTGCGGCACCGCCCGGAGATGGCGTCGCTCGCGACGCTGCGGCGGCTGGCGCGCGAGGACGGCGCGCTGCTCGTGCTGGCGCACCCGAGCCGGCGTTACGGGACGCTGCCGCCGGCCGATCTCGCGGTGGTGTTCGACGCCGTCGAGGCGCAGAACGGCAGCGAAGGCGCGCTCCAGAACGAGAACGCCGGACAGCTCGCACGCGGCCTGCGGCTGCCGGGCATCGGCGGCAGTGACGCGCACTCGGCGCGCGAGGTCGGCATCTGCGCGACGCGCTTCGCTGCGGAGGTGCGGGGCGAAGCGGCGTTCCTGGCGGCGCTTGGCGGCGGCGCCTACGCGGCAGAGCGCGTGTGAGCTCCGGCCAGCGCTCATTCGGCCGGGGAATGCCGCGCCAGGCGGTGTGTCATCGTCATAACAGGCCGGCGTCAAGTTCGAACCTCGGCATAACGCCGCCACGTCGCCGAAATTTTTATGCCGCACCGCTAGGCAGGATCGTCATTCTCTGGTAGCCTAGCCTCTTGAGTGGCGGGGGCATGGATGCAAGGAGGGACGGATGGGGGAGGCAGGCATCCTGGCGCGCCGGCTGACGCGGCGCAAGTTGCTCGCAGGGACGGCGGCGGCCACGATCGGCGGTGCCGCGCTGACGATGATCGGTGCACAGTGCGACCCGGCGATCATCCGGCGGGTGGTGCAGGCGAAGAACGCCGGGCCGGCGCACCATCGCGTCTGGGTGTGGCAGTTCTCGACCGATGGCCAGCTGGCGCAGATCGCCGCCAACCTCGCGGCGAATCGCCTCGGCGTGATGGTGAAGACCCACGACGGCCTCGACTGGATGTCGACGTTCGACCGCGACCCATCGGCGGTCAGCGGCGTGCCGCAGGTGCGCGCGCTCGCCAGCTTCTTCGAGGGGCGCGGCGTGCCATTTCACGCGTGGTGCGTCGTCAAGGGCGTCGACCCGCTGCTGGAGGCCCGGATGGCGGCGGACGTGCTTGCGGCCGGCGCCCGCAGCCTGACGTTGGACCTGGAGGGCGGCTCGGGCTTCTGGCAGGGCAGTTCGGCGGCCGCGGTGGCGTACGGCAACGAGCTTCGGGCGCGGAACGCCTACGGCCGCGTCGACATCTCGATCGACCCGCGGCCGTGGCGCATCTACCTGGCGCCGATGGACGAGTTCGTGGTGTTCAGTGACGGCATCTCGCCCCAGTGCTACTGGGACACGTTCAACACGCCGTCGAACATCAACGCGTATGCGCAGGCCGGCTATCCCTCCGGGGCCTACGGCGGCATGACGCCGGAGTTCCTCGTCGATGCGACGATGAAGGTGCTGTCGAAGTACGACCGGGAGATCATCCCGGCGGGCCAGGGCGCGTGCATCGAGCCGGGCTCGTTCGCGCGCTTCGTGCGGCGCGCGTGGGACGACGGGATGGGGACGATTTCGGCCTGGCGCTACGGTGTGACGCGCTACGAGACGCTGGCGTACCTGGGCCAGAACCCGGCCGGACTGGCGCCGCAGCCGCCCAGGCAGCCGACCGCCACGCCGACGCAGACCGGCACGGCGACGCAGACGCCGACGCGCACGCCGACGACCGTCCCGAGCAGCACGTCGACACCGACGAGCGCGCCGACGAACACGCCGTCACCGACGGCGAGCGCCGCGCCGACCGACACAGCGACGGCGGCGGTCGCCACGCCGACGGTGTAACGGCGGAATCCGCCACAGCTGCATGCCGAGGTCACGGCTCATCCGCAGGAGCGCGCAGGGCGCCGGGCGCATGCGCGCGACTGGTTGGCCGGCGAAGACGCCCGTCGGCGGCTCACGCGCTGCTGGTGGGCGGGCGAGTTGGGGAAACATGGTCGGGGCGACAGGATTTGAACCTGCGACCTCCTGACCCCCAGTCAGGTGCGCTACCGGGCTGCGCCACACCCCGATTTTCGAATCTGGAAACAGCACCTAACTTGATTCCGGTTGTTTTTCACCGCTCGAATCGCATATAACTGTGCCATCCCGGATTGGCCAAAGTTAGGAGCGATCCACCATGAAGGCGGCTGTTTCCGCGCCCATTACATCACAAGGCGACATCCACGACAACATCAAGTCGTTCGTCCGTCACCTGCGGGCAAGGGACCGCTCGCCCCGCACTATCGAGACGTACACCGAGGCTACGCGCCAGCTGTCGAGATTCCTGGCCGAGCAAGGGATGCCGACCGAGGTTGCGGCCATCCACCGGGAGCACGTCGAGTCCTACGTGATCTGGCTGATTGAGAACTGGAAGCCGGCCACTGCGAGCAATCGATTCAAGAGCCTGCAGGTGTTCTTCAAGTGGCTGGTCGAGGAAGGCGAGATCAAAGAGTCGCCAATGGCGCGGATGAAGGTGCCGCACTTGGAGGTCGCACCCGTGCCGGTGTTCAGTGAGACGCAGCTGAGGGCGTTGCTCGCTACGTGCGAAAGCAAAGACACGTTCGAGAGCCGACGCGATCTAGCGATCCTGCGCATCTTTATGGACACGGGCGCGCGCCGCGCGGAGGTCGTGTGCCTTCGGTTCACGCATGACGAGGAGAACGATGTTGACCTGGACAACGGGTTGATCCGTGTGATGGGCAAGGGGCGGCGTGAGCGCGTCTTGCCCATCGGTCACAAGACGGTGAAGGCGCTCGACCGTTACCTGCGCAAGCGCGGCCAGCACCCGGACAAGTCTCTGCCGCAGCTGTGGCTTGGCCGCAAGGGTGCCTTCGCTGAAAGCGGTGTAGCGCAGATGATCAAGAATCGGGGCCGCAAAGCGGGACTCGGTGAGATTCATCCTCACCAGCTGCGTCACACGTTCGCGCACACGTGGCTGGCGAGCGGTGGCATTGAAGGTGACTTGATGCGGCTCGCCGGTTGGCGGTCGCGGGCAATGCTTGAACGCTACGCGGCATCGACGGCGGTCGAGCGCGCTCAAGCTGCGCACCGGCGGCTTGCCCCAGGAGACCGGCTTTAGGCAAGAATGGTCAGCTAGAACAGCGCTTTCGGGAAGTTGCCGGCGGCAATCTTAATAACCTTTGCCTGCTTGCCGCGACCGGCAAACACTCTGATCTTCGTTCCCTTTTTCGTCAGGCAGCGAACCGAGGTACGCGCTGCGTTGAAATCGACAAGCAGATTGATGTCGGTCCAGTCAACGACACACACCGACACATCGCCGCAGACCAACAGCAGGAAGAAACGATCACCCTGGGCCTTCGCCAACTTTTGAATCGCTTTGGCTTCGTGTCTGTTCACCGTAAACACCCAACGGCCTGTCGTGTTCTTCTTCGTTGCGTACTTGACCAGCAGCGGAGTGTTGTCGTTGACCAGATAGGTGTTCGTCGTGCCAGTTGGGAGCTTGTTCAACGCCGTGAAAGTCGGGTGCTCGATGATCGCGAGCATCGCTGAGCCGTGGTGTCGATCCTTTTGTTTCTTCGGCAATGTGTAACCTCCTATCGGCTGTCCTCTATGCGCGCTTCTCGCCGAGCGTCCTCGAATGGCCTAGGTAGGCTGCCAGTCTCGATGAATGTTACTAATGTGATATGGGCCGACGTGCGCCCCGTCAAGAGAGCCGCCCTCGATCGACTTGCGAACAAATGTTCTGTTCTGGTAGCCTCTCCCCAATCGAATAACTCAGGCCAGCACGCAGCGTGATGCAAGAGTAGCCGCACTTGCCTTAGATCGTTAAGCGTGCATGAGGAGCAGATGGCTGCTGGCCCTAGACCGCGATGAATCGCGGCGCTGGGAGGCAGCCATTGTCGCGTCATCTCCAGGACTACGATCTCCGTCTGAGAGTCACTGCGAATCACGCCTGGGCGTGGAACCCCGGCGCACCGAGCGCGCACGCGCCGGGGCGACCGGGGTTGTCCGCACGGCTCGAACGCGAGGTCGATCCAAACGGCAAGCTACGACCCGACGAGCTCGTACGCCGAGTTGAGCAGGCGCGCAGGGCGCACTACGCACTCCGCGCGTATCGCGCCGCGAAGAACAGGCGGTTGCGATGATCGCCGAGATCGTGAGCCCCCCACCCACTAGTAGGGGGGCTGAAATTACAACGACAGCCAGTATCGACTGGTTGGAGTTCACCACGCACGGTCACAAAGCGCACGACGTGCGGAACCTTATCGCGCACTACTTGAACAGCGATCTCACGCTCGTCGATCACGGGCGCTACCGATACGACGCGCAGTTCGTCGGGCCGGGTAAGTCGTGCGTGATGTGGTCACCACGGCGAGACGACGTTCATGTGGCGCTGCCTGGCGAAGCTTGCCACATGCTCGGTGAACCGCAAATGCGCGGCCTAATGGCGATGGTGCACGCCTGGGGCGCACCGACGCGCATCGATCTGGCGATGGACTTCGCCGGCGCCGACCGTATGAAGCCCGCTCAGGTATTCGACGCGGTGATGCGCGGCGAGTACGTCGGTCATGTGCGTCGTGAGAACCGGCGGCTCACGGTGGACGCGGCGGGCGGCGCGACGTTCAGCTGCGGGAAGCGCGGCTCGAATCAATATCTGCGTGTCTACGACAAAGAGATCGAGTCACAGGGCGCGATCGCCGCCACGCGATGGGAACTTGAGTATCGCGACGAGGCCGCGTGTTCGCTGCTCGACGCACAGATGATGCGGCGGTGGGGGCCGGTGTGGAGCGAACGCTTGGTGCAGTTCGCTGACTTCCGCATCCGGAGTTCCGATACGAACACGTCGCGCACTTCGCGGGCGCACTGGTTCGCGGAGCTCGTCGGCAATGCGAAGCGAGCGAAGGTCTACGACCCGTCGCCGCCTAAGACGCTTGAGGACTCAGAGAGCTGGCTGCTGCGTCAGGTCGCGCGGAGCTTCGCGAAAGTGCTTGCCGGTCACGGCGGCGATCTGGACTTCGTGTCGAAGCTCGCTGCAGCTGGCAAGGCGCGGTTCACGGCGCACGACCGGATGCTGATCGACCAGGCGCTAGGGGGTGCCGCATGAGCCACCAACTGCAACAGGTGACCGAACGGCGGAAGATATCTAGGTTCGCACGATCGATCGCCAATCGTAAGGAGCCGTATCGCCGGGTGGTCGAGCTCTGGCAATGCGCGGTCTGTCGTTCGTATTGGGAGTACATCAGGGAGGAGCTGAGGGCCGATGGCTCGATCAAGCACGAACGGTGGTCAATGGAAGTCCAGGTAGGGCGTCAAGAGGGAGGATGTCTGTAAAATCGCGCGGCGATTTTATGGATACCCTCTTTACGAGAACACGCTTCGGGCCGATGATTCGTTTGAACAAGCGGCTATTCACATGAGCGTAAGCACGTATCACGATGACTGAGCCAGACGACCGAGCCGGAAGGGACGCTGCGGTCGAGCAAGCGAGATCGAAGCTCGTTCAGATTTATCGCTACCTGCAGGCGCTCAATGAACTACGCAATCCGGTAACGCGGAAGATCGAAGATCAGCCGTGGACTGCCTGGCTGGGGGAGCTGCCAGAGCACGAATGTATTCGACGCGGAAAGCTCGGTGATCTGGCAGACGAAGATTTCGTCTTGAAGGTCGGCCGCCCGGACCTATCCTCGGCGCCGCCGCCTCCGCAATCGATCGCCGAATGGATCCAGCCGGGTTGGGATCGCATCGACGGGACGGCGGCGACTCTTCCGGTTCGCGAGGAACAGGGCGACGCCGGCGGCACTCCTAGTGTGGTTCGGTTCGAAGATGAGCCCGAGCGGACTCGGGTCTTCGCAGAGTGGGCACGGGCGAGGGACGGATGGGTCGAGAGGGAGACGCCGGCGCGTCAGGCGTTGGCGCTCTTCGAGCGGCTCTATGCTCTTCGAGCACGCATCGAGCGCGAGGCGGAGCGAGTCGAACTCGTTGTCGGTGACGGCCTGTTGGAATGGGATCGCGCTGACGGAAATCGCATCAGACATCCAATGCTGCTTCAGAGAGTGGAGCTCCAGTTCGAGCCCGCCATTCCCGAGTTCACCATTGTTGAGACGGAGCACGCGGTCGAGCTTTACACGGCGCTGTTCAGTTCGATGCCCGACGTTCAACCGCAGTTCGTGAGCGAATGTCAGACGGAGCTAGACGAGTCCGGCGTCGATCCTTTGGGGGGAGACGACACCGACCAGTTCCTCCGGCGCCTGGTAACGCGCGTATCGCCGCACGGTGCTTTCGTGGCTACAGGGCACACGGGCGGAGTAGCGAGCACCCCGCGAATGAGTCGCGCGCCCGTCCTCTTCTTGCGTAGTCGGACACTTGGACTCGGTGAGGCGATCGCGGCGATCCTTGAGGATCTTCAGACGCGCGACGACCTACCAGACGCTGTGACCAGAATCGTTGGCATCGAACCCGAAGCGCCTCCAGACGACGACGTGCTTCTACACGCGGATAGCTGGAATGGCGAACACGAAGACATCCTGTTTAGCAAAGAAGCAAACGCCGAGCAGTTGGAGATCGCGCAACGGCTTGAGAGGTATGGGTCGGTGCTCGTGCAAGGACCGCCGGGAACCGGGAAGACGCACACGATCGCTAATCTCCTCGGTCATCTTCTCGCCGAAGGAAAGAGCGTATTGGTCACGAGCCATACCGCGAAGGCATTGACGGTGCTTCGAGACAAGGTTGTGGAACCACTTCGGCCTCTTTGCCTAAGCGTGGGTGTTCCGATCCGAGACGCGGCGACGGGCGTCGAGAGCGAAACCTACAGCAGGAAGCTGATGGAGAACGCGATCGATGAGATCACGGAGCGCCTCTCGTCGGCGAGCGCGCCCGCGCTCATGAAAGAAGCTGAGATCCTTGCGAAGCAGCGACTCGGGCTGTTAGAGCGGCTCCGAGACGCACGAATGCGGTTGCAGTCCGCGCGGCAAGATGAATATCGGCCGGTCGTGATAGCGGGCACTGACTACGCACCTGCCCAGGCTGCGCGTGAGGTGGCGGCTGGACAATTCCAGAACGCTTGGATCCCGACGCCAGTCACGCCCGGAGCCCCGTTGCCGCTGACGCCCGGTGAGATTGCGGACCTTTATAGATCGAACGCCGCAGTAACGGTTACTGACGAGACCGAACTGGGCGGCTCGCTTCCCGCGGTGGCGAACCTAATGTCGCCACCGGATCTCCAACGACTTGCCGAGGAGCGTCTCCAACTTCTGGCATGTGATCTCGACATTGGGAAAGACCTTTGGAGTGATGTAGTCGCTTCCGGGGACGAGCTGCGCGAAATTCTCTCCGCTGCGAGTCAGGCGGTGGAACCGCTCGACGATGGAGCACCTTGGAGAATTGCCGCCATTGCCGCCGGACGGGAGGGCGGACAGATCCGCGCAGCATGGGAAAGCCTCTTACAACAGGTCAAGGATGTGGTTGATCTCGCGGCGGAAGCTCAAGAAGCTCTCCATCGATTCGGACCGGAACTGCCAGATAACCTGCCACTCGCCGATGCAATCGAGATCTCGCGAGACATTCGAGCGCACCTCGAAGGAGGCGGCCATCTCGGTCGCGTGTCACTGACGCTGCATCGAAATTGGAAGTGGTTCATTGATGATGCACGGGTGAGTGCGCGTCCGCCAGATTCGGCGGAACACTTCGCCGCACTCGAGGTTCTCGCGCGCCTAAGGTCGGCACGCGAACTGCTCGTGGAACGATGGCAAAGACAGATGGCTCCTCTCGGGGCGTATGACGCAGCACAACTGGGCGAACGGCCTGAGGCGGCCTGCCGCCAATACAGTGCGCAGGTCTCGAACTGCCTTGGCTGGTATGAAGGGACCTGGGTGCCGTTGCACGATCGGCTAGTGGACAGCGGCTTCTTACCTAGTTCGTTTCTCGACGCCATGCCTCCGCGACTAGAGGAGAACGGAGATCTTCTGCGCCTACGTGACGCTTTGAAGGTCCGCCTCCCGGTGGTGTTGGGAGCGCAGTTGAGCCGGACGAGACTTAGGATCGTAGAAGCTTGTTTCGAGGATCTCGCCCGTCTACTGGCGCCCTATGCCGCGAATGGCGACTCGGGGACGGTCGTGCGTCGGTTGAGAGAATCCGTCGTAACGCTCGACGTGCAGGCTTACCGCGTTGCCTACGAAAGACTAGTGGAGGTCGAAGGGCGACGGAGCCTGCTGGCGCGAAGGCGTGAGCTCCTGGAGAAACTCGACCGAGTCGCACCGGGCTGGGCTGCCGCAATTCGAACGCGACTATATCCTCATGGCGACGGTAGTTCGCCAGGTGACGCGCAAAGCGCATGGGTATGGCGGCAGCTCTGTGACGAACTAGAGCGTCGCGGAGCGACGTCGATCGCTGTGCTTCAGGAAGAGATCGCTGGCCTAACGGTCGACATGCGAAGAGCCACGGCGGCGCTCATTGAGAAGCGAGCGTGGGCGCATCAGGTGGAACGAACCACGCTATCCCAGCGGCAAGCTCTACTTGGATGGAAAGCCACAGTACGGAAGATCGGCAAGGGTACAGGTATACGCGCGCCTCTGCTAAGAGCCAAGGCACGGCGACTCATGCCCGAGTGCCAAACAGCGGTGCCCGTATGGGTAATGCCGCTCAGTCTTGTCGTCCAGAACTTTCACCCCGCCAGAAATCGATTCGATGTGGTGATCATCGATGAAGCGAGTCAAGCGGACGTAATGTCGCTGGTGGCGCTCTATCTCGGCAGCCAGGTTGTCGTTGTCGGCGATCACGAACAGGTGAGTCCTGATGCGGTCGGACAAGCGATCGCAAATGTCCAACAGCTGATAGATACCCATCTGCTCGAAATCCCAAACCGACACTTATACGACCCCCAACTCTCGATCTATGACCTCGCGATGATGTCGTTCGAAGGCATCGTGTGTCTGCGCGAACACTTTCGATGTGTTCCCGACATTATCGAGTTCAGTAATTTGCTGTCTTACGAGGGAAAGATCAAGCCACTGCGCGATGCGAGTTCGGTGTCGCGTCAGCCATTCACGGTTGCTTATCGCGTCGAGGGGGTTAACGAGGGCACGCGCGTAAATCGAACCGAAGCCCGGACCGTTGCGTCGTTGGTCGTAGCGTGTACGGAGCAACCCGAGTATGACCGTGCAACCTTTGGCGTGATTTCACTCGTAGGAGATGATCAGGCCTATCAGATTGAGTCGATCCTGAGGCGACGCTTGTCCGTTTCGGAGTACGTCGCGCGAATGATTCGCTGCGGTACCTCGGCACAGTTCCAGGGTGACGAGCGAGACGTGATGTTCTTGTCGGTGGTAGACGCACCGACTGCGGACGGCCCGTTGACTCTTAGAGGCGACGGAGCGAACTTGATGTTCAAGAAGCGATTCAATGTAGCATCGAGTCGAGCGTGCGATCAGATGTGGGTCGTTCACTCCTTGGACGAAGAGAACGATCTAAAACAAGGCGATCTCAGAAAGCGGCTCATCGAGCACGCGAAGGACCCGCGAGCACTGTCGCGGAGTATCGACGCTAAGTCGCGCGTCACGGAGTCAGAGTTCGAGAGACTCGTGCTCCAAACGCTGGTCGCTAGGGGCTTCCGAGTGACACCACAATGGTCGGTCGGTGCGTACCGAATCGATATGGTTGTCGAAGGCAACGGGCGTCGGTTGGCGATTGAATGCGATGGCGATCGATGGCACCCGGAAGAGCAGATCGCCGACGATATGGCACGGCAAGCGATCCTGGAGCGGCTCGGTTGGCAGTTCGTTCGGATTCGTGGAAGCCAGTTCTTCCGGGCGCCCGACGATGCGATGGTGCCTGTGTTCGAGCGCCTCGCGCAGCTGGGGATCGAGCCCGAGGCGGACAAGACGGCGGAGGAAGAAGCGCAGCAAGAACAAGAGTTACGCGACCGAGTTATACGGCGCGCGGCTGAACTATGCGAGGCATGGGCGGACGACGAAGACGAAGTAGATACTCGTTCCCGCGCGAGTGCGTTCGGACGTTCAAGCGTGAGCTCGGTGCCAAACGCGCGCGCAGCGGCGGCGCCCGCTCAACCACCGCCAACGCATGAGGGTGCACGCGAACCAAACGCAAAACCCGTGTCAGCAACGCCGGTCATGTCCCGTCAAGTGGTGTAAATGGCTGACATCATCCTCGCTCTGAAGGCC
>JADEYI010001695.1_pt1 | contig 14490 bp, 10 predicted proteins | sample 8542331 | NCBI WGS metagenome assembly JADEYI01 (sample SAMN16510988, study PRJNA670497) | mine drainage metagenome | isolation source: biofilm near Copperflume 1 | place: Germany: Marsberg coppermine Kilianstollen | collected 2018-02 | reverse complement strand
CCGACGTGAATTGACAGATCAGGGCGGCGGTGAGCAGGACCAGTCCCAGGGCTATCTCGTTGAAGCGCCGCAATTCGCGGCCGCTGGCCGCGAACAGGAACATCACGAACGCGCCGATGGTCAGGATGAGAGCAGCGACGTCCACGAGGTCTCTCCTTAGCCCCACACGTCGGGGCGGTAGCGGTTCTCCGTCGTTTCCAGATGTTGGATGTAGGTGTTGGCCTCCTCGGGCGTCATACGGCCGGCATCGACGAACACGCGGACGAACGCGGTTCTGACGTCGTCGCGCATGGCCTGCGACCCGCAGACGTAGATGTAGGCGCCCTGTTCGACCAGTTTCCAGACCAGAGCAGCCTGATCGACGATCCGGTCCTGCACATAGTCCCGCCGTCCGGGCACTTCGCGCGACATGGCGACCTGGAGCTCGTCGAGGACCTTCTCCTCGACGAACATCTCGATCTCGTCGCGATAGATGTAGTCGAGTGCGCTCGCCCGGATGCCGTTGAACAGCACCGCCGGACCCACCGCGACGCCCTCGCGCTTCATGCCCAGCCGCTCCCACAGGAACGCCCGCATCGGCGCATAGCCGGTTCCGGCCGACACGAAGATCATCGGCTTCGAGACGTCCTCCTGCAGGTGGAAGCCCTCAGCCCGGTCCAGGAACACGTTCAGCCGGTCGCCTTCACGGATGCTGTGCACGTAGTGCGAGCTCATCCCCCGGAACGCACGGCCCGGCATCCCCGGTACCGGTCGGGCGTGGGTACCGACGGAAACGTGCGCGGTCGCCGCGCCGTGGATGCGGGGGCTCGAGCTCGTCGAGTAGTAGCGGGGGCGCAGCGGCTGGGCCACCTGCAAGAACTCGAAGATGTTGATCGAGCAGGAGCGGAACTCGTCGAGCAGTTGGAGCACGTCGTAGCCGCCCGCATTGATGGCCGTCCGCAGTGGCGACCCCGGCCCGTCCGGGGCGATCAGCACGCCCCTGATCTCCTCCAGCTTGCCTCGCTCGGCCGGCTCCACCGCCTTTTCGAGCAACAGGTCGATCAGGGGGAGGCTGGGCATCGCCGTGATGTCGACCAGGCAGGTCAGCACGTTGCGCACCTGCAGGGCGACCCCCTTTGGCACGGCGCGCACCTTCATGCTCCTGGGCACGGCGAAGACGCCGTCGAGGGCGGCACCGAGGTGCCCGGCGAGGCGCTCGACCGCCCCGTCGTCGTTCTGGGGGCAGACGCCGAGGTGGTCGCCGGCCGTGTACTCCAGGCCTTCGGGCAGGGTGACCTCGAGGTGGCGCGTCCGCGTCGGCGACTCGGGCGCCTGCAGCTCGCGGCACGCAAGGGCGCGTACCTGCGTCGTCGCGACACCGACTGCATTGGTCATGATGGTCGGGGCGATGATCTGGCCGTCGAGCGACAGCGCCATCGCGGAGTTGGAGTCCGAGGTGGTGAGCGCCTCCTCGGCCGCCGTTTCGGCGGCGATCCGGGCTGCCGCCGCGGCGCTGGGCCGCGCCCCGGACAGCTCGATGAGCGCCGGCCACATGCGCTCGTTCCACGCGATGTGCGTCTCCTCCCACGTCGGGGATCCGACGTCGCCGAACGCGAAGTTGCCGAGCGGCGTGGCGCCGAGCTCGGCGAGTTTGCTTTGGACGTAGCGGGGGAATGCGAGGAATGCGTTCCACTGACTGTTCCCGAGGCCCCACACCAGGTAGCGGCAGTGCTTCCACGTCTCGCAGCCGGCTTCCGTGTGCTCGAGCCACGCCTTGAACGCGATGGCGTTGCCGGGCGGGTTGCCGGTGTAGGTGGCGGTCATGAGGACGAGCAGCCATGGCTGGGTGCGGGCAGGCAGGTCGATCAGATCGTCGAGAGCGACGACCGCGTTCGTGTAGCCGTACTTCCGGCTGTGGTCCGCGAAGCGCTCGGCCAATCCCCTGGTGGTACCGAAATTGCTCCCGTAGGCGATGACAAGGTGACGGTACGGGCTGGTTTCGGGAATGTCCGAAGGGCGATCCCAGGCTCTCCCTCCGACGGTGTCGCCATGGGCGCCGGCGGCCGAGACGGACGAGCTCCTGCGTCGGGCGAGCGCGACCTGCCGGTCCTCCTTCGGCTCACGCTGTTCGCGTACGACCGGCACCGAGACCGGCTTCGTCGTCACGACCGTGTTCTTTACCACAGTCGTGCCCGCGGCGAGGCGCAGCCGATAGCGGTTGTAGATCTCGAACAGCCCGATTCGCAGCATCATGAACGTGACTTCCTGGGCCATGCATTGCCGTTGGCCCACGGAGAAAGGGATGAAGGCGTGGCGGGGACGCTCCACGACCTTCTCCATCGCGAACTGCTCGGGGTCGAACGCCTCGGCGCAGGCACCCCAGTAGCGGGGGTCGCGTTGGGCCGCCAGGGCACCGACGAGGATAATGTCACCGTTGCGGATCCGGTAGCGCCCCAGCATCCCGTCCCTGAGGCTGCGCCGGACCGTGACCGGCATGGGCGGGTAGATGCGCAGCGTCTCCTTGATGACCTGCGTCATGTAGGGCAGCGCCATGAGATCCGTGTACTGCAATTCGTAGTCGGGGTCGCCTCCCGTGACCGCATCGATCTCCGCGATGAGCCGTTCCTCGACCTCCGCGTGTGTCGCCAGGACGTAGGCCAGCCAGGCGCCGGTAATGGACGGCCCGTTGAATCCGTTCGACAGGTGCATGAGGATCTGGTCGCGGATCGTCGCCGAGTCGAGGAGCTCGCCGGTGTCGGGGTCGGGCACGGTCACCAGCCGCGTGAGCAAGTCGGTCTGCTCGCCGAGCGGGCAGGTGTTCAGCCGGCCCTGCACGATGGCCTCGGCCGTGGAGAACAGCACGTCATTGTGCCGGCGATACTCCCGTTTGCGGGCCCGCTTGCGCGGCCCCGACAGCAAGGTGAGATCCGGGCGGGGCTCGGCGACACGCGCCACGCTCTCGCGGGTGCTCTCGGTCACGGCCGCGGCGAAGGGGCTCGTGCGGGCATCCTTGTCCAGCAGCCCGAACGCATAGTTGCAGGCGCCCCGTCCGGAAACCTCCAGCGCGTAGCGCTGCATCCACTCGCGCATGTTGAGCGGCTCGTCGTCGTCCATGTCCGCCCAGGCCGCCATCATCTGCCTGGCCAAGGCCCTCATGCGGTCGAACTGGGTCTTCTGGTGCGCGGGCGCGTACCACGGCAGCATCACCCGCCGCACCCGGTCGTAATAGTCGCTGTCACTGACGACGGATATCCCACCGCCGCGGGATCCGGCGAGCTGGTCGAAGAAATTGATGTCCTCCACCCGCTTGCCGAACTGTTCTTCGTTCGTGGCAACCTCGTCGAGCAGCTCCGGGTCCGAGACCATCACCAGACGCCACTTCTTGGTCGGGATGCCCACCGCATAGATGTGACCGAAGCGGCGAAAGTACTCGAGCTGCGTGTCGTTATCGTTGAGGACGTCAAAGTTGGCGAAGCGTTCGCCGTTCGGCACCAGCCACCGCACCGCCCACGGGATCTCGAGCGGGACGTCCTCGCCGGTCGCCGGCTCCCCGGCCCCCGCGGAGGGGCCCTTGCGCGCCAGGCCAGCAGTCATCGTCGGCGGGCCCACCCGCGCCGGAGGCTCGGTGTCCTGCTTCATCCGCCCGACCTTGAACGTCTGCGCCAGCTTCCAGGCCTCATCCGAATGACCGGCCTTGTCGAAGGCCACGCTGGCGTCGTGGCCGTAGCTCTCGATGAAGACTTCGGCGCCCCCGGGGTGGTGGTAGATCCACTCGCTCACGTCGTAGACCCCGCCCCACATCGCCACCCAGAAGTCTCCGGGCTTGTCGTGCCGCAAGATCTCGTCCCAGTCGTACTCGGGAAGCTGGCGGGGGTCAGCGGGTGCATCTTCCGGCTCGGCCAGAGGGTGCAGCTTGGGCCCGGCCTGGTGCGGTCCGGGACCGCGCGCGTGCGGGGCCTCCGGGACGGCCATCGTGGGCGGGCCCGCGTGCTCGGGCGGCGCCGCACCCGGCTTCAGCCGGCCGATCTTAAAGGAACCGGCCAGCAGCCAGGCTTCGTCGCTATGGCCGATGGAGTTGAAGAACTCGGTAGCGTCCTGGCCCCATGCCTCGATAAGGATCTCCGCCCCGCCGGGGTGCCGATACATCCACTCGCTGACGTCGTAGATGCCCCCGCGGAACACGATCCAGAAGTCGCCCGGCTTGTCGTGCCGAAGGATCTCGTCCCACTCCATCTCGGGGAGGTCGTCGGCGACAGCTCCGTTTCGCTGCGCCGAGCGGCCAGGCGCGGGGCCCAGCGCCGTCGAGACCGCGGCGGCCGTACCCGCCTCGTGCTTCCCGCGAGCATCGTGAGTCGCCGCGTCCATCGCGCCCTCTCCCCATTCCCTTCCGGGAGCCACGGCCGGCCCACGGATTCCGCACTATGCGACAGGTCCGCTCGTGCTGGCCAACACCCGGCGATCGACGCCGGGCTTCGTCTCAGGCCGCAGCCGATGGTACCCAAATGCGGACGGTGGCGTCTATGCCACGACGTGGCGCGCGCGACCTGTTAGCGACGGGACTCGTGTTGCCGCAAATCCTGTTTCCGGTCTGCGTGTGTGTCTTCTCATGAAGGAGCCATGCGTATTAAGAGCCATTGCGCACTGGAGGATGGAGAAAGCCTAGCGTTGCGACACAACATGCTGGAGGGCTTGGCGCCAGGCTCGCGTTCACGTGATGAAGATGCCAGCGGGGACAACGTGACAATTCACCGTTGGCATCGCGGGCATGAGCCGCTCACGAGAGGCGATTACCCGCGCCTCGGGTTGACGGGATGGAGGCACGAGCGGGACGGGCTTCCCAGGGGATGAGAAGCTGACCTGCTCGTGCCTCCGCTCGTTGCGCCCGGACCGATACGTGTTCGCCGTGGGGGGGGTCAGGCACGGCTACGGTATCGGCCTCGGCGATGTGTGCCCGGAGCGGACGGAAGCGGAACGCCGCCCGCCCCGGGCGTTACCCTCGAGACCGGCGCCCTCGAGTCTCGATGTGAATATCGTCGTACCGTTTGTGGCCGCCTCCACCGCCCCGGCGTCACAAAGAGATGTCAGAGCGATCACATCCGTGCATCGCTGGCGGCGAGCCGCTCACGCCACTCGATGTCAAACCAGCGGAAGTTCTCCACGGCGAGCCAGTGCTTCTGCACGGCGACGATGATGTTCATCACGTGTACGCACGAGATTGGCTTGACGATGTACATGTTCGCGCCGAGGTTCATGCACATCTGCGCCGTCCCTTCGTCGTCCGCGCCGGAGAGCACGACGACGGGGATATCGGAGACACGGGCATGCTCTTTGATCCGGCGCAGGACGTTGAGGCCGGAGATCTTCGGCAGGCCCAGGTCGAGCAGGACCACGTCCGGCACCTCGGTGAGCGGTGGCGCCGCGGCCGCGTAACAGTTCGGCCCGAGCAGCACGTCGAGGGCGGCGCGCCCATCCCGCACGACGTGCGGACGGTCGGTGAGTCCCGCGCGCTTCAGCGTGTGCTGGACCACCACGATCTCGTCAGCGTTGTCTTCGACCAGGAGTACGCCGAACGGCTCACCCCATGATCTGGGGAGCGGCGCGACGGACGTCGTCGCGACGGGTGTGCGGGGGGGTGGCTCCGCGACGTATCGCACCGGACGCGTGGTTGTGGCTGTTGCTGGCATCTGATCCTCCGTGGCATCTGGTGGCCGCCGCTGCCGGAGCCCTTATCCCGCAGCGACCCTGACCGCCGTACAGAGCATCGTCAATATTTGACCTGGGCTGGCGAGTACGCAGGCGCCCTCGGAAGCGCGGGATCGGAGATGGGATGCGGGTGTGACCGCGCTGAGACGCGCCTGCTCTGCGTCGCACAACCGCTGTTGACGACGCATTCATCGGTGGCAGGTCGGTGATCGAGCCGCACCGCACCGCACGCCGAAGAAGGAGCCGAGACATGCGCGCACCAAAGTGGGAGTCGCTCAACCCGAAGGACGCCTCGGTGCTGGTCGTCGAGGATAACCCGGACGACGCGCGCGTGATCGCGCGGGTGCTGCAGAACTTCGGCATCAGGCGGATGTCTGTCGTCAGCACGGGAGAGGAAGCCGTCGCGCGGTCGGTGGAGCAGCCATGCGACGTCGTGCTCTGCGACTTCGGACTGCCGGGCATGAACGGTCTGCACGTGCTGGAGCAGATCACGGAGGTGAGCCCGGAGACGAAGGTCATCGTCGTGACGGGGCTGGGCGACGAGCACACTGCTGTGACGGCGATGAAGCTGGGCGCCAGCGACTACATCCGCAAGGACGAGCTGCTCACGTCCGGCATCGTGAACTCGCTCCAGGAGGCGCTGCGCGCGAGGATCGCCGCGCGGACGTCCCAGATGTCGCACGCGATGGAGCAGGCGGACCGGCTGGAGACGGCCGAGGCCGAGGCCGACTGGCTGATCCTCTATGACGTCGAGGCCCACGGCTACCGGGAGATCACCCCGCTCACCGCCGACGAGAGCGAAGACGACCTGACGCACGTGCGAGAGATGCTGTGCCGCTACCTGGAACTGAGCGAGCAGGGCTTCCAGGGGCCCACACAGAAGGAAGTTGAGGGGCTGGTGGCGGCGTTCGTGACGCGCGGCATGAGCCCCCAGGCGATGCTGTCGCTCTACCGGTCGTGCATTCGCGCGATGCGGAAGCGCAGGCGCCTGGACGGCAAGCCGCTGTCGGTGAACCCCACGGCGAGCTTCGTCCGTGTGTTGTCGCGCGTGATCGAGGAGTATCAGTACCTGCTCTCGATGTCGGCCATGCCCTTCGCCCAGGCCGCTTGATGAGGAGAGACGGCATACCGCATGGTCGTGTCTTCATGCGCTTGAGTTGACGCACTGCTGTACACTGGCGCCGTACGACGGGAGGACCATGCCACGGATGCTTGCCCCGCGCGTCCCTCGGTTCGGATATCCGCCGCCGGCGTACTGCGATCGATCGCCCCGGTTGGTCCGAAGTTCTGCGCACGTTTCTCACCCCGCGTTGCTGGAAGGCGACCGCTCACCGTGATCCAGCGTCTTCAGGATGAAGTCGAGATCACGGGCCTGTTCACGGCGCTGCTGGACACGCTGCCAGATGGCGTGATCGTGCTGAATCGGCACGGCGTCATCGTGGCGTGCAATCCCAGCGCGGAGCGCATTACCGGGACACCGGCGTCGCGTCTGGTTGGCTCGCCGTCGACTTCGCTGTTCGACAAGACGCGTGAGCTACCGCCCGGCACCCTCCATCTTCAATACCCCGTGTTCGATGTCTCTCGAAGCGACGGCAGCCGTGCGTGGCTCTCGGTGATCACGAAGCCGCTGAGGCGCGATGACCAGGCGGACGCCTACGGCACGCTCCTCTGTCTCGCCGATATGACGGAAAAGAAGCTGGCCGAGGAATCCTTTGCCGAAGCGCTGTCGATGCGCGATCTTATCGCCCAGGCCTCGAACGACGCGATCTGGGACTGGGATCTGCAGTCGGACCGGATCTGGTGGAGCGAAGGATTGCGGGCGCAATTCGGCCACGTCAGCGAGACGGCGACCGATCGGGAGTGGTGGCTGAACAACGTCCACCCCGACGACCGGCAAATGGTCAACGCGAGCTGGATCTCCGTCTTCAAGAGCAGGGGGCACGTCTGGTTGCGGGAGTTCCGGTTCCGCACCGCTGACGGGGACTTCGCGTCGGTGATTTGCCGCGGCCACATCGTACGGGCGGGGGACGGGCGCCCGGTCCGGATGTTCGGGGCGATGCAGGACGTGTCCCGGCAGAAACGCGTCGAAGACGATCTCCATCAGTCCGAGGAGCTGAGCAGGGCCGTCCTCTCTTCGCTCTCCGCACGCATCGGCGTGCTCGACCGCAACGGGATCATTGTCGAGGTAAACGACGACTGGCGCCGGTTTGAGCGCGACGAGCGGCCGGCCCCCGAAACGCCCTGCCTGCTCGGGGCCGACTACGTGGCCGAGCGCGGCGGGCTCGGGAGTTCCGGCGATGCCGTCGCCGAGGAGGCGCAACGCGGACTGCGGGCGGTGTTGCGCGGCTCGCGCCGGCGCGCGGATCTCGAGTACAAGCTTGACACACCGAAGGGCGCCCGATGGTTCGCGATGCACGTTGAACCCCTTCGTACAGACCGTGGAGGCGCCGTGGTGTCCCATGTCGAGACCACCATGCGGCGGCTCGCGGACGAGGCGGAGATCCGCCGGCTCTCCGCGGAGCAGAGCGAGCAGGCCAAGACCGACCTGATCAACGTCGTGTCCCACGAACTGCGCACACCCCTGGCGGTGATCCGGGGACACGTGACCACCGTGCTCGAGTACGGCGACCGCATGACGGAGGCGCGGCGCAGGTCGAGCCTGGAAGCGGCCGACACGGCGTCGCAGCAACTGGAGCGTCTTGTCGCCGATCTGCTCACGATGGGACGGCTCGATGCTGGCGTGATGCGTCTGGAGTGCCAGCCGCACTCCCTCGAGGCGATCCTGCGCGAAGCGGTCGAGGGCGTCGAGACGATCGCCCGCCAGACGATCGAGATCGATCTTCCGGACGAGCCGCTGGAGATCGCGGTCGACCGGTCGCGGATGATCCAGGTGTTCTACAACCTGCTCGACAACGCCGTGAAGTATGGAAAACCGGGCGCACCCATCCGCATCGAAGCGCGCCCTGGCGAGCAGATCATGGCGCTGGTGATGGTGGAGAACCGGAGTGCGGGCGTCCGTCAGGCCGATGTCGACAACATCTTCGAGCGGTTCTACCGGACGAATCACGGGATGAAGCTGAACGTGGGTGGAGCGGGACTGGGCCTGTCCATCTCGAAGGGAATCGTCGAGGCGCACCAGGGCCGTATCTGGGCGCGCGTCCGGAGAGGGACCTTTCAGGTGCATCTGCTGCTGCCGAAGCTACCGGTATCCGGTGGGCGAGCAGCAAGCGTTTGAACAACAAGAGAATTCTGGTCGTCGATGACGAGCACTCGGTCGCCGACTTTGTCCGCACGGTGATTGAACTCGAAGGCGGCGTCGTCATCGTCGCAGCGACAGCCGCACTCGCGTCCGCATGCCTCCGCGTGGACGGGCCCTTCGACCTCATGGTGCTGGACCTGGCGCTGCCGGATCGTTCCGGCTGGGAGTTGCTGGCATCGGCGCAGGATCTCCTGGCCGGTTGCAAGGTGGTGCTCTTCAGCGCGCAACTGTCGAATGACGACGCGGAACGCGCCCGGCGTGCGGGCGTCGCGTTGTCGCTGGTCAAGCCCGTTGCTGCGACCACGCTTCGTGATGCGCTGAGGTTTGTCCTGCGGCCGGCTCCTGGACAATGAGCCGGTACCCGACGCCTTCGACGGTGACGATGCGGACGCTCCCGGAATCGGTCAGCGCAAGCTTCTGGCGCAGACGGCTCATCGTCACGCGGAGCACATGCCGTGAGCCCGAGTAGCCGGCACCCCAGACCGTCGTGAGCGTGTCGTCGTGGGTCAGGACATGGTTCTGGCTCATCGCCAGGTGCGTCAGCAGCCTGAGCTCGATCGGCGACAGCTCGACCAGCCGGCCGTCGACGTGCACCTCGTGTTCGCGGACGTCGATCACGATGTGGCCGATCGTGATGGGGTCCGTGGCGTCGGCGGCGACCAGAGCACTGCGGCGGAGCGCCGCGCGGACGCGGGCGACGAACTCGCACGCGCCGACCGGCTTGCGGATGTAGTCGTCGGCGCCCGATTCCAGCGCGTGCGCCGCGTCCCACTCGTCGTCCAACGCGGTGAGCATCAGGATGGGCACATCCGACTTCGCGCGGACCATGCGGCATGTGGCGAGTCCATCGAGCTCCGGCATGCGCATGTCCAGGATGACGACACTGGGGTGCAGCGTCTCGAAGCATTGAATCGCTTCGCGGCCGTTGACACAGGTCCTGACGGCGTACCCCTCCAGCTCGAGCATCTCGCTCATCGCGCCAAGGACGCCCGGATCGTCGTCGACCATGAGGACGGTCGGAGCTGGATGTGTCCGCCCGTTGGTGGGATGCGTCGTACCGTTCGTCGAACTCATCGCGATGCCCTCCAGCGGAGATCGGTTCCGTACTGTCCGCGTGCGTACGCTCCATCTGTCTGCCTGCGTACGCTACGAGTATACAGCGATAGCGATGTACCGAAGGCATGAGCGCGGGGGCAATGTTAACTTGGGACACTATTGAGATACCCAGACAGCCCGTCTGACGCACGTTCCCTGACAGGGAAACGGCGGAGAAGCCCCGGGACCGCTTGAGACACGTCGGTGACCGATCTGGGAGCGGTGCGTATCGCTCGTGATAGGCGCGCGCCCGGTGGCGTGGGCCGGCGCTGACGATCATTCTGTAGCGGGATCCAATGCGTGACGCGGCGCCGGCGAGGCCGCTGTCCCGCAGCAGGGTACGCCCCGTAGCGTGTAGCCTGGTCGCCGACCCACCGCTGGCTGGACGACCGTCGACAGGGGTCAGCAGATGTCCGTCACGAACATCCAGCGCAGACAGCGCACGGACGTTCCGGTGCCCGAGGAGCGTGCCATGCCCACAAGCAACAAGCGGGACCGGTCCGGGCAAGCGGCGGTGAGTCTGGACCGCTTCTGCTCACTCTCCATCGACCTGCTGTGCGTTGCGGGCTTCGACGGCTATTTCAAGTACGTCAACGCCGCGTGGGAGAAGACCCTCGGCTGGACCGTTGAGGAGATGACGACGAAGCCGTGGTCCTGCTTCGTCCATCCGGATGACCTGGAGCGGACGGTTGAGGAAGCGGATCAGCAGGCGGAGCATGGGCTCGCGTCGATCTCGTTCGAGAATCGATACCGCGCGACGGACGGCTCGTATCACTGGTTGCTGTGGAACAGCCGCCCGAGCGCGGAACATGGCGAGATATACGCCATCGCGCGAGACGTGACGGAACAGAAGAGGGCCGAACTGACGTTGAAGACCCTGAACGAGTCGCTGAAACGCGAGGTCGCGGAGCGTACCGCAGCGGCCAACGATCGCGCACGCGGGGCCGCGCGCGCCGAGCGGGAGGTGCGCCGCAGCGACGAGCAGATGCGCCTGTTGGTGGAGAACGCGCCGGCGGCCGTCGCGTTGCTCGACCGCGAGATGAGGCATCTGCTGGCGAGCCGCCCGTGCAACAGCGACGACGCCCTGGGGCGCGCATCGCTCGTCGGCCGCGGCTACTACGACATCTTCCCGGAGATCGACCGGCGGTGGCGAGACATCCACCGGCGCTGCGGGCGGGGCGCGGCGGAGGAGTGCGCCGACGGTCCGTGCCCGCGCCTGGGTGGTACCGTTGCGTGCGTGCGCTGGGAGATCCATCCCTGGCGCACGGCGGGCGGGGGCATCATCTTCCTCAGCGAGGCGATCAACGCACGCAAGCGCGCCGAGCTGGAGTTGCGTGAGACCGCGGACGACCTGATCCGGATCAATTCGGAGCTGGAGGCGTTCACGTACAGCGTGTCGCACGACCTCAAGGAGCCGCTGCGCACGCTGGAAGCGTTCAGCCAGTTCCTGCTGGAAGACTACGGCGACAAGCTCGACGCGGAGGGGAAAGACTATCTCACAAGGCTCGCGCAGGCGAGCGCGCGGATGAAACACCTCATCGAGGACCTGCTGACGATCTCTCGCATGGGGGGCCAGGCGGAGCCGGCGGCGCCTGTCGCCGTGGACCGCGTCATCGCCGATATCGTCGAAGGTATGCGCGTCACGGTGCACGAGCGAAACGCGACGGTGGATGTCGCTTCCGGCCTGCCGAAGGTAGTCGGCGATCCTCGCCGGATCGGGCAGATCTTCGGCAATCTCATCGCCAACGGCATCAAGTTCAATCGCAGCGCCGCCCCGCGCATCGAGATCGGCGCGTTCGTAAACGATGCCGGCGAGACGGTGTTTTTCGTGCGCGACAACGGCATCGGCATTGAGGAGCGATACCACGAGAAGATCTTCGGGGTGTTCCAGCGTCTGCACCGTCGCGAGGAGTTCGAAGGTACGGGTGCAGGACTCGCGATCGTCAAGCGCGCGGTGGAAGCGCTGGGCGGCAGCATCCGGGTCGAGTCGGGCCCCGGCGAAGGCAGCGCGTTCCTGTTCACGCTGCCGGTCTCGCCGGCGCAAGCGACGGCAACGCTGTCCGAGAGGCCGCCTGGACGCGGCAGGGAAGCGCGTGGTTCGTGCGCGGAGAGCGTGAGGAGCGGACGCAGTGAAGAACTTCAAGCCCGTGCAGATCCTGCTGGTCGAGGACAACCCCGACGACGTGCTCATCACGCACCGCGCGCTCGAACGGAGCCGTGTAGCGAATGATCTGCACGTGGCGCGTGACGGCCAGGAGGCGATGGACTTCATCTTCCGCGGGGGCGAGTTCGGTCCGGACACGCCGCGGCCCGACCTGATCCTCCTGGACGTGAATCTCCCTAAGGCGAACGGCATGGAGGTGCTCGCGCACATCCGCGCGAACGCCGAGACAGCGTGCATCCCGGTGATCATGCTCACGGCGTCCGGCCGCGAGGAAGATGTGGTGAAGAGCTACAAGCTCGGCTCCAACACGTACATCCAGAAGCCCGTGGAGTTCGAGAAGTTCCTGCACGCGCTCGACGTGCTGGGGCAGTACTGGATCGTCATCGCCACCCTGCCGCCCGCGGCGTGACACTGAGCGCAGGTCGCCCGTGGCCTCTCGGCCATGACTGCGGCCCCACGAGGCGCTCGATGTGGTGCGCAATCGTCGCTTGCCCGTCTCATCCCCCGCTGACCGCGGCGCCAACCGGGGAGCGGAGTTGCCTCATCGGTCGGCGATGCTCGAGGGCGGGCGATCCGATAGGATCAGTCACACTCACCACCACGAGCGGATTCGATAGGGAAGGTGCACCATGTCCGTCGTCCTGATCACCGGATGTAGCTCCGGGTTCGGCAAGCTCGCTGCCCTGGAGTTCGCGCGCCGCGGCGACAAGGTGTTCGCGTCGATGCGCAACACGACGAAGGCCGGAGGACTGCTCGACGCGGCCGCAGCCGCTGGCGGCACGCTGGAGGTGGTCCGGCTGGACGTGAACGACTCCGCATCCATAGCGGGGGCGGTCGCGCAGATCGAGAAGGACGCCGGTCCGATTGACGTCCTGGTCAACAACGCCGGCATCGGCACACACGGGCCGGTCGAAGACTTCGATGACGACGAGGTGCTGAGCATCTTCAACACGAACGTCTTTGGCGTGATTCGGGTCACACGGGCGGTGCTCCCCTCGATGCGGGCGCGCAAGAGCGGCACGATCGTCACGGTGGGATCGCTGGCCGGCAAAGTGTCGGCTCCCTTCGGCGGCGTGTACGCGGCGAGCAAGCACGCGATTGAGGCACTCAGCGATGCCCTCTACTACGAGCTGCACCCGTTCGGCATTCGGGTCGTGCTGGTGGAGCCCGGCGGGTTCGAGACGGAGATCCAGACCAATCACCTCGTCGCGAGGCGATTCAACGAGGGATCGCCTTACGTCGAGTTCGAGCGCCGGTTTGCGGATGCGTCGACGAAGCTGCCGGGCGCCGGAGAGCGAGCCGACGCGCAGGTCGTGGCCACCGCCATCGCCGACGCGGCGAAGGCAGAGCAGCCGAAGCGCCGGTATCTCGTCGGCAACGACGCGCAGCTCATCGGAGGGCTGCACAGGCAGATGTCCGACGAGGACTTCGAGCGAGCGATGCGTACCACGCTCGACTTCTGGGAATAGGCAGCCCGATGGGTTGCCGTCGCGGACGGTGACGGCGGAGTGCGGGAAGAAGTCCGCTTGTCGAAGGCGTCACCACATTCGCGTTGCGCCGGCGGACAGCCGGGCGTCCAGGCCGCCGCGGTGGCCGCCTCGGCTGTCTATTGCTGCACGAGCCCGATCTGCGTGCCTTCGGGATCGGCGATGCGCGCGATCGTCAATTCGCGTCCCGGCACCATGAACGGCTCCACCACGACACTGCCACCCAGTGCCTTCGCCTTGTCGAGCGACGAGCGCAGATCGAGGACCTGCACGTAGACCGTCACGCCCGGCGCCCCGGGCACGAGGACGCCAACGGGACCTGGCTCGGGCCCACCAATGCCCGCCGCGATTTGCGTGACCGCGGGATTGCTGTCGTCGATCTTCCAGTTGAACAGCTCGCGATAGAACTCCCGAAGCTTCGCCGTGTCGCGACCGCGGATCTCGAACACCACTACCGGCCTCGCCCAGTCAGCCATTTCCCCCTCCTTTGAACACGAGCGTTACCTGTCCCCGTTTTACCGAGACGATGCACCAGCCGCCCTCCGTCTCCGTTCGAAGCAGCTCCCTCAAGGTGCTGCCTCGGCGTCGGGTATGGAGGGCTCCCCTACCGCCTGCGCCGGCGCGCCGACCAGGCGCTGAGCCCAACGAGCGTGACTGCCGCCGCGATGCTCAGCGCGAGTGCGAAACCCGGCCGGCTCCCCGTGCCCGCATGAGGCAAGGCACTCAGGTCCGGGACTTCCGCGATGCCGCCGACCGAGGGGCTCGCCGTGAGCGTGTGCGTCGCCTCGATGTTGCCGTTTACG
>JADEYI010001694.1_pt1 | contig 14509 bp, 9 predicted proteins | sample 8542331 | NCBI WGS metagenome assembly JADEYI01 (sample SAMN16510988, study PRJNA670497) | mine drainage metagenome | isolation source: biofilm near Copperflume 1 | place: Germany: Marsberg coppermine Kilianstollen | collected 2018-02 | reverse complement strand
CCTAAAGGCGTGGTACACCCATGAAGGTAACAGACATACCAGGTAAAAAACGAGGACGCTACATTCCGAAATTCTATGTGTTTCGTGGCTTCCACCTGTCTACTTGCTACCCGTGACCTGAAACTTCTTCCTCCGTGCGCTCTCGCTTTGCCTCGAAAAGGCGAGAATCTCCTGATTTTTTGCTCACCGTTTTACAGTTTTTGGAGCTTTCTCCCTGGCTAGCATGTATCTATCCGGAAGCAAGCTTCCTTAGTTTATCAATACGACTATCCCTGGGGATAGGTGTAAGCAACATTGCCACAAGCATGAACATTCTGAGATGGTAGAGAGTAACAACTGCTGTCGAATGCTGAACCGGTTGGCGGGCCGGGGTGGAATGTCTTTATTAGACCGCTTAATCAGAAAGGTTTTTTATGAGTACCGATGGCTTACTCAAGGCCCTCAACGATTCTCAACGGTATCTCGATATTGTGCATAAGCCACAGTTAGGAAAGAGTGAAGCTGAGTGGTTGATTGAGACCACCGTTAGTAACTTTGCCAGGTATTACAATAGTGGTTTTATCGAGTATCGTAAATCAGTCGCCGAAGCAGGTGACTTCGCGGCAGTCGAGTGGACGGGGCGTGGTGCAACCTTTAAGGATGTGCTGGGACGTGAATATATTGACTGCCTGGGTGGGTTTGGTGTTTTCAACCTTGGTTGGGCGCATCCCAAAGTCGTGGGGGCCGTACAGGCACAATTAGAGAAAAGTCCATTGCCTACGCAAGAACTGCTTGATCCGTTGCGTGGGATGTTGGCACATTTGTTAGCTGAAATTACACCGGGTGATATCCAGTATAGCTTTTTTGTGGGTAGTGGCACGGAGGCCGTTGAAGGTGCCATGAAGCTAGCCAAGTTGTATACGCGGAAGAGCGGATTTATTGCCTCAGTACGCGGCTTCCATGGCAAAACAACGGGCTCGCTAGCCCTCACCGGTAAGGCCATTTTCCGTCGTCCCGCTATGCCGCTGCATAATAATGTTTTTCATGTGCCATATGGTGATGCCGATGCCGTTGAGCAACAGTTGCGTATTGCGCGTGAAGTTGGGAATGATATCGCCGCCGTTATTATGGAACCTGTGCAGGGAGAGGCTGGTGCGATTGTGCCGCCCGATGATTTCTGGCCACGTTTGCGCACGATTTGTGATGAATATGAAGTTTTGTTGATTGCCGACGAAGTGCAGACCGGGATGGGGCGTACTGGCAAGCTGTGGGGGGTTGATAACTGGGACATTGCACCGGATATTATTACCGCGGCGAAGGCCCTGGGTGGTGGTGTCATGCCCATCGGTGCCTTCATGTCCACGCCGAAGATCTGGAGCGTGATGAACAGCGATCCCTTCATTCATACCTCTACGACAGGTGGTAATCCGCTGGCCTGCGCTGCTGCTATTGCCGCTATTAATGTCACATTGGAAGAGCGCATTCCTGAGCAAGCTGCTGAAAAGGGCGCATACTTTATTGAGCAGTTGAAAGGGATTGCCGCCCGCCATAGCGATATCTACACGAATATTACTGGTAAAGGGCTGTTGATCGGTCAACATTTCATTAACGATGATATCGGTTATGCGGTCGCCTCGGGCCTCTTCAAACGTGGCGTTCTGATATCCGGTACCCTGAATAACTCACGCGTCATTCGTGTTGAGCCGCCGTTAGTGATTACGCGCGAAGAGATTGATACGATCCTGAATCGCCTGGAAGATACCTTGCAGGAGCTTAGCGCGACCGTTTCGACGCCTGGTTTGCTGGTGAATAGCGAGGTTGTGGCGACGCCTGCAATTGCGACATCTGTACCTTCGCCCAAGGTCGTTGATACTGATACTGCCGTAGCATAGCAAACAGGAGCGATTGAGATGCATATTGTTGTGCTGGGCGGTGCCGGGGCGATGGGGCGCGTCACGGTACGTACACTGACGGAATACGCGGATATTGAGCAGATCACTATTGCTGACTACTCCGACGGGCGAGCGCGGGAGCTTGCTGCCTCGTTACAGAGTAGTAAGATAGCGGTCGAGCAGATCGATGTCAACGATTTTGAACGGGTTTCGCGGCTGATACGTGGGTCGGATGTTGTGTTGAGCGCAGTGGACTATGTTTATAATCTGCCCGTGCTGCGAGCGTGTATACAAGAGAAGGTGCATTATGCTGACCTGGGCGGCCTTTTCCATATGACGCGCACGCTGATGGCCTTGCATGAGGCGGTGGAGGCGGCGGAGATCACGGCCATCCTGGGTATGGGTGGGACACCGGGGATTACGAACCTGCTGGCTCGTGCCGCCGTGGATAAGCTCGACCGCGTGAATAGTATCAAGGTGCAACTTGGCTGTGGCGATGAGACGCCAGCAACGGCCCCGCTGGTAGCTCCCTACTCGATTCGCACCATCCTGGATGAGTTTACGAAGTCACCGCAAGTCTTTCAGGATGGAGAGTGGTATGCGCAGCAACCGTTGACGGGCCAGGAAGAGTTGATATTTCCGTTGCCGGTAGGGCGGGCCACGGCGATCTATTCGCTGCATTCGGAGTGCGCGAGTTTCCCTGTCTCTTTCCGCGAGAAGGGCATACGCTATGTCTCGTTCAAAATTGCCTTCCCCAGCGATTTTTTGAGCAAGCTGAAATTTCTGGTGGATATCGGTTTTGGCAGCGATGAGCCAATCAATGTGCGTGGGGTCAAAGTGTCACCGCGCGATGTGCTGGCGAAGCTGCTGGAAACTGCCCCCGTTGCGGATGTCGAGCCACAGGACTGCGATGTTTTGCGCGTGGTGGTAGCTGGCGCGGTGGACGGACAGTCGGTGGAGATTACGAATCAGGTGGTAGTGCTACCCTATCGCCGCTGGGGAATTGGCGCGGGTGCGCTTGATACGGGGACACCGCTTGCTATTGCCGGACATATGCTTGCTACTGGTGAAATCACGCGACGTGGTGCTTTTGGGCCGGAGATGTGCGTGCCAATTGAGCCTTTTTTCCATGAATTGGCTCGCTACGATATGCATGTGACGGAGACAAGGACGGTGGTGGTAACATAAGGAGGCAACGCGCAAGGGGTAGATTTTTGGGAAAGGGACGATGGGGTGATGGCGTGTGTAGGGACAAGGGGAGGTATTGGTGGGGATGCGGGGGCCTTGTGCTTGTCCTCGTCCTGTGGGAAGGATCCAGACTCCCACCAGGACAGGCACAAGGCCCCCGCATCCACCGCCCCACATCCCCCTGTCCCTACGCACGCTCCGCGCTCCGTTGGGTACTTTGATTGCATCCCTACAATTTGCTGTGGTAGAATGGCGTGAGTGGAGTGTCTAATATGCTGTAATTTCGTAACTATTCTGTAGAGATGGTACGAATATCGAAAAAATGAACGGGTATTGTTGCGAAGTCGTGTTATTTGCAGACTTCTGAAAGGGGCTAACTGATGAGCGAGTATAAGCTGGTTATCAATGGTGAACTCGTCAATAGCAGCGCGGGTAAAACTGTTGACGATATTGGTCCTGCGAGTGGTCAGTCGATTGCGCAGGTTCCTGAAAGTTCGGTAGAGGATGTAGATCGTGCGGTGAGTGCGGCTCGCGAGGCTTTTGATGATGGTCGGTGGTCTGACCTGCCTCATGGGGCGCGAGCCACTATTTTAGAGAAACTTGCGACACTGTTAGAGGCGCACGCCGGAGAGTTGGCCGAGTTGGAGTCGCAGGACGCGGGAAAGCCAATCAAGTTGGCGCGTGACAGCGATATCCCCTTCGCCATCGACAATTTCCATTTCTTCGCGGGTGCGGTGCGCCATCTCGCGGGTACGGCCAGTAGTGAGTATAGCGGTGGGCATACCAGTATTATTCGCCGCGAGCCTATGGGTGTGGTTGCATCGCTGGCTCCCTGGAACTATCCCTTTATGATGGCGGCCTGGAAGGTCGGGCCAGCCCTGGCGGCGGGTAATACTGTCATCCTTAAACCTTCGGTCGAGACGCCGTTGACGACGCTCAAACTGGGCGAGATTGCGCTAGAGGCGGGTCTGCCTGCCGGTGTGCTCAATGTCATTACCAGTGGCCCAGGTGTGGCGCAGGCTCTTGCCAGCCATAGGGGAGTCAATATGGTTTCGGTAACGGGTAGTACCGAGAGCGGCAAACATATCATGCGGGCCGGTGCGGACTCGATCAAACGGGTACACCTGGAATTGGGCGGTAAGGCACCGTTTATCGTCTACGGAGATGCCGATATCGAGGCGGCTGCCAATGGCGCGGTGGTCGGTGGTTTCGTTAACTGCGGCCAGGACTGTACGGCGGCAACGCGTATTTATGTGCAGGACAGCATCTATGATGCGTTCATGAGTTCTTTCTTGAGCAAGGTCAAGCAGCTTCGCGTTGGCAATCCAGCCAATGAAAGTACGGATATGGGGCCATTGATTTCCGCGGCTCAGCGTGCGACGGTAGAAGGTTTTGTTGAGCGTGCGCTGCGCGATGGTGCGAACGTGGTCACGGGCGGCAAGCGTGCCACGGTGGCGGGTCTAGAAAAAGGTTTCTTCTTCGAGCCAACGGTCATTGCCGAGGATCGCAACAGTGCCGAGATTGTGCAGAGCGAAGTGTTCGGGCCCGTGATCGTCGTTTGCCGCTTCGCAAGCGAGGCAGAGGTGTTGAAGAAGGCCAACGATGTTGTCTATGGCCTGGCTGCTTCCGTCTGGACACACGACATTTTCAAAGCGATGCGAGCCAGTAAGACGTTGCAGTTCGGCACAGTCTGGGTCAATGATCACCTACCGCTCACTCCTGAGATGCCGCATGGTGGGTATAAAGAGAGCGGTATTGGCAAAGATATGTCGCTCTACTCCTTTGAGGAGTATACGCAGATCAAACATGTGATGATTGAACTAGGCGGCGAGGCTCGCAAAGGTTGGCACTACACGATCTTTGGGGACGCCGAGTAAGATCGTTTTGTAGATACAAGTATGAAAAAGAGCGTTCTCAGTGGCAACTGCTGCTGAGAACGCTCTTTTTCATGTTTTTTCCAAAAATGATAGACCTTTACACCTGCTGGGCAGGTGAAGGTCCATCCAGAAAGGCACCCACCGCCTTTCTCTTACTAGAAATTACGGGATGGGGTTACAGAGACTATTCTCTGTTATAATGCAATATGGAGTTTATCAGGACTGTTCGCACACAACCAATAAAAGCTTTTATTTCTTTTTTAGGAGCATTGCATGCCGCCACTTTCAAGCCTCATTCGTTTACCTGCTAAACCACTGCTTTCTATCGTCGGAGCGGGGGGCAAGACCACTACTATGTATACGCTCGCGGCTGAATTAGCGGCGCAGGGGAAGCGGGTTATTACGACAACGACGACCAATATCTATATTCCACGTTCAGATGAGACTGATACCCTTGTGGTGGCAGCGGAAACATCAACGTTGCGAGAGATGGTGAATGCCGCGTGGGGGCGGCATCGGCGCGTCACGGTGGCGGGCAAGGTTATTGGCTCTGGGAAGTTGAGTGGAGTGCAGCTTGACCAACCGTATGCACTGTTGCAAAAGGGAGGTGCTGATGTGGTCATTGTCGAGGCCGATGGTGCGCGACACAGTATGATCAAAGCACCAGCGGAGTACGAGCCTGTGGTGCCAGCGCAGACAAACGTGGCTTTGATCGTGATGAGTGCCGAGGCTATCAATCAGCCTTTGAGTGTGGAGATTGCCCATCGGCCAGAAAGAATCGCTGCTCTGCTGGGTATCAACCAGGGAGATATACTTACTCCGGTGCTGATTGCCCGCCTGATGGCGCATGAATTGGGTGGATTGAAAAATATTCCTATACAGGCAGCAATTTACTTGCTTCTGACAGGTGTAACGGTAAGTAAGTTGGCTGTTGTAGCTGATCTAGCGTCCCTGGTGCAAGGAATGGGGCGGGTAACGGGCGTCTGTTGCTCTGCACGGGTTGGTGAATGGTTTGTACAGGGTCTGTGAATTATTATTGCTGATGATTGACGAAGATAGGCCACAGGCCGATAAATCGGCGATTGCCACGATAAATCGGGCCCTACGTTCTTGCGGGTGATTGACGAAGATAGGCCACAGGCCGATAAATCGGCGATGGCCACGATAAATCGGGCCCTACGGTTCAGATGCATTGCTGTAAGCACTCTAAGCACTCAAGGAATAGATGTTATATGAAACTTGGACTTTACTGGTCATATGCTACGCGCTCATTGGTGCGTGGTGGGCAGCGGACGGTGCTGGCTATATTTTGCGTCGCGGTAGGCGTGATGGCTATCGTGGCATTACAGTTGGTCAGCTTGAGCGTGAATCAGGCACTGCTGGGCAATATTATTGAGGCGAATGGGGGCGATATTCGGCTGAATGCTAATGTGACCCCTTTGCGCCAGCGTGACCTCACCGTGCTGGACACGTTAAAGCGGCAGGGGAGCATTAGCGATTACGCGACCTCTTATGACGCGGGCGGGAGTGTCACGCTGCCTTCCGGCAATGAAGAGACGTTTAGCTTTATTGCGATATCGAGCAATTTTCCTCTGGTGGGTCAGGCGAACTTTATTGCTCCAGCACGTGATTTGACGATACAGGGCGTTGTGCAGGGCAATAATGTGGCTATGAGCTCTATTGTCTTTCAAAACCTGGGGGCGCATATTGGGAGCACGTATCGTGTCAAGACGTTGGATGGGCGGTTAGTACCGATCAGGGTGGCGGCAGAATTCCAGGAAGGCGGTGGGTTTCTGGGGCCACAGGTGCTGGTTGCCCAGACGACGCTGGCCGCGGTGCCTGGGCCGAATGGGCTAGCTCTCCCGGCACAGTATGATACTGCCTATACCACTGTTCCCGCCGCGAATATGAACGCGGTGCAAAAACAACTGACACAAGCTCTACCGGCGGTAAGCGTTGTGACTGCGCCGGATTTGCTCAAGCGGCGGCAGAGCCAGGTGGATCAGATAGAGCTTTTCTTGCGCATCGTTGGTTTGCTGGCACTCTTCATTGGTGGTATTGGCATTATTAATACGATGCAGGTGCTGTTGCGCCGTCGGCAGATTGAGATTGCGATGCTCAAGACGACCGGCTATCGCAGGAGAGATTTATACGCCCTGTTCGGTTTAGAAGCGGCTCTGCTGGGGATAATTGGCGGTGTGGTGGGTACGGCGGCGGGTGTAGGAGCGAGCTTTTTGGTGCGTGCCGTCGTTGAGAATGCTTTTTTCTTGCATCTGGAAGTTGTGTTAGACCCTTTGACGATCAATTCAGGGCTGCTTATTGGTTTATCGACCGCGCTGATCTTCGGCTTATTGCCTATTGTTGAGGCTAGCCAGGTGCGCCCGTTGACCGTGCTGCGCGAGATTGGCGAAGGGACCAGGGCGGCTTCGCGCTTGACCACTATCGGTCTACTGGCTTTGCTTTCACTGCTCTTTGTGGCGTTGGCTTCAACCATTCTGGGCGATGTGGTGACGGCGGCGGTGGCCGTGTATGGAGGCTCTGGTGTTATATTCGCCCTGGCATTGGGCTTTGGCTTGTTGGTGCTAGCTATCTCGAAGTTGCCGGTGTATGAGAAACCGACACCGCGCACGTTGCGCTGGATAACGCTGGCTCTCGGTAGTGTCGTGATCTCATCCCTTTTGTTTGCTGGATTGAGCTACCTGGGCTACCTGGCTAATAGAGCGGCTACGGGGCTGGGTTATAGCGTCATCGGCACGTATGTGCTGGTGGTACTTGGCGGTGTAGGTATTGTGCTGTTGGGAGGCTCACTGGTTTATTTTCTGGCAACGATTGTCAATAGCGTTGTTATGTTCACGCCACGCTCGTGGAAGACGGCGGTGATGCTGGCGTATCGCAACATGGGGCGGCAACGCATTCGCACAACCACAACGCTGACATCACTATTTGTGGGCGTATTCGCCATTGGCCTGATTCTGCTGCTCGGTCAGGGCATCAAAGATACCATCAATAGTACGTTAAGTACTCTGTTTACGCATAATGTGTTTGTGATTGTACCACCGAACCAGAAACAGGCCACTATACACCAGTTGTCGGCACAAACGGGTATCGATGCTAGTAAAACGCTGATCAATCCTGTCGCACCGCAACTCTATCCTGTGCTGGTGGCTGGTCGAGACATCAATACGATTCTGAAAAGTGTGCAAAGGACGGATAAAATCGACAAGGGCGACATCTTGAATGCGTTAAGTGCTGTGGAGGGATTTGATCTGCGGGGTGGTCAGCAAAACGTGCCGGTGATTACACTGAAAAGTGGGCGCAATTTGCAGGTCACGGATGTGGGTACAAACAATGTGGTGATGAATTCAGAGCTTGAAAATGCGCCGGTGCAGCTGCATCTGGGGGATAGTATCGTTGTGCAGAGTGCAGATGGTACTGTCACCAGAGTGCTCAAGGTGGTGGGCTTCTATGATGGCGCGTCACAGACAGGCAATACTAACTTCGCGAGCATATTGACCGATACAACCATTGCAGAGCAACTTGGCACAACGCAGACAATCGATGTTTTCTCGCTGACGGTCGATCCCAACCAGTTGCCAGCCCTCAAAAAGGGTCTTACTACATCGGTGCCCACGGCAGTGATCTTCAGCGTGGTGGATATCGATGCGCTGATCAACCAGGTGCTGAACAACATTATTATCATGCTGACCACGGTGGCTTCACTGGCGATGATCGCGGGGTTGATTATCATCGCCAATGCCACCGCATTGGCGATGTTGGAACGCAGGCGCGAAATAGGTATCTTGAAAGCGGTGGGTCATACCAGTGGCTCAATTTTGGCTACTGTGCTCATCGAAAATGGCCTGGTCGGGCTGCTGGGCTCGTTGGTTGCTATGCTGCTGGTCACAGGGGCAATTGCCGCGCTCAGTGTCTTTGTTTTTCATATTTCCATTGGATTAGCACCTGGTTTAAGTGGGCTGATTATTGGCGCAACGGCCTTGATTACTATGCTGATGGCAATGCTGGTGGCGTGGGGAGCTGTGCGCGTGCGACCATTGGAGGTGTTGAGGTATGAGTAGAGATAAAGAAGTTGAGCACTCACTCTATCGTTCCTTGGGAACGATAGAGTGAGTGCTCAACTTCTTTATTAGCGCAGATTGTCCACCAGCCTTCTGGCTACATGCAGCCACTCCTCTTGGGTGTCGTCGGGGATGGAGCAGCCGTTGGCTAGAATGAGGCGGCGACCTTTGGTCTCAGTGATGGCGGCCATGATCTCGTTGTCTAGCTCCATTTCGTTGCCGTGGGTGAGGGGGCCACGCTCAGCCAAGCCACCCATGAGACATTTATCGGTCAGGGTCAGTGCCTCGCTCAGGCTGGGACCGGTGAGGCGGTCGCTCCAACTCATCACGGCAACGGGATAGTCTACGAAATCTTCAAAATAGAGTTCGTCGCCCTCTTGCGAGGGGTCGGCGTGGACATGCACGACGTTGAGCCAGCCAGCCTGGGCCTTCTCCAGTACGGCCAGATCGTTGGGACGTGCGATGTTGGCATATTCTTCGCGTGTCAAATCTTTATTGGTCGCGCCCATGCTGGAGAAAAAGATGCCACTCGCTCCAGCCTCAATGGCGGCTTGCACTAACGTACCCAGGTTGGCCGCTACCGTTGCCAGCCTTTTTTTGAAATTGTCGCAATCGTTACGCGCCTGCTCTATGGCTGCTGCCTTGCCAAGAAAGCGGATGGCATAGGTGAAAGGGCTGAAGAGAGTGAGGAGCAAAGGAAAATCGTCGGGTAATTGGCCGCGCAAGGTACGAATGCAGGTCAATTGCTCCTGGAATATAGGGGTATCCAGGCCAAGAGGGGGTACGTCGCTCCATTGAGAAATTTGGGGTTTGGGATAGGCCAGGTCGGGCATGATTTTCACGATATCGAGATCGAACTTCTGGCGGAAAAACTCCATGGTCAGTTCAGCCATGCGAGTGCCGGACCCTTCCGGCTTAAAATGGTGCCAGAAACAGAAAGGTACGCGATCGACCGGTTCCCCTTTCACGGCGGCATGTACTCGTGTACTGGAAGTCATAGGTTGTTGTGGTGTCGTCATTATACTTTTTCCCTTTACACATCTTTTGGTGTTGCTTGCGTTGGTGAAAGTCCCTGGGCATAACGGGTTTTGTCGCGTTGTGACTGCTCCTCGTTACGTTTCATGAGTTGCTGATCAATGATTTGTGAGAGCATTGCGCCTAAGACTGCGCCCGCCGCCAGGAGGCTGATCTTCACTAACGTTAAGCCAATATTGTTCATGGTGAATCCTTTCTTGAAGTATGATGGTACTCCAACATATCTGCTATAGAGTATACGCCATAGAGTGGAGAGACGGAAGATGAGCTAAGGGGAACATTTGCGTGGTTATCCCACTCAATGGAAAAGCGTTCCACAAATTCGCTGCAAGGGGTATACTTAGTCATCGGCTCTCGACTCTTCTAGCATATTCTGGTAGGATGTTCTGCATTAACCTACGAGTTAACTGATAATTTTATGAAGGGGGTCCTCTATGGACGGACTTCAACGTCGTATTCAGATTGCACGTGGTACACAGCCCGCCGACCTTGTGCTGCGTAATGCGCGGCTGGTGAATGTGTGTAGCGGTGAATGTTATCCCGCGGATGTGGCTATTGCCGATGGCATCATCGTGGGTATAGGTGCAGAGGGCGACGGCTATCATGCATCCGAGGAGCGAGACCTGCAAGGACGCTGGCTGGCACCCGGACTGATTGATGGTCATATGCATATTGAAAGCACCATGTTGCTGCTCTCGGAGTTTACACGTATCGTCACGCCGCGTGGCATTACTGCTGTTATGCTTGATCCGCATGAATTCGCCAATGTGCTGGGTGTCGAGGGCATTCGGTATGTGCTGGAATCTGGTCGCGGCCTACCGCTTTCGGCTTATGTTATGCTCTCGTCGTGCGTGCCAGCTTCGGCCTATGAGAGTCCCTATCGTGTGTTGATGGCCGATGATTTGTTGCCACTGTTGGAGGATGAGCGCGTGTTGGGGTTGGCGGAGATGATGAATATGCCGGGGGTCTTGCAGGGCGATGAGCAGGTGCTGGCGAAGATTATGGCGACGCAGCGGCATGGACTGGTCATTGACGGACACGCTCCTGGTTTGAGTGGGCATGACCTGTGTGCGTATGCCACGGCGGGTGTCATGTCTGACCACGAATGTACGACTCTGGAAGAGGCGCGTCAGCGCGTTCGCCTGGGCATGTGGCTGATGATCCGCGAAGGCTCGGCAGCCCGCAACCTGGACGCGCTGCTGCCATTGGTCAAGGAACTGCATCCCCCGCGTGTCTTTTTTGTCACCGATGACCGTGACCCGCAAGACTTGACCACGCGTGGGCATATCGACTCGATGGTGCGTCGTGCGATTGAACTGGGGCTGGATGCCGTCGAGGCGATACGTCTCGCTTCCTATAATACCGCGCAATATTTCCGCCTGTATGATCGAGGAGCGGTTGCGCCCGGCTTTGTGGCTGACCTCGTGGTGTTGGATGATCTCAACACGTTCCAGGTCGAATCGGTGTACAAGGATGGGGCGTTAGTTGCACAGGATGGCATGCTGCTGGTTGATATACCGACTGCGACCAGCGCGTTTACAGGAATTACCGGCACGGTGCATATAGGTGATATTGGCGTAGACGATCTCCAGATGAAGGGCGAGCCAGGGCTGGTTGAGGTGGTGGGAATCGAACCGGGGCAGATTACGACGAAGCATTTACAGGAGGAGGCTCCTATTCGCGCTGGCGAGATCGTCGCCGATCCCGCTCGTGACCTGCTCAAGCTGGTGGTGATAGAGCGGCACCATGCCAGTGGGCGTGTCGGTCTGGGACTGGTCAAGGGCTTTGGGCTGCGCAAAGGCGCGATTGCTTCAAGTGTGGCGCATGACGCGCACAACCTGGTTATCGCGGGCGTCGATGATAGCGATATTTTGTTGGCGGCCCGTACATTGGAAGCGATAGGTGGCGGCTTTATCTGTGTCGTCGATGGCGAAGTACGCGCATGTGTGCCTCTGCCGTATGGAGGGTTGGTTTCACCATTACCGGCAGCCGAACTGGTGCAGCAGTTGCTTGTGCTTGATGCTGCCGCCGCCGAACTTGGTTGCACGTTGGAGCATCCTTGCATGACGCTGAGTTTCCTGTCGCTCTCGGTCATTCCGGCGTTGAAACTGACCGACCAGGGGATCGTTGATGTTGAAACGTTTACGTTGCTGCCACTGCAAAGGTAGAAACGAGAATTGGGGTACCCGCGAGGAGTGCCCCTACTATGGACGGTGTTACCGTTATAGAGGAAAAGAAGATGTTATTGAATCTTCTGGAATATGCATGGGCTGAGCACTTAGACGAAGCCCTGGTGTTGCTTTCGCGTACAGATATGAAGACGGTGCCTCTGGCTGGTGGCACTTACTTGCTGGGACAAACAGATGACAGTATTCAAGCGGTCGTCGATTTGCGCGACCTGGCACTGGCCTATATTACGGAGGATGCACACGGCGTTCATATTGGTGCCATGACCACCTTGCAGAGTATGGTCGATGCACCGGTATTGCAAGAACTGGCGTCCGGTGTACTGTCCCGTGCTGCCCTGGCTTCATCATTCTCGCGCTTGATTCGCAACGGCGCGACGCTGGGTGGCACGCTCGGCGCGGGAGTAGCTTCACAAGCTGATTTGCTGACAGCTCTTGCCGTATTGGATGCTGAGATGGTTGTGCGTTCCGGTTCCCAAACGCAGGTCAATCTGAGTGGAGGAACGCTGGAACATCCTGGCCTGGCTCTATCTGGTGTGACCTATAAAGGGAAGCAGGAGCGACATATTCCCTTCAGTGCCATCTTTTCTGAGCGGCGTCCCAATGAACTGATACTTGAGGTAATCATTCCGCGCCTCGTTCATAGTGGTGCCGCGTTTATGCGCGTTGGGCGCACACCTACAGATGTGGCTTTGTTGAATGCTGCTGCTGTTGTGCAGGTGACAAATGGCGTCTTCTCGCAGGTACGCCTGGCACTGGGTGGCGTCAATATGGCACCAGTGCGCTTGCTGGCGACAGAGAGACAGTTAGAGGGTCAGCCTATTTCTGATGCTGAGGATGCTCAACTACTCATTGAAGCTCTCAATGCTGGTATAGCTGAATTCCATCCGCCCAGCGATTTTCGGGCCAGCAGTGAATATCGACGGGTGTGCGGTACGAACCTCGCATTTCGTGTGCTGGAAGAGGCGATGAATATTTCACGCGGCTATGGTGTGGTTTCGTCAGAGGGGAGTAAGTAGAAATGGAACTTGAACTACGCATTAACGGAGTCGTCAAAAGCCTGGACGTTGCTCCTAACGAATCATTGATGACGCTCCTGCGCTCGGCGGGTTATTTTAGTGTCAAGCACGGTTGTGAGACGGGTGAGTGCGGTGCCTGTACTGTGCTGGTGGATGGGGAGCCACGCCCTGGCTGTGTTATGTTAGCGGCTCAGGCGGGTGGGTGTACGCTCACTACGGTAGAAAGTTTGGGGTCGGCCCGCAAACTGCACCCATTGCAGGAAGCTTTTGTTGATAGCGGAGCTATACAGTGCGGTTTCTGTACGCCAGGAATGGTGCTTTCCGCGCATGCTCTTTTACAACGCAACCCTGACCCCAGCGAGGCAGAGGTACGCGATGCTCTGTCCGGGAATTTGTGTCGCTGTACGGGCTATGTCAAACCAGTGCAGGCGGTTTTGCGAGCGGCGGCTATTCTGCGTGGTGAGTCCTTCGCTTCAATCAGCCGACCGGGCTCTACAGAAAATTATACGTCGTGGGACCCAGGTCGTTCACCCCTGGAACATGCCGAGCATGGGGCTGGCGATGCTGGCGATGCTGGCGATGCGGACGATGAAGAGGGCGGTTCTGCTCGTTCTGGTCACGGCAAGGATACTCCCGCGACCGACGGAGATGGAGCGAATGGTGGTGGGGTTGCGACACTGGTTGGCACGCGAGCCGCCGTTGACCTCAGCATCGTGGGTAAGCCTGAGCGCAAGGTGGATGCCATTAAACTTGTGACGGGCAAACCCGCTTATGTGGATGACATTGAACTGCGCAATATGCTGTATGGGAAATTGCTCACCAGCCCTCATGCGCACGCGATTATTCGCGATATTGACGCGTCGGAAGCACGCGCCTTGCCGGGTGTGCATGCCGTGCTAACGTATAAAGATGTACCGCGCATACCCTATACAACGGCGGGTCAGTCATGGCCAGAGCCGGGGCCGCACGACCAGTATTGTCTGGATAATCGAGTGCGCTTCGTGGGTGATCGCGTGGCGGCGGTGGCCGCCGAAACGGCGGAAATCGCCGAGCAAGCTTTGCGGCTGATCCGTGTCGATTATGAGATTCTACCGGCCTTGCTCGATCCACTGCTAGCAACTGCGCCCGATGCTCCATGCATACATCCAGAGCCGGAGTCGTATCGCATTCACGATGCTGCGCGGAACGTGGCGGCGCATCTGCACGCGGAAATAGGCGACCTTGAGCGGGGCTTCGCGGAATCGGACCTGGTGGTCG
>JADEYI010001693.1_pt1 | contig 14514 bp, 10 predicted proteins | sample 8542331 | NCBI WGS metagenome assembly JADEYI01 (sample SAMN16510988, study PRJNA670497) | mine drainage metagenome | isolation source: biofilm near Copperflume 1 | place: Germany: Marsberg coppermine Kilianstollen | collected 2018-02 | reverse complement strand
TAGGGGTAGATTGCGTGTTGGTGAGCACGCTTGGAGAGGTTGGGCCGGTGAGGTCCTGGTACTATGGCCGAGAGGCCCATCTCTTGCATGTGCTTGGCCACTGCTTTGCGGTTGACCAGCACTCCCTGTGCAACTGGACAGCTATGCGGCGCGAGCCGTAGAAAGGGTGGGCTGTGTAGATTTCGTCTATGCGCCTCTTGAGCAGCACTTCTTCCGCAGAGGGAGGCAGGGGCTGGTAGTACAAACTGCTCCGGTTCAGCCCAAGCAACTGGGTCTGAGCACGGACAGACGGAACCGACAGCTCCCGTTAGTGTAACTGCAGGCCCTCGGTCCAGCAAAGCCAGTCCCTCTTCCCTACTCATTGACGATGCCAGCTTTTTTCCCCAACCACTCCAACTGAGTGGTCAGCTTGCCTATCTGGGCGTACAGTTCATGCACCTTCTGGGCGTGAGCCTGTTCCCGCTCCGCCTGCTCCTTGGCCGATTGCCCTGAGAAGAGGGTGGGCAGCCCCTGCAATGCGATGTCTCGCCACTGGTAGAGTTGGTAGGGGTGGATACCGTGATCGGCTGCTATCTGGGTGATGCTCTTCTCCTCACGGAGTATCTCCCGTACGATGTTGGCCTTGTATTCAGCCGTATAATGGTTGCGTAATCCGTTCAGTCTCTTCATGGTTACGTCTCACCTTAAATATCGCTCTTTCGTTGTCTGATTTCCTGGGGTCAGTATAGTAGCATATTGCCCACCTTGTATAAACATAAGCGGCTACATAAGCAGTGTAGCCCTGAGAGGTACCCGACATCTATCTTCTTCTACTATTATCTGTTATATAGCAGCTTGCTGCAGAAAGCGATACTGTATCTGGCAGTAAATGTTCAGAGTTGAGGTGGAGCAACCTTCTTGGGGTATCTGTGCGGGCGGCCCGCTACCCGCCCTTACGCACCCTCACCCCATGCCCCTCTCCCATGAAGGGAGAGGGGGCTAGCCGCCTCCGCCTCAAGTCTGAACACTTACCGATCTGCGGTATCATTGGGTATCCTCCGTCTTTGGTTGGGTTTGGTCTTGCAACCCTTTCCTTACCAAACCGGAGGTTTCATTGTCAACCCTTTTTATCTAGCATTAGACCCGAAGTAGTGCGTAAGGAATTATAGATAGTACATCTATAACCTCAACTTACGCACTACTCACTGCGCTTCTCCTTCGCTACGGGTTTAGCTGCGCCTTGTCTACTATGTAGGGGCGACCGCCGGGGCACATCACGCGCGGCTCGTCAGGGCCGGCGATATGGCCGAAGATCACCACGTAATCCCCATTGTTTACGGTGAGAGCGTCCCAACCGGGGCCTTGGGGCGCAAACAATTCGTTGCCTGTATCTACAAAGGTGCAGCCGCCCTGTATCTTGGTGAAAGCCACCTTGCCGGCGACCCAGCTATAATCCGGGGCATGTCCCATCTTGGGGTAAACCGCAGGCACAGGGCCGGGCGTTACGGTGGCTTGTGCCCCGCCCGATGGCGGGTAGAAAAGTGGTGCGCCCAGATTTCCGAAGGCGGCGGGCCCACCCTGTGCGTCCATCAACTCAGAGCCGAGCAGTCCAAGCTCCACCTGGTACTGGTTGCCCGTCATTTCAGGGTGTACTTCCAGCCTGTTACGCTCAAAATATTGCACAAGATATTCTTTGCCGTCGCTCTTGCTCTGCTCCATGAAGGCTTCCGATATCGGGTAGCCGTAGATAGGCAGCCCGCCCGTCGCCCGCCAGAAGTCGAGGAGCTTCCCGGAGAGATTATGCCCTGTCACCTCGAAATATTGGCCTGTGCCCGCAGCCACCGCTCGTTGAAATGGGGCTTCGCCCTGGCGATTGGCAGTAATCTCAGAGCCTAGCAACTGAAGTTGTACCTTGTAAGGGTCGGGATTCTTTGGGTTGTAAGTGAACTCTGCCCTCTCGAACCACTGGGCATCGTACCCGCCTTTGGTTGGGAAGACGCCCGTACGCGGCATACCGAACTGTGCCAGCCCCCCATGAGCATTCCAGTAGGCCTCAAAAGGCCCCCACAGCGTAGCGTCGGTCTGCGGGAAAGGTATGTCCGCGCTCGCCAGCACCGGCACAGACGCAAAGAGCAAGGTGGCGATAGCGAAAAGAGCCATCCAACGCCCTCTATATGACAACGCTCTGTTCATCATCCTGATTACCCTCCTTATAGTCCGCCCATTTCGGCGTACAATACCTTAACGACGCAACAGCGCAAGTGGTTACGTACCTCTGTACGCTTCTGTAAACGATCCCCAGTTTGCAAGCGGCAATGGGAGTCGAGCAGGAAGGAGGGCACGACACAAGAGGGAACCGCAGGCGAGCAGAGCTACTAAACCCCGTGAAAGCTAAGGGTGGAGCTGCACGCTGTCTACAATATAAGTGGTGCCGCCTGGGCACATCACGCTCGGTTCGCCTGCCCCTGCTACGTGGCCGAAGGCTACTACGTAGTCGCCATTTTTCACTTTGGACGAGTCCCACCCGGGCCCAGTGGGCACGAAGCGGCTGCCCGAAGTCTGCGTGGCCGCCGTGCTGGGCGCTACAGGCGTGATGTCGCGCAAAGGCGGCGACGTATCGTTGGCGACCGAGGTGCCGACGACCACAGCGCCTGGGCCGGCGGGGGTCGGTGCGGCATCGCCTGCGCCAGCGGGAGTTGCGCCGGTCTGAATGTAGACACAACCTCCCTGTATCCTGGTGAAAGCAACCTGGCCCGCTATCCAACTATAGTCCGGGGCTGTGCCCATCTTCGGGTACGACTGTGGTTGAGCCGTCATGGTAGCGCCCCCTCCTATGACAGTAGATGTCACGCCTGCGCCAGCGCCGGAGGTAGGTGTGGGGAAGTTATCCGCGCTACACGCAGCCATCGCGAAAGCAAGCATTATAAGGGTTACAAGTCCAACAGCACGCTGTATCATAAAGTTGTTCCCCAAAGTTAAGATAAGAATAACAGAGACCTCGAAGTGAACGACCAAATAGAGATTGAGCAAGTGCCGTTCCGTCATCGGCTATAGAGGGAAGCTAGCCTTGATAATAGAGGCTTTGCTATCCTTGAGATGCGGAGAGATTGATTACAAATCAGTGTCTAATCTTTCGCGCTGCAATTTGCAGCTTTGAGCGGGAAACGCTATGATAATAACTTAGTGGGCCGTTTACTGGCGGCCAACGGTCGCGCTATGCGATACTTGCTACAGCGCAAGCATATGTACAGTACAGGCCCAAGTAGAAAGTGCAGATCGTATAGAAGGGTTGGTACAATAGGGTATGAGCGATGCGATAATCTGGTGGGTAACGCTCGAAGTGCTGGGCATTGTAGCGCTGCCTGTGGCGGCGATGCTACTGCGCGCCCTGCCCGACAGAGGATACACAGCATCCAAGATAATCGGTATATTGCTGGTCGGGTGGCTGGCTTACATAATCGCGATGTTGCACATCGCGCCCTTCGAGCGTTGGCTACTGGGGTTATGTCTCCTGGTTGTGGCTGCATTCTCGGCGTGGCTCCTCTTCAGAAACAATCGCGCCATGCTGGGAGAGATGCGGGCGCACTTACGCATGCCCACAACTATAAGGTATATCGCCACCGTTGAGCTCCTCTTCGCCGTCTCCTTCGTGGTCTGGGCGGTCATCAGGGCTTACAACCCAAATATCCTCGACCAGGAAAAGCTGATGGATTTCGGCTTTCTGAATGCTATCCTCAAAAGCGGCACCTTCCCGCCCAACGACATGTGGCTGGCGGGCAACCCGATCAACTACTACTACTTCGGCTATGTCCTGATGGCGGCCGTCACCAGCCTGAGCGGTGTGCCTTCTCAGGTAGCCTACAACCTGGCTAACGTGGCGCTCTTCTCCCTGACAGCCATCGGCACCTTCGGGGTAGTCTACAACCTGATCGCCGCAACGCTGTTGCGCAGGAGCGCTCCGGCGAGGCAGGCCCACGCGGAGGGCGCGGCAAATGCCCTGCCGAAAAAGAAAGTCCAAGTCGCAGCGAGCGACGCTCCGGCGGCCATACCTGCGCGACGGGCCAGGAATCCGCAAGAGGCCCCAGCGCCCAGGCAGAGCGCAGCTACAGCCACGTTAGCTCAAGCTGCGCCCGAAACCAAAGTGGAGATAGAGAGCAACGGGCATGGGCGTGATGAGGCCGTTGCCCCTGCCGCTAAACCACGAGCGATGGAGCCTTACCTGCCGGGAGGTGACAACGGGGAGGAGATGAGGCGCGTGCCTTTCTATCTGTCGCCCTATCTTTACGCGCTACTGGCTGTGCTCATGATGGTGGTGATGGGCAACCTCACCTCCATGTTCACGGTGAAAGATTTCAGCCAGGGAGCAGACATGCAAGGAAACGGCTTTCGCTTCTGCTTCAACTGCAACCAGGCGCAGGGTTACTTCTGGTTCGGGCCTTCGCGTGTTATCCAGGATTATCGCACAGTATATCTCCCAGGGCAGCCGCCAACCAAGCAGAAGGTAGGCTTTGAAACCATCAACGAGTTTCCCGCCTTCTCATTTCTGCTTGCCGACTTGCACCCGCATGTGATTGCCTTGCCTCTGGTGCTGCTGGCCGTAGCTGTGGCCCTCGCCTTCTCGCGTCGCAAGGTGCTGCGTGGCAGCCGTTGGCGCGACGGTGTTCCTACGGGCTTTCGCGCCTGGATGTCGCTCATTCTGGTGGGCGTCATACTGGGCTCGCTCTACACCACCAACACCTGGGACTACCCGACCTACGTGCTCCTGGCGCTTATGAGCCTTACCCTCCCCTACATCGCGTTACAATGGCGCTCACAGCGACCCAGAGGCTGGCAATGGCTTCGCCCCTGGGTGGTGCAGGTGGTCCTAATAGTGGTGTTGAGCATAGTTGCCTTTTTGCCCTTCCACCTCACTTTCAAGTCGTTCGCGGGTGGGCAGCCAGCGCAAATACCCGACAACCTGGCGAATATACCTATCGTGGGGTGGCTGCTGCAAAAGCTGGGGTCCTTCATCCTGGTGAACACAGCCGACAAGACGATACTCGGCTTCCTTGTTATCTTCGGCATTTTCCTGGCCGTGCTGCTCGTCTGGCTCGCCTATGAGCTTGTGGGCTATTTGCGCAAGCGTATGCGGGGCGACGAAAGCCCCGACCGCAACAATATTCTCTACATCTGGGCCGCCTTTTTCGTGGTTACTTTCCTGCTCGCTTTTGTCCTGAAGTTTCCACTGCTGGCGTTGCTACTGCCTATCAGCGTGGTCTCTCTCTACCTTGTCTGGCAGGAGCCGCGGCGCACCGAGCGCAACATGGCGCTCATAATGATGGCTTTAGCGGCTATCATCGGCCTGGTTATAGAGGTGGTATTTCTCAAGGACAACTTCCAGAGCAGGATGAACACCCTCTTCAAGTTCTACTATCAAATATGGGTGCTGTGGGCGCTGGCGGCGGGCTACGGGCTGTGGCGAACCCTGCATGCGGCGCTCGCTGAGAGAGAGGAGCGGGTTGGCAGGGGGCAGGTAATCGTGCATACACAACCCATAGGCGTCAAAGCGGTTGCAGGCGTCTGGGCTGTGGTCGCCGTGCTGCTGGTGATATCAGGGATCACCTTTACCTACTATGGCACCGTGAGCCGCCAGATTGGAGGTAAAACGGCGCTTGTGGGGTTGGACGGAACGGCGTGGATGCAGGGTGTTTCACCAGGGGACTACAACGCCATCAACTGGCTCAAACAAAATGGGCAGGGCAGCGACACGGTGCTCGAAGCTGGAAGCGCCGAATACGACTATCCGGGCCGCGTTTCATCTTACACAGGCGTACCCACCCTTCTCGCCTCTGATAACTCCCACGAATCGCTATGGCGCACCGCCCAGCCTGAGCTGCTGAATGAGATACGACAGCGCAGGCAAGTTGTAAACGCTATCTACCAGGGGAACGATCCCAACGGCGGTGGGCCGCTGAACGCACAGAGCCTTCTCGCACTGCTGCACCAGTACAATGTTGACTACGTCTTTGTGGGTGATGTTGAGCGCGGATTGCGCGAGAACTCTGCCAATAAGAGACCGGAAGAGCAAGTCACAAGCTACGCCGAAGGGCTGTTCAAGCAAGCTCTGCCCGTTGCCTACCAGTCTGGCACAACCACTGTCTACGGCGTGCAACAGGGAGTAGCCGGCACAGGCGTCGCCCCCTCTACTCCCGTACCAGGCGTGACCCCAGGAGCAACCAACCAGGCAGATATCAATGTCCCACCCGTTGGGCTTTTTGAGAATACAGGCCCTGGTCCCAACAGAGGGCAACTTAATTTGCCGAGGGGAATAACCCGCGACGGCGCGGGCAACTTCTATGTGGTTGACACAGAAAATATGCGTGTGCAGAAGTTCGACCCCAGCGGTAAGTTCCTGCTAGCCTTTGGAAGCAAGGGGAACGCCAAAGGCCAATTTGCCCCATATAGCGATACCTCAGTAGGGGCGGGACCAGGAGGCATAGCGGTAGACAAGTCAGGGAACATTTATGTGGCCGACACGTGGAACCACCGTGTACAGAAGTTCGATGCAAATGGTAAGTTCCTCACGGCGTGGGGCAGCTTCATCAACCTGTCGGACCCCAGCGCCGCCAGTGACCCTGACAGAGATAGCAAGTTTTTTGGCCCACGCGGAGTAGCCATAGGCCCCGAGGGCAACATCTACATCACAGATACAGGCAATAAGCGTGTCTCTATCTTTGATCCGACGGGTAAGTTTATTCGCCAGATCAGCAGCGGGGTGTCTCCAGAGCGCACAGGGCCTAACTATCCATTCGACAAGCCGGGCGAGCTAAACGAGCCTATAGGCATAGCTGTTGACGGCAGCGTCAACGTCTACGTAGCTGACACCAATAATAAGCGCATACAGAAGTTCGACGCCACAGGCAAATCTGTGGGCCAGTGGCCCGTGCCCGCCGGATCGTGGGAGCCGGGTCCTTATCTGGAGCCGTTCCTCGCCCTTGACGGCGCAGGCAACCTCTACGTCACGGCCCCCACAGGCAAAAGCGTCCTAAAGTACAGCCCCACAGGGCAGCTTGCAGGCCAGAAAAAGGAGCAAGGCGGCGTCTCTTTGCAAACCCCTACCGGCATAACAGTAAGCAGCGATGGCATAATTTATGTGGTAGATACCAACGCCAGCAAGGTAGTCAACTTTGGGACAATCCCTTGAACAGGGTTTCTCTCTGGGCTGGTTACGCTCGGCATTGCGCTGTGCGAACGCCCCACCCCAACCCTCCACAGCGGTGGGGAGGGGCTTTTCTTACAGGGAACAAAGATGCAGCCCGTGGGCTGCATCTTTGTTCCCATCTTCTTTATTTCCCTTCTTGAAGTGGGGTCCAGCGAATGTTAGCTGTCACAAGCTCGTAATCCTGGGGTTGAATATAAGCTACGACCTGGGAATGGAAGGGCGCGATTCTACTTGCAGGCGAATTGCCGTTCGGTCTTCGTTGTTTATCACGACGTCAATGAAGCTAGGCACAAAGGCAATATCAATATTATCGAGCCGCAAGTAATCGCGCGCGATAGCCACCGCCTTGATCGCCTGATTGGACGCTCCCGCGCCGACGGCATGCACTTCCACATGGTTGCGCGCCCTGATCACCCCGGCAATCGCTCCGGCCACCGCGCTTGGTCGCGACTGCGTTGATACTTTCAGCACTTCATCCGAACTGTTGTCATGCACACGCTTCATATGGATTTGCGCGTCCTGCGGTTCGCCCTGTAGCTTGTTCTCTGAGACCATTTTGATTTACTCCTTCTCGCCCCGCGTGGGTGAGTTCGGTTTGCGGATGCTGGAACAGAAGTATGGCAGGTAAAAGCCATGCCGCCTATAAGCAACGGGGCAAAATAGAGCGCTGGGACGATGTACTCGATGCCCAGAGACAAAAGAGAGTGATACTATGCCTCAACCGAGATTATAGCACAACAACCGCTTAGATGATGCTTACAGTTTGTAGACATTTGTCGCTGCTCGATAGATGTAAATCACCTTACGCATGGGCGATAGACGACGGCGACAGATGGCCTACAAAACGATAGACCTCGACTTTCTCCTCCCAATCCAGTAAGCCCCACAGCCTTTCTTGGCATCTCGGCGGCTCCGTCGCCAGCTGTCAGCGTCACTGCTCAGAATAGGGGTTACAGGGGTGTCCCCTGGCTATTAAAGCCTCCTCTCCGACAAGGGGAGAGGGGGCATGGGGTGAGGGCTAGCAACCCGGCAGCCCTCACCCCTCACGGCCTGGCACAGCAACTACTGGGCGATAAGATTATGACCCTTGACAGGAGATTGCTCCTGAAATTATAGTAACGATGAACAGCTTTGATGCCGTTCAACTTTGTATGCTTGAGACACCCCGACCAAAAAAGAGGCCCAGTACCACACCTGTAATGATAGGCGTGGTTCTTTTGCTTGTCGCGACGCTGGCTATAGTGGGGATCTTTGGCGAGGTGTCGGGGCAAGATGCCTTCCGCAACACCGAGCAGCTAAGTAATCTTTTGCTCACCAGGAGCACGATATTTGGCCTCCTGGTTGATATGGAGACCGCTGAGCGCGGCTACATCATCACGGGAAACGAGACGTTCTTGCAACCGTACCAGGACGCGCAGAAGAAGCTGCCGGGGCTGTGGGCAAATATGCAAAGTCAGGCCGCCTACTTGGTGGAACAAAAGACGAGTGGCGCACAAGGGCTATCTCAGCAGATAGCTCTGATGAAGCAGAAAGCCGAAGCGTGGCAGCAGCAGATCGCCGAGCCGGAAATCGCGCTCAGGAGAGCAGGCCGCACTCAGGAGATATTCAGTAGCATAGCCACAGGCAAAGGCAAAGAGCTCTTCGACCAGGTGCGCAGTTCGAATGCTCAGACCGAAGGGGCGATTGACGCAATGTCGCGGCAGAACAACAGCGAGCTCAGCCGTATTAACACACTCAACCTGGAATTGCTTATCAGCCTGGGGGTGCTCGCAATTGCCAGTGCCATCCTTACGCTACGCGTGGCGCGCAGAGAAGCCTACCTGCAAGAGGAGGCAGTGCTTGCCACGGAGACCGAAAGAGAACGCTTGCAAGCTATACTTGAAAACGTGCCGATGCCGGTCCGCCTGGTAAGTAGTAGTAGCAGCAACGTTATCCTGCAAAACCGCGCCGCTGAAGAGTTACTGCCAGCCGCTCTCTGGAATGCAATGACCCCTCCTCAGCGGATCAGCTACTATAGCTTCACAAAGGAAGATGGTGAGCTTTTCGCCCCCGCCGATTTCCCAAGCGCTCGTACCTTCAAAGACGGCGTGCCTGTGAAAGAGTTCGGCTTCTCAATGACACGCCCAGAGATAGGCACCAGAAACTTGCTGGCCAGCACCTCACCGCTACGGGATGAGCAAGGCAAGATAACGGCGATGATAGTCACCCTTCAAGATGTGACGCGCATGAGAGAGTTAGACCAGCGCAAGGACGAGTTCATTGCTACCGCAGCTCATGAGCTGCGAAACCCGCTGGCTGTGCTCTCCGGCCACAGCCAGCTTCTGCAACGAGTGGCCCGCAGTGGTGATGCGCCGCCTAATGTGCTGCGCCACGCCGACGAAATCAACAAGCAGGTGAATCGGGTGAACGCTCTTGTGGCCCGCCTGCTGGACGCATCGCGTATCCAGCTTGGGCGGCTTAGCCTCGATAGGTCGCCTGTTGACCTGGTGGAGATCGCCCTTGCGGTCGCCGGAGATGCCGCTACTGCTGATAACGACGAGCACAGCATCAAAGTCATTGCCCCAGCGGAGCCGCTCGTAGGCAATTATGACCCCACCAGGATCGAGCAGGTGATGACAAACCTCGTTGGCAATGCGCTGCGCTACTCCCCACCCAATACCACAGTAAAGATACAACTGCAAAAGCAAGACGGGCAAGACCTCGTGCAGGTAATAGACGAGGGCCCGGGCGTTCCGGCGGACCAACGCGCTCACCTCTTTGAGCGGTATTACCAGACAGGCTCTCTTGGCTCTAAGGCCCTCTCGCCGGAGGCAATCGGCGTGCCCGTGACCAAACGCCCGGGGCTGGGGCTAGGCCTGTATATAAGTAGTGAGATAGTGAAAGCCCACGGCGGCAAAATTGGCATAGAGCCAAAACCTGAAGGCGGCACTATCTTCTGGTTCACACTCCCCGCTTCGCGGAATTATAAATCATGAACTCACCTTACGCAGTTACGCACGGTTTTGAGCGCACCGTCACGCCAATTCAGGCGTGGTATATGGCTAATCTGCGTAAGGTGAGTTATGAATTATGGATTACTGATTACGGCGCGGTAAGTGGCAGGGAATACTTTGTGGTTGCTTACTGGGGTACAACTTTCCCAATCCATAATTCATAATTCCGCCGCCCCATTCTTGCCAAAGTAGAACCTATGAGTTATTATGCTGCCAACGAGCAAACGGCAGGAGGGTTCGCTATGTATAGTATAGAAATTGAGGATGTGTTAGCCTACGAAATCCTCGACTCGCGTGGCAACCCTACGCTCGAAGTAGAAGTGCGGCTGCTGGGCGGCGCGAGCGGACGGGCTGCCGTACCCTCCGGCGCTTCTACGGGAGCGCATGAGGCGGTGGAGCTTCGCGACGGCGACAGGGCGCGCTACGGCGGCAAGGGGGTGCTCAAGGCCATACAGAATGTCAATGAGCAGATAGCCGAGGAAGTCCTGGGGGCGGATGCGTGCGATCAGGCAGGGCTGGACTATCTGCTGATGCGGCTGGACGGTACACCGAACAAAAGTCGCCTCGGAGCGAATGCCATTCTCGGCGTATCGCTGGCCGCGGCTCACGCTGTGGCGAACCACTACCATATGCCTCTCTATCGCTACCTGGGAGGCCTCGCCGCTCGCACCATGCCCGTGCCGATGTTCAACATCTTGAATGGAGGCAAACACGCAGCCGACTCCACAGATTTCCAGGAGTTCATGGTCATGCCCACAGGCGCGCCTAACTTCCGCGAAGCGCTCAGATGGGGCGTTGAGGTGTACCAATCTCTCAAAAAGGTGCTGCACGACAAAGGCTACAGCACCGGTATCGGTGACGAAGGTGGCTTCGCCCCCTCGCTCAATAGCAACGAAGAGGCGCTGGAGGTCATCTTGCAGGCGATAGAGAAGGCAGGCTACAGGCCGGGCAAAGATATTCAGATAGCTATTGACCCCGCCAGCAGCGAGCTTTACGAGAACGGAATGTACAGCCTCCCAAAAGAGAGGCTAAAGCTGACGAGCGAGGAGATGGTTGCCTTCTGGGAGGAGTGGGTAAGCAAGTACCCGATTATATCGCTGGAAGACGGCATGGCCGAGGACGATTGGGAGGGGTGGAAGCTGCTCAACGAGCGCATCGGCAGCCGCATCCAGCTCGTAGGCGACGACATACTGGTGACGAATACCGAGCGTATAAAAAGGGCGATAGAAGAGCGCGACTGTAACTCGCTTCTTGCCAAAGTAAACCAGATAGGCACCCTCACGGAAGCTATCCAGGCCGTACGAGATGCCCAGCAGGCCGGGTGGACAGTAGTTCTTTCCCACCGCTCCGGCGAAACCGAAGACACTACGATAGCCGACCTCGCAGTGGCCCTCAACTGCGGCCAGATAAAGACAGGCGCGCCCGCGAGAGGTGAACGCACCGCCAAATACAACCGCCTGCTAAGAATAGAATCGCAGCTGGGCGAGAGTGCAGTCTACCCGGGTTTGGGCGCCTTCTATAATATAGAGATGCGGGGCCGGTAAGAGGGGGCTAGTGGCTATAAAGACGGCGGCTAACCTCAGTCGCAAGATGAAAGAGCATGAAGGGCGCAGTAGAGCTTCTACACCGCCCAATTAGCTAACCGAGAGAAGCCCGAAAGCTCGACAAAGAACGAAAGAAGCTGTGGATAATCTCATAGGCCGCCGCTTAGGTAAATACCAGATAGAATCCCTCGTTGGTAGAGGTGGCATGGCTGTGGTCTATCGCGCCCACGACACGGTGCTCAATCGCTCTGTAGCCATAAAGGTGCTCGAACCCGCGCTGGCGGTGGACCCCAAGGCAGTTGAGCGCTTCAAGCGCGAGGCGGTGACCGCCGCCAATCTGGAACACCCCTCAATCGTCAGGGTCTACGACGTACAACAAGAGGGCGCTCTGTACTACATAGCCATGCGCTACGTGCAGGGCGCTACCCTCCGCGACATACTACGCGATAACGGGCCTCTCCCTCTTGAGGCGATAATAAAGATTATCAAGCCTGTGGCGGCAGCCATCCACTACGCCCACACACACGGCGTTATACACCGCGACGTAAAGCCCGGCAATATACTCGTAGAGCCGGATGGCACCGTCTCTCTCACCGATTTTGGCATCGCCCGCGCGGCTGATAGCTCGCAATCATCTCTCACAGCCGCCGGGCAGGTGATGGGCACAGCCGATTATCTCGCCCCTGAGCAGATAAGTGGGCGGCCTGCCGAGGCACGCTCGGATGTTTATTCGCTCGGCGTGGTGCTGTATGAGATGCTAACGGGGGTTACACCTTTCGCCGGCGAAACAACCGCTTCCATACTCTACAGGCAAGTACACGACAATCCTGTGCCCATACGCTCGGTCAACCCGCGCCTGCCGTCTGAGCTACAGCCTGTGATCGACCGCGCCCTCGCCAAGAACCCCACCCTTCGCTACGCAGACCCCGTTGACATGGCGCGAGAACTGGAAGAAGTGGCACACTGGCTTCCCCCCGGCTCACCCTGGCTGAGTAGAGGCAGCAAAACCACATACATACCCGCTCACGATGTGCCACAAAATGGCTCCAGGAAGCAAAGTGTGCCTGCTAATGTCTACGCTCATTCTTCTGCGGCAGCCGCGAACGGGCGCGCTGCTCCACGCCGCGACACAGGCCCCAGGCCTTACACTGCTGACGGCTATGAGGAGGCCCCCAGCTACGAGCCTCAAGTTATCACACCTCCTATGCGCGGCAAACGCACCACCCTGGTGCTTGTGCTATCTATCTTGTTGATAGCTGCTGGAGCCGTAGTGCTGGCTATGGCGGCAGGGATCATTCCAGGCGTGAACCTGAAAGGGGTTGCGCGGCCCATGTTCCAGGCTCCTGGCCCTGTAACTTACAGCGGTCCCCTCAGAAAGGCCAACGGCCCTGATATTCACACCTTACAGGCACTGACTCAACCTGTGATTGATGGTGATCTCTCGGACTGGCAGGGGGCGCAACCTGTACCGGCGCCTTATGTGACCCTCAACAAGAGCAGGTGGAAAGGCCCCCAGGACCTGAGCACGCAATTCTACTTTGCCTGGGACGCCGACAACTTCTATATCGCGGCTGTGATTACAGACGATGTGCATGTGCAGCTACCGAGCAGTCGCGGCTACCAGCTGTATAAAGGCGACGACATAGAGGTGTGGTTCGACACCAAACTGGCGGAGGACTTCAACGACCGGGAAGGCAACGCCGACGATTTTCAACTCGGCATATCGCCGGGCGACTTCGGCGCGCTTGGACCCGAAGCAGTCTTCTGGAACCCGGACCGCTCAGATGCCCGCAACAAGCTTGTGCGTGTGGCGGCTCTACCCCGCCCCACAGGCAACGGCTATACCCTGGAAGCGGCTGTGCCCTGGATAGCCTTTGGCGATTTCCGCCCACAGCCCGGCCAGGCTATAGGTTTCGCTGCTTCCGCAGGCGACAACGACCAGAAAGGCACTCCCGTGCAAGAGATGATGATCTCAACCGCCCCCACCCTGCAATATAAACAGCCCTTCACCTTCGGCAACCTCTTCTTTTAACCCATTCACGGTAACTGTGCTGAATGTAAGATACCATTGCTCTACGTGTGTTTACAGGAGCATCAGGTTGGCTGGCTGAGAGTTGATAATTGACGCATCAGAGTGAGATAGTTGATAGCGGCTCTGCTTTGCCTCCTCCCAGGATGGGGCCCGGTTTGGCTTTTTGGCGTCTGTTGCACCCTGTTCCATCGCTGATGACGGTGCTGGCCGCCGGGGCATTTGTGCTGCTGGCGGCGCAGGGATTGCCACCGGTAGGCAGGCTACTGTATTTACTGCTGGTGGAAGCGGCTATGCAGTTCTCTATCTCCGCTTGCAATGATTACTTTGACCGCAAGGTAGATGCAGGCCGGCCCGATAAGCCCGTCGCCTCCGGCATAATCAGCCCCATTGCTGCCCTGAGCACCGGTGTTGCGTTTGGGATTGCCGCCTTGTTGATGGCTCTTCCCCTGGGAGGCTGGTTCGCTCTCCTCACTGCTGTTGGCCTGGGCGGTGGGCTGCTCTACGATGCCGGCCTGAAGTATACAGTGCTGTCGTGGCTTCCCTTCTCTATAGCGTTTCCAACCCTGCCGCTCTGGGCCTGGGCAGGCGCTAGCCCTGATGGGCGCTTCCCGCCACAGCTCGTGTGGGTCGCGCCTGTGGGCGCTATTCTGGTGCTTGGCATACATCTGGCCGATACGATACCCGATCTGGCTTCTGACGCGGAGGCTGGGGTGAGAGGGCTGGCCCACAGGATAGGCCTTCATAGCTCCCTGGCGCTTTGCTGGG
>JADEYI010001692.1_pt1 | contig 14517 bp, 6 predicted proteins | sample 8542331 | NCBI WGS metagenome assembly JADEYI01 (sample SAMN16510988, study PRJNA670497) | mine drainage metagenome | isolation source: biofilm near Copperflume 1 | place: Germany: Marsberg coppermine Kilianstollen | collected 2018-02 | reverse complement strand
ACCGCGAAGAGTCCACAATAGGCGGCATTTGCGTAGGTGCAGCGATTCACTCAAGGAACGGAAATGTACTTGCAGCAGTCAGTGTTTCGACTCCTATCGTGCGCATGACGTATGATCGCGAGCGAGAGATCACGGACGCTGTCATGCACGCTGCCCATGAGATTTCGAGGAAGCAGCAACAGTAGCAAGCGTCATTTTCAATTTTTCTGATGCTCTGCCAGCCCGCATCAATCGCTCGATACCCATCGCCAAGAGAAGTTCGCAATTACAACGGCTAGATCTATAGATTTTTAGTATTTGACGATGCGGTTGTTGCCGAAATCCGCAATGTAGAGATCGCCCGCTCCATCCAACACCACGCCTGTAGGGGAGTGCAGCCCAGTTCCATTCGGGGATCCCACATTCACCACGCTGGACACACCCGCAGCGCTGTACTCCACGATGCGGCTGTTACGGTAATCCGCAATGTAGAGATCGCCTGCTCCATCCACCGCCACGCCTGGAGAAGCGCCCAGCCCAGTTCCATTCGGAGATCCCACATTCACCACGCTGGATACACCCGCAGCGCTGTACTTCACGATGCGCTTGTTGCCGTAATCCGCAATGTAGAGATCGCCCGCTCCATCCAACGCCAAGCCAGTGGGGAGGGACAGCGCGGTTCCGCCGGGAGTGCCAACATTGACCACACTGGCTACACCCGCAGTGCTGTACTTCACGATGCGGCTGTTACCGTAATCCGCAATGTAGAGATCGCCTGCTCCATCGAACGCCAGGCCTTGAGGGGCGAACAGCCTAGTTCCATTCGGAGTTCCCACATTCACCACGCTGGACACACCCGCGGCGCTGTACTCCACGATGCGGCTGTTACCGTAATCCGCAATGTAGAGATCGCCTGCTCCATCTACCGCCAAGCTATCGGGTTGGACCAGCCCACTTCCACCTGGAGTTCCCACATTCACCACGCTGGACACACCCGCAGCGCTGTACTCCACGATGCGGTTGTTATTGACATCCGCAATGTAGAGATCGCCCGCTCCATCCAACGCCATGCTATAGGGTCCATTCAGCCCAGTTCCATTCAGAGATCCCACGGGAACCACGCTGGCTGTTTTTGGTTTGGTGGTGATTTTCAGCGTAAATGTAGCCGTCTGTTGTTTGCCTGCGCTGTCTTGGGCTGTCACGGTGACCAAGGTGGTTCCAATGGCGGCACAGCCGGTCAGGATCCCAACACCCGCGAGCATGACCAGCAGCACCAGCAGGTGCATTGCACGCGGAGACATCTTCTTGCGCAGACCTACGCCTGCAACCAGCAGGCCCGGCAGCCAGAAGACCGTGGCCAGCATGGTCATAGGGTTCGACCCAATCTGTGGCGGCACATTGCTGGCGGCCAGGATGGAGGTGGCCAGGGTGAGATTTACCGTAGCTGGTGCGCTGTTGTTGGTCGCAGAAAACGTAACCGACGTTGGAGCAAAGGTGCAACTGGAATTCGCCGGCATGTTGGAGCAGGACAGTGTGATTGTTCCGGTGTAGCCGCCCGTGGGCGTCAACGTGACGGTTTCGGCGCCAATCGAGTTCTGGTATACAGTGACGGTTGCCGGAGATACCGCCAGCGTGAACCCGGCTGCTGCTGTGGATGCCGCCGTCACCGTAACCGTCACCGCCGAGGATGTGCTGGCGGTGTAGCCGCCGCTGGCCGCATAGCTGGCCGAAATACTGTCGGTGCCCAACGGCAGAGTCGTGATGGACAGCGTGGCCACGCCGCTGGCATTCAGCGTGCCTGTGCCCAGCGATGTGCTTCCAGAGGTGAAAGTCACCGTGCCTGTCGGTGTGCCGCCACTGGAGGCCACCGTGGCCGTCAGGGTTACGCTTTGTCCGGATGTGATCGCCGCCGGCTTAGCCGTCAGTGCGGTTGTCGTTGCTGCCGCCGCAATCGCCAGCGTGTAGCTCTGCGTGCTCGCAGCTCCATTGCCGTCGGTGGCCGTGATGGAGAAGCTATAGCTGCCCGCCGCTGTCGGCGTACCGCTCAGCACGCCCGTCGTGCTGTTCAATGTGAGGCCAGAGGGCAGCGTGCCCGTGCTGGTGTAGGTGTAGGTTGTGGTGGAGCCGCCGCTGGCCACAAAGGTCGCGCTGTAGGCAGCGCCAAACGTACCGCCCGGCAATGCGCCTGCCGCGGGCGTCAACACAATCTGTACGCCCGCGCCGCTCAGTTGGATTGTCTGCTGCGCGCTGGTCGCATTCAGATTGTTGTCCGTCAAGCTGACCGTGCCGGAGAGTGCGCCGGATGCCGTCGGCTGGAACTCAATTCCGAGGCCGCAGGCGCTGCCCGCGGTCAGTGCGGTGCTGTTGGTGCAGGTGGTGCCAGAGCCGTTCAGGTTGAAGTTGGTGGAGAACGAGAGCGCAGAGAAGTTCAACGCCGCGTTGCCGATGTTTTGCAGCGTCACGTTCTGCGGGCTGTCGCTGCTGGTGCTGCCTATTGGCGTTGCGGTAAAGGTAAGGCTGGGCAGCGTCGTCTGATTCCATTTCACGATGCGGTTGTTTTCGGTATCCGCAATGTAGAGATCGCCCGCCGCATCCAGCGCCACGCCATCAGGCAAGCTCAGCACGGTTCCATTCGGTGAGCCAACATTCACCCCACTGGCCACGCCCGCAGCGCTGTACTCCACGATGCGATTGTTGTTTTTATCCGCGATGTAGAGATCGCCTGCCGCATCCACGGCTACGCCATCGGGTCCATTCAGCGGGGTTCCACCCGGAGAGCCCACATTCGCTACACTGGCTACACCCGCGGCGCTGTACTCCACAATGCGGTTGTTGCCGGAATCCGCGATGTAGAGATCGCCTGCTCCATCCACCGCCACGCCAATGGGTACATTCAGCACGGTTCCACCCGGAGAGCCCACGTTTACCACGCTGGCTACACCCGCAGCGCTGTACTCCACGATGCGGTTGTTGCCGAAATCCGCAATGTAGAGATCGCCCGCCGCATCCAGCGCCACGCCATCGGGCAAGCTCAGCGCGGTTCCACCCGGAGAGCCAACATTCACTACACTGGCTACACCCGCGGCGCTGTACTCCACAATACGGTTGTTGCCGGAATCCACGATGTAGAGATCGCCTGCTCCATCCAACGCCACGCTAATGGGTCCATTCAGCGCGGTTCCACCCGGAGACCCCACATTTACCACGCTGGCTACACCCGCAGCGCTGTACTCCATGATGCGGTTGTTGCCGTAATCCGCAATGTAGAGATCGCCCGCTCCATCCACCGCCACGCTAGTGGGGAGGTTTAGCGCGGTTCCGCCCGGCGTGCCTACATTCACCAAGCTGGCCGTGCCCTGCTGGGTTGCCAGCATCGGTCCAGTGCCCGTGCCATAAACGAAGGCCGTTGCAAGCACAGTTCCAGAGTTGTTGACCAACTCCACTGCGCCGGAGCGAACGCCCGGATTCCTGGGTTTGAATGTGACGTTGACCGTGCAGCTATTGCCAGCACTGTAGCTATAACTGGCGCCATTGGTGGTGCAGGTGCCCGTGCCAGCATCGGCAAAGTCAAGATTGCTGGCTCCCTGGGTAAGCACAACAGGCGTGCCAATTGTGCCGCCGGTCGTGAAGCTGAAGTTCAGCGCGATCGGGGCACTCGTACTCCCCACAGGCTCGGAGTTCAGATTCACGCTGCCGGGAAGAATCTCCACAACCTGATTGTTCAGAGCGTCGGCGACGTAGACGTTCCCCTTGGCATCCACGGTGACGCCATTCGGCTGGTTGAAGCCACCACCCAATGTTGTCAACGAGCAGGAGCCGGCGCCATAGTCGGCCGCAGTGCAGCCGGACGGAATCCTGACGACATTTTTGTTTGTGATGTCGGTGACGTAGACGTTGGCGCTGCCGTCCACTGCGATGCCAACCGGGTTGACGAAGTCGCCGCCGAGCACAGTAGCAGAGCATGCGCTGGTGACATATCGCGTCGATGTGCAGCCTGCGGGAAATTCCTTGACCAGCCTGTTGTTGGAGTCGGCAACATAGAGATTGCCGCTCGCGTCCACGGCCACGCCATAGGGGGAGTTCAAACCGCCACCCAGTGTGGATGTGGAGCACAGATAGTTAAAATACTTCGTACTCGTGCACCCCGCAGGGATTTCCGTGATTACAGGACTCGTGGAGTCGACAACATAGACGTTGTCACTGCTATCGACGGCAACACCTTCCGGCGAAGAGAAATAGCCCCCAAGCACAACCATGCAACCGGTGGTTGTGCAGCCGGCGGGAATTTCTTTGACCATACTATTGCCGTTGTCGGCTATAAAGAGGTTGCCACTGCCGTCGATCACTATGCTTTCCGGCGCAACCAGCCCACCCCCCAGCGTGGTGATGCAACTGGAGGTCATACATCCGACAGGAATTTTGCTTACAGCGCTACCGGGGATACTGACAACGTAAGCATTGCCACTGCTGTCCACAGCCACGCCGGATGCACCACTGATGGTGCCGCTGCCTCCGAGCGGAATGACGGCGCCACTGAACTGCACCTGCTGCGCGCGGGCCATCGGCGCTGCGCCTGCCAGCAACCCAACAACCAGCAGCGGCAAAAGCGCGGACAGAAAGCGTGCGTGCAAGCGGATGGGGGCGCGTTGCCCTTGGACTGTCGATGTGGGTGCAGCAAGGCGAACGTTAGGCATGGGCTACCTTCTTGGATCAATCTTTTGGGACGGCTGCGCATCTCTGCCCAATCCCGGTGCATTGCGAACGAGGTGGAATGTGGCGACCACGGGCAGCAATTCCCTCCTGAGAAATACAGCAGGCATTTGCATTTTGGCATGGATTTCTGCGCCCAGAATCCCCTACGTAAACAACAGATCGCTGGGTGTGTACCGATATGAAACTTTTTTGCAAATCAGGAAGCATCGATTCCCAAAACAGAAGCACTTCCAGCAGTACATGGAGAGCCGAGCTCGGACAGGATCGTATTACGGGATGACTCCGCGCGGAGGCAATCGTGTGGAGCACAAAGTGCTGATGTGCAGCAGGTCTTTAAAATTGGGGATTCTGCAGAATGGTGGACGCGGAAGGAATCGAACCTTCAACCTGTCGATTAAGAGTCGAATGCTCTGCCAGTTGAGCTACGCGTCCGGGGTTGGCTACAGCTGAGAGGATGAGGAAAATTGCGGCGGCAATATGCCGTTACCAAGGCAAGAATATCATACGGAGCGGGATCTTCGCGTTGATCCGAACCGCTTAAAAGGAAAAAGCCAGGCCGCCGGTAATCAGCCGCGGAGCTTCGGCGAAATACAGAGTCTGGCCCGCCACCAGGTAGATGGGCCGATATCCCTGGGCGAGGATATTCTGCATGACAAATTCCAGCTCCAGCCGGTCGGGCGAGGAATTGGACGCGCCGAGAGGCTGATGCAGAGAGACACTTAGAAACGGCGCATTCATTCCCATGTTGAATGGATCGACGGCGGTGAGGGTGGCCTCCGGCTGCCAGCGATATCCGGCGTTCCAGCGCGTGCCCGAGCCAAGAACGTGGCCGCGCATGCTGAAGAGAACGGACTGGGTGTGCGTGGTCGCCACCCCGGCCAGGGCCTGGCTGAAGGTAGTTCCGCCGAGCAAGCCGGCAGCGGGCAACTCGATGGCCGGCCCCTCGGCATACTCGACCGCGGTCCATAGATCGCCTCTCACCTGTCGCGCGGCAAAAACCCGGAAACCTCCGCCGGAATAGTTCGGTCCAGCGGAACGAAATGCGCCCGTGACGGGGTCGAGCAGGACATCTCCGGATGAAAATTCGGCGGCGTTTCCATCGCCGTAGCCATTGAGAACAGGATCGACGAGGTGATCGTAGAAATATGCGGCTTCCAGCTGGACACCGGCCAGTTTGCGCTCGATGGAAAACTCCTGATGCAGAGCGTGCGTGAGCACGAGGTTGCCGTTGAGCATGGCCACGGCGGGAACCTGACCGGCGGACGCGAGGTCGGTCATGTCCTGGAGATCGCTGGAGGTCGCAAGCCGGTAACTGAATTCGTTGCCGCCCTGATGCAGATGCACGGCCATGAACGGAAGCGCGGCGGTCACGTTCTGCCCGGCCTGCACCGCTTCAGACTCGGCACCGAACTGTGCGATCAACGCATCGCTTAATGTGAGCTGCTCGCCGCCACGCATCTCAAAGATCTGCAAGCGGCCGGCTCCCGATCCGTAATCGATGGGAAGGGTGCGGAATGTGGCAACGGCGCGTGTCGTATCTCCGGGACCGGAGTTGCGCTCAAATCCTCCGCCAAAGAAGGCCGCACCGCCGGTCGAAGTCTGGACGTGAAGGATGGCGTCGCCCATATTGCCTTCGCGCATCTGGACCAGCGCAGCCTGCTGGACCCCGCCTTCCCCGAACTGCGTGGAGCCTCCGGAGAGCGAAGCGTTACCGCGCAGCGGGCGGTCCGGGCCATCATGAAGCGGGCCGTCCTTTTTCTCCGGGTCGGCACCATTCACAGCATCGGTCCAGCGCAGGACGGGACGGTTCACTCCGGATCGAAGCGTCCATTTCCATTCGTCCGCGGGTTCGTCAGCGGCGCGCGGCAATGCCGGAAACCACTGCGACATGTCGTAGAGCGACATCAATGTCAGGTTGACGATGGCGTGGCTATTGCTCTCAATGTCAATATTCCGGCGGCGCGCCGGAATCGAATATGCCTGGAGCACACGCACACTGTACCGTCCCGGGACAACGCCGGAAAACTGGTAATGGCCGTGGATATCAGTGAAGGCCGTTAACAGCGGGAAGGGGTCGGAGCCAAACAGCTCCACCACCGCGTCCATCAACGGCGCGTGGTGACTGTCCTGCACAATACCGCTGACGCTGGCTGGAGACCCGGCAAAAGCAGGCACAGCGAACGCAAACAATACCATCAGCACGAATTTGGGTTTGGACCGAATCACCGATCGATTGAGCCGCTCAAGCCAGATTTTCCCTCTACGATGGAAAGCCGGGTGGGGGGCCGGGACTTCCACGCACGAGACATCATCACGTCCTGCGTCATTCGACGCGGAACGCCTTATTGCGTCACCTCAAAGGGGGCGGATTGCGCCAGTTGCTGCTTGGAAACACCATCATCCACGCTGATGGTGATCTGGTACTTGCCCGGTTGCAGACTGGCCAGGGGCATGGACTTTTCCAAAGTCACCTGGTCGGAGTTTGGATTCAGCTTGGAGGCTGTTTCCGTGGACTCGAACAGCGTCTTATGGCTGTCCATATCTGTAACCTGGTAATGAACGGTGGCTTCATTCTGTTTGGTCTTGGGATTGATTTTGAGGTTGTAGACCTGCATCCAGAAGTCCAGGTCCTGATCGCGCTTGTAGCTGACGGGCTTGGTCGACGTCCCACTCACACGCGGACGAATGTAGGTATTTCCGATGACGAACTGACCGGTGCCGATGTCTTTCGACGGGACCTCCCGCATCTTGTCCGCCAGGATCAACGAGGACGCAGCCAGCTTGTCATCGTCATACTCGGGAACGATGAAGGCGCGGGCGTAGGTGCCGATGTGGTCGGGATTGTTCACGTCCTTGATGACGACATCCAGGCGGTAATGTCCGGGCCGCAAGGGCAGAGCCTTCCAGTAGACCGACTTGCTGTCGAGAGCCTTGGGCAGCAGCTCGGAGGGTTCGTCCACTTCGACGGTGTCCTCAAATGTCTGCGCGATGCGACCGGTGATGGTCGAAACGCGGCCCAGGATATTTACGACTCCCTTGGAGACACCGTCTTTCGTGGTGTAGGTAATGTCCCGGTTACGGATCTGCAAGGTGATCGGAACCAGCACGGTGTCATCCGTGATACGGACGAAGTCGGTGCGGACATCGAATGGAAAAAATGGCCCGGTCAACACTTTGTGACTGGTCATGAACTCATCCATGTCCTTGAATTTAATGATGGGGGCCGCTTCGAGCTTGGCGTATTGCTCCAGACGGTCGAACTCCTTGCCGCCCTGAGAACTCGACATGGGTCCGGTGCCCAGCTGCTCCAAGCCGTTATTGAAGCGGGAAGACTTTTTCGCCTGACCCATTTCCTCCATCAGCGTGGGGCCGCCTCCTGGAACATGCAGCAGGGCGTCTTTTTCCGCGCGATTGATGGTCATGTGGTAGTCGCCGCACATGCAGGAATCGACAAATTCGATGTCAATGTTCTCGCCAACACCATCGAGATGGCGATAGTTCCATACTTCGAAGGGGAAGGTCTGCGTCTGACCGCCGCCTTCATCCATAGGGCGGTTATAGTTTCCGCCGGCGGGATGGGCGTCAATCGAGTCCGGAGGTCCCCAGGCAATGTACATGTGGCCGCGATCGGTCATCCATCCCGGCTTGCCGGCGGAGAAATGCTCGTTGGCATAGGCGATGCGACGGTAAATTTCTTCCCGGTAGCTGTTGTCCGGAGACTGCGGGTCGGGGTTGCGGCGGCGCCAGAACTGCTCAATGAATGCGTCCCGCTCCTCATCGTTCGAGAGGCCCAGGAATGCCTTGCGCTCCTGGTCGGTAATGATCCAGCGGACATCCTGGTCCATCCATTTTTTGTAAGGGCCTTTGAGCTCCTGGCGCAGCTCCTTCTGCTGCTCGCGGATCTCCTTGTCGCTCAACTTGCGCTTGAGAGGATTGGTCTGGGCGGCGGAAGAATTGCGCGTGGACAGGGACGCATCCTGCGGCTGAGCTTCCTGGGCCCAGGCGTGACCCGATAGCGATCCACTGGATACAGCCAAGAGCGCCAGGGCGATACTGAAACGGATGCGGAGCATTGCGAGGACCTCGACTTCTGTATCCTTGATTGTATGGCGTTTGCAATGACACTTTCAAGCATTCCCGTGCGATTGCAAGGAGCAGAAATGGCGACGGAGCGGAGAGTATTTCCGGCCGTCATAGCTCCCGCTCTATCGTACTCTTAATCTGAGGCTTGAGGTCCGGATGGGGCGAGGTGAGTTTTGGGGAACTTTCATTGCCGGTCCATCGTAGGTAAATATCGTAGGTAGACATCGCAGGTAGATACGGACCCTGAAGTCCGGATCTGCGTGGGAGTCCGTCGCGTAGCCCAGTTGCCCAAAACCGACAAAGGCGTGAAGAGACCTGCTGAATGAAAATAGACAAGAAAACAATAGCAATCATCGTGCTGATTGTCGTCGTGTGCGCAGCATTAGTAGCGGTCACGGTGTACCGCAGCGGTGCGGACGCCCAGAAGGTTCTAACCGCGAAGGTGATCCGCGAGAACCTGACAAGCATCGTCAGCGGGACGGGCGAAATAAAGCCTAAAAATTATGTCAATGTCGGCGCCACCGCCTTTGGACCGATCACCCACCTTTATGTAAAAGAAGGCGACCACGTCAAAAAAGGCGAGGTGCTGGCGGTGATCGAGAACGTGCCACAGGAGGCGACGGTTGGGGCGCAGAAGGCCACGATCAGCTCCGCACAGCGGGACATTGCGGCCGCCGTGGCGGCGCAGAAAGTGGGAGACGCGAACGTCGAGCACGCCAAGGCCGACCTGGAACAGAAACAACTGGATTACACGCGAGCCAAGGAACTCTACAAGGATGCGCTGATCGCCAAGCAGGATTTCGACGCGAAAAAAGCGGCCTACGACATTGCCGTGGCCACGCTGGCGCAGGACAAGGCTTCACTCGCGCAGGCTGACGCGCAGACCGCCTCGGCGCGCAGCAAATTGACCAGCGCGCAGCAGACATTGGTGGGGGATGTGGATGCCTACAACAAATCGATCAGCATCGCACCGTTCGATGGCATCGTGACCAACCTGCCGGTACGCGAAGGGGAGACCGCTGTGGTGGGCATCCAGAACGCGGAAGGCAGCACCCTGATGACGATCGGCGACATGTCCACCGTGACGGCGGAAGTAAAGGTGGACGAGACCGATATTACCGGCGTGCAGCTTGGCCAAAGCGCGGATGTCACGGTGGATGGTCTGCCCGGCAAGGTCTTCAAAGGCCATGTCACGGAAGTCGGCGACCAGGCACTGCTGCGCTCGACCGGTGTTTCCACCAGCCAGAGCACAACCGGTACAGAAGAGGCCAAGGATTTCAAGGTCGTCGTCACGCTCGACAATCCTTCGGCGGAGCTTCGTCCGGGGTTGTCGGCGACGGCCAAGATCACGACAGCACAGAAGAATGACGTGGTCGCGTTGCCGCTCCAGGCGCTGACGATGGAGGTGCCCGGATCGGGCACAAAAAAAGGCGCGCATAGAGTAAATGCCAGCCTGCCGGGGGACCTTTCCGCTCCCAAGCCGAAGCCGGTGCAGGGGGTTTTCGTTCTGAGGAAAGAGGGACGAAAACTGCGCGCTGTGTTTGTGCCGGTGCAGACGGGGATTACCGGAACCTCCGACATTGAAATAACCAGCGGGGTGAAGCCTGGAGAGGAAATCGTCCTCGGCCCATACCGGGTGTTGCGGACGCTGAAGGACAATGCTGTCGTGAAGCGCGACAATACGCCAGTGACGACGGACACGGCCAGCTCCTAAAGCAAACGAAGATCGGCGGCAACTGTTACCCTGAACACTGAAACGGGGCCTGAGAAAGCGAATGGACGGAGCGGCGGCAGCAGGAGATTCCCGAATGACATCCGAAGTACTGGTTCAGAGTCCCACAGCCGTGCCGGGAAGCGGCCCCGGGCCGGACGAAGTGATTGCCGTAGAAAACCTGTGGAAGACCTATGACATGGGGTCGGAGCAGGTGCATGCACTGCGCGGCATCGACCTGCGCATCCGCCACAATGAATATGTAGCCATCATGGGGCCGTCCGGATCCGGCAAATCCACGCTGATGAATCTAATCGGTTGCCTGGACACGCCAACGCAAGGCAAATACTGGCTGAACGGCCATCCGGTCAGCGAGCTGAACGATGATGAGCTGGCTCGCATCCGTAACAAGGAGATTGGCTTCGTCTTCCAGACTTTCAATCTGCTGGCGCGGGCAACGGCACTGCATAATGTCGAGTTGCCGCTGATCTATAACGGCACCGCGGCATCCGAGCGGCTGGAGCGAGCGAAGGCCGCCCTGACGGCGGTCAATCTTGGCGAGAGAATGTACCACAAGCCCAATGAACTCTCGGGCGGGCAGCGCCAGCGGGTCGCCATTGCGCGGGCGCTCATCAATCACCCATCCATCATCCTGGCGGACGAACCGACGGGCAATCTCGACTCCAAAACCGGCGTGGAGATCATGGCGCTGATGGACGAACTGCATGCCAGAGGCAACACCATCATCGTGGTCACCCATGAGCCGGACATCGCCGAATACGCCCACAGGGTCGTGCATATCCGCGACGGCGAAATTGCCTCGGATGAGCCTTCCCGTCGCGTCCATCGATAAATGTTACGAGAGTGGAACACTTGCCAGCCATTTGTTGACGCTGGAAAAATTATTCTGGCCTGATGCAACTTTTTGTTCTGCCTGCACGTTTACAGAGCAATGGTCCTGTGTCGTTCCATCTGTGGCATCCTTTTAGCCTGTTTCCCTGTGTGTCTCCTTTTGGGATGTGGCGGTACGGTTCCAGGCGTCCAGGTCACGGCAACCTCTTTCGACTTTGGACAGACGGTGATTTCGCAACCGGCGACGCGCGCCGTTGTCGCCGTCACCAATACGGGAACTGTCCCGGCCACGTTAAGTGCGCAGTTGAGCGGCGACCCCAGCCTGACGCTGGCACCATCTCTTTCCTGCGGATCATCGCTGGTGGCGGGGGGAGCATGTTCCATGGTGGTGACCTATCTGCCCACCAAGCCGGGAGCGGTAAGCGGCTCGCTGAGCCTGACACTGCAAAGCAACCAGGGCTCGTTTACGCAGTCTGTCAGCCTGACGGGAACCGGGGTGCAGATTACGGCGGGCGGCTCGCTGGTGACCGCGACCGTGAACCCGGTGGTCGCACAATATACGTATCAACCGGAGCAAGCGGGAAGCGTGGCTGTCGAGTTTGGCACGGACACCACCTACGGAAAAACAACAGGCTCCGTGCCCACTTCGACCAGCCTGGGCCCGGTGAGTATCCTGGTGGCGGGAATGCTGCAAAACACCACGTATCACATGCGCGCGGTGCTGACAGCGACGGACGGGACGACGATACCGGACGCTGACCATACTTTTACGACCAGCAGCTTCCCTGCCGACATGCTGCAGAACATCTCCGTCACCACGGCAAGCGGGGCCACGCCGCAGCCGGGGATCGAACTGGAAGATGCGGCGCTGAGCCTGCACAACCCGGATTTTTTGGAGGCGTATGCGACCGACATGTCCGGCAACCTGATCTGGGGCTATAACTTTCTCGACCGGCCCAGCCAGCAGACGATCATTCAACCGATCAAGCTGCTTCCAAACGGCAATTTTCTTGTAACGATATCTTTTCCCCAGCAGTTTCTCATTCCTGGCCAGGGCGGCACGCTGACGCCAGCAGATGAGAGCATCGACCTGCTCCGCGAAATCGATCTGGCGGGCAATCCGGTGCGGCAGATCACTCTGGCGACGATCAATCAGGAGCTGGCGGCGGGAGGTTATAACCTGACGGTGGACGATATCCATCACGATTTTGCAGTATTGCCGAATGGGCATATCATCCTGATCGCCGCCACCATCCAGCCATTCAATAATTTGACCGGCTACCCGGGGACGACGAACGTTCTGGGCGATGTGTTGATCGATCTGGACCAGAACTTCAATGTCGCCTGGGTGTGGAACGAGTTCGACCATCTCGACATCAACCGTCACCCCATGAACTTTCCGGACTGGACCCACACCAACGCCGTGCTCTACTCCCCGGCGGACGGCAACCTGCTGATTTCAATCCGGCACCAGTTCTGGATTGTGAAGATCGACTATGAAAATGGCGCCGGGAGCGGAAATATCATTTGGCGACTGGGCGAGGGTGGGGACTTTACGCTGTCGGGCGGCACGTCGCCGCAGGACTGGTTCTACGCGCAGCATGGACCTTCGTTTGTTGGCACGGCTACGACCGGCCAGTTCTCCCTGACCATGATGGACAACGGAGACAACCGCATTCTGGCAGACGGAGATACGTGCGGGGTCGACGGCGCCGCAGCTTGTTATTCCACTGTACCCATTCTCGCAATTGACGAAGCGGCGAGGACGGCCACGATCACTGCCCGACAGACGTTTCCGTCAGCGCAATACTCGGAGTGGGGAGGCAACGCTGAGGTGCTGGCGAACGGCGACCTGGAATACGACCTGTGTGCCGAGTCGAGCGGGGATGGCTCCAACATAGCGGAAACAACGGCGGGAGCGAATCCGCAGAATGTATGGGGTTTGACGGAATCGGGCGCGAGCCTCTATCGCGCGTTTCGAATGCCGAGCCTCTATCCGGGAGTGCAATGGTAGGGAACGCTTCTATGCGTGATCCTATAGGTGAAGCCACAGGCTTGTTACACTGAGGCTTGACCTATGTTTGAAAACCTTTCAGAAAAACTTCAGCGCACATTCAAAAATCTGCGTGGCCAGGGCACCATTACCGAGGAAAATATCGGAGAGGCGCTCAAGGAAATCCGGCTGGCGCTGCTTGAAGCCGACGTCAACCTGAACGTCGTCAAGGAGCTGATCGAGCATATCCGCGCCAAGGCCCTGGGGCAGGAGGTGCTGACCGCGCTTTCTCCGACCGAGCAGGTCATCAAGATCGTGCGCGATGAACTGATCGCCATGCTGGGCACCGATACGGCGCGTTTCAAATTTGCCTCGCAGCCGCCGACCGTGATCCTGATGGCCGGGCTGCAAGGCTCCGGCAAGACGACAACCTCCGGCAAGCTGGCCGCATGGTTGAAAAAGGGCGGCCATCGTCCGCTGCTGGTTTCCGTCGACGTGTATCGGCCGGCGGCGCGAGAGCAGTTGCAGATCGTCGCCAGAGCGATCGGCGCGAGCCTTTACGAAGGCGACCTGAAAGGCGAAGCGGCGGGGTCGGCGCTGGTGGAGCGGCTGGCCAAGGAGGCGCGACGCGAGGCCACCATTTCCGGCTGCGATGTGATGATCGTCGATACCGCCGGGCGCCTGCATCTGGACGAAACTTTAATGGACGAGATGCAGCGGTTAAAGTCGCTGCTGAACCCACAGGAGATCCTGTTCGTGGCCGACGCGATGACCGGCCAGGATGCGGTGCGGTCCGCGAAGGAATTTCACGACAAGCTGGCGCTGACCGGCATCGTGCTGACCAAGATGGACGGAGATGCGCGCGGCGGCGCGGCGCTTTCGATCCGCCAGGTGACGGGCCAGCCCATCAAGTTCATCGGCATGGGCGAAAAGCCGGACGCGTTTGAGCCGTTCCATCCGGACAGGATCGTGAGCCGCATCCTGGGGATGGGCGACATCATGACGCTGATTGAGCGCGCGGAAGAAACGCTCGACAAAAAGAAATCGGAAGAGTTCGCCAAGAAAGCGCTCGCGGGCGATGGCTTTTCGCTGGAGGATTTTCGTGACCAGTTGCGGCAGATCAAAAAGATGGGATCGCTGCAAAGCATCATGAAGATGCTGCCCTCGGTCGGCCCGTTCCAGGGAA
>JADEYI010001691.1_pt1 | contig 14550 bp, 12 predicted proteins | sample 8542331 | NCBI WGS metagenome assembly JADEYI01 (sample SAMN16510988, study PRJNA670497) | mine drainage metagenome | isolation source: biofilm near Copperflume 1 | place: Germany: Marsberg coppermine Kilianstollen | collected 2018-02 | reverse complement strand
GGGTCGTGACAGGCCCCGATCAGGCCCGCCGGGCGCTGGAAGTTCGGTCTAGACTTGGCCGGTCGTCGCATCGACAGGGAGCGAAGGTGGAGTGAAAGTCGCGCCGACGATCCGGGACGTCGCTCGGCTCGCAAGCGTCGGGGTTGGCACGGTGAGCCGGGTGCTCAACGACAGCGTTCGAGTGGATCCAGCGACACGGGAGCGTGTGCTTGCCGCGATCGTCGAGCTCGACTACGTCCCGAGCGCGATCGCCCGCGGTCTGTCGACCGGCCGCACCGGAGCGATCGGGGTCGTCGTCCCCTTCCTGACCCGGCCGTCGGTCGTCGAACGACTCCGCGGCGTCGAGGCAGCCCTCTCGCAGAGCGCGTATGACCTCGTCGTGTTCAACGTCGAGACCGAGGAACGACGCAAGACGGTCTTGCGCCTCCTCGCCCGTGGCGACCGGGTCGACGGGCTCATCATCCTGTCTCTCTCGCCGCACCCTGGCGAACTCGCCGATATCGTGCGAACGGGCATTCCGACCGTTCTTGTCGACGCCCACCACCGAGCGTTCAGCCGGGTCGTCGTCGACGACGTACTTGGGGGCCAGCTCGCGGCACGTCACCTCCTGGAGCTCGGGCACCGCCGGATCGGGTTCCTCGGCGATGACCCGCAGGAACGATTCAAGTTCTCCCCGAGCCGGCTCCGCAGAGTCGGCGTCGCGCGGGCGCTCCGAGCGGCTGGCCTCGAGTTGCAGCCTGGATATGTGCGGACGGGTGGGTTCCCGCGAGAGACCGCTCGCCGGATCGCGGCCGAGCTCCTCGCGCTCGCGCTCCCGCCGACGGCGATCGTCTGCGGCAGCGACGTCGAGGCGCTCGGCGTGTTGGAGGCCGCACGCCAGGCGGGCATCTCCGTCCCGGGGCGCTTGTCCATCGTCGGCTATGACGACATCGAGATCGCCCACGATCTCGGCCTGACGACCATCCGCCAACCGCTGGTCGAATCGGGTCGCCGCGGCGCCGAGATGCTGCTCGAGGCGATGGACGTTGCGGAGCGGCCGCCCGTCCGTGTGCTTCTGCAGGTCGAGCTCGTCGTGCGGGCCACCAGCGGACCTCCGCCTGCCTGACCCGGACGGACGGCCGGCTCCGACGCAGGCCGGGTCCGGCAAGGAGCCCACACCTCACAACGGAACGACTTCGCCGGGCATGGCGCCGCATCTTGACAGCGGCGCTATCGTACGGCTAGCGGCGTGGAACCGGTCCCACGCGTCTTCGGTGGCGACCCACCGGGGCCGATCGGCTGGCGGAGGAGGAACGCGGCATGCGTCGAATTCTTGCGGTCGCGATGACTGCGGCGATCGTGGCTTCCTGCGGAGGGTCCAGCGCGACTCCGAGCGCCGGCGGGGCGGGCCCCAGCGCGGCTGGCGGCGCGGGCCCCAGTGCGGCTGGCGGCGCGAGCCCGAGCACGGCGGCCTGGGATCCGAACGCCATCAGCGGGACGGTCGTCCTGTCGGGCTGGCAGTCATCCCCGGACGAGGGCAACGCCCTGACGCGGACGCTCCTCGCCTTCCAGGCGAAGTACCCCAAGATCCAAGTCGACTACCAACCGATCGCCGGTGACTACCGCGTCGCGATGATCACGAAGTTCGCCTCGAAGGACGTCCCGGACCTCTTCTACGTCAACGCCGATTACGCCAAGGAGTGGATCAACCAGGGCTTCCTGGCCCCGCTCGACGGTGCCCTCGCCAAGTCCGGCTTCGACACGAGCCAGTTCTTCCCAGGCTACGCGTCGATCTTCAAGGGCACGGACGGCAAGACCTACGGGTTGCCGAAGGACGGCAACACGATCGCGATGGCGTTCAATAGCGCGCTTGTCCCGAATCCGCCGAAGACGCTCGACGAGCTCGTCACGCTCGCCCAGAGCCTCAAGGGTACGAACGGCCTGAAGGCGCCGATGTGCCTGAACGCGGGCCTGGACCGCGGCCTCGCCTTCCTGCTCGCGCAGGGCGGCTCGGTCGTGAGCGCAGACGGCAAGACCGAACAGATCGACAGCGCCGCCTCCAAGTCGGCCGTCCAGTGGTATCTCGACCTGTTCAAGAACGGCCTCGGCATGACCGCAAGCGACCTCGGCTCGGGCTGGTGCGGCGAAGCGCTCGGCAAGAAGCAGGTCGCGATGATCTTCGAGGGAGGCTGGCTCGACCCGTATATGACGAGCACGTTCCCGGATGTGAAGTACTCGTGGATGCAGATGCCGACGGGTTCGTCCGGCAGTCCGGTCACGATCTCCTTCACGGTCAGCTACTCGATCGGCACCGACAGCAAGAACAAGGACGCCGCGACCGTCCTGCTCGAATACCTGACCGGACCCGAGGGCATGCAGAAATGGACCGCGGGCGGGGTGGCGCTGCCATCGCGCAAGGACGTACCGACGCCGGCCGGCAAGGACGTCCTGGCCGCCGAGAGCGCCTTTGCCAAGCCGGGATCCGGGTTCATGGCCGGCTATGTGGACGTCCAGAAGGCGTTCGGGGACGCGTTCACGGCGCAGCTCCAGGCCAAGACGTACGACGCCGGTCCGATCGTCACGGCGACCGCGGCAGCCATCACGAAGGCCCTGGCTCAATGAGAACGCGCTGACCCGAGCGTCCGTCAAAGCCAGGAGCTCCGATAGGGTGGCCGCCGTGGCGACCACATCGGGGCATGGCGCGAGGGGCGAACGGCGCTCGGAGGCCGTGGCTGGTTATGCCCTCATTGCCGTGCCGATGGTGCTGTTCCTCGTCCTCAACATCGGCTCGATCTTCTACGCCCTGTTCATCAGCCTGTGGAAGTGGAATGTCCGGTCAGGCCCAGTGCAGTTCCTGGGCCTGACCAACTACCAGCGCCTTCTTTCCGATCCGATCTTCGCAACGGCGATCCGCAACACGATCTACTACGCGGCCGTGTGGGTCCCCCTGACGATGGCGATCGGGCTGTTCCTGGCGGTCATCGTCAACCAGAAGATTCGTGGTCAGACGTTCTTCCGAGCCGCGTACTACTTCCCATCGATCGCGAGCTCGGCCGCGATCACCGTCCTGTGGATCTTCATCGTGTCGCCGGACGGTCTGTTCAACTCGGCTCGCGCCGCGATCGGGATCAACCCCATCTTCTCGCTCCTGGGCTTCACCCCGGATCAGAACTGGATCGGCAACCAGGGCACCGCGCTCAACTCGGTGATCATCCTGAATGCCTGGACGACGTCCGGAACCTTCATGCTGTTCTACCTCGCGTCCCTTCAGGGGATCAGCCACGAGGTCTACGAGGCAGCCGCCATCGACGGGGCCGATGCCTGGCACACGTTCTGGGGAATCACCTTTCCGCTGCTCAGGCCCGGGCATTACTTCGTGGCGACGGTCGCGGTCATCGGCGCCCTTCAGCTGTTCGATCAGGCCGTCATCGCGGGCGGGCCCGCCGGTGACCCGAACAACGCGTTGATGACCGTCGTGCTGTACCTGTACAACGCGGCGTTCTATCAGTTCGACTTCGGCTACGCCGCCGCGGTAGGGATCGCCCTGTTCCTCGTCATCTTCTCCGCGACGCTCATCCAGCGCCGCCTGTTCGGCACGGCGCCGGCGCAGTGACGAGATCGTCATGACGATCGGGGCCGAGGCTCCGCCGATCCGGAGCGACAGCTCGATCTCGGTCGCGCCCGTCGGCGACCGTGGCGCGCGGTGGCGGCGCAGGCTCGCCTACGCGCTGCTCATCACCTACGCGCTGCTCATGTTCATCCCGTTCGCCTGGTCCGTGATCACCTCGTTCAAGACGCTGCCCGACTCGGTTCGGCTGACCTTCCTGCCCCAACCGTTCACGCTCCAGGCCTGGAGCGACGCGTTCACCCTCCTCAACCCGAACCTCGTCCGGCTGTTCATCAACAGCGCCATCATCGCCCTCGCGGTGACGCTGACCAATGTGGTGTTCGGGAGCATGGCCGGGTATGCGTTCGCGCGCCTGCGATTCCGTGGCCGCGAGGTGCTGTTCCTCATCGTCCTGGCCACGCTCATGATTCCGGACCAGCTCCGGCTCGTGCCGGTCTACCTCATCCTCAACGGGCTCGGGCTCACCCACGGCGTGGGCCAATACGTGGGCGTCATCACGGTCCTGGCGATCAGCGGCACGAGCATCTTCCTGCTGCGCCAGTACTTCCTCACGATCCCACGCGACCTGGAAGAGGCGGCGAAGATCGATGGGGCCGGTTTCTTCACGACGTTCGTGCGGGTCATGCTGCCCCTCGCGAGTCCGGCCCTGGCGGCCGTCGCGATCCTCCAGTTCCAGGGAACCTGGAACGGCTTCTTCTGGCCGCTGATCATCCTCCAGGACCGCGCCCAGTGGACGTTCCCGCTCGGCATCACCGGGCTCAGGCAGCTGAGCGGAGGCTTCGGCAACAACTGGCCACCGTTCATGGCCGTGGTCGTGGCGGCGACGATCCCGATCCTGATCCTGTACGTGTTCTTCCAGCGCTACTTCGTCGAAGGGGTCGCGGCCAGTGGCGTCAAGGGCTGAGCCGGCCATCGCGTTCGCGCCCGGCCTGCGCGCCGCGCTGCGCGCCGCCGCGACCGACTTCTACTTCAACTCGTGGCGGCTCGTGCCGGCGAATCTCCTCTGGGGCGTGGTCTTCGTCGGCCTGCTCGTCGCGAGCTCGCTTCAGCCGCCGATCGCCGTGCTTGCTCCAGTCCTGGCCGTGCCGACCGTCGGGATCTTCCGGATCGCGGCCCTGGTCACGCGCGGTGAGGGCGCCACCTTCTGGGACGGTCTCGCAGCCTGGCGGACGCTGTTCGTGCCGACCCTCCTCCTCGGCACAGCGCTCGCCGGCTGCGCGGCCGTCCTCATCGGCAACATCGCCCTCGGCCTGCTGAGCGGCGGTGTGGTCGGCTGGTCGCTTGCCACGTTCGCGGCCTGGGGGCTCGTCGCGACGTGGGTCGTCGGCTGGACGGCATGGCCATTGCTCGTCGATCCGGTGCGAGCGGGCCGGCCCGTCCGGGCCCGCCTCCGGATCGCGGTTCTCCTCGTCCTCGCCCATCCGGTTCGAATGACGGCCCTCGGTGCCGTTCTCGCGATCCTGATCGTGGCCAGCACGATCGCGTTCGCGGCGCTCGTCTCGATCTCGATCGCGTTCGCGGCGCTCGTGGTGAGCCGCTACGTGCTCCCCGCCGCCGACCGTCTCGAGGCGCGCCTCGGCGATCGCGAGGGCCAGAGCACATGAGCCTCTCGATGCAGCCCCCGGCCAGCGCAGGCAGGCGACTGCCGTCGGTCCGGCGCACCCTGCGTCGATCGGTCGGCTCCGGGCGTCGACATCTGGTCCGCGTCCTGCGGGCCGTCCACTGACGATCCCATGACACTGCCTATCCAGGTCGGGCCGAGCTCCGTCACGATCAACCGCGACGACCGGGTGCTCGTGTGCCAGCCCAATGCGCGGATCGCCAGCGCCTTCGAGGACGGCTTCTTCGCGCGCGACACCCGCTTCGTGTCTGGCTACGACCTCTACGTCAACGGCAGCCGGCCGATCCTCCTCAACTCCTCGCAGGTGCAGTTCTTCTCGTCCCGCTTCGAGTTCTGCAACGACGCCCTGATCGATGGAGAGGGGCCGATCGAACGACACACGGTCTCAGTCCGGCTCGACCGGACGATCGCCGGTGGCGTTCACGAGGATTACGACGTCACCAACTATGGCCGGCGGACGGTGCACCTCGCGATCGAGATGGAGATCGCGTCCGACTTCGCCGACATCTTCGATGTGAAGGATGGTCGCCTCGTCCGACGCGGGTCCCTCCACAGCCGCTGGTATCGGTCACGGGGAGAGCTCCGGACGACCTACGAGAACCGGGACTTCCGGCGGGAGCTGATCGTCGCGGTCGACCGATCGGACTCGCCGGCCCAGTTCGCGAACGGTCGGCTCGTGTTCCTCGCCCACATCGAGCCAAAGCATGTCTGGCATGCCTGCCTGCGGTGGTTGCCGGTCACCACGCCGGGTCGTCGACCCTCGACGCTGCCCTGCCACGCCATCGCGACGGCATCAAGCGCGGCTCGCTCCGTGCGCCTGCCGACGGTCAGCGTCGCGACGCCGAATGTCGTGGTCAACCGGGCCTGGGACCAGGCGATCCGCGACCTCGAGGCGCTTCGCCTCGAGGACCCGACGTTCGAGCGGGGGGTCTTCATCCCGGCCGCCGGCGTGCCGTGGTTCATGACGCTCTTCGGGCGCGACTCGCTCATCGTGTCGACGCAGACTATCTCGGGCTTCCCCGAATTCGCCGTCGGCGCCCTGCGCCGACTGTCGACCCTCCAGGCCACCGCCGACGATCCGGAACGTGACATGGAGCCCGGCAAGATCCCCCACGAGATCCGCCACGGCGAGCTCGCCCAGCTCGGGATCCTCCCGTTCCAGCCGTACTACGGAACCCACGACGCGACGAGCCTCTTCATCATCGTCCTGTCCCACCTGTACCACTGGCTCGGGGACAAGGCGGTGCTCGAGCGGTACCTGGCCAACGCCGAGGCGGCGATGGCCTGGATCGACGGTGCGGGCGACCGCGACGGAGACGGCTTCCAAGAGTACGCGACGCGTTCGTCGCACGGCTACTACAACCAGGGCTGGAAGGACGCCGCAGACGCGGTCCAGCACGCCGACGGCTCGATCGCCCCGCTTCCGCTCGCGGTGTGCGAGCTGCAGGGTTACGTCCACGACGCGAAGGTCCGGCTGGCGACCATCTACGACCTGCTCGATCGGCCCGAGGACGGCGAGCGCGTGCGGGCGGAGGCGCGGCAACTGTACGAGCGATTCAACGAACGCTTCTGGTGGGAGGCCGAGGGTACCTACTACACGGGCCTTGACGGGCAGAAGCAGCCGATCCGCTCGGTCACGTCGAACGCGGGGCACCTGCTCTCGTCGGGCATCGTCCCGGCAGATCGCGCCATTCGCGTCGCCCGCAGGCTCATGGCCGACGACATGTGGTCCGGGTGGGGGATCCGGACGCTGTCGTCCGAGCATCCCGGCTATAACCCGTTCAGCTATCACACCGGCTCGGTCTGGCCGCATGACAATGCGATCATCGCCGCTGGCTTTCGAGACCACGGACTCGACGCCGAGGCGGCCCAGGTCGCGCGCGGGATGTTCGATGCCGCGGAACGTTTCCAGGCGAATCGGCTTCCAGAGCTGTTCGCCGGCCTGCCTCGCGAGAACGGCAGCTTCCCGGTCCAGTACCTGGGAGCCAACGTACCGCAGGCCTGGGCCGCAGGTGCGGTCATCCGGTTCATCGCGATCCTGTGCGGATTCAACGCTCGGTCTGACCGGCAGGGATCGCGCTTGTACGTCGACCCCGCGTTGCCAGAGTGGTTGCCCGAGCTGACGATCAGCAACCTCCGTGCGGGTCGCGGGTCGATGACCCTGCACTTTCGGAACGGCGATGTCGACGTCCGATCGAACACGAGTGGCTACGAGGTCGTTCACCGGGACGCACCAGCGGCGACGCCCGATGAGACGCCGCCGGAAGCGGGAAGCAGGGGGCTGGCTGAGTCGGTCAGCTGATGGCGGTGAGCGCACGGCCGGGACCGTGCTGCTCTTCGCCGCCTGTGGCACGACCCAATCACCCTCGAGCGTCGGCCTCGGTGAGACATCACCAGCGGCATCGAACCCGCCACCACCGACGCCGACACCTGAGCCAACTACACTGGCCATCGGGAGCGTCGTCCAGATCGCCGACCTCGGTTCGGACAGCGCTCGCACACTCGCGTGGCCATCGACGAGATGCCCGGTGTGCTGGTTGACCATGACCTGCTGGACCCAGCCCACGGTGGAGAGCGAGCCGCGGAGCCCTTCCGCTGGGCGGCCGGGTGCGTCCGCCAGTTCGCCGGGTTCGCGAGGAGCTGCGTCGGGGGCGACCTCGGCTGAACCCGTGATCCGAGAGCGCCAGGCGGGCGGCGCGATGGGGGCGGTCTTCGCGGTCATTCGGCGACCTCGCATCTTCGGCCTTGACTTGCATCGCCGGCGGAGTGATTGATGGCGATGGAACCGTCAGATCGGCGGCCGTGGGAATCGCTGGCCGTCCACAGATGCCGCGGCCGACTCTTGAATGCTGATACCGGTTTCTGCTAGCCTGTAACCGCATCGTTCGAGGACGCGGCTGACGCGTCGGGCGGTCCGTCGGAGGCGACACGAGTGGCGACGATCCGCGACGTGGCGGCCCAGGCGGGTGTCAGCGTCGCCACCGCTTCGCGCGTGGTGAACCAGCACCCCGGGGTCCGCGAGCCAGCTCGGATGAAGGTTCTCGCTGCGGTCGCCTCGCTCGGGTATCGGACGAACGGCCTCGCGCGCGGCCTCGCCATCGGCACGCTGCGGACCGTGGGCCTCGTGATCCCCGACGTGGCCAACCCCTTCTTCCCGGCCCTTGCCCGAGGCGTCGAGGACGCGGCTAACGCCGACGGCTACGCGCTCATTCTGGGCAATAGCGACAACGCGCCCGACCGCGAGGCGGCCTACATCAGACTCCTCCACGACCGCTTCGTCGACGGGATCATCGTGGCCTCGAGCGGGGCTCCGGGGGCCCTCCCCGACCTCGTCGGCGACACGCCGATCGTGCTCCTTGACCGTCGGGTGGCCGGCTGGGCGGTCCCCTGCGTCTCGACCGATAACCGGGCCGGGGCGCGCCTCGCGGTCGAACATCTCCTCGCCCGCGGCCATCGGCGGATCGCCCATCTGGGCGGCCCGACCGAGCTCACGTCCTCGGCCGATCGACATGACGGCTATGACGACGCGCTACGCGCGGCCGGGATCGAACCCGACCCCGCCTGGTACCTGCCGGGCCCGTTCAGCTTCGAGAGCGGGTACGAGCGGATGCTGCGCTGGATCGAGGCCGGCTTCGCCGGCACGGCGTTGTTCGCGGCCGACGATCTCATCGCGGTCGGCGCCCTGCAGGCCTGTCAGGACCGCGGCTGGGCCGTCCCCGAACGGTTGGCGCTCGTGGGCTTCGACGACGTGCTCCTCGCCCGGCTCGTCCGGCCGCGTTTGACGACCGTGCTTCAGCCCGCCTACCAGGCCGGGACGATCGCGTGGCGCCTGCTGGCCGAACGGCTGGCCGATCCGGCGGTGCACCCTGCAGATGTGATCCTCGAGCCGCGGCTCGTCGTGCGCGAGACCACGTAGATGGCGGCGATCGTCGTGGTCGGCAGTCTCAACGAGGACCTGACCGTCCATGCCTCCCGCTGGCCGAAGGCCGGTGAGACGGTCTTCGGCGAGCGGCTGGTCCGCTCGGCCGGGGGCAAGGGTGCTAACCAGGCAGCCGCCGCGGCGCGCCTCGGTGGCGAGGTTGCGATGGTCGGACGGGTGGGGGACGACGCGGCCGGCCAGCGCTTGCGTGACGGGCTCCGCGGCCTCGGCGTCGATGTGGCGAACGTGGCGGCCGTCCTGGGCACGCCGACGGGCATGGCGGTCGTCGGTCTCGATGCCTCCGGCGGGAACCGGATCGTGGTCATCGCCGGCGCCAACAGCTGCCTCGAGCCGGCTGCGCTCGACGGTATCGACTGGCGGGGCGTGCGGGTCCTGCTCCTCCAACTCGAGATCCCCTTGCCGACGGTCACCGCGGCGGCCCAGGCCGCTCGCGCAGCCGGGGTCCGGGTCGTGCTCGACCCTGCGCCGGCCGTGAGCCTGCCCGACGAGCTGCTCGGGCTCATCGACGTCCTCACGCCGAACGCCCGCGAAGCCGCCACCCTGGCGGGGCGTGAGGTCGTCGATGTCGGCACCGCCCGCCTGGTGGCCAACCAACTCGAGGCGCGCGGCCCGCGGGCCGTCGTCATCACCCTGGGCGCCGCCGGGGCCGTGCTCGCCGACGGCAACTACGTGACCCATCTTCCGGCCCCGAAGGTGGCTGCGGTGGACACGACCGGTGCCGGGGATGCCTTCAACGGGGCGCTTGCGGTCGCGCTCGCTGAGGGCCAACCGCTCGCCTCGGCGGTGATCTTCGCCAATCGCGTCGCGGCCCTCTCGACGACGCGACCCGGCGCCCAGGCGTCCCTACCGGACCGCGCGGCCGTGGGGAGACTGCCGTGAGGGGAACCGGCCTGCTCCACGCGGAGCTGCTCGAAGTGATCGCCCGTCTGGGTCACGGTCAGACGCTCGTCATCTCGGACGCGGGCCTGCCAATCGCGCCTCATGTTCGACGGATCGACCTCGCCCTCCGACCGGGCCTGCCCGGGTTGCTCGCGGTCCTCGAGGCAGTCCTCGAGGCCGGCGTCTTCGAGGCCGCCACGATCGCCTCCGAACTCCCGACGAGCGACCCGCAGCTGGCCGCCGCGATCGGCGCCCGCCTCGGGCACGCGCCCGTCGATCAGGTTCCCCACGAAGAACTCAAGCGCCTCGCCGCCGACGCCGTGGCGGTCGTGCGAACCGGCGAGTTCACGCCCCATGCGAACGTCGTGCTCCGGGCGGGGGTGCCCTTCTGATGGCCCACCTGAACGGCGCGCCGATCGCGCCGCTCCTCGCCCTGCGCGGCATCCGCAAGGCCTACCCGGGCGTGGTCGCCCTCGACGAGGTTGACTTCGACTTGCGCGCGGGCGAGATCCATGGCCTCGTCGGGGAGAACGGCGCGGGCAAGTCGACGCTCCTCAAGATCATCGGTGCGGTCGAGCAACCCGACGCGGGAACCATCGCGTTGGACGGCCGGCCGATCCACCTCACTTCACCGCACGCCGCCCAGGCGGCCGGCATCCGCGTCATCCACCAGGAGTTCAACCTCTTCCCGGCCCTCTCGGTCGCCGAGAACATCGCACTCGACCATCTGCCCAACCGGCGCGGGTGGGTGGACCGTCGGGCGATCCGAGCCCAGGCGAGTGCGGCATTCGCCCGACTCGGGGTCGCACTACCGCTCGAGACCCGCATCGATCGGCTCGGCGTCGCCGACCAGCAGCTGACCGAGATCGCTCGGGCGCTATCCGCCCAGGCTCGAGTCCTGGTCATGGACGAACCGACTGCCGCGTTGACCGAGCACGAGATCGAGGCGCTCTTCCGGATCGTGCGCGGCCTGCGGCGCGAGGGTGTCGGGGTCATCTTCGTCTCACACCGGATGGAGGAGGTCCTCGCGCTGTCGGACCGCGTCACGGTCATGCGCGACGGACGGGTCGTGGGCGAGACTGCCCAGCCAACCAGGGAGCAGATCATCCGGCTGATGGTCGGGCGGGACGTGTCGGAGCTCTACCCTGACACCGGCGCCGAGATCGGGCCAGCGGTCCTCGAGGTCGAGGGCCTGAGCGTGGCAGGACGTTTCGCGGACCTGAGCTTTGCGGTCAAGCGGGGCGAGATCGTCGGCCTCGCCGGCGTCGTCGGGGCGGGACGGACGAGCGTCGGCCTGACGCTCTTCGGACTGCTGCGACCGACGGGCGGCCAGATACGCCTCGAGGGCGAGCCGGTCACGCCGCGCACGGCCCGCGAGGCGGTCAAGCTCGGCATCGGCTACGTGCCCGAGGACCGCAAGGCCCTGGGGCTCGTGCTGCTGCTCTCGATCCGTCACAACGAGACCCACCCGATCCTGCCCTGGCTCTCACGGCTCGGTTGGATCGACCAGCGCCGGGAGCGGGCGACGGTCGAGGAGCGCATCGCCTTGCTCGAAGTCAAGGCGCCCTCGATCGACGCCAAGGTGCTCAATCTCTCGGGCGGCAACCAGCAGAAGGTCCTCCTCGGCAAGTGGCTCGAAATCAAGCCCCGTCTGCTCATCCTCGATGAGCCGACCCGTGGCGTGGACGTCGGGGCCAAGGCCGAGATCTACCAGATCATCGCCGACCTCGCCAAGGGTGGCGTGGCGATCCTCCTCATCTCGTCCGATTTGCCCGAGCTGCTCGGCCTCTCGGATCGCGTGGTCGTGCTGCGCGAGGGGCGGCAGCTCGCGACCCTCGATCGCGCCGAGGTGACCCAGGAACACGTCCTCAGCCTCGTGACGACGGGAGCCGCCGCATGAGGACCGGATCCGACCAAGCCAGCCCCGAACCACTCGCTTCCACCGCCCCGGAGGCGGCCACGCCCCCGCGATGGCGCCTGGGCATCTCGATCGTTGACTATGGCATCCTCATCGCCTTCGTCCTCCTGTGCGGCGCACTCGCCATCCTGACGCCGACCTTCCTGACGAGCGGCAACATCCTGAACGTCGGCCGCCAGGTCTCGATCGTCGCGATCCTCGCCGCGGGCCAGACGTTCGTGATCCTCACCGCAGGTATCGATCTCTCGGTCGGCTCGGTGCTCGCGCTCTCCGGTGCCGTGGCGGCCGGCGTCGCGGCCAGCGTCGGCTGGGGCCCCGGCGTCGTCGCCGGCCTCCTCGTCGGCGCCGGCGCCGGCCTGCTCAGCGGCCTCGCCATCACGCTCCTGCTCGTCCCCGACTTCGTGGCCACCCTCGCGATGTTGAGCATCGCCCGAGGTGCGACCCTCATCTACACCGGCGGCCAGCCGATCGGCGTCGCGGAAGGCGGGCTCCGATTCCTTGGCGCCGGCACGATCGGGCCGATCCCCGTGCCGATCGTCGTCACGCTCATCGTCTTCGCCGTTTCGATCGTCGTACTGCGCTCGACGACCTTCGGTCGCTACGTCTACGCCACCGGGGGCAACCGTCGAGCGGCCGCCTTCTCCGGCATCGACATCAGCCGCGTGCGCGTCCTCGTCTATGTCGTCTCAGGGCTCCTCGCCGGCCTGGCCGGCGTCGTGCTCACGGGGCGCCTCGCCACGGCCGATCCCCAGGCGGGCGTCGGCTACGAACTCGACTCGATCGCCGCAGTCGTGCTCGGGGGCACGAGCCTCTTCGGAGGCCAAGGCACGGTGGCCCGCACCCTCCTCGGAGCGCTGATCCTCGGCGTGCTCAGTAACGGCATGAACCTGCTCGACGTGTCGCCCTTCCTCCAGGAGGTCGTCAAGGGCATCGTGATCGTCATCGCGGTCGCCTTCGGCAACCTCGAACAGCTGCGCCATCGGGCGCTTGGCGCGTAGCGCGATCGACCAGGAGGAGGTGACCCTCGACGCAACAGCGATATCCGCCCTAGGTCGGATCCTCGATCGACCTTGGTGCGGCGGGAGCCGGATACGACCCAGCCCTCGCCGCCAGTGGTTCCCCGCCGCGTGCGGAAGGCAACCAGAAAGGAAGTGTGCACGACCATGCTCCGTACCATCAACCGCCGGACCTCCACCTTCGGTGTGGCTCTGGCCTCCCTCGCCCTCGTCGCGGCCTGCTCGGGCGGCGCCTCGCCGACCGCCTCGCCGTCGACCCCAGCACCGGCGTCGATGGCGGCGAGTGCCGCGGCCCCGCCGAGCGCCCCGGTGTCCGCCAGCGCCGCTGCCGTGACCATCGGCATCGCGCTCTCGACCCTCAACAATCCCTACTTCGTGACGCTCAACGACGCGGCCAAGGCAGAGGCTCAAGCCAAGGGCGCCACGATCGCCGCCGCCGATGGCCAGAACGACCTCGCCAAGCAGACCTCCGAGATCGAGGACTTCATCAGCAAGAAGGTCAGCTGCATCATCGTCAACCCGGTCGATTCGTCGGGCATCGTGCCCGCGGTGACCGAGGCGAACACTGCCAAGATCCCCGTGGTCGCGGTCGACCGCGGAGTGACTGGCGCTGCGACGGCGGGCTTCATCGCCTCGGACAACGTCCAGGCCGGCAAGCTCGCCGCCGACGCCCTCCTCAAGGCACTCAATGGCTCCGGCAAGATCGCCGTCCTGACCGGCGTGCCCGGCGCCTCGGCCACGAATGATCGGACCAAGGGCTTCCAGCAGTCGCTCGCTGCGAACCCGGGGGTGACCGTGGTCGCCAACCAGACCGCTCAGTTCGATCGAGCCACCGCGCTGTCGGTGACCGAGAACATCCTCCAGGCCCACCCGGACATCAAGGGCATCTTCGCCGAGAACGACGAGATGGCCCTCGGCGCGATCCAGGCCCTGACGGCCGCGGGCAAGGCCGGCAAAGTCTTCGTCACCTCGATCGACGGGACGGCCGACGGCATGAAGGCGGTCGTCGCGGGGACCCTGCTCGAGACCATCGCCCAGCAGCCCGCCTTCATGGGCAAGACGGCGGTCGACTACTGCGTCACCCTCGCCGGTGGCGGGACCGTGCCGTCGGGCATGACCGCCTCGCCGCTCATCGAGATCACCAAGGCCAACGTCAGCCAGTACCAGGGCGGCTGACCCGACGGGTCACCGCGGGTGGCGGGTCCAACCCGCCGGAACGCCTGAATGAGCTCCGGGCGAGAACGCCCGGAGCTCATTCGTGAGCTGGAGTCCGTCGTGGAGCGCCACAAGAACACTCTTCAGCACCAGCCGAAGCTCTGGTTGATGTGCGTGCGATGGCGGTCGCGCCGACCTCGGGAATTGCGCGCCCTGCGGACGATGGCGTCGTCCAAGAGGGCGCATGACCTCACCACGACCGGATGGTCCTCTCGTACCATCTCGCCATCGTGCGGCTATCGGAATGACGAAGCCACGCCTGCCTATCGGGTGAACTCCAGGAAGCGTGAAACAAGTGCGAGCGCGACGGCCTCGATGAGCAGCAACGCTTCGCGCGCCCCACTCGCGTCCCCC
>JADEYI010001690.1_pt1 | contig 14556 bp, 17 predicted proteins | sample 8542331 | NCBI WGS metagenome assembly JADEYI01 (sample SAMN16510988, study PRJNA670497) | mine drainage metagenome | isolation source: biofilm near Copperflume 1 | place: Germany: Marsberg coppermine Kilianstollen | collected 2018-02 | reverse complement strand
GCTCGCGGAGACGTTGTTACCATCGCCAATGAACGCCAGGGAGTGGCCCCGCAACGTGCCCCACCGTTCCTGGAGCGTAAGCAGGTCGGCCAGAGCCTGGCAGGGGTGCTCGTCGTTGGTGAGGGCATTGATCACCGGGATGGCAGAGAAACTCGCGTACTCTTCAACGATCTCCTGGCCAAAGGTGCGCACGGCGACAATATCGACGTAGCGGCTGAGGACGCGTGCGACGTCCTTGATCGCTTCGCGCTCGCCGAGGCCGACCTCCTGCGGTGCGAGGTAGATAGTCTCCCCACCGAGGTGCCGCATTGCCACCTGGAAGCTCACGCGTGTGCGAAGCGAGGGCTTTTCAAAGAGCAGTGCGAGCTGGCGGCCGTCGAGCACACGCTGGGGCCTGCGCTTCAGCGCAGCAGCGACATCGAGCAGAAAAGAAATCTCCTCCCCGCTCAAATCAGCGGACGAGAGGAGATGCCGGGCACTGTCTCTCACGGGAACCTCAACGTTGCGAGTATATCACCAGCCTTCGGCTGGGCCCGAACCAGACGGAGATCGGCCTCAGCCATTAACTTCCCGGCGGGTGCGTCGTTAGTCTTACTACGGAGTGTGGACGATGGATACGGCAGCCGGTCCGATGCCAGCCTGGGTCCAGAAGCAAGCGGAAGGGAAGATGTTTCAGCGCCTGGAATGTGACGGGTGCGGGGCCCTCTTCAACTTCGGCGATAGCCCGCGGGTGACGCGGGTGCCGCGCTGCCCGGCGTGCGGGAGCCTGGTGGCGCACGCGCAGCAGGACCGCGGCCCGAGAGCTGCATAGGAATGAGCGCCGCGAGAGCCTGCGCACGCGATTCCCCTAAGTGTCGAATTTGGTAGGATCGTCGGGCACGCAGGGGTGTAGCTCAGTTGGCAGAGCATCGGCCTCCAAATCCGAGTGTCGCGGGTTCGAATCCTGCCACCCCTGCCAGCAAGGGCCGCGCCCTTGGTCCTCGGCGGCTTGCCGCCAGGCGCCACGGTTTCTTAGGATAGTCACCTGTGCCCAGGTGGTGGAACGGCAGACACGCTGTCTTGAGGGGGCAGTGCTCTTTTGAGTGTGTGAGTTCAAATCTCACCCTGGGCACCAATTATGACGGGGCGCCATGGCCAAGTGGTAAGGCAGAGCTCTGCAAAAGCTCCACCGCCGGTTCGAATCCGACTGGCGCCTCCAACAAATCTCCCGCCGGCCGGGGCCACCAAACGGCATTTGAACGGCGCCCTACCGTGCGGTAGACTCGCGCCCACAGCCAGCGAACACACCGCACCCGCTCCAATCCGGCGGGGAGTCCCGGAGGTATGCCACCGTGCCCCAGTTCCCGTCAGTTGAATGGCTCAAGACAGCCGCCGACATGCTCAACAAGTCCGACAGTTTCAAGCGCCTTGGGACGTGCGACACTCAGATGGGTGTCCAGGTCGAAGACAACTATTACGAGGTCGACTTCGAAGCGTTCGAAGTGACAGACGTGAAAGCGGTCGATGCGCGCCGCGCAGAAGAGCTCGACTTCGTGCTGGTCCAGCCATATGACGCCTGGAAAGCGATGCTCCTCGACATCAAGCAGAACGGGCGAGCGACCCACAATTTCACACTCAACTCGCTGGACCTGCAGAGCGAAAAAGAGTTTGCCGTGGGCAAAGACTACAACCGCCGCGACGCGTTCTACCGCTTCAACCAGACTTTCCAGGAGTACTTCGACACCGCCGCGAAGTTCGAGACTACCTTCGCGAAGTAGACCCAGCCCCGTCCACCGCTCCTGCGCGGACGTGCTGCTGCCGCTGCGGTTGGCTCGCCGGTCGGAATGGCTCAGACGCCCGACGCGTAGGGGTGGAGCACACGCAGCGCCCTGGCGAACTCCGCAGCGACCGCGTGCCCGAGTTCTGCGGTGAGCGCTTCGAAGTGAAAGACGCGGTGGATACGGCGCCAGCTCGGCGTCCACACTTCGAGCTCCCAGGCCGGCCCGAGGGCGGCGATCACCTGGTGGGCGTCGGCAGCGATCCGTGCAGCGCAGGCGTCGTTGAATTCCACCGGACCTTCGAAGTGCAGCCCGAGTTCGACGATCCCACGTGCCACATGGGGCTGGAGTTCAAAATGGGCCTGGGGATTGCCGAAGGAAAGCTGAAGCGTGGTCCACTCCACCTTGCGCACCGGGCGCGGAAAGTCCTCGCCAAGCGACGCCATGGCGAGATCTTCGCAAAAGAAGACGAATTCGCGAGCCTTGAGCGTGGCTGCCATCGATTGCAAGTCTGCATCGGCAGGGGAGCAACGACCCATCGCTTCGCGGAAAAAGCGCAGGAATGACGGCCGCCTTCGAGACCGCATGGCGCCCGCCCCCGCTGCTACACTGCAAGTCATGGACAGCTCCTGGCAGGTTGGGATCCGGCGCTTGTGAACCGGGAACCGCTGCGCCGCACAAAGATCGTTTGCACACTCGGCCCCGCGTCTTCGAGCGCCGCGACGATCGCTGCGATGATGCGCGCAGGCATGGATGTGGTACGCCTGAACACCAGTCACGGGACGCTCGCTGAGCACGGAGAGCTGGTCCAAAGGGTCCGCTCGGTGGCAGCCCAGGAGCGGCGCCAAATCGCCATCCTCATGGACCTCGCCGGGCCAAAGTTGCGGACAGGTCCCGTTTTCGGCGGAGGCCCCGTGTTCCTCGCAGCGGGCGCGACAGTCCGGCTTTCGAGCGAGGCGGCGCAATCCACGGGCGACGTTGTGGCTGTCGAGTATCCGCGCTTGACGGAGGACGTCATGCCGGGCGCACGGGTGCTGGTCGATGACGGACGACTGGAGCTGGCCGTGATCGACAGCTCACCGGGCTCTCTCGAATGCCGGGTGGTCATCGGTGGCGCGCTCGGGGCGCACAAAGGGGTTTGTTTCCCGGATTCAAACCTGGCAATGGAGGCGCTCACGGGGGAGGATAGCCGGGCGATCGCAGCTGGCATCGCGGCGGGGGTCGACTTCTTCGGCCTGAGCTTTGTGGGAAGCGCCAGTGACGTCGTACGCACGCGTGATTTCATCGCCTCGCTCGGGGGAGACACGCCGATTATCGCGAAGATTGAGCGGCGCCAGGCAGTGGACCAGCTCGATGCGATCCTCGCCGAAGCGGACGGTGCGATGGTGGCCCGCGGCGATCTGGGAGTCGAGCTGCCGCCGGAAGAGGTGCCAGTCCAACAGCGCCGCATCATCGCGGCGGCCGCCCGGAACATGATCCCGGTCATCACCGCCACGCAGATGCTCGAATCGATGGTCGACGCGCCGCGGCCGACGCGGGCCGAGAGCAGCGACGTCGCACACGCCGTGTGGGACCTCTCGGACGCGCTTATGTTGAGCGAAGAGACGGCGGTCGGCCGCTTTCCCGTGGAAACGGTGGCGATGATGGACCGCATTATCCGTCGGGCCGAAGCAGCGGCGCCGCGCGACCCCGGCCCGCTGACGCCCGCGGGGACCGATGACCACTCCTACGTGGTCGCGCTGGCGGCGCGCCGCATCGTCGAATCCGACGCCAACATGCGAGGGGTGGTGTGTGTCACCCGCAGCGGCTATACCGCATTCCTCCTGAGCAAAGTCCACCCGGAAGCGCCCATCTTTGCGATCACATCCAGCGATGCCATCTGCCGCCGGCTTTCGCTCGCGCGGTCGGTGATACCGCTGGCGGGGCCCGTCATGGATTCGGGCGAACAGATGCTGGCGGCGATCGATGAGACGCTCATCGCGGGAAACCACATCCCGGAAGGTGAAGAGGTCGTCGTCGTGGCGAGCTTCCCAATCAACCTCACCGGCAGCACGAACTTCCTGAAACTCCACCGGGTCGGCGAATCGAGGACATATTCATGAATGTCGAAACCGTGGTTGTTGCGGAATCGAGCGACCCTGTCGAGGCAGAAATCTGGCTGGATGCACTGCGCAGCGCCGGAATCCGGGCGACGGTCTTCGAACGCGGCCCAGGGGCAGCTTTGGGCGGCGCCGTGACGGCCGGATTCGCGCACTACCCGGTGCTCGTCGCCCGGCCGGATTTCGCGGCCGCCCGGAACGTGATCGCCGAAGTCGCGGGGGGCCACCGGCTTGCGCCGCTGACGGACTCATCGCGGACAAGCCGCGCGCAACGCAACGCCCTCCTTGCGATAGCGGCCATCACGGTGGGCATCGTCGTGGCTGGGCTACTGGCACGCGTGGTGGCCGGTTAAGTTCAGGCAGCCATGAAGTCGAGGCGGTGGGCCTCGTCCTTGCGGCGCAGGGGCCGGCTCTCCTCCATCTCGCGGAGGACGTCGGTCGCATAAAGGGACTCCATGTCGTACTGGTGGACCCGAGCTGTCACGGTGACGTCGTACATCTGGCGGCCATCGCTGACGGGGAGCGTGCCGGGGATGCGGCGAAGAAAGGTCCACGACTGCTCGAACGTGCATTCGATGAGCATGACGCAGAAGTTCGGGCCGCCGAGGTGGGCGAGGAAGTCTGAGCTGCGGGTGAGGCGCTTCAAGGTCTCGACGAGGGAATTGACGGCGCGGTCGGCGAAGTCCTGCCCGCGCCGTTCCGCCACGCCGCCAATGTCTTCGATTGTGAGCTGCACGATCACGAACGGGTGGCCGATGGCCCGTGCGCGCGGCATTTCGCGGCGCAGTTCCGCGAGCGCGTAGTTGCGGTTCGGGATGGCGAACTCTTCGCTCAGGTAGGCCGAACCGAGCAAACGGCCATTCAGGCTGCGCCAGTGGCGCTGGCCTATCCAGCGGACAAGGACGAGCTGCAGATTGACCAGGATGAAGAGGACGCCCAGGGAGGCCGAGAGCACCACGTTGGTGATCGATGGGTTGGCTACAGCGACGGAAAGTTCGAGCGCCACCACGATGCCCCAGGCCACAAGTCCGGCAACGCGCAGGATGTGCCGCCGGTGCCCGGCAGGGGGCTGCTGGGGTTCTTCGAACGACGCTTCATCAGCGGCGGGTCGATGGCGCACAGGCAAGTGAAACGGCACCCGCATATCCAGTCCTCCTACACATCTTCGGCATGCCGGGCGCGGCTCATCAGGCCACGTCCCGTTCTGGGAACGCCGGCAGGGGCGGCTCGGTGTCCGCTTCCTGGGTCGCGTACCAGCGAGGTGTACGGTCGGTCACGTGTTGGAGAAACGCCCGGCCTTTGCCTTCCACCGTGCGGAGCCCGCCATGTACCCGTGCCAGCGCATGGTCGACGGCCGGTGCGAGCGCCACCACCGGCTTGCGCTCGGGCGCAGCGGACCAATCGAAGCCGCATGCAAGGCCCTCGCGGTTGCAGGCGAGATTTGCGGAAGCGACGACGTCGTTGAGCGATTCGAGGGCGGCGGGCGGCCGCTCCGGGTGATGGCACTTGATCGACTCGACGAGCGGCTCCGGGAATTTCCAGCGCTGGGCGAGGCGGGCGCCGACGTGCTCATGTCCCACGCCGAAGACAGCCATCTCTGCATCGCGGTAGCGGAGGTTTTCGCGGCTCACCAGGTCCACCACTTCGGCAAAGAGCGCAGGCTCTGCCAGCATCATGGCCAACTTGCCCACATCGTGCAGGACGCCGGCGGTGAACGCGTCCTCGGGCCGCACGACGCGCGTCTCGCGGGCGATGACTTCTGCGACCAGCCCGACCGTCACGCTGTGCGCCCAGAAGAGGTCGACATCGAAAGCATCTTCACGGGGGAGGCCGGCAAAGGCGTCGATGATGCCCGAAGAAATCGCGACCGAACGGACAGTGCGCATACCGAGCAGGATGACCGCTTCGCGGACATTGCCGATGCGTCGTGCGTAGCCGTAGTAGGCAGAGTTGGACAGCTTGAGCAGCCGGGCCGTCAGAGCCTGGTCGGAGCTGATGACGGTGGCGAGGTCCATCGCGGCCGAGCGTTCATCCTCGGCGAGGCTGATTGCGCGGGTGGCGACGCTTTTGAGCGGAGTCAGCTCCGTCGTGCGATTGACGATCGACCGCACGCGGTTGCTTTCCTGGACGTTGCTGAGCGGTTCGGTGGTCATGCTGCGGTTCTCCCTGGCCTGGCGGGGTCGGCACCCACAACGCGGTCCCGGCCGCCGCGCTTGGCGATGAACAGGCGGTCATCCGCGATCCGGATGGCCTCATGGAGGCTGTCGGCGCAACCCGGGATCGATGCAACCCCGGCGGAGACAGTGACTTCGATTGGGCGGGAATCGGCGACAATCACGCTTGCCTCGCGCACGGCAGCACGCACACGCTCGGCAAAATCGGCGGTGGACTGGACGTCGGCGCCCGGCAGGAAGGCGATGAACTCCTCGCCGCCGAAGCGGCCAAGGATGTCGCCGGTGCGAGCCGTCCCAAGCATCACGCGAGCAACGGCACCGAGAACCTGGTCTCCAACGAGGTGTCCATAGGAGTCGTTGACGCGCTTGAAGTGGTCCAGATCGAAGATGGCAACGCCGAAGGGCCGCGGTTGTTCCAGGCCACCACTGAGGAGGACGTCTTCTGCAGCTTCGACGGCGGAGCCGCGGCGGAGCAGGCCCGTCAACTGGTCGTGGCGGGCAAGGAAGGCGAACTCGCCCACCAGTTCGCTCAGCTCATCGTTACGTGCGCGCAGGGTTTCTTCTATCCGGCGGAGCTCGCTGTGGTCTCGCACGTAGATGATCGCCCCGGAATAAGCGCCGGAGCGGTCATGCAGCGCGGCGGCCGAAACGGCTGCCGCGAAGGGGCGGTCATCGGCACGAGCGGCCATCACCGGGAGGTTCGCCACACTCCCGCTCGCTGCGAGCAACGTCCGCACCAACGCAAAGTCGTCGTCGGAGGCGAACAGCATGCGGGCGCTGCGTTGCAGCACTTCGAAAGGAGGGAACCCGAACAGCGCTTCGCTGGCGCCGGTGTAGAGCACAACATGGTCGTCTCTATCAGTCGCCACGACGCCGTCCGGGCAGGCGAACAGCATCAACTGCAGCAGTTCGGGGTCGGAGAGCAGTTCGATGAAGTCTGGCGCGTCGTCCATGCGTCCTCGCGGGTTGACCAGCGCAGCGGCCTCGGGCGGCAACGCTGGCGCTGTGATAGGTATCGGCGGCCGTGGCGTCCGGGTGCAGGCCGGCCCACCCTCCGGCTACACTTCCGTGATGGTTGTGTGTCAAGGCACTCATGCAGCTCGGTGTTGATGAAAACCCCAGAACCACTCGCCGGACTGATTCGCGACCACCGCACGATCGAGGAGGTTGTCGCCGATGCGCGTAAGGCGATCTCCGCGGCAGCGGGCAGGCCGGAGGACCGCACGCTCGTGGCGGCGGCGATTGAAGCGCTGCGCGACCTCGAAGCGTTCGCCGCGGTAGACCTGACGCTCCACATCGCGAAAGAGGAAGAGGTGCTGTTCCCGGCGATCCGCGCCGCCGCCGAGGCCGAAACCGAGATGATCATCGGTGACATGCTGGCCCAGCACGACGAAGTCCGCGACCGGAACGCTGAGGTGCGCCGCGTCCTCGCCGCCATCGACAACCACCACGATGAGGTCGGACGCGAAGTGGCTCGCATCAGCGAAGGGCTACGTTCGAGCGGGATGGAAGCATCGCCGGGACAGCTCAACACCCTCTATGACACGGTGAAGAAGCTCGACTGGATCCTCCAGGGCCACTTCCTGGATGAGGAGGACAACCTGTTCGAACCTGCCACTGGTTGGTTTAGCGCCGAAAGGCTGTCCGAACTGGCGGCGGAGATGGCCCGGATAGAAGCGCGCTTCGCGTGATCGTTTTAGCGCGGTGTGTGGGGCTGGAGCGACGCCAGCAGACGCTCCGTGGCGACCGAGATTTCGTGCACGGCGGCATCGAAGGGCGCCTCATTCGCGCGCGATGGTTTGCGATAGCCGCTGATCTTGCGGACGTACTGCAGGGCAGCCGCGCTTATCTCCTCTGGTGTGGGGGGCGGGTCGCTGCCGCGCAGCGTCTTGATACTTCGGCACATAGCCATCCTCCCTGGGGCTGGCCGGCCGGATCCTGCCGGCGGCGAGCGGGTGCTGTAACCTGATGGTACGCCGAACTTTCCGCCCGGAGCGTCGCTTTGCCCGAACACCCACACGTCGTCCAGATCAGCCGCTCCGCGGGCGGCGTCCCAAAACTGCCCATCGTTGAAGCCGAAGTGACCGAACTCGGGATCGAGGGAGACAGCCACAACGACCGGGAGAACCACGGCGGACCGGAGCAGGCCCTCTGCCTTTTCGCAATCGAGCGGATCGAGACGATGGCAGGGGAGGGGCACGCAATCACGGCGGGGGCCGCGGGCGAAAACATCACAACCCGCGGGGTCGATTGGGACCGCGTGACGCCCGGGACGCGCCTCCGCCTTGGCGCCGACGTGGTCGTCGAGGTCACTCGCTACACGACACCCTGCAAGACGAACCAACGCTGGTTCATGGACGGCGACTTCAACCGCATGCACCAGAACGTGCACCCGGGCTTCAGCCGTGTCTATGCGCGCGTCCTGCAGCCGGGCCGCCTGCGCGCGGGCGACCCGGTGGTGATCGTTTCAGGCTGAGGGTGCTTTGTGGAGTATGCCCGGCCGGCGCTATATTCGATTGCATCTTCCCGCTGAGGCCTCCCTTGCTGAGCTGAACCAGGGCATTGTGCGGACCGATTGACGAGCCTACGGGCCTCGCCGCGTCGCGCCCTGGTGTGGACCTCCTCCTCCTGCACCATCCTCGTTCGCATTTTGTCATGCCTGTTTCCGCTTTCCGGGGGACCTGTGACCGGGAGACGCCTATGCTATCGGCGAGCCAAATAACCAAGGAACTCGGCGGCCGCATTGTGCTCGCCGGTATTTCGCTCACGGTGAACGCGGGGGATGTGCTGGGGGTTGTGGGCGCGAACGGCTCGGGGAAGACGACGTTGCTGCGCGTCCTCGCCGGGGATCTGTTGCCCGATTCGGGCCACGTGGAGCTCGCAGTTGGCCTGCGTCGCGGGTACCTCCCGCAAGGCCGCGCCGCCGAAGGCGCCCGCACGGCAGGCGAGCTGTTCCCAGCGATCTTCGAGCCCGGAGAACCTGGCGAACTGCTCGAACGCGTTGCTGCGCGGCTGGCCGAAGCCACCGATCCCGGTGTCACCGCCGACCTGGAACGCCGCTACGACGCACTGCTCACGGAAGTCGCTGAGGGCCGAGACGCGGGGCTCGTGGATGCGGGCCGGGCCGCTCTCGGCCTGCGCCCCCTGGACGCGTGGATACCGGCAGCGCAGCTCTCTGGTGGCGAGCTCGCGAAGCTCGGCCTGCTCAACCTCGCCGCGTCACAGCCGGGCGCACTCCTGCTGGACGAGCCTACCAACCACCTGGACCTCGCCGGGATTGCGTGGGTGCAGAGCTATATCGAGCGCTTTCGGGGACCGGTGGTCGTGGTCTCACACGACCGGGCACTTCTCGACGCGTGCGCGGGCGAAATCCTTGAGCTCGATGCGCAAACGCATCGAGCCGATCTGTTCACGGGAGGGTATTCGGACTTCGCGGCGGAGCAATCCCGCCGCAAAGAAGCGCTCTGGGAGCAGTATCGCCGCCAGGAGCGCGATGAACGCAAGCTGCGCCGCACCATCGCGGCGATCGAGGCTCGCTCACGGGCGATTGAGGACCGCACGATCAACTTCTACTTCCGGAAGCGCGCGGCGAAGGTGGCCAGGCGGTCGGTCACGCTCAAGGCTCGGCTCGAACGTCAGGCCGAGTCCACCCAACACGTTGGGCGCCCGGCCAAAGGCGCACACGGGTTCTATGGCCGATTCCAGGCGGACGCCGCCAGTGCCTCGCGATTGCTCACCGCCGACACTCTTTCGCTTGCAATCGGCGGGCGGGCGCTGTTCTCCGGGCTGACGTTCCAGGCGCTGCGCGGCGAACGGGTCGTCGTCGTGGGGGCGAACGGGAGTGGCAAGACAACACTCCTGCGGGCGATCATGGGTGAGCAGCCCGTCGCCGCGGGGCGTCTCGATCTGAGCGGCTCAGCCACCATCGGCTACCTTCCCCAGGACGACGACACGGCGTGGCCAGTGGCCGAGCCGGCGCTGACCGCGGTCGAATCACTGCGCCGCACCAGGCCGATGCCCGAAGCCGAGGCGTACAATTTCCTGCATCGATTCCTCTTCGGCGCCGATCTCGCACGGACGCCCGTGGCGCAACTGAGCTATGGCGAGCGACGTCGGCTCGCCCTTGCGCGGCTGGTGCTCGGCGGGGCGAATCTCCTGCTCCTCGATGAGCCGACCAACCACCTGGACGTGCCATCTCGCGAAGCATTCGAACACGCACTGGCGGCATTCGACGGCACGGCGATCGTGGTGACGCACGACCGCTATTTCATCGAGGTTTTCGCCGACGTGGTGGTGGACATCGGCTGAGGCAAAACATCCCTCCGCGGTAGCGCATGTGCCCCGGGGCCTCGCGTTGCTACCTCCGCAACCAGGCGATGTGGGCGCTCTCTTCCAGGGCGGTGATCCAGTGCAAGGCCTCCCAAAGCGTCTGTCCGCGGGCGTAGGCGCCGTGGCCGCGCAACAGCACGATGAGGCGCGAGCCCAGCGCCACGGCGATCTGTTCGGTCTGGCGCGGGCCCGCCTCGATCACCGGGACGTCCTTCAGGTGCAATTGCCCCTCAAGGTCTCCCGGCACGAACAGGTCCGTGCCAAAGGAGAGTGCGATAGCATGCCGTGGGTGAGCGTGCGCAATCGCATTGGCGCCCGTCATCGCGTAGATGGTGGAATGAAGGACGGTGTCGCTGGACGGCGGAGGGCCTTCGGAAGTCCCGTCGGTGGAGACGCGGGTGATGTGGCGGGCGGCAAGCCGGCCCAGCATCGTCCCGGTGCCTGTGATCCACATATCGTGGCCATCACGGGCGCTGAGATTGCCCCCGTGCGACGTGACCATTGCAAGCTGATACAGGTCGCGTCCGACTTCTTGCATGGTGCGAAGCGTGCCCGGTGGGATGGTCCGCGTCATGGGAAAGAGACCTGCCATGTTGAGAGCACGGAGCTCAGCTCCAGATATTGCCGCCGCCATCTACGGTGATGCGCTGGCCGGTTAGATAGCTTGCCCTTTCGGAGACGAGGAAGCGGACGGCATCCGCGACTTCCTCCGGTTGGCAGACGTGGCCGAAGGGCATGCGCTCGTCGAGGTCGTGGATATCCTGTGCGCCCATGGTGGCGCGGGCGAGGCGCTTGCCCATGTCCGTTTCGACAAGGCCGGGGGCGACGATGTTTACGTGAATGTTGTGTTTTCGCTCCTCCTTGTAGAGGGTCAGCGCGAGGGCTTCCATAGCGGCCTTGCCCATGTTGTAGGGGCCCCCGTTGGCCGCCATAGAGTTTGTTGCCACGCTCGAGATCATGACGATGTCGCCCCGCGGCTGGGCCCGCATGGAGGCGAGCACCAGCTTCGAGAGGTAGTGCGGCCCGAAGGCGTGTGTGCGCACGACGCGCTCCATCTCCGCGGGGTCGGTATCGGCGACGGAATTGCCGCGGCTGGCGATGCCGGCGTTGTTGACGAGGATGTCGATGTGGCCGAAGTCGGCGAGGACCTGGTCGACCATTGCCCTATCTTCGTCCCAGTTGTCCACCGACGCGGCGTAGGCCTTCGCGCGGCCGCCCGGCGCCTGGATGGCGGCGACGGTCTCGTTCGCTGCGTCGAGGTCGCGGCGGTAGTTGATGGCAACGGCGGCACCATCGGCGGCCAGGCCGAGCGAGATGGCGCGCCCGATCCCGCGGCCACCGCCCGTAACGAGGGCAACGCGACCGGAAAGTGTCATGTGAAGCTCCTGGGGGATGACTGGTGCGACGGCTGTGTCCGAATTGTACGGGGCGAATGGGGTTGCCGCTCGGACGGGGAGTCGGGGCACCGCCGTCGGGCGCGCGCGACTCTTCGTCAGCCGGTCCGCTTGAGTTTCCCGGCCCGCTTCGCATAGCGCTCGCCGCGGCTGAAGACCCAGACGCCGAGCGGGATGAGCAGTGCACCGCAGAGGAACAGCCCCAAGAGCGTCTTCCATAGGTCCACCACGCCGTTGCCGTCGATCAGTGCCGAACGGATGCCTTCGATGATGTAGCGCGCAGGGCTGACAACCGAGACGGCGGCCAGGGGCGCCGGCATCTTGTCGGCCTGGATATAGACGCCGGAAATCAGCACCAACGCAGCCTGGACGACGTGGCACATCTGCGAGCCACGCTCCGGGTAGAGCAACGGCAGCACCGCCCCCATGATGCCGATACCAATCAGGCTGAGGCTGCCCACGAGCAGCACCAGCGTCGCAGAGACGTAGTCCGCCCTGCTCATGTCGAGGTGGAAGACGAGGACGATGATGACGAGCACCACGGCGGTGTGGATGAGCCCATAGACGAGCGAAAAGAGCGATGTGCCGACCATGTGCGTCGTCCGGCGGACGGGCGCCATGAACGTGTATTCGATGGTCCCTTCCCAGCGCTCCCAGGAGATCATGTCGCTCACCGTTTCGAAGACCACGGAGATGTAGTGCCAGACGAGCGCACCGATGGCGAGGAAGAGAACAACCTGGTCGATTTGCGCCTTTGAGAGTGCATCAGCGCCGACGGCGGAGTTGACGCTCCGGGCGATGAACACGACGGCGAGCGAGTTGGCGATGGTGTAAAGCAGCCACACCACCTCCCAGCCCCAATACCGCCGGGTGAGATTGATGTTGCGTTCGACGAACGCGTAGCTGGCGCGCAGCTCCTGTGCGGCGACGGTCACGCCACGGCCTCCTTCTCCGCTTCTTCGATGGTCTTGCCGGTGAGCTGGAGGAAGACTTCCTCCAGGGTCGGTTCCGCCCCTTCCAGGCCCGCAACGAGCCTCTTCAATTGGGCCGGGGTGTCGAGCGCGACGATGCGGCCGCTATCGACGATCGCAATGCGGTCACACAGCGCATCCGCCTCCTGCATGTCGTGGGTGGTGAGGAGCACGGTGGCATCGTGAACGTCGCGGATTTCGCGCACGAACGCCTGCACCTCGCGCTTTGAATGCGGGTCGAGCCCGGTGGTGGGCTCGTCCAGCAGGAGCAGGACAGGCGCCGTGAGAAAGGCGCGGGCTATTGCCACCTTCTGTTGCATACCGCGCGACATGTCTTCCATAGGCGACGTGATAGAGCGGCCGTCCAGGCCGAGTCGGGTGAGGATGGCGACGATGTCGCGGCGCGAAGAATTGGCGTCGCGGCCATACAGCCGTGCACCGAAGAGCAAATTTTCCATCGGCGAAAGCTTCTTGAAGAACGATGCCTCGACGGAGACGCGGTTGATGAGCTTCTTCACTTCGGCTTCTTGCTGCACGACGTCGTAGCCAAAGACGCGGACGTGGCCGGCATCCGGCGAGAGGAGGGTCGACATGAGGCGTATGAGGGTGCTCTTGCCTGTGCCATTGGGGCCGAGAATGCCGAAGATCTCACCGCGTTCAACCACAAGGCTGACGTCGTCGACGGCAACGACCCGCTTGCCTCCGCCGGGCAGGCGGCGCAAACGGGCCACAATCCCGGGCCTGGTGGCGAAGACCTTGGAGACGCCTTCGACGACGAGCGCGTGGCGCCCTTCGAGTGTGGCTTGGAGGCGGCTCGATACGGTCGCCTGGTAGCCTGGCTTTGTGCTGTCTGCGCTCGGTTGCATCGTCCTCATTCTCCTTGTGCTGGGCGGGCAGCAAATCAAAAAGCGCCCGGTGATCCCGCGGGCGCTTCGAGCGAAAGGAATCGGACGAAACAAAAAGCCGCGGGGCGAAAGTTGGGGCCCGCGGCTCAATGACGTTATGTCAAAGGTTTACACCGCAGGGACTCTCGGGCGAAGGCTGTTGGGCGCGCCGAGATTGGGCCGGTAGACAGCATCGTTACTCGTCTGCACTCGCATCATCGTGCCGCGCCTTTCACAAGAATTGCGGGAACTATACCAGCGATTGGCGGGATGAATCAAGCGAACGACGCTGGCCGACTCAGCCCTCGTATCCCGCAGGCCGCCGTTGCGTGGCGCGGCGCTACAATCCGCCCATGGACGTGGCGGCGGGTGGTGTGTCGGGGATGACGCTCGGGGTGGTCCAGATCCGGCTGCGGCTCCCGTCGCGGACGCTCAAGGAGAAAAGGACGATCGTTAGGTCTGTGGTGGAACGTCTGCGAGAGCGCTTCAACGCGGCCGTAGCCGAGGGTGGACCGCTCGACGATGTTTCACTCGCGACGATCACCGCGGCGTGCGTTTCCAATGAAGCGCGCCATGCGACCGCCCAAATTCAGGCGATCGCCGACGCCGTAGCCGGGTGGCGCCTCGACGCCGAGCTGATCAGCGTGGAGACGGAGCTCATCAGGCTTTGAACGCCGGCCATGTCCCACGAGGTCGTCGGGGCCGGACAACGCCGAGCCGACGGTAAAGGCCCGGTAAATGCTCCTCGATACGTGCACTTGACGCCCTGAGACGTTTGGGCAGCCGGTGCTACGTTGAGCAGGGAGGTGAAGCCGCCTGAGCCGACGGTGAGCGGCTGCAAGTGAGATCCTGGCAATCCCCGGCGTTTTGCCGCATTGGTGCGCGGCGCACGCACCGGCGGGCCTCCTCCAGACGCGGCGGCTTCTAGAACGCGATATATGTGGAAAC
>JADEYI010001689.1_pt1 | contig 14564 bp, 14 predicted proteins | sample 8542331 | NCBI WGS metagenome assembly JADEYI01 (sample SAMN16510988, study PRJNA670497) | mine drainage metagenome | isolation source: biofilm near Copperflume 1 | place: Germany: Marsberg coppermine Kilianstollen | collected 2018-02 | reverse complement strand
TCACACCGGAGATGTCGGCGTTCTTCGAGTCATACTACGGACACCACGGCGTCACCTTCCGCAAGAACGAGACCGTCGCGCAGTTCGAAGGCGACCGGCGCGTGCGCACCGCGATCACGGCGACCGGCGCGAGGCTTGACGCCGACGTCGTCGTCGCGGGCATCGGCGTCATGCCGGCGGTCGAGACCCTGCGCGACAGCGGGCTCGCGCTGGATAACGGCATCGTCGTCAACGAGCACCTCGAAACGAGCGCGTCCGATGTGTACGCGGCGGGCGATGTCGCGAACTACCGCGACCTGGTGTTCGACACGCATCGGCGCGTCGAGCACTGGGACAACGCGGTCGAGCAGGGCCAGCACGCCGCACGCGTCATGCTGGGCGAGCGCAAGCCGTTCGTCCACGTGCCGTACTTCTTCTCGGACGTCTTCGACCTGTCGTACGAGCTGTGGGGCGACCCGGCCGGCGCCGACGACGCCGCCGTGCGCGGCGATATCACGACGAACAGCTTCAGCGTCTGGTGGCTGCGCGGCGGCCAGCTCGTCGCGGCGTTCGTCATGAACCGTCCGGACGAAGAGCGCGATGCGGCGCCGGGCTGGATCGAAGAGCACCGGCGGGCGTCGGCCGACCGCCTGCGGGACGACGCACGGCCGCTCTTGGCCACCGTCTAGCGTTCGGCCGCCGCGCTGACGGGTCGAGCGACTAGATGCACTGGCCGAGGTCACTTCATCAGCCCGACCTGGACGTTGCGGAAGCGCGCGGGGGAGGCGCCGTGGCCGGTGTGCGCGACCTGCTCGGGCTGGCCCTTGCCGCAGTTCGGCGTGCCCCAGACCAGCCAGTGGTCCCGGTTGGCGATGGCATCGCAGCTCCCCCAGAAGCGCGGCGTGATGCCGGTGTACGTCGCGTTCTTGATGAGCGCACCGAGCTTGCCGTGCTTGATCTCGCGTGCCACCTCAGTGCCGAACTGGAAGTTCAAGCGCTTGTCGTCGATGCTCCAGCTTCGGTTCGTCTCCATGTAGATGCCGTCATCGGTGTCGGCGATCATGTCCTCGAGCGTCCAGGCGCCCGGCTCCAGGCTGACGTTCGTCATGCGGATCAGCGGGATGCGATTCCAGCCGGAGGCGCGCATGGCGCCGTTGCTGCGCTGGCCGAGCGAGGCCGCCGTCTCGCGCGACGTGAGATAGCCCATGAAGAGGCCATCGCGCACGATCGGCGTGGACTGCGCGGGCACGCCCTCGTCGTCGAAGCCGAACGTCCCGAGACCGCCAGGGATCGTGGCGTCCGCGGTCATGTTGACGGCGGGCGAGCCGTACATGAACGTACCGAGCTTGTCCGTCGTCAGGAAGCTCATGCCGGCGAAGGCGGCCTCGGTGCCGAGTACGCGGTCAAGCTCGATCGGGTGTCCGCACGACTCGTGGATCTGCAGCGCGACCTGGCTGCCATCGAGGATCACGGTCGTGACGCCGGGATCGAGCGCCTTCGCGGTGAGCAGGGCGCACGCCTCTTCGGCGACGCGCTGCGCGTTGCCAGCGAGGTCGTAGCGCTCAACGAACTCCCAGCCCTCGGTGCCCTGGTGGCGGCCGACGCTGTTGGGGTAGGAGCGGTTCTGCACTTCGCCCTCGTCGACGGCCGTCGCCTCGATGCCGCAGCCCGTCTCGTACAGCTCCTGCTCGATGTACGCTCCCTCGCTGTTGGCGAAGACCTTGTCCTCGCGCTGGCAATAGACGTTGCCCTCGGCGGAGACGATGTTTGGCACGGACTGCATCTCGTCGTTGACCCGCAACAGCAGCGCGATCTTGTCATCGAGCGGCACCGCGAACGGATCCTTCCGGACGGGCGTGCGGTACGCCCCGCTCACCGCCTGCGGCGGGCCGATGTCCGCGCGCGGGCCGCGTACCATGGCCGAGGCCTTCGCCACGCGCACGGCCTCGGCAGCGACGGCGTCCGCCGCATCGAGCGTTGTCCTGTGACTGGCGGCGAAGCCCCAGTAGCCGCCGGCGATCACGCGCACGCCGAATCCCAGCGACTCGTCGGCGGTGAGCGCCTCGACGTTCTTGTTGCGCACGGCGACCGACTCCGACCTGAAGCGCACGATGCGGACATCGGCGTAGTCGGCGCCGCGCTGCCTGGCGGTGTCGAGCGCGCGCATGGCGAGATCACGCATGGCCGACCTCCGATCCGTTCACAGGGAATCGCTCATGGTTGCTGCCGCAAGGACCGCAACGCGGACATGCACGCGGGCGGGTTGACTGCTCGCTGTTCCCGGGCACGGGCAAACGCTCACGACTTCGCCGTCGCATGCCGGGCCAGGAAGTCGAGGATGACGGCGTTCGCCTCCTCGGGCTGCTCGGCGGTGAATCCGTGGCGCAGGCCTGGGAACAGATGAAGCTCCGCGCCCGGGATGCGTGCCGCGAGGATGCGCGAGTTCTCCGGCAGCAACAGCGGGTCGGCCTCACCGGCGATCACGAGCGTCGGCGCGGCGATATGCGGCAGGCGGTCGTAGGTGTCGTGCGCGAGAATGGCCTGCATCTGGCCCCGCATGCCGGTGAGCGTCGGCGGGTACTGGAGGACGGAGCCGACAAACTGGGAGAACCCGGGGCCCGGGTTGGCGATGAACTCCGGTGTGAAGAGCTCGAGCATATTCTGCTGCATGCGCTCGGGCGTCATCGCGGCCGCCAGGTCATCGACCTCCCACAGTTCCGCGGACGCGGCCTTCATCTCCTCGAAACCGGCGGAGTGCGGCCCGCCCGGGGTCGTGCAGGCGAGCACGAGCGTGCGCACGCGCCGCGGGTACCGCAGCGCGAACTCCTGCGCGATCATGCCGCCCATCGATGCGCCGATGATGTGCGCGCTGTCGATGCCGACCTCGTCGAGCACCGCCGCCGCATCGGCGGCGAGCTGCTGCATCGTGTACGGGCCGTCAGGCTGCGTCGAGCGTCCCGCGCCCCGATTGTCGAAGGCGATTACATGGTAACGCGCCGCGAGTGCCGGGACCTGCGGGCCCCAGGCGGCGGCGTTGCCGGTGAAGCCCATGATCAGCAGCACGGGCTCGGCCGCCGGTTCGCCGTGCTGCTCGTAGTAGATCTCGATGCCGTTGATGTGCCCCGTCGCCATCAGCCCTCCTCGCCTCTCCGCTGTGCGTTCGCTCTCGCGGCGGCGCGCGTAGTTCCGCCGCCCTCGCGCAGGAACGCGATGATCGCCGCGTCCACTTCTTCCGCGAACTCCGCGAAGAAGATGTGCCTTCCCTCAGGCCACGTCATCAGCCTCGCGTCTGGAATGCGCTCGGCGAGTGTCCGCCCGTTCTCGACGGGCACGATGCCGTCCTTCTCGCCGTGCAGGACGAGCGTCGGCGCGGCGATCTCGCCGAGGCGGTCGAACGTATTGTGGCCCTGCACCGCGGCGAGTTGCGCCGCGCGTCCCCCGGCGGTCGAGCGCAGATGCTCGTTCGCCAGCGTGCGCGCGACGATCTCGGCGTCGTGCGCGGCCACGTAGTCCTCGCTGTAGTGCAGCGGGTAGGTGGCGCGCACCGCCGCCACGGGGTCGGTGAGGTCGGCGGCCTCCATGAACAGCGCGATCGCGTCTTCAGGCGGCAGCACGTGGTGGGGGAGGCCGGGCGTCGTGCAGGCGAGCACGAGGCCTCGTGTGCGGCGGGGATGCAACAGCGCGACGTGCTGCGCGATCATGCCGCCCATCGACGTGCCGAAGACGTGCGCGGCGCCGGCGCCGCTGGCGTCGAGCACCGACGCGCAGTCTTCCGCGAGGAGCTGCATGGTGTACGGGCCGGGCGCGACATCCGACCGGCCGGAGCCCCGCGGGTCCATCGCGATCACCTGAAAATGCTCAGCGAGCTGCGAGATGTTAGCCCAGTACACCGTCGCGTTCGAGCCGAAGCCGGCGACGAGCAGGAGCGGCTCGCCGCTCCCGTGCGTCTCGAAGTAGATCTTCGCGCCGCGCGCGTCAGCCAGCGGCATCGGCAGCGCCTTCCGCCACCTGGCCGTGGCGGCGCAGGAAGTCGAGGACCACGGCGTCGGCTTCCGCCTGCGCCTCGAGGTTGTAGCCGTGGCCAGCGCCCTGAAGGATCGCGAGCTCGGCGTGCGGCATGCCGCGCTTGAGCAAGTGTGCGTTGCCGACCGGGATCGTCACGTCGTCGGAGCCGTGGATGATCAGCACGGGGCAGGTGATGTACTCGAGGTGGTCGTAGGTGTCGTGCTTCGCTGCCGCGATGACCTGGCGCAGGTAGGCGTCGCGCGGGGCAGCGATCTCGGCGGCGTAACGGGCGCGCGCGAGCAGCTCGTCGCGGTGCGCGCGGATGTAGCCCCGGCTGTAGCCGAGCTCCCAGCCGGCCTCAAGCGCGGCGTCGCCGCTCAGCGACTGGTTCTCCACCATCTTCCGCACGATCTCCGGGCCGGGCCTGACGCCGCGGACGGCGCCGGCGGTCGTGCAGCCGAACACGAGCGCGCGTACGCGCTGCGGGTGCTTCAGCGCGAGCTCCTGCGCGATCATGCCGCCCATCGACGACCCGTACACGGATGCGGAGGAGATCCCGAGCACGTCGAGCAGTGCGGCAGCGTCGTCGGCGAGGCCGGCGATGGTGTAGTCCTCTGCGGGCTTGCCGCTGCGGCCGCAGCCGCGGCCGTCGTATGCGATGAACGTATGGTGCTGCTTGTAGGCATCGATGAGATACGGGATCTCGCGGATGCTCGCGCCAAGCCCGCCGATCCAGAGGAGCGGCACGCCGGCGCCGTGGACCTCGTAGTACAGGTCGATGCCATTGACATGCGCGAGCGGCATGGCGATAGCGTACCGGCGCCGTTGCGTGCGTGGAAGCCGATGGCCGCCGAAGCCGCAACAGGGCTCGCCACCAGCCGCGCGACGTGGCCCGTAGATTCGAATCCGCACAGGATTGCGCGCTTCCGTGGAGTCGCCGCGCTGGGCGCGAACACGTGCGGCGACGCAATCGTTACGATTGTGCGCGCTGTCGCGGCTTGACAGGTTCTCAAACGCGCCCCTAAGATCGAGCGACGACAACAGAATATGTGCAGCCGAGTCTCTCCCCGAACGGAGAGAGCGGGGGAACCGCCGCCATGGGCTGAGGGATCGCCACAGGGGTGATCCGGGGGAACCTTCTCCCCTAAGCCGCCAGCTAACCTCGTAGGCTTTGAAGGTCGGACCAGTTGCTATGGACGACCTTTTTTCTTATCCGCAGGTCCCGGTGCAGGGAGGCACGCCGCCCGTTGTCGAAGCGATGAAACGCCGCACGCGCACCATCCACAGCTTTCGTGCCGCATGGGAGCCGGTGACCGCGCCTGCGATCGGCGAGGTGCCCGCGGCGTACCGGCGCCTTGCGCGCGGCGCAGCAGCGCCGCTCACGGGCGTGGCAGTCAGCACGCGCTCGTGGCGGGACAGCGGCGCGGCCGTTGCGGTGCTTGCGCCGCCGCGGCGGGCGCCGTCGATCGACTTCGGGGATCTTGCGCACCCGGCCGTCGACGTCGCGGCGGCGGTCAAGCAGCACGTCCGCCTGTCGCCATCTCGCCGGCTGTTCGGACGGCTGCTGGATATGCTTCCGCTCGCCCTGGCGACCGGGCTGGTCTCGTCGTTGGTCTGGGGCGCGATCTGGCTGCCGATACCGCTCGTCGTCATGCTGCTCGGCTTCGATGTGTACTGGGCTTGGCGCTCGCTGAACATCGGCCTCCATACGATCAAGGGCTACCGCGCGCTAAAGGCGGCCGCGCGCATCGATTGGCGCAAGCACTACGACGCCGAGCGGATCACACGCGACGATGTGCTGGCGTGGGACGAGATCTACCACATGGTGATCATCCCGACGTACAAGGAGAGCGTGCGGAAGCTGAGCGCGACGCTCGGCAAGCTGGCCGAGAGCGAGGTCGCACACGGGAAGCTGCTCGTCGTGATCGCGATGGAGGAGGCCGACGCGGACGCGCCGGCGCGCTTCGAGATCCTGCAGCGGGAGTTCGGACACTGCTTCCTGGGGATGATCGGCACGACGCATCCGAAGGACATCCAGGGCGAGGTGCGGGGCAAGTCCTCGAACGAAGCGTGGGCGGCGAAGAAGGCGACGCGACTGTTCTGCGACGAGATGGGCTTCGACATCGACAAGATGACGGTGACGAGCTGCGACGCGGACACGCTGTTCCACCCGCGCTACTTCAGCGCGCTGACGTACTACTTCGCGACGAACCCGCGGCGCTACCGCCTGTTCTGGCAGGGGCCGATCTTTTACTACAACAACGTGTGGGATGTGCCGGCGCCGCTGCGCATCCAGAACAGCCTGGGCGGCATCAACCACCTGGCCAAGCTCGTGCGCAAGTACACGGTGCTCTTCCCGCAGTCGACGTACAGCCTGAGCCTGCGCATGTGCCACGACGTCGGGTACTGGGACGTGGACGTGGTACCCGAGGACTGGCACATGTTCCTCAAGTGCTTCTTCGAGATGAGCGGCGAAGTCGACGTGCAGCCGATCCTGCTACCCGTCGGCAACGATGGCGTGCGCGCGCACAGCTACTCGCGCACGTTCTGGGAGCACTACCAGCAAGCGCGTCGGCACGCCTGGGGCTGCACGGACATCCCGTACGCGATCAAACAGGCAATAGCACACCCCGAGATCCCGTTTCTCCGCCGGCTGCGCCGCGTCTGGAGCCTGACGGAGAACCACGTGCTGTGGTCATCGCAGTGGTTCCTGATCACGGGCGTGGCGGCAAACATGTCCGCCGGGGGCTGGGGCGGCTTCATCGGCCTGCACCCCTTCGCGCGATACAACATCCCCCACTGGTTCATCACGACCTCGCACTACATCCTGCTGCCGTGCATGATCCCGCTGATCGGGATGATCATCCTCGACATGATGATGCGCCCCGCGCGCCCGAAGCACTGGCGGCACTGGCTGTACCCCGTGCAGTTCGCGCAATGGGCGCTGATGGCGCCGATCACGCTGTTGTTCACGGCGCTGCCGGCCGTGGACGCGCAGGTCCGCCTCGCGCTGGGCCGGCGGCTGGAGTACAAAGTCACGGAGAAGGCATAAGCAGGCGCAGGTCCGCAGCGCATCACCGCCAGACCGACCATGCGCCTGATCGATGAGAGATTCGTTAGAGCATGAACGCTCCCGTGCGCCATCCGTAGGCGTGCCGTACGGCGCGCGTCAGGCTGCTCATACCGGCGCGCGGTAGCCTTCGGGCATGCACCGTTCTTTCGGCGGCCCGCGTTGGTGCTCTCTGGCGGTCTGCACGGGACTCGCCATCCTCGCGGGGTCGTGCGGGCCGACGCACCGTGCGGGCGTGATACCGGCCCCCACGGATGCAAGCGCCCGGGCCGGCGCCTCGACGGGCCCGGGCCCCGCCGCTACGCCGCGGCCGTTCACGCTGGTCACGCCGCGCATCCAGGGATCGACGCAGCCAGAGTCGATCACGGCGGTCGCGGCGTACGGCGACGACGTGTGGATCGCGGCGGACAACACGATCCTCGCGAGCAGCGACCGCGGCGCGCGCTGGCGACAGCTCGCGCACATCGCGGGCGGCGTACTGAGCCTGAGCTTCACGTCTCCGAACGACGGTTGGGCCGCCACCCCGACGGGGTTGCTGCACTCGCGCGACGGCGGGGCGTCATGGCACGTGGCCACCGGGCCGCACGACGCCGTCCGCCGCGTTCGCTTCGTGGACGCTGCACACGGGTGGCTGACGACGCAGCACGAGGTCCTGGCGCGGACATTGGACGGCGGGGCAAGCTGGACGGACGTCAAGAATCCGTGCGATACCGGGCCAGGCAATGAGTTCCACAGCCTGGTGTCGTTCATCAATGCACGCGACGGCTGGATGCTCTGTCCGGGCCAGCCGAGCGCCGGCTCACAGGGCAAGGAGCTGTTCCGGACGGCTGACGGCGGAGTGACGTGGGCGCTGTTCTCGTCCGCCGGGTGGGGAGCCGATTCGACACCGCCGGCGCTCGGACTCCCGGGATCCGGCTACGCGAGCGACCTGTTCTTCCTGGACGCGCTGCACGGCTGGATGAGCGAGGAGCGCGGCGGCGTGGTGGCCACCGGCGACGGCGCGCGGAGCTGGCACCGGCTGTCGTTCGACGCAACGGGCGACCAGCAAGCGGACGGTGTGGCCTTTACCTCCGTCACGCGTGGCTTCGCCTTCATTGGCAGCGGCATGGCTCTCGTCGGCGCGACGGCCGATGGCGGAGCGACGTGGACCACCGTCTACACCCTGCCATCGATCCTGCCGAACGGCGTCGTCACTCCGAGCGCGAACGCGCCGTTCACGCTGGGCGGGCGCACGACGACTTGGGCGAGGCTGTTGCCCGGGTTCGACGTGCGCTCCGACGTCGTGCGGTCGAGCGACGTCTGGGCGGTCGCCGCCGGCTGTCGCGAGGAGCACTTACCAGCCGCGAAGGCCGCGCAGGTCGGTCGCTCGACGATGCGCGTGTGCTATCCGAACGTCCTCCTGCACTCGTCCGACGCGGGCGCGAGGTGGGTGCAAGACAACCTGCCGGGGGTGACACCGGATGGCGTCGTCGCGCTCGACGGACACGTCCGCATCTACGGCGGCGGCACCATGTACGAGACGGATGACGGCGGCGCCACATGGGTGCGCATCCGCCCGCCACTCCTGCCCGGGCGGTAGCCGCGCGCCGGCGCATCAACGCGCTGATCCGCTATGCTGCATCCACCATGCAATCGGAGCCGGTGTTTGAGAAGAGCATCCACGTCCGGCCGCTGGACTACACGCTGACCGTGCGCGCGCGGCCTGCGTCGATCCGCCGCACGGTGCTGCGTCTGCTGCCGTGGGCGCTGTACATCGCCCTGCCCGAGGGGCGTCTGTCGCGCATGGCGCACGCCTTCGCCAAGCGCACATCGCCGCTGGCGAAACAGAACGTCCGCTAACAGCCGCCGGGCGGCGCGGCAGAACTCGCCCTTACGGATGGTCCGCCGCGAAGTACTCGCGCACGGCCTGCACGTCGGCCGCGATGGCGGCCTTGAGCGCGTCGACGCCGTCGAAGCGCAGTTCGCCGCGCAGCCGGTGCAGCACCTCGATGCGCAGCTCGCGGCCGTAGAGGTCGCCCTCGAAGTCGAGCATGTACGTCTCGACGGACGGCCGCTCGTCGCCAAATGTCGGATTGATGCCGATGTTCGTCGCCGCGAGATAGCTCCGGCCGCCGGCGAACGCGCGCGCGACGTAGACGCCGAACGCCGGTAGCGCGCGATCCGGCGTGACGGCGATGTTCGCCGTCGGAAACCCGATGCCGCGCCCGCGCTCGTGGCCGCGCACGACAGGCCCCCGCAGGGCGACCGGCCGCCCGAGGAGCTGGCGCGCCAGGTCCACGTCACCCGCCGCAAGGGCGCGGCGGATCGCCGTCGCGCTGACGCGGCCATCGCCGCCGGCAAGCGGCTGCTGCAACACGTCGACCTCGAATCCCAGCTCGTCGCCGATCTCGCTGACGCGGGCAGGTGTGCCCTCGCGGCCGCGGCCGAAGGCATTGTCCGGTCCCATGAGCATGAAGCGCATGCCGAGCGTCGCGTGCAGCATCTCGACGAAGTCGAACGCCGACAGCTCCGCGACCTCCGACGTGAAGGTGAGCGGCGCGACGGCATCGACACCGGTGGCCTGGAGAAGCTCGACCCGCTCTTCGAGGCTCGTCAGGTAGGCGATGCGCACGGCCGGGCGCAGCACCTGCACGGGGGCCGGGTGCAGCGTGACCACGGTGCTCGCGAGGCCGCGCGAGGCGGCGCGCTTACGCAGCTCGGCGATGAGGTGCCGGTGGCCGAGATGCACGCCATCGAAGACGCCGACGGTGACGGCGGAGGGGCGTCCGGCCGCGTGCCGCGCCAGCTCCTCGCGGGCGAGCAGCATCAGCCCGGCTCCGGCGTGCGGCGGGCGGGTGGCGGCGAGGTTGGCATCGGCGCGGCCTCCGGAAGAGGACGAGAGAGGGGCGCGGGCCCCTCTCCGTCGATGGTCGTCCAGCCCGATCGTATCGGCGGGCAGATACCGTCGCAAGGCGGCTCCGGGTTGCCGAGGATCGGGGATCGGGGCGGAGCGCGGGCGGACGAACGCCGGGGGCAAGGCCTCTCGCCTGCTGCCGCGGGACGGTGCGGGAGCGCCTTCGCAACGACGGCGAGCCACCGAAGATCCAACCTGCACACTCCAGCTTCCGGTGGCATCACGGCCGCGCACGACCCGTGGTAAACTGGCGCCGCACCTTCGCTTCCAGACACGAGCGGAATACGCATGGACAACGAGTACGAGCTCGATTACGACACGATCCTCGATACGCTCCGTACCGCCGAGGTGATCGCGTTCCGCTTCGTCACCGTGTCCGAGCGGCTGCTCATCGACAACCGCTTCAGCGAGGCCGACCCGCCGATGGTCAAGCTGGTGCCGCGCGCGGCGAGTGCGAAGGAGCGGTTCAAGAGCCTGAAGGTGCTGCGCCCGCGCTTCCGGCTCCCCGACAAGATCACCGCCATCTGGTGGCCGCGCTACGTCGATGCGCTTGTCGAGCGGGGCGTGTGGGCGGCGATCGTGCAGCGGATCGTCGAGAACGGCTTCCCCGCGGCGGCGCAGGAGTGCGACGCGCTGCTCACCGAGCTGCGGCGCATGGAGCGCCTGGAGCTGCACCGCGCGATCGCCGGCGAGGGCTACCAGACGCTCTGGCCGGCCGCGAGTTAGCGGGCCACGCACGCGATGGAGCGGACGCGCTTCATCCGCCTCGTGCGGCGCGCCCTGCGCGACGTGCCGCCGCCCTTCCGCGACCATCTGCGCGAGGTCGACATCGTCGTCAAGCGTCGGCCGACGCGCGCGGACCTCGCCGAGGCCGGCCTCGGGCACGACGAGTCGATGTACGGCTTCTATCGCGGGGTGCCGCTGACGGAGCGCGGCAGCGGCTACAACATGGTGGCGCCAGACATCATCGAGATCTATCAGGAGCCGCTGGAAGAGGACTTCCCGGACGACGACGAGCTGGTCGCGGAGATCGGCACGACGGTGCTGCACGAACTGGCGCACTTCTTCGGCATCGACGACGACCGGCTCGACGAGCTGGGGCTGGGGTAACAGGGGACCGTAGCCGGTCACCTGTCACGGCCATCCCGGCCGGCACGCCGCGCGCGTCACCGGGGAGGCGTGAGCGTGCCCACGGGCCACGGTTGGATGGCTTATGTCTAGTTGCCCGGGGGTACCCTGTACCGTATAGTCGGGCGAGTGCCCCCAGTCCCGCGCACGGCGCGTCGAACGAAGTCTACATGCCCGATTTAGGTAAGACCCTCTCCCAGGCCCGGATCGCGCGCGGACTCACGCTCGAGGACTGCGAGCGCGACACGCGCATCTCGAAGCGCTACCTCGATGCGCTGGAGCGCGAGGATTGGAAGATCTTCCCGGCGCCCGTCTACAGCCGCGCCTTTCTCCGCACCTACGCGCAGTACCTGGCGCTCAACCCGGACGAGCTCATGCGCATGTTCCGCGCGCAGGCGGAGGAGCCACCGGCGTTCGCGCCGCTGCCGGAGATCCGGCCGGCGCCTCCCAGCGGGAACATGAACTGGCTGCTGGCAGGCGGCGTCATGCTGTTTCTCGCCGTCGCGGGCGTCTTCCTGTACTTCTCGAGCCGGGGCGGCCCGAGCGGCGTCACCGTCCAGGCGCAGGTGACGCCAGCGGTCACGGCGGAGGCACAGGGCGGCGGGCCGCCGCCGCAACTCGGCCGCGCGGTCGGGCCGGTGACGAAGGGCACGGTCCCCAACCTCAAGGACGTCCGGGTCGACGAGGCGATCGCCGCGCTCGACCAGGCGGGAATCAGCTACGTCGTCGTCGAGACGAACACGGTGAGCGGGCAGGCGAACACCGTGGTCTCGCAGGATCCGGCGCCCGGTACGAAGGCATCGGGGGCCACCTCCGTCACGCTCGTCGTCCCGCGCGGATCGTAGGTTCGCAGCGCCGCAGCGCGTCGCCCAATCAGCGCAGAGAACGCGCCTGGGCCGCCGCCATCTTCTGGAAGTTCTCGCCCAGCTTCGGCTCATTCGCCTGGCGCCGTTCTCCGAGCACGAAGCCCTTCATCCTGTCCCAGATACCCGTGATCAGGAGCCAGTCGAAGAGCAGATCGGCGTTGATCAGCTTGTTCTTCCAGAGCGTGCCCACGGTCTCGTAGTGCGTCGCGACGAGGCGTGCCTTGCCATATCCTTCGCTGCCGCGAGGATACTTCTTCACGAATTCCGCGTAGTCGGGGATGAACTTGTCGCTCCAGACCCAGTTCGACGCATCATGCACCCCCCGGAGGGCGGCAACCTGCGCGATCTGCAACATCATCATCCCGTCCTCTGTGGTGGGCCTGGGTCGCGGCTTCTGGGCGTTGCGGCTGACTTGCTTCGGCATGAGCTCCCTCCTACTCGTACGCCTGCAGACGGGCCGATCCTACGCCTGTTGCGGCGCCGTGGCAATAGCCGCGGGCGCGGCAATCGAAGCGGCGCCGGCCCCCTTGCGTCGGGCGCCCCCATCTCCCAACGCGAGGCTCTGGCCGCCCGACCTGCCCATCACCCGCTCTCGGAGGCCCGATCCGCTACCATGACCGCGTGCGATATCACATCGTCACGCTTGGCTGCGCGAAGAACGTCGCCGATAGCGAGCGCATCGGCCGCGTGCTGGGCGAGGGCGCGCACGTCGCCGTCGCACAGCCGTCGTCGGCCGATGTGATCATCGTCAACACCTGCGGCTTCATCGACGCGTCGAAGGAGGAGTCGGTCGACACGATCCTCGAGCTGGCGTCGGCGAAACAGCGCGGGCAGCGGCTGGTCGTCGCCGGCTGCCTGACGGCGCTGCACGGCGAGGAGCTGCGCGGCGAGATCCCGGAGATCGACGCCGTCTTCGGGGCTGAGGACTGGGGCGGCATCGGCGCGTACGCCCGTACCGTCGAGCCACTGCGGCTCGACGCGCAGCGCTACGATGTGCCGGAGTCCGCGGCCGGCACGGCGAGCCACGCGCCGCGGCCGAGCGCGTATCTGAAGATCAGCGACGGCTGCAACGCGCCCTGTACCTTCTGCATCATCCCGAAGATGAAGGGCAGGCTGCACAGCACGCCGGCGGACGCGCTCCTCGAGGACGCGCGGCGGCTCGCGGACGAGGGCGTGCGCGAGATCGTGCTCGTCGCGCAGGACAGCACCGACTACGGGCGGGACCTGGGGCTGCGCGACGCCCTGCCGGAGCTGCTCGAGCGGCTGTCGGCAGCGGTGCCGGAGGTGCCGTGGCTGCGCATCATGTACGCCTACCCGGGGCACGTCACGCCGCGCCTCGCCGAGACGATGGCGGCGCTGCCGAACGTCGTGCCGTACCTCGACATCCCGCTCCAGCACGCGAGCGAAGCCGTGCTGCGCCGCATGAAGCGCCCGAGCAACACGCGCATGGTGCGCGAGATGTTCACGATGCTGCGCGAGACGATGCCGTACATCGCGCTCCGCACGACGTTCATCGTCGGGTATCCGGGCGAGACCGAGGACGAGTTCAACGAGCTGCTCGGGTTCGTGCGCGCGATGGCGCTCGACCGCGTCGGCTGCTTCACGTTCTCGCCGCAGTCCGAGTCGCCGGCGGCGCACGAGCCGGACCAGGTGCCGGAGCGGGTGAAGAGGCGCCGCCAGCGCGCGCTGATGGAGGTGGCGCAGCAGGTCTCGACGATCCGCAACCGTGCGATGGTCGGGCGCGAGATCGACGTGCTGGTGGAATCGACGGCGCCGGCGCCGCGCGACGGCATCGACGGCGCGTTCGTCGTGGGGCGCAGCTATCGCGACGCGCCCGAGGTCGACGGCCTGGTGCTGCTCGAAGGCGACTTCCGCCCCGGCGACTTCGTGCGCGCGCGGGTCACGCGCGCGCTGGCGTATGACGTAGTGGCGGCGCCGGTCGCGGTCGTCGCACCGGCGCTGTGACGGGTGAGCGCAGCCGGGGGCGGCTGCCTTGTTGGGCTTGGCTCGGGCTATCCAATCGCGGGCGGCCTAGGCTCGTCGGCTGACGCGCCTAGCGTGCGATTATGATCGAAGCCACGACAACAACGGTGTACGCACTCCAGATTGCCAGAACCACGATTATCGCATAGCGGCGCTGGGCGGGCGTATATCGACGGAACTCGCCCAGTAACGCGCCCAGAAGGAAAACGGAGAAACCCGCGAAGATGGACGGAAGAAGCCACGGTCGGTCTCGCAGCCAAATGGCAATCTGGTCGCGCCGGTCGATCGCCCCGGCAGCCTCGCGTTCCCGGAGCGCCTCGGCGGCGGATTTCGCGGGTATCTTATCCATTGAGTAGACTCGTTTCACGCTCAAGCGGGCAGACCGTTTCGACGCGGATACTACTCTCCTAGACTTAATGTGTCAACCGGCGCCGTGTGAACGGTTCGGACCAAATAAACTAGATCGCGCCGGCTTCGCGGAGCGCGGCGATCTGGTCCCAGGTGTAGCCGAGCGAGAGCAGGATCTCCTCCGTGTGCTGGCCGAGCTCCGGGGCGGCGGTTGCCGCATGCGCCGGGGTCTCGCTGAACTTCCACGGGAAGCCGACGACCTGCGTCGGGCCGTTCGTGGGATGCTCGACCG